>Ga0209156_10000092_pt1 | contig 63952 bp, 68 predicted proteins | sample GraSoiAngelo_124_FD_185881 | JGI IMG/M metagenome (GOLD analysis project Ga0209156, IMG submission 185881) | Grasslands soil microbial communities from the Angelo Coastal Reserve, California, USA - 14_0927_05_20cm (SPAdes) (version 2) | ecosystem: Environmental > Terrestrial > Soil > Grasslands... | reverse complement strand
GTGCAGCCGCTGGAGCGTCTCCCATTCGTGCGACTCCCACCTCGCCTGAAGGTGCTCCTGACCGAAGCGCGTTCGCTTCTTTATGGCTCGACTCTCGTGCCGGCCCCCCTCGCCCCAGACGCCTGCGTACAGGTAATCGTTTCGGAAGGCGCGCTGCAGCCGCGGCTTGAAGCGTTTCTCGGCCATGAGGCACGTGCGCGTAGGACCGGTCCGGGAGACGAGATAAACCTCGCTCTCCTTGCCGGCCTTGAGCACGCCGAGATCGCGATCTTCATAGGGTGCGTCGGCAAGCCAGTCGCTTGGGAACAATGCGGGCACGCGTCCTCCGCGTTGGAGAAACGTCGATGGATGCGACTGTCGCGCGCGGCGCTAGAGAGTGCCCGGCGCTCCCGCGATGTGGAGGCCGGCGGCGTCACGCGCGATTCGAACGCTCATCTAACGGCCTCCTTCAGATTGTCGACCCGTGGTCGCGCGAGAAGAGTAGAGCGGGGCCGGATGCACATCAAGGTCCTATGTTCACGACGATTCGTTTCTGATAAATGCTCGTGAGTGGAGTCGAAGGAAGAGCAACGGAAACGCGAAGCGCGTGAGCGGACGCGGCGCTGGCGCGAGCGTCATCCGGAATACAAGGAACGGGCTCGCGAGCGCCATAAGCAGTGGTACGAACGGAACAAATCGGAAAGACAGGCCAAGAACAGAGACAACCAGCGGGCTCGCTACGCAGCGGACCCCGAGCCGATCCGGGCGAGAAATCGGGCCTGGTCTCAAAAGAACAAGGATCAGCGGCATGACTACTACCTGAGGCGGAAGGCGGCCGAACCCGAGGATCAGAGACGACAGCGTGAACGTGAGCGAACCAGGCGCCGATATCAAAGGGACCCGGCCGGTTGGCTCGCACGCCAGAAGATCTGGCGCGAACGGAACCGGGAAAAAGCACACGCCTACGTTCGCGCGTCCTCAATCAAACGTCGTCGAGCAGCGGGCGGACAGAGCTTCACCTCAGCGCAATGGCTCGCCCTACTCGACTATCACGGTCGCAGTTGTGCCTACTGCGGAAGCAAGGTCCTCATCGAGATTGACCATCGAACGCCGTTGATCCGCGGCGGCTCCAACCTGATTGCCAACATTCTCCCAGCGTGTCGTAGCTGTAATCGGCGTAAACGGACAATGACCGAAGACGAGTTCCGCGCACTACTTCAGCGTGAAAGGCGTCAGGGACTCGAGCTCGGCTTTGAAGGTCTCGACGGGAAGGCCGGTACGACGAGGTCGTGACCAAAGATCTGGGACCGTGGCGTGTCGTTCAGGAACTTCATGATGCCGTCCGCTATTGAGTTCGCGACGAGGTCGGCTCGGTCGAGCATGAGCGCGCGATCATCGTCGCTCGACACGTAGCCCATCTCAAGAATGACCGCGGGAGTGTGGGCCGCGACTGCATGCTGAAAACGACTCCAGTTGAAAGCGAAATAGCCCCTCATGCTGTTGGTGATGTGTATCGGATCGTAGTCAAGACCCGTCGCCGCGCCGTATGAATCCTTGATGTCGTTCAGGAGCGCGTCCTCGTAGGGTCCGCGCCGCGCGCCGTGCGCCATCTTGAATCCGCTGTTCTCGCCGACGCCGTCGCTGTCCGCATGAAGTGCAACGAATGCGTCCGCGACGTAGCCCACCGGGATCGTCACCGGTAGGACGTCCACCGCGACACCCTTCGAGTTGAGGATGACGCTCACACGCTGCGCGATGTCGAGGTTGATCTCGACTTCGGTCACCCCTTCCCAGGCCGCACCGGTCTGCGGGACCAGGCGTCGCAGCTCGTCGGGGGCCTCGTCGCTCTTCCAGTGCCCAGCTTGGATGGCCACGCGCCGCGGGCCGGTTGGAACGTTTCTTGGGATCGGGATGCGAATGCTTCCGGCGGCGTTCGGACCTGCCGTTGGCCCCGGGGTTTGGACGATCACGCCGCCCGGCGGCGCCGCGGCGGACCACGGGTCGCTCGGATCATCCGGGTCGGAGCCGATCTGGCCGAGCGGCGCTCCGCCCGGGACGAAATTCGGATCAGCAGCTGGACCGAGGACCGGACCGAGCTTGAGCTCTCCGAGCTGGATTCCCGTAAGAGCCGTGTTCGCGACGATCACGAGCGCCGCCAGCACCGCGGCAATTGCGACTGCCGCGGGAAAAGCGCGCCTCACCAGCGCATTGTCAGGCCGCCACGACCTCTTCGACCCACTTGATCCATAAGAATCCGCGAAGACTCGGTACCACTAGACGGAGCGGAAAGCCGTGTCCCGCGGTAAGAGGCTCTCCGCCCACGTGCGTCGCCAGCATCGCTTGCTCGATCTCCGAGCGATCGAACGTCCACCGGTGGCCCGTAACGGAGATCACCTCGACGCGTGTCGCGGTTTCGCCCGCCGGGCTTCGCGCCAACACGTCCTTCAGCGAAACGCCCGACCAGACCTGCTCGCTCCACCATCCGCCGGTGCAGTCGAGCACGACCGATGCCTCGTGTCGAGGAAGCGCGACGATATCGGCATAGGAGAGGTTGACCGGCGGAGCGTTGGGCGGCCGGATGCGGAGCCGCCACGTTTCGAGGTCGATCGTCGGCACGCTGTCGAGGCTCCAGATCGTTATCGGGAAGTCATTGCCCGTGAACGAGCCCGCGTGCCGAGATCCCGTCGTGCGTCTGGCGAGCCCGACCCGGTCAACAGCGACGCTCAGTGCGAACGACGCTGCGAGCAGACCGAGCGCGCGCAGGGCGGCGCGCCGGCTCGCGAGCGTCACGAGCGCAGGCCGCGACTCCCCGCGTACGAGCGCATGCGCAACGACCAGCACCGCGAGCGCGAGGCCTGCGATCACGTGAAGGTTCAGCGCGGAGTACGCGAGCGGCCGGTCGAAAGAAACGAGTCCCACCGTCCACAAAAGACCGAGTCCGGCCGCGGCGATGGTGAGGACCGCCGTAAAGAGCCCGATCCAGACCCCGGATCCCTGGACCCCGCGACGACGGAGCGAGCGGCGCGCGATCGCGTACTTCCAGACCAGCGCCAGGACAAGCGCGATTCCCGCGACGCGATGCGTGACGTAGAGCGCTCCGGCCGCGGCGTCGGGCAGGAGCCAGGCCACGATCCCCGACGCGAGGAGCGTCACGATCGCCGCGAGTAACGCGAGATTCACGAGGCGGCGGGGCACCAAAGCGATGCTAGTCCGCGGCCGCTGGCAGACTGACCGGGTGCGCGAACGTGATCTTCTCGTTCTGAGCGAAGAACCGTTGAACGCCGAGACGCGGCTCGACGAGAAGACGCCCGCGATCACGCCGGCGGGCAGCCACTACGTTCGGAACCACTTTCCGATCCCGACCGGTCCCCGGTCGATCGTCATCGATGGGGCGAGATCCACTCCGGCCTCGATCTCGTTCGACGAGATCCGCGCGCTCCCGGCGCGGTCGATAGTCGTGACCCTCGAGTGCGCTGGGAATGGCCGACGATTCCTCGAGCCGAAAGTTCCCGGGGAGCAATGGGGGCTCGGCGCCGTCGGGACCGCGACGTGGACAGGCGCGTCGCTCCGAGACGTTCTCCGAGCGATCGCGATCCCAAGCGGAACCGTGGAGCTGCTCTTTCGCGGCGCCGACGAGGGCGTGCCGAAGGACCTCGGCAGGCGGATCCGCTACGAGCGCTCGTTGCCCATCGACGTCGCGCTCGGCGATGACATCCTCGTCGCATACCTCATGGAAAGAGAGCCGATCCCGCCCGAGCACGGCGGCCCGCTTCGGCTGATCGTCCCGGGCTGGTACGGGATGGCATCGGTGAAGTGGCTCGAGCGGATCACGCTTCTCGACACGCCATTCGCAGGTTTCTTTCAGAAGGACCGCTACGTGATAGATGGCAAGCCGCTTCGCCACATCGCTCCCCGCGCGGTGCTCGTCTCTCCCCAGGACGGCGCGGTGGTGGAGCGAGGACTTTGGGAGGTGGGATACGCGTGGTCCGGCGCGGCTCCCGTGGCCCGCGTCGAGGTGAGCAGCGACGGCGGCCGTGAGTGGGACGCCCTGCCCAGCGCAGCTCTTCAGGTAAGCCCGTCACCGTACGGATGGGTCAAGTTCAATGTCCATTACTTGTTGCTTCCGGGTCTTGACGAGGAGCGGTCCTACATCGTCCGCGCGATCGACGCGGCCGGAAACGAGCAGCCGGTCGCACCTCGGTGGAATGCACTCGGATACGCGAACAATGCGGTGCGGCCGACGCGGATCCGCGTGCGAAGCTAGGCGGCAGCGACCTCGAGGCGGTCCGCAACCGCGTCGAGCAGCGTCCCCACGCGCCTGGCGACATCGGGAAGAAGAGCCTGGGCGCCGACGACGTTCGCCTCGGCGCCGGAGTGCGGATTCAGCCGACCGTCGTCGATCCCATCGCAAACCCGCCCGTTCTCTCGGTCGTAGACGGGCTGCGAAGCGGTGTTGCGGCCGTCGAACCACGCACGCGCGTGATCTCGCCACCGCGCGTAGGCCGACTCGCCGGTCGTCTGATAGAGGCGATCCATCGCATAGACCGCCGCAGCCACGCCATACGGCTGAACGGTCCGCTCCGGAAAGGCGGCTTCGATCTGCGGCACGAGCAGCGCGTGCGCGCTCAGGCGTGCGACCTCGAGAAGATCCGGGCGGTCCAGAAGCGGCGCTGCCTCCGCGAGTACGCCCTCCTGCACGTGACCCCAGAGATGCGGCGTCGGCTCGCCGGGGGAGTTGAGGAGAACGTCGCCGTCGTGGCATTCCGCGATCTCGTCGCACCATCTCTCGAGCGTTTCGCGAAGGACGGGCGTGAGGCCAACGCGCATGAGGTCGAGCGCAGCGAGCACTTGAATGGCGCGAACGTCGGGAGGCGCGGGGTGTTGTGTCGCGAACGCGAACCCGCGAGCCAGTGGGGACGCGACGCGCGAGTCGCGAAAGACCAGGTGCGCCTTCGCGAGAGCGCGGACGGCTCGCGCCTGCCAGAAGGTCGCTCCGGCATACGACGTCGGACCGTCGGTATTGATGGTCCCGTCCCAGTCGCGGATGAAATTGTGAAATCGTCCGTCGTCTAGCTGCATGTAGAGAACAAACTCGACAAGGCCGGCCGCCCACTCTCCGAGGCGGCGATCACCGGTATCGCGATACAGATCGAGGAGCAGCACGACAGCGCGGGCCGCGTCGTCGATGCATGCGACTCCCTCGAAGCCTCGGTCGCGCGCCGCCAGGCCACGGTCCTCGTCATCGGCGTACACGCTCAGCGCAACGGCCCGCGCTCCCGCGCGCGGCATACGACGGGTCAGCCGCGCCAATTGCCTGATCATCTCGGCCAGGGCTCGAGGCTCGCGATGATCTCTCTCACCGAAAAGTCCGCCGCCGCGATGCACGAATCCGCAGCCCCGTAGTACATCCGGATGCGGTCCGCATCCAGAGGGACGACACCGCAAGAGAAGATCGTGTCGTTGAACAGGCCGAGCCGTTCGTAGGCCGTACCTGGAGCGAGGATCGGCGCCGGCGACCGCGCGAGCACCTTCCGCGGATCGTCCGCGTCGAGGAGCACGGCGCCCATCGCGTAGCGATGATTGCGATTCACTCCGTGGTACAGCTCGAGCCATCCTTCGCGCGTCCGGAACGGGACAGCCGACCCGCCGGTGCGGAGCTCGTCCCAGTGATCCCAGCGCGGAAGGCAGAGCGTCTCGTGACCGCCCCACTGGGTGAGGTCGTCCGAGAACGCGATCCAGATGCCGAAGATCCGGCTGAATGACTGCGGCATCGGACGCGTAAGCGCGACGTACTTTCCGTTGACCCGCTCAGGGAAAATGACGACGTCCTTGTGATCCGGAAGCAGGATGACGCCGCGGCGTTCATACGACTTGAAGTCGCGCGTCGTTGCCAGGCTCGTCGTGATGCCCCACCGCGAGACAGAGACGTACGTGATGTAGAAGGTCCCGTCGATCAGCGTGATACGCGGATCCTCGACGCCGTACTCCTCGATGTCGTTATGCGGCGCGATGGCCGGCGTCTCGTCGACCGTGAACTTGATCCCGTCGCGGCTGCGGGCGAGCCGCAGATGACTCATCTGCGCGAGGTAGTCGGTATAGCCCTCGTTGGTCACCCCGAGCACGCCGGTGCTATTGCGGTACCGGATCGACCGGGGGTCCCGAAGGTCGAGGCCCGGCAGGTCCTTCGGGATATAGGCCACGACCACACGCGGCCGGTCACCATCCTCTTCGAAAAAGCACATGCCGATAACGTCGTGCTTGGTGTACCCCTTGGGCAGGGGGCGCAGGACCGGGTGCGGCCCGTCGAGGTCCAGGGTCATGGCGCCAGGCGGCGGGTCGATATCGCTGCGTGGCCGCTCGGCGATCCGCAGGAGCAGGAGAGTCTCCCCGTTCAACTGGGCGGTAGCGGCGTTGAAGACCGAGACCACCTCGAGCTGCGGCAGCGACGGTTTGACGTCCCGTGCCGTGATAAGCGGGTTCTGCTCGAGGCGGTGACCGAGGCCGGTCGTGCGATCGATAGGGACCGTCGTCATCCGGTGTGAACGGGACTCTCGGTGTCTATCGGCTCGAGGGGGGAGCTCACCGGCTCCGCCTCAAAGACCTCGCGAGTGAGCGCAAGGACGCGCCGGCCGACGTTTGGCCACGCCATTTCCTTGCCGTAGTCGTACGCGCGCCGCTCGAGCTCGGCCTTGAGTGCCGGATCGTCGAGTATCGCGAGCACCGCGCGAGCGAGACCGTCGGGATCGCGTATGTCGACGAGCAGGCCTCGACCGTCGGCGAGCGCTTCGGCAGCGTGCAGGTAGCGCGTCGAGACGATCGCCTTCCCCGCGCCGAGCGCGTACGCGAGCGTGCCGCTCGTGATCTGGTTCAGGTCGAGGTAGGGCGTCACGTACACGTCGGTCGCGAGGAGATAGTCGACGATCTCGCGCTGCGTCAGGTATTGATTCACGAAGCGGACGTTGTCGGACATGCCCGAGCTCTCGATCTTGCTGACAAGCTCATTTCGATATTGCTCGCCGGCCTTCTTCAGGAGCTCGGGGTGCGTCTGTCCGACGATCAAGTAGAGGGCACTCGGGTGGCGTGCGACGATCTCGGGCATCGCCGCGATCATGTACTCGAGGCCCTTGCGCGGATCGACGAGGCCAAAGGTCGACAGGATCGTTCGGTGATCCACGCCCAGCTGCCTCTTCAGTCGGTGCCGGCCACGCGGCACGATCGCCGGCATGCCGTGCTGGATGACGACCGGGCGCTGGGATATGCCGTAAACGTCCCTGAGCAGCCGCGCCGCGGTCTCCGCCATGACCACGATCCTCGTGCTGCGCGCGGCGATGCGACGCACGGTCTCGCGGATCTGCGGCTCGGGCTGGGGCAGGACCGTGTGCAGCGTCGTGATGACGGGCTTCTGCAGAGCTTCAAGGAAAGGCACGCAATGATCTTCGTAGACACCGTCGCGCCAGATGCCGTAGAGACCGAACTCATGCTGCAGGTTGACGGCGTCGACCGATGACTCATTTATCGCGCGCGCGGCGCCGCGGTAGCTCTCTTTGTCTCCTTGCTTGATGCGCCAGCGGACATCCGGCCCGTATGCGCGCGCGGTGTTCGGCTCGTCGATCGCCGCAGCCACGCAACGGATCGCTGGGTCGGCTGCTTTTACAGCCGCCATGAGATCGGCGGTGAAAGTCGCTATTCCGCAGCGCCTGGGAATAGCGGAAGCGACGAAGGCGATCCTCACTACACCATTCTGCGGTAACAGGGCTTCCTTGCCTGGCAACGCCATATCTAGGGGAACAGACCCAATCTGGATCGCCACCTGTAATGGTCGAGCAGGATGTGTGCCCTTGGCGGCCTTATTTCTCCTTCGAGATCTCGAGCTCGGCATTCCGCCATGCCGTGAAGCCCCCGTGCAGATTGGCCACGTCGTATCCAGAAGATTCGAGGATGCTCGCGGCGAGACTCGAGCGAATTCCACCGGCGCAGTACGTCACGATCTGCCGATCGAGCGGAAGCTCGTGTGCGCGCCCCCGGACGTTTTCGTAAGGGATGTGGAGCGCGCGCGGGACATGCCCCTCGTCCCACTCGGACTGTTCACGCACGTCGAGGAGGATCGCGCCGGCGTCTCTTCGTTCGGCGGCCGCTCGAGCGTCGAGCTGCTCGATGCGCCGGATCTCTTCTTTATCCGCCGGAGCTGGAGAAGCGTAGCCCCGCACTTCGTCATAGCCGATGACAGCGAGCTGCTCGCGAAGACGCTCGGCCTGTTCGGGATCCGTCGTGAGGATCACGATCGGCGCCCCGAACGGAACGGTGGCGCCGACGCGAACCGCGAATGAATCGTTGGCGACAACGTTGAGCGCGCCGGGGCAATGACCCGCGCCGAAGACATGCGGGGGCCGCGGGTCGATCCGCACCACGTCCGGCCCCATCTCCCGTATGAACGGCAACCGCGTTCGCGTGGCGGCGGGGGCGCCCTCGCTGTTCAGGTCGCGCACCCTCGGGTAGTACGCCGGCGCCACGGGAAGGCCCTCGGTGATCGCCGAGCGGAACGACTCGAAGTCTCCCGAAGCCAGCCGCGCGATGCGGTTGTGCTTTCGCTCGAAGCCCAGGGTGGTCCAGCGGGAACCGGCCACCTCCGCCGCGCAGGCGCTGCCGCCTCCGTGCGTCGGAAAGACCGCGACGTAGTCGGCAAGGGTGAGCACGCGCTCGCGCAGCGTCTCGTATGCCGCGCGCGCGAGCGCTGCCGCCTGCTTCGGGCCCAGAAGATCGACGCGGGCGATCTGCCCGACGAGGAGCGCTCCTCCCGAGAACAGATACTGCGGATCGTCCGCGCGCCGGAGGTCGGACACCAGATAGGCGACGTGCTCCGGTGTGTGTCCCGGCGTCGCGATGCAGCGGACGACGATTTCGCCGACTTTGATCTCGTCTCCGTCTGGATGCGCCGCGTGCGGGTAGGCGAAACCCGCTCCGTCGCCGGCGTGGACGGTGATAGGACGGAGCAGACCGAGGGCGCGCGACCCGGAGACGTAGTCGTTGTGGATGTGCGTCTCGAACGAGTCGGTGATGAGGACGCCGAGTCGCGCGGCCGCGGAGAGGTAGGTCTCGATCTGGCGATCGGGATCGACCAGGAACGCGACGCCCGCGTCGGGATCGGCGACGAGGTAGCTCGCGTGTCCAAGCCCCGAGTCGAAGAACTGCTCGATCAGCAACTCGCGCGCACTCTAGCGAGCGTCCGTTACGGTCGCGGTTGCTGGCGGACCGCCTTCGATTCTTGCTGGAGCACTTCTTCGCCGGGACCGAGGTCCTCCTCCTGTGGTGCGATCACCGGTGGGATCCGTTCTTCGACGCTCTTGCTTTTTGCTTCTGCTTGTTCGAGCGAGTCCTCGGGGCGTGGCTTGTCTTTATCCATGCCGTCTCGAGCGGCAAGGCCCGTGCCGTCCCGCTCAGACGCCGATGCCGGCGAAGCCGAGAGCCCGCGGAAGCAGCGAGCCGAATATGAAGCCGCCGGCGGAGGCCGCGAGGACGAGCGCGACGATCTCGAGACCGGAGCGGACCGGGTTGCGCAAGGTCAGCCGGGACTTCGCGACGCCGAGGCAGAACATGACGACGACGGATATGGCGATCGCCGTCACGAGCGCGACCGGCACCGGCAGGAAGAAGAACGGGGCGATCGGAACGAGCGCGGCGACCGCGAACGCGCCGGCCAAGATGAGGGCGCCCTGGAGCGGACTGCCGCCCTCGTCGATGATGAGGCCGAGCTCCTTTTCCACCATGGTCTTGAGGAGCACGTTCGGCGACCGGGCGAGCTCCGCCGCCGCGTGCCGCGCCGATGGCTCGGGAAGGCCCTCCTGCTCGAGCATGTAGGCGACCTCGGCTTCGGACTCGTGCGGCCGCTCCGAGACCTCCTGGCGCTCCTTCTCTATCTGTGCCAGGAAGATCTCGCGCTGACTCTTCGAGCTCATGTATTCGCCCGCGCCCATCGAGATGACCTCGGCGATCGCCGCCGCCATCCCGGCGACGAGCACCGCGTACTGGTTGCTTGTCGCGGTCGCCACGGTGATCACGACCGTGAGGATGCTCGTGACCCCGTCCTGCGCACCGAAGATCGCCTCGCGAACTTCGCTGAGGAGGTCGGCTTCGCGGCGTTCCTCGCTCAGATGCGAAGCCAACCACGGCTTGCTGAGGTAGTCGTGAGGCTCGGTCGACCGCTCCGCCATCGTCACGAGGGTACCTCCCGGACTTCCCCAACGTGGCGCTCCTCCGGCGGCCGCAGCCCGCGGAACGAAAGGAAGATCAGCACGTCGTAGACGACTTTGAGCGCGCCCGCGACGAAGAACGGGAGACTGAGCGCAGCAACGCTGAACGCCCATCCCGTCACCGCCGGTGCGACCGCCGAGGCCGTGCTACGCGCGACGTTGGTGAGACCCGCGGTCGCCGTCCGCTCATCAGGATCGACGACGGCCATCGTGTAGGACTGCCGCGTCGGAACGTCCATCTGCGAGATGCTCATCCGCGCGAGGAACAGCGCGGCGGCCAGCCCCGCCGTCGGCATGAGCGGAACGAGGACGAGCAGAAGGTTCGAAGGCAGGTGCGTGAAGACCATCGTGTTGATGAGACCGATCCGGCCGGCGAGCCAGCCGGCGGCCAGAAGAGAGACCCCCGAAAGGATGTTGACGAAGAAGAACAGGACGGCCAGCGCGCCCGGGTCAAATCCCCAGCGGACGAAGAACCAATAGGCGACGAGCGACTGGACGACAAGACCCCCGGCGAACGCATCCAGGCCAAACAGCGCGCCGAGCTTCGCGACGGTCCCGGCGGAGCGGTGCACCCCGAAGAAGCGCCGCTCGCCCTCGACCCGCGCGGCCTCCACTTTGTCGGAGAGGCTGAGAAAGATCACGAGGTTGAGCAGGCCGATGACGGCGTAGAGGACAAAGAGAGGACGGTATGCGTCAGCGCCGGCGAGACCGAGTGCGGCGAGGGCCGCGACCGACCCGGCGAAAAGCGAGCCCACCGCCTGGGCGATGTTGGCGACGAAGGCGTAGATGGAAAAGAGCCACGTCCGTCGTTCGGGAGGCGCGGTCTGCGGGAGGATCGCCTGCTCGACGGTGAGGAACGCGCCGACTTCGGAGCTGGTCGCGGAGATCGTTCCGGTGAACGCGCCCAGCAAGAGCAGAGGAAACGTCGAACCGAACGCGAAGATCATGCCGCCCGCGATCATCAGCGTCGCCATCGTCGCGACCGTGCGCCTGCGTCCGTATCGATCGGCGACCAGCGCCCAGAGCACGGTCATGAGCGCCGATCCGAGGATCGCGGCGGAGAGCACAAGCCCGACCTGGATCGTGTCGAGGCCAAGCCGCGCCAGGTAGATCGCGATGACGACGGTCAGATAGCCGTACGCGAACGTCCGGAGAATTCGGGTGACGAGGAGCTTCTTACCGTCGGTGGAGAGCCAGGCGAGCGGCGCCGCAGACCTCCTTTAGATCACGCGCCCGGGCCCGCCACTCTTCGCGACCAGTGGCAGACCCGCACGCGACCACGCGGTCACTCCGCCGTCGAGGTTCTCGGCCTCGAACCCGCTCAGGCGCAGGCCCTTGGCGGCGCGATCGCTCCGCGAGCCGCTCCGGCACACCGCCAGTACGACCTGCTCCTTCGGTACCTCCGCCAGGCGCGCCGCGAGCTGTCCCAGCGGGATGTGCTGCGCTCCTTCGATGTGCCCGGCATCCCATTCGTCCTGCTCGCGGACGTCGAGCAGATGTAGTTCGGAACGCCGCTTGCTGACGTCCTCTGGCAACACCAGCCAATTCTGGCGCACGGAGGCGACATGGACGCAAACGCGATGCGCGAGCGACTCGAGCGCGAACGTGCCGACCTCGCGGCGACGGTCGACCGTATCAAGGAGCGCCTCGCCATCCCGCAACGCGATAGCGGTGGTGACGTCGCCGTCGCCGACCAGCACCCCGCGGACGTGGCGAGCGAGACCGAAGCGAGGGAGCTCGACCTCGCGCGCCAAACCATGTTCGAGGCTCGCCTTGACCTGATCGACGAGGCGCTGCGGCGTCTCGAGCGCGGCGAGTACGGTCGATGCGTCATCTGCGGAAAACAAATACCCGAGGCACGACTCGACCTTGTACCCGAGACCCCGTACTGCGTCGAGGACGCGGAGCGCGAGCAGCAGAGCTCGCCGCGGTAGGTCTTTCGGCACAATGGGCCGGTGAGGCCGCCGTATCCCGTAGAGATCCCGCCGCTCCTTCCACTTTTCCTGAACAAGCGCCGCGCGAAGATGAGATTTCCGCTCCAAAAGACGGAGGAGCTGGGTATCGACCGACCAACATTCATCTGGGCGCTCAACCTCTCATATCGCGGCGACCGCGGCGCGACCGCCGAACCCGGCGACCTCACGAGCGTGTACGGCACGGTGCCGGGCCGATGGCTTCCGATGGCGGCGGCGGCGCGAGGCGCGGGACTCGCCGAAGAACGAGATGGCCGCTGGTATCTCACCGAGAAGGGCCGGGGCCTCGCCGCGGCGATGCACGAGGCAGCCCGGGCGCACTACGCGACGCTCACGCCAATACCAAAAGGAGAGCTCGCCGAGCTCGGGCGGCTGCTCGATGGGGCATTTTTCGCGGGCGCGAAAGCGACCGAACCGACCAGGCGCCAACACACGCCTTTCGCGCTCAGCTATCGCGCCGACGATCCGCCTGCCGGTTCGTTCGCCCAGCTTGACGCAGCGATCTACGGACTCTGGCAGGTGCGAGACGACTGCCACATGGCCGCGTGGCGGGCGTCAAGCCTCTCCGGGCCGGAGGTCGAGGTGCTCACGAGAGCGTGGCGCGAGGAGGCGGCGGACGAAGCGGCGCTCGCGGACCTCGTGCCGCACCTTCGACCCGAGGACGTCACGGCTGCGATCGCGCGGCTGCGCAAGGACGGTCTCGTCGAACGTGACAGGCTGAGCGTGACCTCGGCCGGCGCCAGCGCCCGGCAGGCGATCGAGGATGAGACCGATCGCCTTTTCTTCACACCGTGGCCGGACGAGGTCGGGGCAAGGAGCGCCTGGATCACCGAAAAGCTGATCGAGGTAAATACAGCGCTCGCTTAGCTGTGTGGCACGCGTGCTTTCGGTGCGAGCGAACGCTTGTCTTCACAAATGGCACGGCATTTGCCGTCTTTCGTTACAGATGCTCGACCAAGAAACGGCGCCCGCCAGCCGACGCGATGCCTTGGGCGGGCGGATCCTCGTCGTGGACGACGATCGCGACGTCGCGCATCTCGTCAGCACCGTCCTCGAGGAGGCCGGACACGAGGTCAAGGCGATCACCGATGCGCGCCAGGCGATGGAGACGTTCAACGACTTCCATCCCGACCTGGTGACCCTGGACGTGCTCATGCCCGCGGTCGATGGCATCAGCCTCTGCCTGCAGCTCCGGCGCAACTCCGACGTCCCCGTCCTCTTCCTCTCCGCGAAGGACGACCCACCCGACCGCGTGGTCGGCCTGCGGATCGGGGCGGATGACTACCTCGGCAAGCCATTCGACAACGACGAGCTCGCCGCCCGCGTCGAGGCGTTGCTCCGCCGCGACCGCGCTCACAACGATCACACGAAGGATCGGCAGCTGCGTTTCGGACGGTTCATCGTCGATCTCGCCAGCATGCAGGCGATCGCCGGCGACAAGCAGCTGCCGCTGACGCCGACGGAGTTCAAGCTGCTACGCACGCTTGCCGGCGAGCCCGGACGCGTATTCACGCGCGACGACCTCCTGGTCGGCGTGTGGAGCTACGAGCCCGGGAGCGATACGCGCCTGGTCGACGTCCATGTTGGCCGCCTCCGGAAGAAGCTCGAGCAGGCGGAGGTCAGCGAGCTGTCGATCGAGACGGCGCGGGGATTCGGGTATCGACTGATCGAGCGCCCGAGCTAGTCCGCCGTCGCTCCCGAACGGCTCCTGCGAGCTCCCTCAGCACCGAGACCGTCGAGTCCCATCCGATGCAGGCGTCGGTGATGCTCTGTCCGTAGACGAGCGGGGTGGCCTCGGCGTCCTGTCGCCCCTCGACGATGAAGCTCTCGGCCATGACGCCGACGATCCCTCGTTCGCCGGACGCGATCTGTGCCGCGACCTCGCTTGCGACGGCCGGCTGGCGCGTGTGATCGCGCTCGCTGTTGCCATGCGAGAGATCGATGACCAGATGCGCGGGCAGCGATGCGGCGGTGAGTGCGTCGAGGGTGCGGCGCACGCTCGCTGAGTCGTGGTTTGGGCCAGGCGTCCCGCCACGCAGGACCACGTGCGCGCTCGGATTGCCGCCGGTCTCGACGATCGCGGCGAGACCCTGCTCCGTGACACCCATGAAGCTGTGCGGTTCGCGAGCGGCACGCACGGCGTCGATCGCGACCTGAACGCTCCCATCGGTGCCGTTCTTGAATCCGACCGGCATCGATAGACCCGAGGCCAGCTCGCGGTGCACCTGACTTTCGGTGGTGCGAGCGCCGATCGCCGCCCAGGCGACCAGGTCGCTGGTGTACTGCGGAGAGATCGGATCGACGAATTCGCATGCGGCCGGGAGCCCGATCTCGAGGAGGTCGAGAAGCAGGCGGCGCGTCAAGCGAAGACCATCGTTGATCCGGAACGAGCCGTCGCGGTGCGGGTCGGACACCAACCCCTTCCAGCCGACGCTCGTTCGCGGCTTCATGAAGTACGCGCGCATGACCATCACGACGTCGTCGCGCAGCTCCTCTCCAAGGTCGTGGAGCCGCCGGGCGTAGTCGAGCGCGGCGGCCGGATCATGTATGGAGCAGGGGCCGACGATCGCGATAAGACGGTCGTCGGCCTGCGTGAGGATGCGGATCAACTCCTCGCGCCATTTGGCGACGAGGCGCGAGCCCCCCTCGGAGAGGGGCAGCTCCTCGAGGATGATCGCCGGCGGGACCAGTGGCCGGTAGCCGGTGACGCGAAGGTCGCGAGTCTTCATCGCACTATTGTTCCTGACGTGCCGCTCTACGGCTACCGGGGGAAAATGCCGAAGGTCGCGCCGGACGCTTTCATCGCGCCGACCGCCGTGCTGATCGGCGACGTTACGGTGGAAAGCGGGGCATCCGTATGGTTCGGGACGGTGCTACGCGGCGACATGGACCGCATCGTCATCGGCGCGCGTTCCAACGTGCAGGACAACTCCACGATCCATACCGACGAAGGCGAGCCCACGCTCGTTGGGCCGGACGTGACCATCGGACACAACGCGCTGGTGCATTCGAGCGTGATCGCGCGCAACGTCCTCATCGGACAGGCGGCCGTCCTCGTGGGAGGCAACGTCATCGGAGAGGAGACGATCGTCGGCGCGGGCGCGGTCCTGCCGGAGAAGTTCTCCCCGCCTGCGCGGTCTCTGGTGCTGGGAGTGCCGGCGAGAGTCGTACGCGAAGCAAGACCCGAGGACGCGCGATGGACCGTCCGCGCGGCCGAGCATTACACCGAGCTCGGGGCCTGGTACCGCGAGAATCTGAAATAGCCACCCTCAGACTCACGGGCCACGATCTCACCATCGCAGACGTGGTCGCCGTTGCGCGCCGGGACGTCGCGGTCGGACTCGACCGAGCCGCGGAGCGTCAGGTCGAACAGGCGGCGAAGGTCGTCGCCGAGATCGCTCGAGCCGACGACCCGGTCTACGGTATCAACACCGGTTTCGGTGATCTCTCGACTGTGCGCGTCCCTCACGACGAGCTTCGCTCGCTCCAGCGAAATCTTGTGCGGAGCCATGCGGTCGGTGTCGGGCCGCCCCTTCCAGAGGATGTCGTGAGGGCGATACTGGTGCTCCGAGCCAACACGCTCGCAGCCGGCAGATCGGGTGTGCGGGCCGAGATCATCGATCTCCTCTGCGACATGGTCAATCGGCGCGTCCACCCGGCGATCCCCCGGCATGGCAGCGTGGGTGCGTCGGGGGATCTCGCGCCGCTCGCGCACGCCGCGCTCGTCCTGATCGGCGAAGGCGAAGCGATCGATCAAGGCAAACGGAGCCCGGGGGGTGATGCCCTGAAGTCGGCGGGCCTCAAACCGGTCGAGCTCGGTCCGAAGGAAGGCGTCTCGCTCATCAACGGGACGCAGGTCATGACCGCCATCGGGTGCCTTGCGCTCCACGATGCCGAGGTCCTCGCGACGACGGCGGATGTCGTCGGCGCGATGTCCGCCGAGGCGCTGCGTGCGACCGACCGCGCGTGGGACCAGGAGCTGCACGCGACCAGGCCGCACCCCGGTCAGCGGAGCGTCGCCGCGAACCTGCGGTCGCTCATGGCGGGAAGCCCGAACGTCGCATCGCACCGCGTTGGCGATCCGCGGGTGCAGGATCCCTATTCGATCCGTTGCATGCCGCAGGTGCACGGCGCGTCCCGCGACGCGCTCGCGTACACCCGGCGGGTCCTCGAGATAGAGATCAACTCCGTGACCGACAATCCGATCGTGTTCGCCGAAGATCACCGCGTGGTGAGCGGCGGGAATTTCCACGGACAGCCCGTCGCGATCGCGCTGGACCTGGCGACGATCGCCGTCGCCGAGCTCGCGGACATCAGCGAGGCGCGCGTCGATCGAATGACCAACGGGCACACGAGCGGTCTTCCGCCGTTCCTGACGCGGAATCCCGGAACGAACTCCGGTTTCATGGTGGCGCAGTACACGTCGGCGGCCCTGGTCACCGAGAACCGGCTCCGTTCCTTTCCGGCGTCGGTCGAGTCGGTGCCCACGTCGGCGGGCATGGAGGATCACGTCAGCATGGGCGTACACGCCGCCCACAAGCTCGCCGATGTCGTGCGCAACACGCGTGAGGTCCTCGCGATCGAAGCGCTCTGCGCCGCGCAGGGACTGGACCTCCTCGAGACCACGACGGGGCCGGGCGTCGAGGAGGCTCGCCGCGTCGTTCGGGAGCGTTCGGCACGCCTGGACGATGACCGCGCCCTCTCCGGAGACATCGCAGCGATCGCCGATACGATCGCGCGCGAAGTGCTGATCGCCGCCGTACGCGTGCGACTCCCGGAGCTTTCTTGAAGCTCGCGCTGACGGTGAACGGCGAGCGCCGGGACGTCGACGTCCCACCGAACACGTCCCTCCTTTCCGTCTTGCGCGACGACCTCGGCCTCACCGGCACGCGCTACGGTTGTGGCCGCGGCCAGTGCGGCGCGTGCTACGTGCTCGCCGACGATCGGGCCGTCGCGTCCTGTCTGCTGACGGCCGATCAAGCCGCGCGTATGGCGATCACGACGGTCGAGGGCCTCGCCGATGGCGCGAAGCTGCATCCGGTGCAGCAGGCGTTCGTCGACGGAGACGCGCTTCAGTGCGGGTACTGCACGAGCGGAATGGTCATCTCCGCCGTCGCGTTGCTCGCGCACGATCCCGAGCCCGACGAGACCTCGATCCGGGACGCGCTCGCCGGCAACCTCTGCCGGTGCGGCGTGTACGGTCGCGCGATCCGCGCGATCGGACGAGTAGCGGGGTCGTCCTGATGTGGGACCGTCGCGATCCCGAACGGCTCGAGCAGCGGATCCGCCTCGAACGCGACGGAACCGTCACCGCGCTCTCGGGAAAGATCGACTTCGGCCAGGGCCTCCGCACGGCGTTCGCGCAGATCGTCGCCGACGAGCTCGACGTGCCGATCGAGCGCGTGCAGGTGGTGCTCGGAGACACCGACCAGGTGCCCTTCGACTTCGGTACCTTCGGCAGCCACTCGGTCGCCCAGGAGGCGCCGCTCCTCCGGAAGGCGGCTGCGTTCGCGCGGCGTCAGCTCATCGATCGGGCGAGCGCGAAGCTCGGCCTATCGGAGGACAAGCTCGACACCGCGGCGGGCGCGGTGGTGGGAGGCGGCAAGAGCGTGTCATACGGCGAGCTGCTCGATTCCGAGCCCCTCGCGGGCGTCGTTCCGGACCGCGTCGCCCTGATGCCGGAAACACGCCGGAAGTACTCGGGAAAGCCGACGCCACACCTTGAGGCGCGCGACATCGTGACCGGGCGAGCCACGTTCGTGGCAGATGTACGTCTCCCGGGCATGGCGCGCGGCGCGATGGTGCGGCCACCCGCTCGCGGCGCGAAGCTTCGCTCGGTGGATGACGCGGCCGCGCGGAAGATGCCAGGGGTGATCGCGGTCGTGCGTCAGGGTGACGTCGTCGGCGTCGTTGCGGAGCGCGACGAGCAGGCTCGCGCCGCGGCGGCCGCGGTCGAGGCGGACTGGCACGCTCTGCCGGTCGAAGGGCCGACCGCGGAGGTGACCATGCGGTCCGACCCTGAGGTCGACGCGGGGCTTCGCGGCGCCGCAATGCGTCTCACGCAGACCTACGTGCTCCCGCCAATAGCCAACGCGCCGATCGGGCCGAGCGCCGCGGTCGCGGACGTCCGCTCCGACGGCGCCACGATGTATGTCGGCACGCACCGTCCCTTCGGCGTCCGGGAGCAGATCGCGAAGACCGTGGGTCTACCCGAGAAGAAGGTCCGCGTGCTTCCGCAGATCACGAGCGGAACCTACGGCCGGAACAGCCACGCCGATGCCGCGATCGAAGCGGCGATCCTGTCGAAGGGCGCGGGCCGCCCGGTGCTCCTGCAGTGGACGCGCGAGGAGGAGTTCGCGTGGTCGCCGTCGCGGCCGGAAGCGGTGCTCGAGGTCGCCGCGGGCCTTGGTGCGGACGGCCGCATTGTCGCGTGGCGCTACGACGAGCACACCAACGTGCATACGGCAGCGGGCCTCGATCCAGAGGTGCTCGGTGTGACCTCAGGGCGCAACGCTCTCCCCCCGTACGCCGGCTTCCCGGTGAGAGTGATCCTGCACATCGAGCCGACCCGGCTTCGTACCGCGAACTTCCGCTCGCTCGCGGCCGCCGAGAACGTCTTCGCCATCGAATCGTTCATGGATGAGCTCGCGGTGCTCTCAGAGCAGGACCCGCTCGCCTTCCGGCTGCGGCACATCGCGGACGAGCGTTTCCGACGGGTCGTCGAGCGCGTGGCCGAGCGGAGCGGCTGGAAGGAACGTCCTGGCAGCCGGCGCGGTCGGGGCATCGCATGCACCGTTTACCACGACACGTACGTCGCGCAGGTCGCGGAGGTAGAGGTATCGCTCTCCGGAGCGGTGCGCCTCGTGAAGGTCTGGTGCGTCGTCGATCCGGGGCAGACCGTGAATCCCGAGGGGGTACGCAATCAGATCGAGGGCGGCATCCAGCAGTCGGCGTCGTGGGCCCTGAAGGAGGAACTCGTGCATCGCGACGGCCGCGTAATGAACACGGGTTGGGACACCTATCCGATCGCGACGTTCCGCGACGCGCCGGAATCGATCGAAGTGCTCGTCGAGGGCGACGAGAGCGCGCCACCGACCGGCGTCGGCGAGCCCGGCGCCGTGCCCACGGCCGCCGCCATCGCCAACGCGGTCTTTGCGGCGAGCGGCGCGCGCCTTCGGTCGGTCCCGCTCACCCGCGAGCGGGTTCGAAAGGCGATGCCCGGCTAGCTCGAACGATCACCCCGCGGGCGCACGGCGGGCGGCGGCGACGTGTACGGAAGTGGGATGAACTCGACGCTCGGTCGGCGTTGGCTCGTCTGCGGGAAGAGATCCATGAGGTCGTAGACCTCGCGCGGCATATCCTCGGTCACCTTGATGCCGAGCTCGCGCAGTCCGGCGACGTCGAGCGCGTAGTCGTGTGTCCACTCGCCCGAGCTGAGCTTGTTCGCGATGCGCTCCGCGTCCGCCTCGGAGTAATGCTCGAGCAGTAGCCGCTTGACCGTGGCTCTTACCTGGCGCAGGGCCTTCTCGGCGACATCTCCGAGGATGAGCGTCTGGTCGTCGCGATTCGGGTTCGGTTGGGCGAGCGCGCGAATGATCGAGGCGGCGGGATACGCGGCCTGCTGATTGCCGAGCTGGGGATCCACAGGGCCGAGAACAGCGTTCGGGTCCATCACGATCTCGTCGCCTGATAACGCGATCAGCGCGCCACCGGACATGGCGTAGTGGGGCACGAACACGGTGACCTTGCCCTGGTGACGCTTGAGGGCGAAAGCGATCTGCTCTGCCGCGAGGACCAGACCGCCCGGAGTGTGGAGAAGAAAGTCGATCGGCATGTCCGGCGGCGTGAGCCGGACGGCGCGCAGGACTTGTTCCGAATCCTCGATGTCGATGTAGCGAGCGATCGGAAATCCCAGGAAGCTCATCGTCTCCTGTCGGTGGATCATCGTGATGAGCCGGGTCTTGCGCCGCTGCTCGAAGCCATGGAAAGCCCTGTTCCGGCGAAGCTCGAGCATCTGCTTCTGGTAGAGAGGGATGAAGAACTGAGCAAGGATGAACAGCCAGAAGAGCCACGAGAGGTCGAACACCGCCGCAGCATGCTCGCTTCGCCCGCCATGCGTCGTTTCGTACAGTTTCGAACGTGACGAGCCCGCGCGCGGTGATCTTCGACCTCGGTGGGACGCTCGTGCACTGGTCCGATTGGGAGACCGGGGCCGACGGGAAATGGGCGGCGTCGTACGACCACCTCGTCACGCAGTTTTCAGATCGGAAGTGGCCCTCCCGCGACGCATACGTGAACGCGATGCGCGACGCCGAGCGCGACCACTGGCGCCGGGTCGACACCGAACATTGGAGCGGACCGCCGACCGGGCTCGTGCGCGAAGGGTTCGACCGGCTGGGTATGCCGGTGAGCGGCGCCGAGCTACTCGGTGCGATGGACGGTTACGCCAAGGCAATCGCCGGCTGGTCGACCGTCGACCCCGAAGCCGTGACCGTCCTGAAGCTGCTGCGAGAGCGAGGGTACCGACTCGGTCTTCTCTCGAACACGTGGTGGGCCGCCGACTGGCATAACGCCGACCTCGCCGCCCACGGCCTCGCATCGCTGCTCGACGTGATCGTCTACACGTCCGACCTTCCCCACTCCAAGCCGCACCGCACAGTGTTTGCAGAAGTCGCGCGTCGACTTGATGTAGAAACCAACGAATGCGTGATGATCGGCGATCGCATGGTCGACGACGTTTCGGGCGCGCTCGAAGCCGGGATGCGAGCTGTTTGGCGAAAGAATCTGTCGGGCTTTCCATCTTCGATTGCCGTGCCGACCGCTGAGATCGAAAAGCTCTCGGAGTTACCCGACCTGCTGCAGAAATGGGGTGGGCCATAGAAACCGAGCCGGCGCGGCGCCGAGGGCCCCCGCGCGTCGCTACGCGCCGCCGGGGGGTCCGCCGCCGCGTAAAGAGGGTTTCGGCGCCACGTCGGCGAAGCGCTCCCTCGGCGGCCCGGCGCCACCGCTGCGCGTGGGCTTCGCGCGAGCCTCTTCTGAGCTATCACGATTCGGAGTGGGGTCAGCCGGTGCACGACGATCGACTCCTCTTTGAGTTTCTCGTCTTGGAAGGCATGCAGGCCGGTCTTTCGTGGGAAACCGTTCTTCGCAAGCGTCACGCCTTTCGACGCGCGTTCGTCAACTTCAATCCGGCAAGAGTCGCCAACTTCACCTCAAAGGACGTAACCCGTCTGATGAACGACGAAGCGATCATTCGCAATCGCGCGAAGATCGACGCGGCCATCGGGAACGCGAAGGCGTTGGCCGTCTTGCAGAAGGAATTTGGGTCCTTCGATCGTTACGTGTGGGAATTCGACGATAAAGATGCTCTATCGAAAGATCTGAAGAAGCGTGGGTTCCGTTTCGTCGGGCCGACCATCGTCGAGTCGTTCATGCAGGCGGTCGGTATCCGAAACGACCACGAGCGCGGCTGCTACCGCCGCGCGGAGCTCACCCGGGCGCGCGCGACAAGGCCCGCGCGGTAGAGGTTCGCGACGACGAGCACGAGGACCATTACGAGGAGGGCCCACCCGACGACCTCCTGAGTCTGGTCTCCGCCCGCCGCGGCGAGCAGCCAGGTGACCGCAAGAGCGACGAGCGCGCCGATGGCCAGCTGGCCATCCTCGATCAAGAGACCGACCAGGGCCGCCCAGACGCCCTTAAACATTTCGGGCTTCGAGCTGCGCGCCTTCCGGAAGGAGCGCCTTCAACATCCGCACGGCCAGCCAGCTCACTCCGAGGAATGCGACGACGATCAGCGGGATCGAGAGCGCGTCGCCGGGCCATGTCATGCCGAGCGCCTCGGCGAACCAGAACACGCCAAAGCTGCAAAGCATCGCGCCGACTCCGAACTTGAGCGAGTTTTCCGGCACCATCGTCAGCGGTTTCTGCAGCGCGACGCCGAGCCCGATCACGAAGATGCCCGCCACGATCGCCCCAACGACTGCTGACGTCAGGGCCACTCCGCCTGCCGCGCCGAAGGCGATGACGATGAAGGCGACCTCCGTCCCTTCGAGGAGGACCGCCTTGAAGGCCACGAGGAACCCGACCCAGTCGAACTCGTTCCTGCGAAGGCCCTGCGCCCGAAGCTCGGCGAGCTCGCGCAGGTAGATGAGCTCCTCGTCGTGGATGGCGACGATCCCGGCGAATCGAAGGATCGCTTTGCGGAGCCAGCGGAGACCAAAGAGCAAAAGGAGCGCGCCGACCACTCCCTTCAGCAGGTGCTCCGGGACGACTGTGACGATTGCGACCCCGAGCGTGCCGATGATCACCGCGAGCGCCGCCGTCGCCGCGACCGTGCCGAGGAGTGGCGCGCGCCATCCGCGGGTGACGCCGACCGCCAACACGATGGTCGTGGCCTCCACGAACTCGACCGCGCTGGCGACGAATGCGGGTGTCGCGTGGATGGCGAGAGTGACCGGGTCCACGGCAGAATTATCGGCCAATCGGTCGCCATGATCCTCGGCCGCAACGCGGCTCCCAAGAGCCGTCACCTAGTGTGTCGCCGATGAGCGACCGCGACCTCGCGATCATCGTCCCCGTACACAACGAGCTGGGCAACATCGCGCCGTTCTACGACCGGACGTGCGCGGTCCTCGACTCGCTGTCCGCGATCTCCTGGCAGATGGTCTTCGTAAATGACGGGAGCGATGACGGCAGCCTCGAGCGGATCTGCGAGCTGCGCGCGAAGGACAAGCGCGTCAAAGTCATCTCGCTCTCGAGAGATTTCGGCTATCACGCGGTGCTGCTCGCGGGACTTTCGCTGATCACGGCGGATCGCTACGCGATGATCGATGTCGACTGCGAAGACCCACCGGAGCTGTTGCGAGAGTTCCACGCCGCGCTCGAGGGCGGCGCCGACGTGGCCTACGGCATTCGCTCGAACCGCGTCGAGCCGATGGTCGTGACGTTCTTCCGCCGGCTCTTCTACTACCTCAACAAGGGGATCGCGGACAGCGACATCGTCCTCTGGATGGCCGAGTTCGCGATGATTTCGCGACAGGTACGCGATGCGATCGTCGCGCCGCACACCACCTACGTGTTCCTCCGCGCGGAGCTCGGGTACGTCGGCTTCGTTCGGGTCGGCGTTCCGTACGTGCGCGGGGTGCGCACGTCAGGGAAGAGCCACTACAACTTCTTCAACATGACACGCTTCGCAGTCGCGGGATTTCTCGCGAGCTCGACCTTTCCTCTGCGCCTGATCCTCTATCTCGCGGTCGTGGTCGGCTTCCTGTTCCCGCTCGTGGCGATCGTTGCCGGGCTCGGTGCCGCAGGCATCGCGAGCCTCGCGTCGGTCGCCACGTTCTACTTCGCGCTCATCGCGCTGTCGACGATCGCGCTCTATCTCGCGCGCGCCTACAAGAACGGGGTGGCGCGACCAGTTTTCGTCGTCGACAAGAACAAGACCCACCTCTAACCGGCAGGACGATCCTCTCGCGTCGCCCAGACCTCCATAACCGCGCCCGCGCCCGCACGCCAGCTGGCGAGCGCGAGGACCAGCCCGAGCGCACCAAGCGGGATCGCGAGGAGAGTGGCAACGACGGTCGTCAGTACATCTGAGCGCCGGTCTTGCATTCGGGCGAGTACCTTCACGAGCAGCGACTGCTCGAAGCCGAGCCGGTCGAGCGTGCTCTGGACCCAACCGAACGGATCGTGCTCGAACGATCGGAAGTCGATGCGCGTCACCCGAAACCCGGATGTGGCAAGCGCGCGCTCGACGGCGTCCGGTGAGAAATGACAGAGGTGCCGCGGGACCTCGAGGTGCATCCAGAACGGTCCCGCGAATCGAGCTTGCCAGCTCGCGATGTTGGGGATGCCGAGGATAAGAGTCCCGCCAGGCTTCACGCGTCGCGCGACCGCGGCGAGGGCGGTCAACGGATCGGCGAGATGCTCGAGGACGTGGAACATGACCACGAGGTCGAGGACAGGCTCGTCTCTGATCGCGCGGAGGTCGCCCACGAACACGGGTGCGCCGGCCGCGTCGCGTGCGGCCGCGGCCGCGGCGACAGTGCGCTCGCTCCCGAGAGCGAGCCAGCCGCGCTCGCGGAGCGCACGAAGCATCCAGCCCGTGCCGCTTCCGAGCTCGAGCGCGACGCCGGAGTTCGGAAGCCGCGCGTGCCAGCCATCGACGCGGCGCAGGTACAGCCGGCGCAGCACAAAGGCCGCGAGGGCATTGAAGCGGCGGTAGCGGGCTGGGTAATACGGGTCCATCGAGACCGGAACGGGGTCGGTCATCGCGAAGCCGCAGCGCCGGCATTGCAGGATCTGAAAGCGCTCGCCGGTCACGTAGTCGCGGACGCCTACCCAAATGCGAGGTCGTTCGGCGTGGCCACAGACCGGGCAGACCGGCGCGCTCAGGGGCGCGGCTCCGCGTCGCGCATTGCCGCGAGCGCGTCAACCGAGTGCGAAAGGCCGTGGCCGAGGAACGCCCGAAGCTTGTCCGTCCGCAAACCGGCCCGGAGCGGGCGCGGCGCGGCGAGCCCGAGCTCCGCGGTCGTCCGCAGGTCCAGCAGTGCAGCGTCGAGTCCGAACGTCTGTGCCGCGCGTCGCGCGAATTCAGGTCGCGGAAGGATCTCGGGACCCGCGGCGTGGAAGATCCCACGCGCCGAGCGATCGACGAGCTCGACGATCACACCGGCGAGGTCTGCCGCCGGCGTCGGCGTGATCACCTGGTCGGCGGGGACCCGCAGGCGCTGCCCGGCGCGGAGGCGGTCGACGAGTTGACACACGAAGCTCGTCCGCGCCGCCGACCATCCGTACACCCCGGACACGCGGCACACGAGGTGGTCAGGACGCTCTCGAGCGATCGCCTCCACCGCGACCTTCTGCCGGCCGTACTCGTTTATCGGCGTGACGAGGTCGTCCTCGGCATAGGTTCCTGCGCTTCCGTCGAAGACGTATTCGCTCGAGAACACGACGAGGAGCGCGTATGGGGCGGCGTTCGCGAGGTATCGCACGGCGTCGACGTTTATCACGCGCGTCGCGATGGGCTCGCGCTCGCACTGCTCGACGAACGCGTTTGCCGCGGCGACGACGATCACGTCCGGTCGCGCCTCTTGGATCACACGCGTCACGGCCGCGTGGTCGGTGAGGTCGAGTGGGACGCTACCCGGAAGCTGCGCGCGATGCGACGTCATGACGACGTCGCGTCCGCCGAGCGCTGCCCGAAGGTGGGTTCCGACAAGACCCGTCGCGCCCAGGAGCAGCCATCGCATATCGTTTCCCTTGGTCATCTCGCACCTATACTCCCGCCTGGTGATCGGCGCCGGTCGCGCGGCGCTCCCCGGCCGTTCTCTTCCGCTTCTTTCGCTACTCCTCTTTGTCGCAAGCGCGGCGTTCACGGTGTGGCGAAACACGCAGGTCGCCGTGCTCGTGGACATTTCGTACATCCTGAACATCGCGACGCGGATCGCGGCCGGCGACGTGCCCTATGCGCAGTTCCCGCTGGCGCAGGCGCCGCTCACGTTTCTCACGCAGGCGGTCCTCATCAAGCTGTTCGGCCCGCATTTCTTCGTGCAGATCGCCTACGCCGCGATCGCCGGCGGCCTCGCCACGGTCCTGACCTACGTGATCGCGCGGCGCCTGGTCGCCGGGGTCGTGGCGAGCCCGGACGCGCTGGCCGCCCTCCTTGCGATCCCGCTCGTGCCACTCGGCATCTACGCGATCCTCCCGAACCCCTTCTATGACCCCGACGGCTGCCTCGTGATCCTCGCCGCAGTCGCGGCGATCCTTGCTGCGAAGGACCGGCAGACGCGGACGCGGTGGCTCGTGGCCGGCGCGCTGATCTCCGTGCCGGTCTTCATCAAACAGAACATCGGCGGCGCGTTCCTCATCCTTGCGGTGGCTGCGCTCGTGGCCGACGCCTTCGCTCGGCCAGCCGCGCGCGCCGGCCTGCGCTGGTGCCTCACCGGGCTCGCCGTCGCTCTGGGTCTCGAGCTTCTCGCGCTCCAGCTGATCGTCGGTATCGATCAGTACCTCGCGTGGGCGTGGACCTTCGCCCTAGCGGGTCGTGGGGTCACGCTCGAACGCGTCGCATCGTTCGCCGACCCGTCGGTTGTCTGGCTTGGGTTGCTCATTCTCGGGCTGGCTCTCGTGACCCTTCGCCTCGCGCCACGCTTGCGCGCACCGGTTTTCTTGGTCGTTCTGTGCGTTGCGCTGCTGACGCGTTTATCCGCCGTCGCAACCTTCATCGACGTGAACACGCTCTTCCCGCCTCTTCTCATCATCGCCTCGGTGTTCGCGGTCATCCGTGCGGCACGTGACGGCACGCACATCGACACAGTTCTTCCCCTGGTGCTCACCGGAACCGCTGCGGGAACGCTCATGTCGCTCGGTCTCAACGGATCGACGTTCGGCATCTTCCCGTTGCTCGTTCTCGCGATCGCGGCGATCGTCCGCGACCTGAAGCGCTTCCATCCCGGAACGATGCGCCTCGCGCCGGCGACCGGTGCGGTGCTGGCGCTCTTCCTCACCATGTCGGGCGCCGCGTACACGCTCACCAACGCGCGGCTCCTCTTCGTCGACGCGAACGCGCCGGGCCCGGTCGTTCGATCCGAGTTTCCCTCGCTCGCGGGGCTGTCCGCGCCGGGACCGTACATCGGTGACCTTGACGCGATCCTCACCTGGACGCGCGACAACGTGCCAGCGGAGGACGCGATGGTGTTCCTACCCGGAGAGGATCCCGCGTTCTTCGCGCTCGGCCGCCGCCCGCGTATGCCGAGCGTCTACTACTACGACGTCGCGAACCCCTATTCGCCGGCGGAGGTCGCCCGAATCGCGGACGAGATCGGTCTGCGGTGGGTCCTCGTAAAGGATCGGCTTCAGCTCGTTGAGGAGCCGGCGCTCGAGCAGGGTCTCATCGCCGCCCTGACGGAGCACGCCAGCCTTGTCGCGCAGGTCGGCCCGTATCGCGTATTCCGCCGGTAGAGCCGGCGCGGCTATTTCTCGATCGATCGTGTGGCGATCAGGTGAAGAGGCATCCTCCGAAGCGCGCCTTCCTGTCGAGCCCAGGCGACAAGCATCGTGCGTTCGCGAGGCGTGAAGATCTTCTCGACCTCGTCCCATGCCCTCCGGGCGCGTTCGATGCGTGTCGCCTCCCTAAGCGAACTGAGCTCATCAGGCCAAACGCCGTCATCTGGATCGTCGGAATCCACTGAATCGGTGATCCGGGCAGGTACTAGCTCCTGCTCCAAGAGACTGAGCGGCTCACGGCGCGCGCGCTCGGCTAAGTCGTCATCTTCCTGCCTGATTTCCGGGCTGAAGTACGAACGCACGATGTCGTTGAACTGCTGCATCCTTGCGGTCGGCAAGGGCGGCGGGGTCTTGGCGCTATGGCCGTAGGCTCCTGCGAGGCGTGGAAGCAGAATGCTCCAAATCCACAGCCGCATCCTCTCGTCATGGTCGACAAAGCTTCGCATCAACCACGCTCGGAGCTGCTCCGTCACAACGGGACCGACAGCTATTTTGAGTTCCTCGAACGTTCCGCGAAGCAGGGAGTCGACGGCAGCGCGGTACATCTTTTCGCCGCCAGCTTTGAGCGGAACATCCTTCACCGCAAGCAAGAACGCTGTCGCGCGGTCCTGCACCGGCTCGGGCGAGCGCGCGACCATTTCAGGAACACCAGCCCGAAGTAGAAGCGGACCTGTGCGGCGGACCGCCAACGCACGAAAGGCTTCTTCCCAGCGAAGGACTTGCGCGGTGAATTCGAAGAAAGACTCGCCTTCAGGCTCCACGGGTCGGAGCATATGAAGGACTTCCTGCGGGCCCGCATATCCGCATGCGGGCCGGCGCGAACGATGGACAATTGAAACGATGACGGTCACGACACGGGTCGTTCGAGCGCCACGGGGCACCTCACTGCACTGCCTCGCCTGGCCGCAGGAGGCCGCATTCCGCATGATCCAGAACAACCTCGACCCCGACGTCGCCGAGCGCCCGGAAGATCTCATCGTGTACGGCGGCACGGGCCGCGCGGCGCGCTCGTGGGCCGCGTTCGACCGCATCCTCCAAACGCTCGCGCGCTTGAAGAGCGACGAAACCCTGCTGGTCCAGTCCGGCAAACCAGTGGGCGTCTTCCGCACGCATGAATGGGCGCCGCGCGTGCTCATCGCGAACGCGCTGATCGTCCCGCGCTGGGCGACGTGGGACGAATTCCGTCGGCTCGAGGATGCCGGTCTGACGATGTACGGGCAGATGACCGCCGGATCGTGGATCTACATCGGCACGCAGGGGATCCTGCAGGGCACGTACGAGACGTTCGCGGCGGTCGCGCGAACGCACTTCGACGGGTCACTTGCTGGCCGCCTCGTTGTCACGGCGGGGCTCGGAGGCATGGGCGGCGCGCAGCCGATGGCCGTCGCAATGAACGAGGGCGTCGCGCTCGTGGTCGAGGTCGATCCAGCGCGGGCCGAGCGCCGCAAGGCGCAAGGCTTTCTCGACGAGATCGCTCCGTCGCTCGACGAAGCGCTCGCGCGAATCGAGCGCTATCGGCGCGAGCGCGCGGCACGGTCCGTCGGACTTGTGGCGAACGCCGCAGACGTCCTGCCGGAGCTCGTGCATCGGGGCGTCCACGTCGATGTCGTGACCGACCAAACGAGCGCGCACGATCCACTCGACGGCTACGTCCCGGCCGGCGTCGCCGACCCCGACGCGCTCCGGCGCGACGATCCCGAGGATTATGTTCGTCGCTCGAGGGCCTCGATCGCGCGCCACGTCGAGGCGATCGTCGCGCTGGCCAAGCGCGGCGCCGTCGCGTTCGACTACGGCAACAACCTGCGTGGCGAAGCGCAGGCCGCGGGCTTCGCGGCGGCCTTCAGCTATCCCGGATTCATACCGGCGTACATCCGACCGCTGTTCTCGGAGGGACGCGGGCCATTCCGATGGGTCGCCCTCTCCGGCGATCCCGCCGACATCCACCGGACCGACGACCTCGTGCTCGACCTTTTCCCCGAGGACCGCACGCTCGCGCGGTGGCTACGGCTTGCGCGAGATCGCGTGCCCTTCCAGGGACTCCCGGCGCGGGTCTGCTGGCTCGGGTACGGCGAACGCGCCACGTTCGGCGAGCGGATCGACGACCTCGTCGCAAAAGGAGAGCTCAAAGCACCGATCGTGATCGGCCGCGACCACCTCGACTCGGGGTCGGTCGCGTCGCCCTTCCGCGAAACCGAGGACATGCGCGACGGCAGCGACGCCATCGCCGACTGGCCGATCCTGAACGCGCTCGTGAACGCGTCCTCCGGCGCAACGTGGGTCTCCGTCCATCACGGCGGCGGTGTGGGCATAGGCAACTCGATACACGCCGGCATGGTCGTCGTCGCGGATGGGACGCCGCTCGGGCGCGAGAAGCTGCAGCGCGTGCTAACGACGGATCCCGGGACCGGCGTGATGCGGCACGCCGACGCGGGGTATCCGGACGCGATCGAATTCGCGCGACGGAACGGGATCGACCTCCCGAGCACCTAGCATCGCGGCGGTGTCGGCCGTCCGCGCTGTCCTCGCGCCGTTCGTCCTGACGCGCATCCTCACCGCGGTCGTCGCGCTCGCTTCGGTCTCTCTCTTCTCTACCCCGACGACGTGTCCCGACGTGTGCCACCCATCGACCAATCCGCTTCTCGACGCGGCGACACGGTGGGACGCGAAAGCCTACGTCGACATCGCGCACGACGGCTACGGAGCGGTGCCTGCGAATAACGCCTACTTCCCCCTCTATCCACTCCTCATCCGTGTCCTGGCGACGCTTTTCGGCGGCAGCAGCGACGCCTATCTCCTCGCGGGCGTGCTGATCTCGAACCTTGCGCTCCTCGTCGCGCTGGTCTATCTCGCGAGCCTGGTCGGGATCGATCACGAGGCTGCGGCCGGGACCCGCGCGGCGCTCTATCTCCTGGTCTTCCCGACGAGCGTGTTCCTCGCGGTCGTGTACCCGGAGTCGCTGCTTATCGCACTCTCGATCGGCGCGGTCTTTCACGCGCGGCGAGGCGAGTGGCTGCCGGCCGCGGTTCTGGGTGTGCTGGCCGCGCTGACGAGACCGTTCATCGGCGCCGCAGTCGCGCTCCCGATCGCGATCGAGGCGTACCGGCGGTCGGGTCCGCGAGCCGCGGTCGCGACGGCCGCGCCGGCGGCGGTCGCGCTCGTCGCCTGGCTCGTCGTGCTGTGGCGGGTCACCGGCGATCCGAAGGCGATCCTGACGGCCGAGGCGAACTGGGGGGTGGGGCCGTCCTTGCCCTTCGCGGCGTTCACCGATCTCTTCGACCCCAAGGTCTATGGATTCCCGTACTTCGTCCTCGGCTTCACCCTTTTCATGGGCGCGCTGGTCCTCTTCTCGTGGCGGTTTCTGCGGCCGAGCCTCGCCGCCTACGCGACGGTCGTCTTCCTGATCTCGGTCGCGACGGGCTCGCTCACGTCGTCGCCGCGGTATTACCTCGCGGTCTTCCCGGCGTTCATCGTGCTCGCGCTCGTCGCGCGTGGCTGGACGGGGCGCGCCTACGTCGCCGTCGGTGCCGCGATCAGCGTGGTCTTCACTGCGATGTACGCGCTGTGGTACTGGGTAGCCTGATCGCAGCTGTCGAGGGGGCCGGACGCAACAGCGTCACGATCGCGAGCACAAAGAGCAGAGCTACCCCGAGGAAATGCAGGAGGATCGGGACGAGCGTTCCGGTCTGCTGCGGTTCCATGAGGACCCAAGCGATCACAACGAGCGCGACGATAGGCGCACGCTCGCCCGCAGGTCGGGCCGCGGCGCGACGCAGCGTCTCGGCCGCGAGAGGCAGCGAGAGGATGAGGAACGTCGTCCAGAAATAACCGAACGGCGCGAGGTATCCCGCCGTCGCCAGGGTGAGGGCGTGCCACGCGTTCTCGTTCGAGCGCTCGCGGCGCGCGGCGATGCCCGCCGCGATCGCCACCAGCACGGCACCGATCGCGAGCGCGAGCGGGAACCAATCCGACCAGAAGAAGGCGGCGAGCTCCGGCGGTCCCGGTCGCGCGATGTGCGCGTAGACCCAGTCCTGCTCGAGCAGTCGCGGCGCGAAGCGCACGTACTCCGCGGTGCGATCGGGCATCGCGAGCGCACCGGCGGCGAGAGCTGCGATCCCGATCAACCCTCCGGTCAGCACGGGGCGCCACCGGCCTGATGCGACATAGAAGAGCAGCAGCGTGAGCGGCAGGAACTTGAGTCCTACGGCCGCCGCGAGGAGGAGGCCCGCAGGGAGCGCGCGATCGCGGAAGCGCCACGCCGCGAGCGCGAGGCCGAGCGAGAGGAGATTCACGTTGCCGAGCGTGACCTCGAGGACGAGGCCGAGGAAGAAGACGTAACCCGCGGTCGCCCACGGCCGCCACAGCGGCGGGAGCCGGCGGATGAGCGCGACGCCCACGGCCGCAGCGGTCGCGACCTGCAGCACGATCCAGATCGCAAGCGCCACTGAGTACGGCAGAAGCGCGAACGGTACGAAGAGGATCGCGACGATCGGTAGATACCGGAACTCATCGGGGAGACCGAGGATCGTGTCGGGTCCCGGGTAAAGCGGCGAGCCGTTCAGCAAATGCTGGCCCGCGAGCCAGTACGCGCGGAAGTCATACCCGGCGGGTAGCGCGCTCGCGACGACCACCGCGGCGCCGAGCGCCAGGACCGCGACGACGACGCCCGCGGACCAGACGAGCCGCCGCGCGGTCATGATTTGGTCGGTTTCTGCGCCGAGTGCCCGCGACGGTAGAGGGTCATGTCGGACCGGTCACGCTGACACAGCCTAGAGAACCGCGGGTAGCGCGGGCCTATCTGCTCAGGTGGCGGACAAAGAAATCGAGTGCAGCTCCGATGATCTCGCGCGAGCGGTCGTCGTTGTCAACCGTGTCGAAGCCATGCTGGCCGGTCGGATGATCGAGCACGGTGAGATCGACCCCTCGCTCCCGAGCTCTGCGTACGAAGGTATCCGTGCCCTCGAGCAGCGCCGGACTGTCGCGGCCGGCGCGGACGAGAAGAAGCGGAGGGAGGTTCAGCGTTCCCGTCTCGAGTGCGGTGAGACAGGACCATCTGCGGATGTAATCGTCGGTCGCCGAAGCAACGCGCCCCCGGTACGGCGCCAGATCCCACACCGTGTAGAAGCCGGCCGCGCATCGAAGCCAATCGGGCGGCTCTTGGAGGAGCGGCGCAAGGCCGAAGGGTCCTCCCGCCGAGAAGACCCAGACGCCGACCCGATCAGCGTCGACCGCGAGATCTTCAGCGCGGCCTCGGACAAATGAGATCGCGGCGCGAACGTCGTTCGCGGCTTCGGTGGGCTCCATGCGGTTTGTCGAGCGGTGATTGAACGGAACGCCGACGAGACCGCGGGCTGCGAGATGCTGCCCGTACGAGCGATAGACACCCCAGTCCTTGGCGGTCGCGATGATCTCTTCAGGTGCGTCGCCGTTGACCAGGAACACCACGGGGACCGGCGGCCCTTCGGAAGACGGCCGGTAGACGTCGAGCTTGAGCACGCGTTGGCTGTCCGTCCGGTAGACCAGATCGCGCTCGACTCGAGCGCCCGTCGGCGGCCCCAGGACGGTGGGCGCGGCAAGCTCGCGCGGGTCAAATGCCATCAGGCGTTCTCGCCGTGGTACCTACCTTTGTATCCCTCTGCCGTCGCGCTCGAGAGCCGGAAGAACACGAGCTGCGCCACGCGCGCGCCGCGCTGCAGCCGGTAGCCGCGCGAGTTGAGCACCGCCATGAGACCCTCGCCGCGCCCGGAATAGCCCGCGTCCCAGACCGCGCCGTGGATCGCGACACCGGAGCGGAGCAGGCTCGATCGTGGCCGAGAGAGGGCCATGAGGTCGGTCGGCAGGTTCACCTTCTCCCGGTACGTGATGACGTACGCGCCTCGGTGGAGATCCCACCAGCCATCTTTGTCGGCCTCCACGTCCTCGCGCGCCGCCGGCTCGCGGACGTTGTCGGCCGCGCCGAGCAGTCCCGGAGACGTGAGCCGTTGCACCCGCTCGACACGCAGATCGACTCCGTTCGGCTGCACCTGCAGGTGGATATCGGCGTCCTCGACGAGCGGCGGCGTCGCGGCCATCGCGGCGCGAAGCTCTTCGCGGGAGAGAACGGTCACCGGGCGATGCTAATAGGGCGCGGATGACAGAATCGCGCGGTGCCCGCGGATGCGAAGACCGTTGCCGGCTCGAAGACGGTGATGTCGCGCACCATGCTGCCGTCGGACGCCAACCCGTACGGGAACGTCCACGGCGGCGAGGTCATGAAGCTCATCGACGCGGTGGCCGGGGCTGCCGCGACCAGGCATGCTCGCGCCCGCGTGGTCACGGCGCGCATCGATCAGCTCTCGTTCCTCGCCCCGGTCTACGTCGGACACCTCGTGACCGCCAAGGCTTCGGTCAACCACGTCGGGCGCACGAGCATGGAGGTCGGGGTGCGCGTGGAAGCGGAGGACATGCTCACCGGGAACGTGGTCCACGTCGCCTCGGCGTACCTCGTGTTCGTCGCGACCGACGAGCACGGACGTCCAGTCTCCCTTCCACCGCTCCTCGCCGAGACCGACGAGGAGCGCCGCCGCATGAAGGCCGCCGAGACACGGCGCTCGTTGCGGCTGCAGCGACCCCGAACGTCCTAGACTGCCGCTCCTAGCGCTGGGGAGGTGCACATGCGAAACGCCATTCGCTTCGTGGCCCCGCTCGTTGCCGCTTTCGTCGTCGCCGCCGCGTGCAGCGCGCCGCGTGCCGCGTCGACGCCGACCCCATCGGCGACCGGGACGCCGAACTTCACGGGGAAGACGCTCAATATCGTCACCGGCGGCACCGGCGCCGTCTACATCGTGTACGGAGCGGGGCTGGCCGACCTCTTGAACCGGAAGCTCGGCACCGCCGCGAGCGCGCAGTCCACCACCGCCTCGGTCGACAACATGAAGCTGATCCGTGACGGCAAGGCCGACATCGCGTTCACGCTCGCCGACACAGCGTTCGACGCGGTGAACGGCAAAGGGTCGTTCGCGGCGCCGGAGAAGCCCGCCGATGCCAAGGTGCTGGCGGTCCTCTACTCAAACCTGACGCACCTCGTCGTGAAGGAGGCCGGCGGCATCAATACGGTGACCGACCTCAAGGGAAAGCGCGTGTCGATGGGATCGGCCGGCAGCGGTACCGAGATCATCGCGAACCGCACCCTCGAGGCCTACGGGATGGACCCCGCGAGCGACATCTCTCGCGAGAGACTGGGCGCCCAGGATTCCGCGAACGCGCTCCGTGACGGCAAGATCGACGCCTTCTTCTTCTCCGGAGGCCTGCCGGTCCCGGCGGTGCTTGACCTCGCGACCGGTACGAAGATCAAGATGCTTGACCTCACGGACAGCATCCAAAAGATGTCGACGAAGTACGGGAATTTCTACTTCCCCATCAAGATCCCCAAGAACACCTACAACACAGCCGCCGACGTGACCGTATCGGGAGTCGCCAATCTTCTGGTCGTGCCGTCGAGCTTCGACCCGGCGCTCGCACAAGCGATCCTCGCGACGATGTTCGACAACAAAGCCGATCTGGTGAAGGTCCACGCCGCCGCGAACGATCTCGTGCTGGAGTCCGCGGTGGTCGGCTCGCCGATCGACTACCACCCCGGCGCGATCGATTTCTACAAGTCAAAAGGCGTGTGGAAAAAGTAGGTGCTTCAGTTGGGAAGCCTTTTGGCTTGCTGCGCAGACCGCCCGTAAGGGCGGCGGCGCTGCGCAGACCGAAGTCGAAGGGTGACCGTCCTGCTGCGCCCGGCTTCGCCGGGACGGAGTAGCGCTCTCGTCGCGCTCGTCGCGGCGGTCGTAACGGGTGCGGGGCTGGCGCTTGCCACTCCCGTGGCCGTCCTGACCGTGAGCGACGGGACGACCGAGCTCGTGCGTGCGCTCGATCGCACCGAGCCGCTTCAGTACTCGTATCGCCAGTCGATCTACGAGGTCACCGTCTTCGAGACGCTCGCGCGCGAGGGGAACGCGCTCCGTATCCAGCAGGTCCGGTCGAGCGACATCCGGTCGATCGAGTACTTCGGTTGGAAGGGCGAGCCCGCCCAGTCGAACGGACTTTGGACCGAGGACTCGCCCCGGTCGGTCGCCGCCGACGCCGAGCTCGTCATCCGGATCACTCCTGCCGGCGAGCAGGCTCTCTCCACCACGCGCTGGCGGGTCGTCCTGAAGCCGGAGTTCGGCGAGACCGTCGTCCGAGTTCGTGCCCAGGACCGCCCGTGGCTCCTCGCTGTCCTCGCAGGCGCCCGATGACCGGGCCGGTGACGGAGCCGGAGGTCATCGCGCGGCCCGACCTCGAGGCCGTCCTCGCCGACGACAAGACCAAGGAGCTCATCGAGGAATACGAGGCCGAGGCAAGGACGCGCACGTTCACCGGTGGGTGGGACCGCCTGGTCACGGGTCTCGCCGTCGCGACGACCCTGTTCGCTCTCTACTACGCGGCGGCCGGGGCGGAGATCCCGTTCACGGGAGTCGTGCTCGTTCCCTCGTTCCGGGTCCTCGGTCAGACGATCACGACTCCGCAGATATACGAAATGATCTTTCTGACGGCGATCCTCGTCCTGACGTTCCTTCTCTACCCGATGCATCCCCGATTCATCAAGCGCGTCAACGTCGTGGACCTCGCCCTGGTCGGCGCCTCGATCGCGATCACGGCGTACGTCTTCCTCAACTTCGAGACCGTCATCTACCGGGTCAACAACCCGAACGCGTTGGATTTCACCTTTGGGGTCATCGCGATCGTCACGGTCCTCGAGGCTGGACGTCGCACGATCGGCTGGCACCTGCCGGCCATCGGCATCGCCGCGATCGCGTACGCGTATTTCGCCGACTTCATGCCGGGTCCCTTCCGTGGACCGCCGAAGGATCTCGACTACATCGTCTCCAATCAGTACCTCGGCCTTGACGGGATGCTTGGCACGCCCCTCCAGGTCGCGGCGACGTTCATCATCCTGTTCACGATCTACGGCGCGGTCCTCGACTACACCGGCGCTGGGAAGTTCTACGTCGATCTCGCATTCGCCCTGACGGGAAAGCGTCCGACCGGCGCGGCCCGCACCGTGACCGTCGCGTCGTTCCTCCTGGGCACGGTCTCGGGATCAGGCGTCGCGACGACCGTCACGCTCGGCTCCATCGCCTATCCGATGCTGAAGAAGGCGGGACACGACCGAGAATCGAGCGGCGCGATCCTCTCGGCCGGCGGGATCGGCGCGGTCATCTCCCCGCCGGTGCTCGGACCGGCCGCGTTCCTGATGGCGGAAATACTTGGCATCAGCTACCTGCAGGTCGTGGTCATGGCGATGATGCCGACGATCCTCTACTACCTTGGCATCCTCCTGACGATCGAGATCGACGCGCGCCGGCTCGGTGCGCGCGCCATCGCACTCGATGCGCCGGGCTTCTGGGACCTCACGAAGCGCTACTGGTACCAGTACACCTCGCTCTTCGCGATCATCGTTTTCCTCGTCGCGGGCTTCTCCACGATCACGGCGGTCTTCTGGTCGATCATCGTGGCGATCCTCGTCTCGTACATCAGGCGCGAGACGTCGCTCTCCCCGCGGAAGCTCGTGAAGGCGCTCGCGGCCGGCACGAAGCAGGTGCTGCCCGTCGGCGCCACGACCGCGGTGGCCGGGATCGCGGTGGGCATCCTGCTCCAGACGGGGCTCGGCCTGAAGATCTCGCGTCTCATCCTCGATCTCGGGCTTGGCAACCTCGTCCTGACGCTCGTCGTCTCCGCGATCGTCCTCTGGGTGCTCGGTCTATCGCTGCCGATCACGGCCACGTACCTCGTCGCGGTACCAACGGTCGTCCCGGCGTTGATCACGCTCGGCGTGGCGCCGCCCGCGGCGCATATGTTCGTCTTCTACTACGCCGTGCTGTCCGAGGTCTCGCCGCCCGTCGCGCTCTCGCCGTTCGCCGCCGCCGCGATCACCGGAGGCAACCCCTACAAAACGATGATGCTCACCTGGAAGTACGCCCTGCCCTGCTTCCTCGTCCCGTTCATGTTCACGCAGCCAGAGGGCCTCGCGATCCTCTGGACGGGGTCGACCATCCCGGACGCGATCCTCGCGTCGGTCTCGGCCGCGGCCGGGATCATCGCTCTCGTCGCTGGTGTCGGCGGATTCCTCCTCGGCCCGACCGCCCTCCTCGAGCGCGTTCTCCTGATCGCCGGAGGTTTGCTGCTCCTCGCTCCGGGCATCACCGCGGACGTCGTCGGCCTCGCGCTGTTCGGTGTGGCCGGCGCGTCGCAGCTCCTCCGCGGCGCGCGCCGGCCCGCAACCGAAGCCGCCTAGGGATCGCGGGGCTCAGACTCCTCTCGGCGCCTCGGCCGGCAGGACGTCCATGAGCTGGTCCTTGAGCTCTTCCATGCGCGTGCCCATGTCCTCGAGCTCGTCCTTTTTGAAAGCCCGGCGGACCTTCGGGAACATCTTGCCCTCTTCTTCCTCAAAAGCGTGGTGCTCGATGTTCTCCATCATCACCTTGAACTTCGCGGCCCACTCTTCGGAGTCGAACGGCGTGTTCTCGATCTCCGCTTTCACGATGTCCACGAAGTGGTGCTCCTCGTACGACTCGGTAACGAGCTCCTCGAGCTGCTTCGACGTGGCGCGCTCCTTCACCGCGGGATAGAAGATCTGCTCCTCGATCTTCTCGTGGATCGTGAGCTCGTCCACCAGTTTGGTGAAGAGCTGTTCGCGAGTTTTCACGCCGCGTTCGGTCGTCTTCTCGATCTCGCCCATGAGCTTCTTGACCTTCTGATGGTCCTGCTCGAGCAGCGTCAATGCGTCCATAAAGCGCCTCCAAAAAAAGAGTGTTGGCGGTATGCAGAGCAAAGCCGCTGCCAGTTACACAGCCGTGGATACCTAGAGGACCCGCTCCAGGTAGTCGGCAAGGATCGTGAACGTTCGGATCTTCTGCTGGATGTCGGCGCTCCCGTGGCCTTCGTCAGTGAGCTCGACATATTCGAAGTCGTCGCCTTCTTGCCTGCCGAGCTCGAGGAGCCTGTCGCGGAAGATGCGCGACTGCGAAACTGGGCAGCGCGGGTCGTTCACCCCATGGACCATGAGGAGCTTCGCCCTCAGGCGATCGGCGAACTCGATCGCGCTGCGGTCGCGCCACAGCTCACGGTCCTTCTCCGGATCGCCCATCTGCTCGCGAAGGAAATACCGGAAATGCTCTTTGCTCTCGTCCCACATTCGGTGCAGGTCGCTGATGCCGACCCAGGAAACAGCAGCGCGCCAGAGCTCGGGCTTCTTCGTGGCCGCGATGAAGGTCATGAATCCGCCGTAGCTGCCGCCGAATACCACGAGCCGGTCGGCGTCGACGTACGGCAACGACGCGAGATACCTCGCGCCGGCCGCGACGTCCTCGAGGTCCGCGCCGCCCCAATCCTTAAGCGCGGCGTCGCGGAAGTCGACACCGTATCCGGTCGAGCCACGGATGTTCGGCTCGAGCACGACGAGCCCCCGGTCGACGAGGAACTGCGCGAAAGGATCGAATCCGCGGAACCATTGAGCGGTCGGTCCGCCGTGGACATGCACGATGGCCGGCAGCTTCTCGCCCGGGGCGATGTCGCTCGGGCGGTACAGAAGAGCCGGCACCTTCTTGCCGTCGAAGGTCTCGTACCAGACATGCTCGGCGTTCACGAAGACCTTTTGGTCGATCGACCCGTACTCGGCCTCGATGAGTGTCTCGAGGATGTCGGTCGCGAGGTCGTAGGCGACGAGCGCGGTACGCGTCACATCGGTCGAGTAGTTGAGGAGAAGCTTCGTGTCGTTCGCGAAGAACTGAGCGCCCAGCGCGAACCCGGCCGGCAGCACAGCGTCGCGCGCCTGGCCCGTCTCGACGTCATAGAGGATCGGACGAACCTGGGACTCTTCGTTCCGGATCGTGACCAGCCATTTGCCGTTCTTCGAGAAACGGAGCGCGTGCTCCTCGATCCCCTCCGGCGAATACCAGCGGACCTCGCCCGTCTCGATGTCGACGATCCCAGCGCGATTCTGTCCCGACGCATCGCTCGTCGCCGCGATGCGACGGCCATCCGGGTGCCAGTCGCCGAGCGTGTCCTGCGAGCCGGCGCGGATGCTGAAGATCTTGCGCGCGCCCGAGCCGTCCGGATCGACGACGTAGCCGTCGCGGTTCTTGAGGTTGGTCATGTCCTCGTTGGTCACGTAGCTGATCCATTTGCCGTCATCCGACCAGAGCCCGCCAAAGACGGGGAACGCGTATCGCGTGAGGGGCGTGTAGTCGGAGCCGTCGGCGCGGATCTTCCAGATGTTGAGCTGCCCGGGGCGGTCGGGGCTTTCCGGAAGACGCTTGTTGGTGTCGACCGTGAGCCACTCGTCGTTAGGGCTGAACTGGACTGCGTGCTCTTCCGCGGCCGGATCGTTCGTCAGCTGGGTGACCTTCTCCGTCTCGACCTCGATCTTGTAGAGATCGTGCTGCTCGTTGCCGCCCGCGTCCTTTCCAAACGCGATGAAGCGGTCGTCGCGGCTCCAGGCGAAACCTGTGCGCATCGCACGCGGCACCTCCCCATGGCTGACCTGGCGCACGGCCTTCGTGGCGAGGTCCATCACGTAGAGCTCGATCCGACCCGACTTGTCCCAGTAGAACGCCACCCTGTCGCCCTTCCACGAGACCTGCGGGAAGAAGAACGAAGGCAGGCGGCAGAGCTCCTCGAGCGGTATGCGCGGCTGACGGCGGGTCATGACGGCCACGGCTGGTCCTCCCCTGGATGCTCGCTTCACTCTAAACAGCGAGCACGCCATGTGCATCGCTTCTCGGCATGCGCCAGGACCCTCCGCATGGTCGGGGACCGAAGGAGCGAGAGCCACTCACCGAAAGCGTCACGCACACGGTCGAGGAGGCTCGCATGCTCATTCCCGGCGTGACCGCCTTCCTGGGCTTTCAACTCGTCGCGGTTTTCAACACCGCCTTCGCGCAGAAACTCACCCGGGACGAGCAGATGGTCCATGTCGGCGCGATGTTCCTTACGCTCGTCGCGCTCCTTCTCCTGCTGACCCCGGCCGCGTACCACCGCCAGGCGGAGTCGGGCTGGGTGTCCCAAGGCTTCGTGAACCTATCGTCGCGATTGATCACCGGGGCCACCCCCCTCTTCGCGCTGGGAATGACGCTCGACTTCTACCTCCTCGTGCGAGCCGTAAGCGAGAACGCGGCCCTTGCGCTGGTCACCGCTCTCGTGATCCTGGCGCTGACCGTGGTGCTCTGGTACGGCACGCCACACGTGGAAGCGCTCGCGAACTTCCTTCGCCGCTGATCGAGCGCCGCCGAACGGGCGGAGCTAGGAGCGCTTCCGCCGCGCGGTCGTCTTCTTGCGCGAGCCCTTGGTCTCGCCCTTCTTGGCCCGGGTCTTGTTCGTCGTCGCCGCCGCGATCCGCTCCGCGACCTTGTTCGAGCGCCCGCGCGCCGACTCGCTCCGCTTGATGTGCTCGTACTGGCGCTTGCGCTTCGCGCTTTTCACTCCGCGTGGTGGCAAGGGGCACCTCCACGAATCTCGTATCTCTTCCTCACTGCGCCCGCAAAATCCGGACCACCAAGCCGCTTCATCGGTACGCTCCACTAGTGAGGACGGGTCTCCTCGCCGTGCTTGTGCTTTCCGTCGCCGGCTGCGGCCCGGTGGCGGCCCCCCGTGACACGCCGCCATCCGACCCGATCGCTCTCCCAAGCCCGCCGGTGGAACCCGCCCTTCCCACCTCCGCGCCCACTCCGAGCATCGGCGGCCCTCCCGGCATCGCCAATCCAACACTCGTCCCGACGCCGCCGCCGTCCCTGCCGCCGATCCGCGAGTTCGCTGGGATCGACTTCGCGCTCATGCCCGGACCGAGCGACCTTCGCATCGAGGCTGCACTCTCGCGCGAGGACCAGGAGGTGGTCGCCGCCACCGTCGCGGCGGACATTCCCGCCGTAGAGCGTGAGTTCGAGCGGACCTTCTCCGCGCGTCCGGTGATCTATGTCTTTGGCGGCACCGAGAGCTACGCGGACGGGTTCGTGGGGATCTTCGGCTACCCCCGTGCGACCGCGACGTTCGTGGCGGAGAACTCGGTCTCGTTCTTTGAACCCTCGCTACGGCTCATCGCCGTGAACTGGGCCGCGGTCGGCGACCGCCGGCCGGTTGCCGCGATCAGGCACGAGCTCACGCACCTTTTGACTCTCGACGCGTGCTCGCCACGGTGCGACCTCGTACCGGCATGGCTCAATGAAGGACAGGCGCGGCTCGCGGAGGCACTCGTGCCCGGCGGCGACTGGCGCCTCGTGCGCGTTCGCTACGAGGCGGCGTCCATGGCCGCGACAGGAACTCTCATTCCGCTCAACACGCTCGTCTCGCAGCTTTCATGGAACGCGCTGACCGACTGGGCCGGGTACTTCAAATATCAGGAATCGGCGCGCGCGGTCGAATTGCTTCGTGAGGACGTCGGCGGCACTGCGCCGATCGCGCGCGTGTACGAGAGGCTCCGAAGCGGCCAGAACCTCGCGCAGGCGTACGCCGCGCTTACCGATCGCTCATTCAACGATTTCGTCGCCACCCTTCCGGATCGGATGAGCGCCGCTGTCCCCGCCGGCCAGGGCCTCATCGCAGTCGCGGCGACGAGCTACCTCGTCTACGGCTTCCCGCCCACTTCGACGATCACGCTCACGGTGAGTGGGCCGCGCGGTAGCGAGAGCTCGCCCATGGTGATCTCGCCGTTCGGTTCGAACTTCGACGGAATCGCGCCGACACGCCCCCGGGGTGGCTACGCGGTCAGCGCCCAGACAGAGAGTGGTGTTTTCACGATCAAGCTCCGGAAGGACAGCACGGGCGATCCGAGCGACATGCGATAGCCCGGACTTGATCGCTTCGCGCGTACGTAATGTTTGGCGTCGTGCACGCCTATTGTTCAGACTCGTCCTTGGGCAGCAAGTCCCCCAGCAAAGCCCTCACCGCCGGATCGTCAATGGACGGGGCAGTGCTCACGAAGCAGAACGTGGGTCCGGCGCCCTCTTCACGGAAACCGAAATCGGCGAGCCGTCGGTTCTCAGGCGGACGGCGGGGAAATGCACGAATGAATTCACTCAATTCGGACGCCGTGAAACCTGCCGCCTCGTCGAACAGCGGTGCCGCACGAGCCCCGATCAGTACCCTCGCGTCCGATTACCGGAAAGAAGCGGTCCAAGCGCCGAGAGCGTCGCGGCGATTGTGGAGTTAACAGGTTTCTGATTCATCGGCCTAGCACGAAGCGTCAGCCGCCGCGGCTGATTGTCAGGACGACGTTCCCGGTCTTGCGCTCCGTCTCGACGTAGCGAGTCGCATCGATCACATCCTCCAGCGGGTAGGTCCGGTCGATGACCGCTCGGTATTTCCCGGCCTCGATCAGCTCCTTGAGGAAGAGGACGTCCTTCTTCAGAAATCGCGGCGGGATCGCAAACCGCACTCTCTTGCCTCCGACGAGCGACGTCAGCGGCACCAGGATCAGGTTCCAGAGACCGTCGGTCGGAAGGTAGATGCCACCCGGCTTCAGTGAGCCTCTGCACCGCTCGAACGACAGCTTGCCGACCGCGTCGAAGATCGCGTCGTACGTCTCACCGCTCTTGGTGAAGTCGTCCTGCGTGTAGTCGATCACCCTGTCGGCTCCAAGCGATCTCACGAGCTCGACATTCTTGGTGCCGCACACCGCCGTGACGTCGGCTCCGAAGTATTTCGCCAGCTGCACGCCAGCCGTGCCGATGGATCCGGATGCGCCGTAGACGAGGATCCTGGATCCTTTCCGGAGATCGGCCTGTCTCAGGCACCCGAGGGCCAGCATCGCTCCGTCGCAGACCGCGGCAGCCTCTTCGAACGTCATGGCGGCCGGCTTCTGTGCCAGGGCTGCCCTCTCGCGCATGCAGATGAACTCGGCATGAGCGCCGAACCGGCCCGCACTGGTGCCGAAGACCCGGTCACCGACCGCGAACTCGCTGACCGTCGCGCCGACTGCTGCCACCTCGCCCGCGAGCTCCGCGCCGAGGATTCGCCGCTTCGGTCGACGGACGCCCGAGTAGAGCCGGCTGAGAAACGAGACGAAGGGACCAGAGCTCGCATTGGCTTCGCGAATCCCGCAGTCAGACCGGGTGATCGTCGTCGCGTGAATCTTGATGAGCACCTCGTCTTCCTTGGGGACGGGCTGCGGGACGTCCTCGAGTCGCAGAACCTCCGGGGGGCCGTACCGGTCGTAGACAACTGCTCTCATGCGTTCACTTCCCCGAGCGCGAGCATCGGTTCGGCCGAGCCCCGCGGCGATGACGCGGTCACATCCGCGGCGGGGCGGACTCTCCAGTGGCGAGCCAACGCTCGACTTTCGGTATGTAGCGTTTCGGATCTTTTGCGAACCTTTCGAGACATCCGGCGCCGCAGAACGCGTACTCGCGCTCCGGTCGTTCGATGGTGAGACCCTGCTCGCGCTGCTCGACGACGTCCACGATCATGTCGCAGACCGGGTCGAGCATCTTTCCCTCGTTCGCCATCGCACAAAAATAGCCGAATCGGACCTACTCCCCCGGTCGGGGTAGCCGAAATCTCTCACCTCGTACGGTGTTCTCAACGGCGGCGGCACGGCGCAAAGTGCGGAGCGTGGAACAAATGGCGGGCGGGCCGTGGGACCGAGCCGGCGTGGACCGTGAGACCTGGTACGCCGTCCGCATGATGGCCCTGGCGATCCGCGAAACCGCGCGACTCCCGATAGACCCGACGGAGAAGGATGAGGCATTGCCTGCCGATCACGAGCGACTCGGCGAGTACGCCGACCGACTCGTATTGGCGGTGGACGACGGTGACCCCGAGACGGTCGCAATGCTCTTGCGGCGCCAGACGCGCTCCGCGAGCTAGAGCTCTTCTCCTAGGGCCGGCGGCGCCGGCCACCGGTCTGCGGTGTGCTCGTCGCATCGGTCCGCGCGACCGTGAAGCTCGAACCATCGCCCGCGATCGTCGAGGTTTGCGCGATCGCCTGGCCTTGGGCATTGATCATCGTGATCGCCTTCGCGCCGAGAGCCGAGAGGGACATCGTCTTGCCATCTCGGACCGCGCTCGCTCCGCTGAACTGCACTGTGCCGAACTGGTCGAGCGAGATGAGGCCGCGGCCGACGCTGGGCGCCTCCTCGACCCACTCCGCCGACGAGGTCGATGAGGCGTATTGAACGGTCACGCTGTAGGTGCCGCCGGTGGTGTTGTTCTTCATCGCGATGAGCCAGTCGTTCCCGCTCTGCTGCGTGATCGAGACGGTGACGGAATCGCCGGCGCTTACGGAGAGCGGTACGTCGCGCGAGGACTGAGGCAGCATCTCGATCCACGAGGTGTAGGTGACCCCGTTGCCGTCGACCATCGCCTGGGTTCCCGCCTGGATGAGATCGCTGCTCGAGAGTCCTCCGATGCCCACCCACGTCGCGTCGGCTCCGGTCGAGGTCGACGCGACCGTCGGTACGGTCCAGGTAGCGCTGACAGACGTGAACGCTCCACCGGTCGCGGCGTAACCCGACCAGTTGCTCGAGCTGCTCGTCACCGAGGCGGGCGTGCCCGGCTGCGTCACGCCCGGCGCGATGCCGGTGCTTGGGTTGATGATCTGCGTCGTGGGCTGCACGTCCGCCGAGATCTTCCACGCGCCCGACTGAAGGACGAGCGTGTAATCGTTGCGGTCAGTGCTCTCGGCGACCGAACCGTCGGTGTACGTGGTTCGCCAGGTCTCGGTCGTGGTGGCTTGCGCCGTCGAGCCGCTGACCGTCACGTCGACCCAATCGAGGCTGACCAGCTCGATCGACCGAGCGCCGCTGCTCTGTATTCCCCGGTTGGTCTGAACGAGCTCCTGGTAGTAGGAGTCGGTCGCGGTCGCACGCATCAAGGTCGGGTCGTTCCGCGCATACGCCTGCGCCTGCGCCTGGTTGGCGCGCTCGACGACGGCCTTCACGGCCGCGACCGCCGCGGTGTCGCTCGAGCTCGTGTTCGTCTGCGCCGCGGGGGCGGGCTGATCCACGTACGACCTCGCCGTCGTGATCAAGGTGGCGAGATCGACGCGGCCGGTGAATGCGGCGAGCGCGAATGCGAGGAGGCCGAGGGCCAGAAGGCGCCCCGCGGGGACGCCGCCGCTCCTGCGGGCCGGCGGCCGCGGAGCGACCGGACTCATCGGGGTGGTGGCGGTCGGATCACCTTCGAACATGCCTATAGCCTCTCTCGCGCGCCTAAGCTCGGCCTAAGAACGCGCTGAAATGACCATATGAATCGCGTTCCGAGGTTCCGTCGACCCTGCCGTTCGGACCAGGACTAGGCCGCCTTCGGAGCCTGCATCGATCGCACTCCGACTGCCAGGAGCGCGCCGACAGCCATCAGTACTAGCCAGGCAGGCAAGAGCCAGTCCGGATAGGTCAGGCCGAGAAGCCTATCGAGCGACCAGGAGCCATTTCCCGCAAGGGCGATCGCGAGACCTCCGGTCGCGAGCGGGAGCGGGAACTCCCACCCGACCTTCCCTCCGCCTGCCCAGAAGCCTTGCGACCAGTGCGCGACGATAGTGACGACGACAAGATCCGCCGCGAGCGCACCAGGTCCGATCGGTCCCCCGAGCCCGACGACCGTGAGCAAGCCTCCACCCGCTTCGGCCAGCGCGGCCGTATACGCCCAGAACAATCCCGGGCGAAGCCCCATCGAGTTGAACCATCCGGCGACCCCGGCGATCGATCCGCCCTTGCCGACCAGGCCGAGCTTTAGAAGTCCGTGCGGGATCACGACCCCGCCGATCACGACTCTGAGGAGAAGAAGCGCCACGTCCGGATACATGGACTTCCCGAATGGTAATCCGCACACTCGACCGACGTGCGCCTCGTCATTCGCATCGTCGCATTGCTCGCCGGATTCGCGGGACTCGTGTTCTTCTTTCAGGGGATCGGGGTCATACCCGGTTCTTTCATGACCGGGCGGAGCGAATGGGCCGTCATCGGCGCGACGCTCGTAGCCGGCGCGGCTGCATTGCTCTGGCTCACCGGCATGGCCGCTCCGAGCGGTAAGCGTTAGGGCTGGGTGCCCAACCTGACCAAGCCCGTCAACGACGATCCGGTCGCTACCGGCTGCGAGGAGGGAGCAGATCGGTGAGGGGACGCGCGTCTCTTGCCGCGCCGAGGCGCGGGAGTCCGAAGTGATCCTCGATCGTTGCAAGCAGGGAGTAGTGATCGTAGAAACCGTCGACGCGGCGGCTCTCTAGATCCGGCGCTGCGACGATCAGTGGCACCACGCTCGAGCGGCCATCGCCTTCGTCCCACACGACGAAAAGCGCGCCGCGATCGCGCCACCCCGGCGACGCGACGATCCGCGCGACAAGGCCCTCGAGCCACGCTCCCGCCTCGGCGAGCGCGCAGTCGTGCCCGTCGTGGCAGAGACCGGGAGTGATCCACACGAAGCTTGGAGTGTTCCCGGCCAGATCCGCGTCCAACGCGTCGAGCGGCACCACGTTCGCCGGACACGAGCCGCCGTAATAGGCGAACGGGTTGTGCTTGAGGGCATAGGGATAGGGGCTCCGTGCGCAGCCGGAGGAGGTCAGCCCCTCCATGTAAGCCCGCCAGCTCACGCCAGCCGCGGTGAGCTGAGCCCCGAGCCCACCCGCCGGGAGCGGGTGGTATGAGTCGTCAGTGATGCCCCACGTGCTCCCCGAGGTCATGGCCAGATAGTTCGGGAGGCTCGGCGACGAGACGGCGTTGTAGTTGGTCGCGAGCTCGTATTTCGCCGCGAGACGCTCGACCGTAGGAGACCGCAAGGCCGTCGCGAGTGTCGCGTTCTCCATGACGATGACGAAGACGTGGGCGGGGTTTGGTGCCGGCGTTTCGCTCGGCGCCGGCGAAGCCGTTCGAGTCTCCGTCTGCAGGGTCGGTGGCGACGGTGAGGTGCCTGTGGTGCTTGTGGCCGGCGACGCGCACGAGACCGCCAGGGAGACGATGAGTGCGAGCAAGGCAACGGCACGCATCCTGAACATGGTCGCATCCGCTCTCGCGCCGCGCATTGCGTTCGCGCAACACGAACGCAAACGTGTGCACGCACACGGTGTGAGAGATCACGTCCCGCCGGTGAGTGCCCGCACCCCAAGCAAGCCTCCGGGACCGTAGACCGCTCCAGCACGCATCCCCTGGATGGATGCGCGCAGGAGGAAGAAGATGCGCAAGCTCGTTCTCACGGCGACCCTCGCGCTCAGCGTCGTGTTCTCGTTCGGCCAATCCACGGCACTCGCGGCCTCGAGCACATCACAGACAGTCGATGTCACCGGCTACGCCAACTTCTCAAGCATCCTCGGCGGGAACATCAGCGGACCGGTGGCGCTCTCGGGCTCGCTCTCCGACGGCCAGCTCGGGACGCTTCACGGATCGGCCAACTTCCCGCTCCGTGACGAGAAGGTCACCGTCGCGCCAACCACGTCGATCGTCCTGACCACCGAGCAGATGAACGTCGGCTGGTATCGCTACACCTGCGGCCAGTTCGGATGCATCTACGAGAACGGGATGTCGGTGTTCGAGCGTTCGTACGGAAGCGCACCGGTCGACATCCGCCTCGGGTCGCTCAAGGGCAACGGGACGCTATCGCTCGGGACGAACTCGACCTGCATCGCGGCATGCCCGCCTCCGGGTGCGTACTGGTACGCCCCGACCGGCTACTGGCAGGTCCAGAGCGCGGTCCTGAGCTCGCAGGACGCCGGCGGCTTCAGCATGAACGGACCCGCACCCACGATCCACTAGGCTGCCACCCTCACACAGACGATCGCCCCGGGCACCAGCTCGGGGCGATCCTCTGTACCGAACTACGTCGAAGGCTCAGGCCTCGAACACGACCTCGTGACGGGTCGTCGCGCGCCACGGTCGACCGCGCCAGCGCTCAGGCGGCAGGGCCGCCGCACCGCGACTGCGCACGCAACGTCGCACCAGGATCTCGAGATCGGCGAGCGTCACGCGTCCACGCTTTTGCTCCCAGATGGCGCGGAGCGCGAGGATCGCATCGAGGGCGGCGTTCGCATCCATGGTTAGATGAAGCTCCTCCCGGTGATCGGGCTCCACTCTCGCCGCAACGTGGGGAGTGATGTGTCGGATACGTTTCGTTCCATTCGTGCAGCGAACGCACGGCGCGTGCCAGCGAACCTGCGACGTCGGTGATATCCGATTCGGTAGCGCCGCGGCGTCAGCCGGCGCGAGCGGCCTCCGCCGCGAGCTGCGGTAGCAGGTCGGCGCGGACGCGTGTGACGTCTTCTTCGTACTTGAGGACGGCGCCCAGCGTTCCCTCGATGGCGGCTTCGTCGAGCTCAGAGGTGCCGAGCGCCGAGAGCGCCATCGCCCAGTCGAGCGTCTCGGCGACCCCCGGCCGCTTGAAGAGATCGTCACGACGCAGCGCCTGGACGACCGCGACGACGCTCCGCGCGAGACGCGCCGGCACATCGGGCAACCGCCGGGCGACGATCGCGAGCTCGCGCTCGACGGTCGGATAGTCGATCCACTGATAGAGACAGCGGCGCTTCAGGGCGTCGTGGATCTCTCGCGTGCGATTCGACGTGATGATCACCGGAGGCGGCACCGCCGCGCGGAACGTGCCGAGCTCGGGGACGGTGATCTGGAAATCTGAAAGGAGCTCGAGCAGGTACGCTTCGAACTCCTCGTCCGCCCTGTCGATCTCATCGATGAGCAACACCGGCGGCGGGCCCTCGCCCGCGATCGCCTCGAGAAGCGGACGTTTGATCAGGAAGTGCTCGCTGTAGATCCGTTCGCGCGCGTCGTTGGGGCGACCCTCACTCTCGGCCAGGCGGATCTCGAGGATCTGCCGCGGGTAGTCCCAGTCGTACACCGCGGTCGCGACGTCCAGCCCCTCGTAGCACTGGAGCCGAATCAGCTTGCGGTCGAGCGCGGAGGCGAGGGCTTTCGCGATCTCGGTCTTTCCGACGCCGGCCTCGCCTTCGACGAAGAGCGGCTTGCCCAAACGCAGCGCGAGGAAGAGCGTCACCGCGAGCGACCGGTCCGCGACGTACCGCTCGCGCTCGAGCGCATCCGCTACATCTTCAACCGACGAGATGACGGGCACGCCCATGGCTCGGATGCTACGAGGCCTCTTCTCGGTCAGGCCTTCGCGCGGCTTATCGCGCGCTCGATCGCCCGTTTTGCGTAGACGGTGACGAGGTGCTTGCGATAGTCGGAAGAAGCCGCGAGGTCGGAAAGCGCGGTGATCCCGTCCGCCGCCTTTGCCGCCGCGGCGGCGATCGCCTTCGCGTCGCCATTCGTGCCGGCGAGCGCCTTCTCCGCGGCCGTTGCGCGATACGCCGCGGCGGCCGCGCCGGTGACTCCGATCGCGGCCCGCTCGACGGTCCCGTCCGCTTTGATCGTGATGACCGCCGCGACACCCGTGATCGCAAATCCAGATGCGGGATGGGCGAACTTCGCGTAGGCGCCGCCGGTGCGTCCATCCGGCGCGGGGAAGCGGATCTCGGCGATGATCTCGTTCGCGGCGAGCGCCGTCTCGAAGACTCCCTTGAAATACTCAGTCGCCTTGATGTCGCGGCGGCCCTTTGGGCCGACGGCGCGGATGATCGCGTCGTAGGCGAGCGCCGGTGCGGGCTCGTCGGCGGCGGGATCGGCGTGTGCGAGGCTGCCGCCGATGGTGCCGCGTGCGCGGACCTGGAGGTCGCCGACCGCGCCGGCGGCCTCGGCGAGCGCGACGAGCTTCGCGCGGACGGTCTGATCGTGCGTGATGTCGCGATGTGTCGCGAGCGCGCCGATCGCGATGGTGCCATCTGCCTCGCTGCGGATCTCGCGGAGTGACGCAATGCGACGGAGATCGATGAGCGCCTCGGGCTGCGCGAGCCCGAGCTTCATGAGGGGCAGAAGGCTGTGGCCGCCGGCGATCACCTTTCCCTCATCGCTTCGATCAAGCTGCTGGACCGCTTCATCGATCGTCGACGGTGCCTGATAAGTGAACGGGTGCGTGATCATCGCCGTCCCTCCCCGGCGGCGCGGATCGCCCGCCAGATCTTCTCGGATGTGAGCGGCATGTCGATGTGTTTGATTCCGAGCGGTGAGAGCGCGTCGATCACCGCGTTGACGGCGGCGGGCGTCGAACCGATCGTGCCCGCCTCGCCGATGCCCTTGACGCCGAGCGGGTTGGTGTTCGTGAGAGTCACGGTGCTGTCCAGATCGAACGCGGGCACATCCTCGGCGGATGGGACGTGGTACTCCATCATGCTTCCGGACAGGAGCTGGCCGTCGTTGTCGTAGACGGCGCCCTCGTACAGCGCCTGGCCGATGCCCTGGGTGATGCCGCCGTGGAGCTGGCCCTCGACGATCATCGGGTTGATCTGGCGTCCGCAGTCGTCGCACGCCGAGTACTTGACGATCTGGACCGCCCCGGTCTCGCCGTCGACCTCGACCTCTGCGATGTGCGTGCCGAACGGGAACGTGAAGTTCGGAGGGTCGTAGTAGACCGTCGCTTCGAGCCCCGGCTCCATGCCGTCCGGCAGGTTGTTCGCGAGATACGCGGCCATGGAGATATCGCCGAAGTTCTTGGCCTTGTCCGGCACGCCCTTCACGAAGACCTTGCCACCCTCGACGACGATGTCAGCGGGCGACGCTTCGAGGAGATGCGCGCCGATCTGCACGACCTTCTCGCGGACTTTCTCGGCGGCCTTGTGCACGGCGATGCCGCCGACCGCGAGGCTGCGGCTGCCGAACGTTCCGACGCCCATGCCCGGCGATTCGAACGTGTCCCCGTGACGCACCTCGATGTCGTTGGGGCTCACACCGAGCGCGTCGGCCGCGATCTGCGCCCAGGAGGTCTCGTGGCCCTGCCCGTGCGGAGATGTTCCGGTGAACACCTGGACGGCGCCGGTCGCGTGCACGCGGATGCGGGCGCTTTCGTAGCCACCCCAGCCCACGCCCAGTGCCGCGTTGGCCTTCGATGGGGCAAGCCCGCAGATCTCGACGTAGCTCGAGATGCCAATGCCGCGATAGTTGCCGCGCGTTTTCGCCTCGGCGCGGCGCTTCTCGAAGCCTTTGTAGTCGGCCATCGCAAGCGCGCGGTCGAGCGCGGGTGCGTAATCGCCGCTGTCGTAGGTGATCCCGCTGATGGTGTTGAACGGGAACGCGTCGGATGGAATGAAGTTCTTGCGTCGGACCTCGGCGGGGTCCATACCGATCTCGTCGGCGAGCCGGTCCATGATCCGTTCGATCAGCAACGCGGCCTCGGGCCGGCCCGCGCCCCGGTACGCGTCGACCGGGGTGGTGTTGGTGTACGCGCCGCGCATCTCGTAATCGAACGCGGGGATCCGGTAAGGGCCTGGAACGATGAACACGTGGAGGATGGTCGGAATGCCTGGCGCGAACGCCTGTAGGTACGCGCCGACGTTCGCGACCGTGCGCACACGCAGGCCGAGGATGGTGCCGTCGCGTTTTGCGGCGAGCTCGACGTCCGAAACGTGATCGCGGCCGTGGATCGTCGCGAGGTACCCCTCGCGCCGCTCCTCTGTCCATTTGACCGGTCGGCCGAGCGTTTTCGCGAGGTGACCGACAAGGAGCTCCTCTGCGTAGACCTGCAGCTTGCTGCCGAACCCGCCGCCGACCTCAGGGGCGATCACGCGCACCTTGTTCTGTCCGAGGCCAAGATTCAGCGCAACGATGAGCTGCACGAAATGCGGGATCTGCGTGGTCGTCCAGAGCGTGAGCTCTCCGGCCTCGAACTTCGCCGTGACCGCACGCGGTTCCATCGCGTTCGGGATGAGACGCTGGTTGACGATCCGCTGATTGATCTTGATCTCGGCGTCCTTGAAGGCCTTGTCGATGTCGCCACCTTTGACCGGATACGTGAATACGAGGTTCGACCCGAGCTCCTCGTGAAGGATCGGCGCGCCTGCTTCGAGGGCCTTGGACGCGTCGACGACGACCGGAAGCGGCTCGTAGTCGACCGCGATCAGGTCCGCCGCGCGTTTCGCGGCATCGCGCGTGTCCGCGACGACCGCCGCGACGGCGTCGCCCGCGTAGCGTGCCTTGTCGGTCGCGATCGGCATGTGCTTCGACCCGTTCATGCTCGGGACGGTGATGAAGACCGGCAGCATGCCGGTCACCTCGAGGTCCTTCCCGGTGAGGACGGCGACGACGCCGGGTTCCTTCTTGGCGGCGGCCGTGTCGATCCGGCGGATCCGCGCGTGGGCGTGCGGGCTACGCACGAGCGTCAGGTACGCCATCCCTTGAAGCATCACGTCGTCGGTGAACGTCCCCTCGCCCGTGATGAGGCGCGGGTCCTCTTTGCGGGCCACACGCGAGCCGATGTAGGTGGGAGTGGCTGTGCCGGTCATCGGTTCACCTCCGCGGCGACCTTGGGGCGCGCGCCGGTCGTCTGCCGCATCTCGGCCGATGCGGAACGGATCGCGTTCACGATGTTGTGGTAACCGGTGCAGCGGCACAGGTTGCCCTCGATCGCGTGACGGATCTCGGCGTCGGTCGGCGAGGGGTTCCGTTCGAGGAAATCGACGGCCGTGAGCATGAGACCCGGCGTGCAGAACCCGCACTGGAGCCCGTGCTCTTTGGCGAACGCGCGCTGGATGGGGTGAAGCTCGCTGTTCTTGGCGAGCCCTTCGACGGTGACCACCTGCGTACCATCGGCCTGAACGGCGAGCATCGTGCACGCCTTCGTCGCACGACCGTCCACGAGGACGGTGCAGGCGCCGCACTGGCTCGTATCGCAGCCGACATGCGTTCCGGTGAGGCTGAGCGTTTCGCGCAGAAACTCGACGAGCAGAAGCGTTGGTTCGACGTCGCGGATGTAGCTCGTCCCGTTGACGCTGAGCGTGACCGTATGGCCCATTGCGCGCCTCCCCCAGATCGCGGCGCCGTAAGCGGACAACACCGCGACAAACTCCCCGCCCCGAAAGGCGGCGTAAGGCTAGTTCTGGCCTAGAGGTCGGTCAACCTCGTGAGCGCTTGCTCCGCGCACGAGTCGTGGTCTTTTTCGCCGTCGTTCGCTTGCGCGTCGACGCCTTCTTTGGTGAAGCCTTGGCGGCTGTCACCTTGGCGCGGTTCTTCGTCGCGCTTCCGTTTCCGTTTCCGTTCGAGCGCGAACGTGTCCGCTCCACCTGCTGCCGCTGTTCTTGCTGCCGCTGCGCCTCTGCCATTTTGGCGAGACCAATGACGTTGCCTTCCGGATCCGCGAAGAGCGCGTAGATGAGGCCCTGGCCCGCATCCATCGGCTCCATCACCCGGCGGCCGCCGAGGCGCTCGGCCTTCGACAGCAGCGAGGCCGGATCGTCGGTCTCGACGTAGAACGTGACGAAGCTTCGCCCGTCCTGGCTCGCGCCGATGCCACCGTTGATGCCGGTGCCCTTGGTCTTGGTGTCGATCATTCCATAGCTCTGCGGGTTGTTCGTGTCGATGCCCCACCCAAACAGATCCTTGTAGAACTTCTGCGTCGCCGGAGCGTCCTGCGCATTGATCTCGAAGTGTGTAACGGGATGTGCCACGTCCGACCTCCCCTTTGTCTACGCTTTGTGCCTGGGATGGACTCTACTCTCGACGTCGCCCGGTCGTTCGTTCAGGCGGTGCAGGATCGCAACGCCGACGCGGCGGCTGCGCTCTGCGCCGACGATGTCGAGGTGACCCTGCCCGGCCTGCCTGAGCCCTTCCAGGGCAAGGAGGGTGTCCGTCAGATGATCCGCATGGCACCGGTAGAGCTGGTCCAGACACCGCGCGATGAGCTGGTCGACGGCAAGAACGTGAAGATCACGACGCTGACCCGCGCGCCAGGTATCTTCGCGAACTACACGACTTGGAATTTCGAGATCGACGGCTCGCTCGTTCGCCGCCTGAACTTCGAGCTCCGCGCCGCGAACTAGTCTCGGCGCTAGGGCTTGGTGAGGACGATCGCGTTCGGGAGCAAGCGGCCCGGGCCGACCTTGTAGGAACCGCTGATCCACATGGCGGCGGTGCCGCCGCCGTCGAGGTTGAGCGCATCCCGGGCGCCGAGGGCCTGCATCACGTAAGCGGAATCGGTCACCGTCGCATTGGTGACGATCGCGAGATAGATGTAGGCGCCGTCGACGCCGATCGCGCCCTTCGTCCCCTTGAGCAGCTGCGAGCCGTTCTGCTCGGAGGTCGAATCGATGACCGACCCGTTCTGAACGAGCAGCGGGAAGTTCGTGATCGCCGCGGTGATCGGGGTCTGGTTCTGGTAATAGACGTACGTCCGCCGATAGACGCTCGTGCTCGCGCCGTTGAAGAGGAGCCCGCCGTTCTGGGCGTTGAGCGCGTTGTAGTTGATCCAGCGACGGAGGTTGCTGTTGTAGACGGCATAGTCGTACGAGTTCACCTTGCCGGCGCACTGGGCATAGTCGGGCGGGCAGAGATACGTGCCGTTCATGCCCGCGTAGGCGCCGTTCTCGCTAGCGTATTGATCGAGCGGCTTCGCCGGACAGTTGTTGAAACAGTCGGTGGTGTTCGCTGTGAGCGTCCTGACCGTGACCTGCGAGAGTCGCTCCTTGATCAGGTGCACGTTGAAGGTGCCGCGCACTGTCGACACGCTCTGGTAGCTGTAGCCGAGTCCAGTCTCCGCTGGGGCCGGTCGCGTCCCATCAGGGTTGAGGACCGTGACCAGCCAGAAGACGCCGAAGTCCTCGAGCCACGTCGCGCCTTCGATCAGCGGACGCAGATAAAGGCGGTAGTACCCGGCCGTGGCCGGCGCCTGGATGGTGAATTGGAACCACGACACCATTCCGGGGCCGACGTAGTCCGCGGGCTGCATCGCGATGCGGTTATAGCGAGGCCATCCCGTCGCGGGCGAGCCTGCTCCGCCATCACCGCCGAGTGGCGTGATGCGATCCTGACCCGGCTCGGGCCCCCACGTGCCGAGGTAGGCGACCTCGCCCATGCGCCCGCGCACCCAGCCGAGAGAGCCGGAGTTGTAGTACGCGACGGTCGCGGTGGAGCGCTCGCCGGGGCAAAGCGTGGGATACCCGCTCTGTCCGTACCACTGCGCGTGGAAACCCTGGACGCCGACGGGAAGACCGGCGGGGTGCGGAATGCCGGGACCGACGCTGCTCGCGCATGTGGCCGCGGCGGGCGCGTTCGACACCGGCGCGGCGAATGCGCGCGATGCCGGCCAAGCCGCCAGTGAGCTGAAAACGATCGCCGCTACGAGGAGCGGCGAGAAAATGCGCGATCCCACTTGTCGAAGCTAACGGGGCGAACGGCTCCGGCAATACCGCCGGCCGGGGGACGACACGTTTCGGTACCGTGCGGTACGCCAAGTTGATACCTTGAGATCGCTAGTTGAGCTAGGTTGCCGGCGGGTCTTAGCCCTTTGGTCCCGTCGCGACGATATCGATGGCGGCGCGGATCTCGTCGGTCACGCTGAGCACGCGGAAGGGGACCGACGGTGCGGTCATTCCAAAGTCACCGAACTTCCAGCTCGGACTCGCCGTCGCCGTCGCGGTGAGATCGCTGCCGTCGCGCTTCGCGGTCACGTCGAAGGTGACCTCTTTCGTCTTTCCTTTGATGGTCATGTTCCCGGTCAGCGTGAACGTGAACGTTCCGCTCGCCGCGAGCGGCACCGTAAGCCCGCTCGTCTTCGTCGGAACGAACTCCGCGGTGGGGAACTGACGGACCTGGAGCGTGTCGTTCTTGATGAAGTTGTCGCGGTCGCGCTCGTCGCTCGAGAGCGTTGTGAGATCGAACGTGATCTTCGATCCCGATGCGAACGTCCCATCGGAATTCAGCGTGAAGGAGCCCTTCGCACCGGTCGCGGTCAGGACCGCGTCGGATGGCAGGCTCACGCCAACCAGCTGCTCGCGAACGCGGATCGTCGCCTTCGATTTATCGGTCACCGTCCAAGCGGCGTCAGACGCAGCCGCAGCCGTCGCCGTGGCGGCAATGCCCGCGGTCGGAGTCGGGCTGGCATCCGAGACCGTCGTCGATCCGCCGCATGCCGCGGCGAATACCGACGCGGCCAGGACGGCCGGGATGTAACGAGCACGTGCAGGCATGATCAAGTCTCTGCTCCTCCGCTTTGTCACGGTCGACTCTAGGAGGAGCACCTGAGACCGTGGCAAGGGATGGCTAACAGTTCGCTAAGAACATCGACGCCGTTCTATCGTTCGGTCCGATGGCGCGAGCAGCCGTCGAACTCCTCGGCTGGGAGCTGCAGGAGGCATACGAAGACCTCCGCGGGTGTGTCGACGGTCTCACCGACGATGCATTCTTCTGGGAGCCGGTCGCGGGATGCTGGACCGTGCGTCGCCGGGATGACGGGCGCTGGGCGGTCGATTATCCCGAACCGCCGCATCCCGATCCGGCGCCGTTCACGACGATCGGCTGGCGCCTGGTGCACGTCGCGGAGTGCAAGGTCATGTATCACGAGTACGCGTTCGGCGAGGCGAAGCTCACCTTCCCGGAGATCGACTCGGCGCACACCGCCGCGGCGGCGATCGCGCAGCTCGAGGCCGGGCACGCCATGCTCGTCCGCGACCTGGCCGGCCTCGACGACGCGGGCCTCGAAAAACTGGTGCTGACGAATTGGGGCGAACGATGGCCCGCGCGGCGGATCTTCTGGACGATGATCAGCCACGACGCGCATCACGGCGGGGAGATCGGAGCGCTTCGCGATCTGTATCGGGAGCGGGTCCCTAGCGGACGGTGACGACTGTGAACATCCCCATGTCGTCCATCCAGGCTCCGCCGTCGACGACCCCGCGCAGAGGAACGACAAAGACTCCCGGGACCGCTCCCTTCACTCGGAAGGAGAACGTCGCGGTCCCGCCGGGTGGAACAATGTCCTCTTGTTGGATTGCGGGACGCTCCGGCGCCGGCCAATTGTCGGCGAGGAACGCGAGGTCGGGCGAGGTGCCGGGGATCCCGAGACGCGCCTCCTGATCGGTGCCCTTGCGCCACGCGGTCGAGCCGGTATTGCGCAGGACGACCGACACGAGCGCTTTGTCGTCGGCGGTGATCTCGGGATAGGGGGTCTCCGAAACGAAGCTCGCATGCACGGTCGCGCTCGTTGGGGGCGCGCAGAGGCTCGTGAGCCACATGAAGTGCGGCCAATCCCAGGTCGGCCCCGGGTCGGTGTGGGTGGTGCCGGGTACTTCGTTGTGCCCGATGACGTGATCGCGGTCGAGCGGTACGTCCTGGCGCGCCGAGATCGCGCACACGAGAGACGCCCCCGCGTAGTACTGCTCGGTCGTGAAGACCGGGTTTGTCACGCGGTCGAGCTCGAGCTCGATCCCGATCGAATGCCGGTTGTACCAGGCGTTGCCCGAATGCCAGGCGGTATCGCCTTCAGCGACGATCTGAGCGATATGACCATCGCCGCGAATGACGTAATGCGCGCTCACGTCCGACGCCAGATTGCTGAAGGCCCGCAGTGTGCGCGCGTAGCTGATATCGGTGTAATGGATGACGATGTAGTCGATCGATGCGCCGTCCCGGCCGGCCCAATAGTTCGTCGGGCTCGTGATGTACTCCGGCTCGGGGACGTACGGAAACCGGAGCGATGGCGCCGAGCGCGATGTCATGGCCGCTCGGGCCACGGGGATCGCTGATTCGGGCATCGCCGCCGGATCGAGGAGAGGCACGACCGCCGCGTCAGGGTGCTCGCTCGGGCGAGGGATGCCATCGGTGATCCCGACGGCGCTGGTGAGAAGGATGGCAACAGCGACGACTGAGCGACGAAGCAACCGCTGCATCTTCGCATCGCGTATCGGCAGTAAGCAATAGGCATTGCGCAGTCTTGCCCGTTGAACAGGCGAGCGTGCCACTGCTTCGGTCCCTGCTCTGGCACCGCATCTGCTCGGCACCATCGAGCATGCGCGATAGCGGCTTTGCGGCGGGCCTCGCGATCGGCCTTCTGGTACTGGTCGTCGTCGTACTCGTGCTACTTGCAACGGTACCGATCGGCGGCGGCGCCGACCCCAAGCCGCTCATCAACATTCGCTTCTAGCCAAGCCCACCCGCGCAGGGCGGTCTCTACCGCTGCGCTCGGCTGAGCCGCGGATCGAACGCGTCGCGAAGGCCGTCACCGAGAAGATTGAACGAACCCACTGCCAGCAGGATCGCAAGCCCTGGGAAGAGCGAGAGCCACGGTTGCGTGCTGATGTAATTCCGGCCTTCGCTGATCATCACGCCCCACTCTGGCGTGGGTGGCTGCGCGCCAAAGCCGATGAAGCTCAGCCCGGCCGCCGCGATGATCGAGGAGCCCAGATCGAAGCTCGCCTGGATCATGAGCGGGGCGAGCGCATTGGGAAGCAGGTGACGCACGACGATCCTCGTGCGCGAGGCGCCTATCGCCCTCGCCGCCTCGACGAACTCTCGGCGCCGCAGCGAAAGGATCTGCCCTCGCGTAAGGCGCGCATAGACCGCCCAGGTCACCGCGGCGATCGCGATGATCGCGTTCGTCAGGCTCGGCCCCAGTGCTCCGGCGATCGCCATCGCGAGGATCAGCGCCGGGAAGGCGAGGAAGACCTCGGTCAGACGCATGAGCGCTTCGTCCACAAGGCCTCCGGCGTAACCCGCGATGAGCCCGATGGCGGTACCCACGACGCCGGCCGATGCGACAACGACCACGCCGATGATCAACGAGATGCGCGCGCCGTAGAGGATCCGACTCGCGATGTCACGTCCGAGCGAGTCGGTTCCGAGCCAATGCTCGGGTGAGGGCGGCCGGAGGCGCTGGCTGAGCTCCTGAGCCAGGGGGTCATACGGAGCGATCACTGGTGCCAACAGGGCGCAGAGCGCGAACACGGCGATGAGCGCCAGCGCCAGAAGGTTGAGGGGATTGGCGAGGATCGGTGCCCGCGCGGCGAGCCTCAAACCGCGGGCCGACACCGCCGCCGCGTTAACCACGCTGCGTCCGGGGATCGAGCCAGAAGTACGCGATGTCGACCACGAGGTTCGCGAGCGGATACACGATCGCCGCCAGCAGGGTGACGCCGAGCACCGCCGGGAAGTCGAGTGCGATGGCGGCCGCGGTCGCATAACGGCCCAGCCCGGGCCAGCTGAAGATCGTCTCTGTCAGCACCGCACCCGAGAGAAGACTTCCGAATGTCAGACCGAGGATGGTGACGGTCGGGATGAGCGCGTTGCGAAGTCCGTGGCGCAGCACGACGAGCCGCTCCTGGAGTCCTTTCGCGCGCGCGGTCCGCATGTAGTCCTGGCCGAGCACCTCAAGCATGCTCGAGCGCGTCATCCGCGCGATCACCGCCGTCGAGAAGTAGCCCAGGGTCAGCGCGGGCAGGACGAGATGGAGGAGGCTGCTGCGCAGAGCCTCGAGGTCACCGGCGAGCAAGCTATCGAGGACGTAGAGGCCGGTCCGCGTGGGCGGCGGCGCGACGAAGTTGTCGATCCGACCGCCGCCCGGAAACCAGCCCAGCTGGTAGTAGAAGAGGCCGATCACGATGAGACCAAGCCAGAAGACGGGGATCGAGCCCCCGACGAGCGAGGCCAGACGCACGAGATGGTCGGGGAGGCGGCCGCGTGAGATGGCCGACCAAACGCCCGCTGGGATCCCCACGACGATCGCGACGATGAGCGCCGCGAGCGAGAGCTCGATGGTGGCGGGGAAGGAGTCGAAAAGATCGTCCGCGACCGGCCGGCGGGTGCGGATGCTGCGACCGAGATCGCCGTGGACCAGACCGACGACGTACGTGAGGTACTGCTCGGGCAGTGGCCGATCGAGGTGGTACTCCGCTCGGAACGCCTCAATCTGCTGATCGGTCGCGTGATCGCCGAGCGCCGCGGCGACGGGATCGGCCGGAACGACGTGTGAGATCGCGAAGGTGATGATCGAAACGCCGACCATCACCGCCGCGATCCCGACGATCCTCCGGGTCAGGAACCCGAGGAATCGCATGGTGCCTTGCGACTGCTACTTAGTTACTGACGCGAGCTCCGCCCATCCGATCGCGCTCCAGTTAAAGCCCTTCACGTTCGAGCGAAGTCCGAAGAGCTCGCTGGGCTGGTAGAGCACGACGTACGGGCCGTTGTGGAGCACGTAGTCGGTGATGTCCTTGTACGCGGCGGCGCGCTTCGCGGGGTCCGTGATGAGCGCTGCGTCGCGGCCCTTCTGCGCGATCGTCGGATCATCCCACGCGTTGCGCCAGCCGATGGACTTCGCCTTGTAGTCGGTGAAGGGGCCGACGTTGGCGTCGGGGTCGGGGTAGTCCGGCCCCCAATAGATCATCACGAGCTGGCCCTTCTGCGCGCGGTACGTCGCCAGCAGGTCGGCCGTCGTGGTCTGCTTGATGTTCACGGTGACGCCTATCTTGGCCCAGTCCGACTTCAGCTTGGCCGCGAGATCGCTGAAGGCGACGCCACCCGGCGCCTGTCCGGTCGGGACCAGGAAGTCGAGCGTCACGGTCGTCTCACCCGCCTCCGTGAGTAATGCCTTCGCCTTCGTCACGTCGGCCTGGAACGGTGTCGCCTCGTTATATCCGGCGAGGCCCCTCGGGATGATGCCCTGCACCTTCTTGCCGTTGCCTTTGAGGAGGTCCTTCACGATCCCGTCGTAGTCGACGGCGGTACGGAGAGCCTCGCGGACTTTGACGTTATCGAGCGGCTTGACCGTCGCGTTCATGCCCACGTAGACAAGCTGCAGACTGTCCGCGGTCGTCGTCGTGACACCGGACTTGCCCTGAAGCGCAGCGATCTGCTCGGGGCCGAGGTTGTTCGCGATGTCGATGTCGCCCTTATCGAGAGCGAACTGCTGGTTCGTCGGCTCGGGCACCTGCTTGAAGAGGACGCCGCTGAGTGTCGGCTTGGCTCCGCCGTAGTTGGGGTTCGCCTTGAGAAGGACCTCGGTGTTCTTGGTCCAGTGATCGACAACGAACGGCCCGCTCCCGGCGGAGTGGTCGAGCAGGTACGCCGAGCCGGAGTCGCCGCCTGTCTCCTTGGCCTTTACTTCCTTCGAGTCGACGACCCCGCCGATCGTGAAGGTCAGGATCGTGAGGAAAGCCGACGCGCTCGCGGTCTTGGGCAGGCTGAAGACAACCGTTGTTGGGTCCGTTGCCTTGACGCTGTCGGCCTTGAGGCCGGCGATGTCGGTGAAGAGGAACGCCGGCGATTTGTTCAGCTTGATGGCACGCTGGACCGAGTACACGACGTCGTCGGCGGTGACGGGATTGCCGCTTGCGAACTTCTGCCCGGACTTGAGCTTGAACGTGATGTCGTTGGTGGACCCTGTGTCTTTGATGTCCCAACTCGTGGCGAGGCCCGGCTTGATCGTGGACAGGTCGGTCCCCTCGAACTTCACGAGCGTCTCGTACACGTTATGGGTCGCGAAAACAGCGCTGAATTCATAGAGGACGGCCGGATCGAGCGAAATGAGGTCACTCGTGTCCCGATCGATGACCAGGGTGCTGGCGGCGCCACCGGCCGATGCCGAGGGCGATGCCCCTGGTGAGCCGCTCGTGCCGGAAGTCCCCGCAGGCCCACAGGCCGCGGCGAGGATCAGCGCTATGGCAAAGAGGATCGATGACCGACGAGCTGACATGTTGCCTCCCCCGAAACGTCGTGGCTGAGCCTAGCACCGGTTCACGGCTTGACTCCGCACATTCATCTGCTAACCCTTCGTAGTAGTTCTGGCGGGAGGTTCTCGATGCTTCGGCTTGGAACACCTCGTGACAGCGTCTTGCGCTGGCGGCGGCGGGCGATCCTCCGCTTTGGGTTCCTCGGCGCCGTCGGTCTCGCTGCGACTGAGATCGTCGCGCTGGTCGCGCCGTTCATCCGCGTCAATCGCATCGAAGGGCTCGGGAATCCGGTAGCGGTGGGGACCAAGACACAGGTCCTGGAGTTGTTCTCGGCGACGAACGACCGTCCGGTCCTCTTTCGCGAGGGGCGGTTCTTCCTCCTCCACGCACCGGGCGGGATCATCGCCGCCTATCGGAAATGCACGCATCTCGGTTGTGCTGTGCCGTGGAACGATGCCGAGGACCGTTTCCACTGCCCGTGTCACGGATCGGAGTACGACAAGCACACCGCGGTGGTTCTTCGGATTCCGGCACCAAAGCCGCTGCAGCTATTTCACATCACCGAGTCCGCGGATGGTCAGCTTGTCGTCGACACGAACCCGCTTCGTGTGATCGACCGCCCAGACGAAAAATGGGATCCCGCGGTGATCGAGATCACCGACTCGTAGTCAGGCCGGCTAACCTGCCGGCATCGGAATGGCCTCGGTGCGCCGCTCGATCTCGCGACGCACGATCGGCGCGACCTTGGTCCCGAACAGCTCGATCGCATGCAACACCTTGTCGTGCGGAAGCGTGCCGACGCTCATCTGGATAAGGAACCGATCGAGCCCGAACAGCTCGTGCTCGTAGAGGATCTTGGCCGCGACCTCGTCCGGCGTCCCAACGAGGTTCGCGCCGCGCGGGCCACGCTCGGCCTCGAATTGCTCGCGGCTCGGCGGAGGCCAGCCGCGCTCGCGCCCGATCTTCGCCATCACATACGAGTACGCCGCGTACGCGTCGTCGGCGACCTGCCGCGAGTCGTCCCCGATCAGGCCGTGCGAGTTGATGCTCACGCGCAGCTTCGCCGGATCGTGCCCGGCGCGACGGCCCGCTTGTCGGTAAAGGTCGATCAAGGGCACGAAGCGACGCGGCTCGCCACCGATGATGGCAAGAGCGAGCGGCAGGCCGAGCCTACCCGCGCGCACGACCGACTCGGGATGTCCGCCGACCGCGATCCATACCGGCAGCGGGTCTTGAACCGGACGCGGAAAGACCGGGAGGTCTTCGAGGGGCGGACGATGAGTACCCCGCCAGGTGACCCGTTCGTCTGCGCGGATCTTCAGGAGAAGATCGAGCTTCTCCTCGAAGAGCTCGTCGTAATCCGCGAGGTCGTACCCGAACAACGGGAACGACTCGGTGAACGAGCCGCGGCCGGCCATGATCTCCGCGCGACCGTTCGAGACAAGGTCGAGCGTGGCGAAGCTCTGAAACACCCGGACGGGATCGTCGGAGCTGATGACGCTGACGGCGCTCGTCAGGCGGATGCGCGTCGTCCGCGTGGCCGCGGCGGCAAGGACGACCGCGGGGGCGGAAACGGTGAACTCGCGGCGGTGGTGCTCGCCCAGGCCGTACACGTCGAGACCCACTTTGTCCGCGAGCTCGATCTCGTCGAGAAGACGCCGCACGCGTTCGTGGGCGCTGATGGTTCGCCCGCTTTCGGGATCGGGCGTCGCCTCTCCGAAGCTGTAGATCCCGAGCTCCACGCCTTCTGAACCGCGGGCGCACCCGGGTGATTCCGCCGTTACGAGCCGATCCGCTCCGCCACCTCGAACGTGCCGTGCTGCACGACGAGCTCCTTCTCATTGGATGCGAAGCTCACGACAGTGCCGCCCGCGAAGTCGAGCACACTCGTGAGCGTGTAGCCGGAGCCGGAGAGGTACGAGACCGCGTAGACGTCGTCAGTGAAAGGAGCGACCTCGTATTTGGCCTTTGGCTCGGTCGACCCTTGGCCGGCTTTCCGCTGGCCGTTCGTCGGCGGTCTCGGCTTGTTCTGCGCTCCGATCTCATGCCAGGTCACGGTGCCGTCCTCACCGAAGGTGTGCTCGAAGCTCTTGCCGGCCATCGGCCCGTTGTCGTAGGTCCATCGAATGGTCTTGCCGCGAACGGGATCGGATGCCATCGCCGCCTCCCCTTGAGCGTGGGTGTCGGTCGCGTTCGTCGCAGCAATCGAGGGACCATGCATCTTTCTTCTCGCTCTGCGAGAAGAATCACGGTCCGACAACGGAATTTCT
>Ga0209156_10000091_pt1 | contig 63955 bp, 65 predicted proteins | sample GraSoiAngelo_124_FD_185881 | JGI IMG/M metagenome (GOLD analysis project Ga0209156, IMG submission 185881) | Grasslands soil microbial communities from the Angelo Coastal Reserve, California, USA - 14_0927_05_20cm (SPAdes) (version 2) | ecosystem: Environmental > Terrestrial > Soil > Grasslands... | reverse complement strand
GGGGTAGCGTACACAGACGACGTCATCCCACTCCTGCTCGGCGCCGCCGATGAAGACGAGCTTCTGCTGGCCCATCCACAGGATCCGGGCCCCGATCTCGTCGAGCACCTGCACGGCGACCGCGCCATAGCGCTGGTAGGCTTCGCGCCCGCTCAGGTTCTCCTTCGCCTCGGGCCTGTCTGCTCCGTAGGCCGCCTTCGACCGATACTTGAGGAGGTTGACCATCACGATCGGCCCTTCCGGGCCGCTCTCGATCATCGTCTGCAACTGCCTGGGTGTCGGCGTCACGGAAGCCATGTGCTCACCACGCCGGCGCGACGAGCGCGAGGGTCCGCTCGATGCACCAGAGGGCCGACATCGACCCCATGGCGTAGACGGGAATCCACCGCGCCGCCACGAGCCTCGGTGTCGCGAGCCGGACGACGCCCCGGGCCGCGACGAGTACGAGCCCCACGAAGCAGAGCTGCCCCAGCTCGATGCCAACGTTGAAGGCGAAGAGCGCGGCCGGGATCTCGCCGGCGGGAAGGCCCACCTCCGCGAGCGCTCCGGCGAAGCCGAGGCCGTGGAGGAGCCCGAAGACGCCCGCCATCACCCACGGCGCGCGCTGCATCAGGGTGGGCGTGGTCCGCGCCTCGCGCGCCAGCTCGACCGCGAGGACGAAGACGCTCAGCGCGATCCCGACCTCGATCGGCCGCGGCGGAACCCGGGCGAGTCCGAGTGCAGCGAGCGAGAGCGTGATGCTGTGGCCGGCGGTGAAGGCCGTGATGGTGCGGACGAGCAGCCCGCCGCCGCCCACCAGCAGGAGCAGCCCGAAGACGAAGAGCAGGTGATCCGGCCCCGTCATGATGTGCTCGAAGCCGAGCGCGGCGTAGGCGCGCAGGACGTCGAGCGGACGGTCGCGCTCCGGGATGGTGACCCGTGGCGCCGCCGCGCGCAGCACCGATTTCACGACCCGCCCGTCCGCGAGCGTCACGCGGAGGAGGGCGTCGTTCTTGCCGGCCACGAGCCCGTCGACCCCGATCGTGCGCCCGACGAGCCCACCCTCGTCGCAGCGCGCGGTCCAGCGCGTCGTGACACTCTCGACGTCCTGCGCCTCGGTCGGCGTCCCGGTGACTCGACAGTCCGGCGGCAACGCGGGTCGAAGCACGGCGCCGGGGACGGCGAACACCGAGACCTTCCACACGACGGCCAGCGCACCGTCCCCCAGCTCCGTGACGTCGAGGAGGGCGGGCGCCAGGGGATGCGCCGCCACGCGCGCCGCGCCGAGCGCGATCAGCATCGGGACGAGCCAGACGCGCGGCGGCCTCATCCGCGCGACTCCTGCGCGGCACCGGCACGCTGCACCCCGTACTTCGCCCGGAGCGCCGCCATCGCCGCCGCCAGCCGCTCGCGGCGGCGCTCCTCGCGGATCTCCGCCAGCACGCGCGCCCGGACGGCGGCGAGCGGTGACACGCGCCCGGGCTCCCGCGCCTCCACGCGCACGAGGTGGAGACCGTACGGGGAAGCTACCGGGCCGGCCCACTCGCCGACGGGCAGCCGGGCGACGCCTGCGGCGAACGCCTCCCCGAAGTGCTGCGCGAGCTCGCGAGGCGACGCGGCCCGGACGTACGCGCCGAACGGGAAGGGATCGCCCAGGGGCGCGGTCGTCGGCATCGCATCCGCGCGGAGCCGGGCGAGCAGCGCCCGCGCATCGCGCTCGCACGCCGTGCCGCGCGCGGACGAGACGAACACGTGCCACAGGCTCGTCCGCTCCGGCTCGCGGTAGCGGTCGGCGTGCAGGTCGAGGTAGGCCTCGAGCGCCGCATCGTCCGGCGCCGGGTCCGCTTCGCGGCGCTCGGCGAGAAGCCGCATCTTCGTGGCGAGCATGCGGCGGATGAAGAGGTCCTCGCGGTCGAGGTGGAGCGCGAGCGCATCCTGGTAGAAGCGCTCTTCGTCCCCGTCGCCCTCCTGGCCATCGCTGAGGAAGCGCATCTTCTCCGCGAGCCGATAGCGTATGCTGCGGTCGTCCCGGTCGAGCCTGTGGACGAGCGCCTCGCGGTACAGGATCTCGTCGTCGATCGCCTGTGCGGCCAGGGCCTGCTCCTCGTCCGCGGTCGGGGGCACGCCCGCTTGCCGGGTGAAGTCGGTGCGGAGCTGCGCGAGGCGATCGGGGGTGAGGAGCGGGGCCGCGGGAGGAGGCGGCGGCCCTGGCGGCCGGCGCGGGACGGCGACGCGCTCGAGGGTGAACAGCGCCACTCCCATCGCCAGGAAGTGGAGCGCGGGTGGCCCGCTCCGGCGCATCTCAGCGCGTCCTCAGCACCGCGCTGGTCGCCCGCCACAGCCGCGTGTGCGAGGCGACCAGGGTGCCGATGCGGATCTCGACCTCGACCGCGTGGTCTGTCCGGTCTGCGCGCGACAGGTCCATTCCGATGGTCGAGATGCGGATGATCGTCTGCCCGGCGCGCTGGGGCTCGACGATCGCCTGCTGCACGCCGCCGAAGTGCCCGGTCGGGTCGTTCACCGCGAAGCCGCCATCCGACGGCGCGAAGGTGCCTGCCGGGATGGTCGCATCCAGGATCACGTCATCGTCGCGGACGACGACCTGGAAGTCCTGCGTCGCGAGCCGCGCGGCGAGCCCGGGCCCCATGTGGGCAACGAGCCGCAGCGTGTCCGCGCCCGGCGCGTGGTAGTGCAAGGTCGCCTTGAGCCGCCCGATACCCTCGGGGCGGTACCAGATCGGCGACGCCCACGCGCGCTCCTGGATCGTCTTGGGGACGCTCGCCGAGCAGCAGCCCTGGAGGTCTGCCGGCACCATATCCGGGTTCGTGCAATCCACGCCGAGGCTGTTGCAGGCGTAGGTGGACCAGCGACACGAGGGGTTCTCGAGCACGCGCGCGTAGTAGAAGGCGCGCTGCCGAACGTCGAACTCCGGGTCCGTCCAGGTGGCGCACAGCGTGTCGAACCCGGCGCCGGTCGGCGTGCAGGTGGTAGAATCGACGCTCGCGCCGTTGTTCGGATCGCCGACGACGTCGACCACCTTCTCCTGCGGGTCCCCGTTCGCGTCGATCCAGCCTTTCACGATCTGGATGCGCTGGAGCGGCGTACCGGGGAGAGCCTCCTCGCCGGGGTCCTTCGATGCCAGCACGATGAAGGTCGGCCCGTGGCGGTCGACGGTGCCGATCTCGCCGCCCATGGGGACGCCCTGGCGGTAGCCCATCTCGACCAGGTCCGGCCTGGAGCAGATGGCCTTGGGGTACCGGCCGGCGAAGAAGCGGACGATCGGCCGTGTCCCGCTCGTGCCGTAGACCTCCCGCCGTCGCATCGCGGCGAAGATCGCGTCTCGGGAGTTCTCCTCCGCCCACACCACCGCGAGCCCGCCCGGGCTGTCCTCGATGTTCGCCCGCCCCTGCGTGTCGAGGCGGCCGCCCGGGTAGGGTGCCGCAGCGTCGGCGTCGAGAACGCCGGCGTGGCCCGTCCACTCGTCCTCGCGCACGCCGCCCGGGATGCCGTTGTGATTGTCGGTGGCGGCGATGAGACCGAGCCGGAAGGGGTTCACCTCGATCGCCTGCTCTTGCTTGAGGCCTTCCTTCAGCGCGTTCCGGACGAACGAGAGCGGCGCGAAGGTGTTCGTGGGGGTGCTGTTGCCGAAGAGCGTCACCCGGTTGGTGGACTCGAAGGCGCAAAGCTCGTCCGGCGTGCCAACAGCCGGCTTGCACTCCGAGCTGGACTTGGCCTGGTAAATCTCGACCAGCGGCTCGCTGGCGGCCCGGACGGCGGCGTCGGCGGCCGTGAGCGGGCTGTGGTCCGCGTTCTCCGGCAAGAACATCCGGCCCGAGCTCATGTTCGAGTTGTGCGGAATCGCGAGCCAGTCGCAGCGGGAGAGGCTCTGCTGGCAGGCCGTGCCGAGCACTGCCCAGAGCCCCTGCGGCGTCGGCTGCTCGATGTAGCTGACCGGCAGGGCCGGAACGTCATCGTTCCGGAAGATCACGTTCCGATGGAGGTTGTTTCCGAGCGGGGTTCCGCTCCACTCGTAGCCGACGAAGCTCGTGAACGTGCAGGCGGCCGAGCGATCGTAGAACTCCTCTGCCGCGGCGCGGATGTCGTCCCAGACGATCGAGGCCTTGTCGAGACAGTGCGAGCCCCCGTCCCCGCAGAAGGACCAGCGGTGGGGCGCCGGCAGGGCCACGATCGGGATGAGGAGCCCGGTCAGCGTGTTCCCGACGGTCGTGAGGTCGCCGGCCTCGCCCTGCACGATCGCGTTCCTGAGCTTCGTGCACTCGTCCGAGTCGTAACCGTCCTCGCCTGGTGTGAAGCAGATGTAGCTCTCGCCGAATCCCTCCGAATGGTCGGTCACGGCGGCGAAGTCGAGCGGCCGCCGGAGCCGGAGCGTGCGTCGCGGATGGCCCTCCGCGTCGTAGGGCGTGAGCCCGATCTCCTCCCCGGTCGCGAAACGGTAGGCGTCGCGCGGTGTGTTACGCACGTCGAAGATCGAGGCGTCGACGGAGTAGACCGTGTGGACGTGCGTCTCGCCGAAGTAGGGATGGCGCAGGAGGTTGAAGCTCGCGCACGGCGTGCGGGTTTCGGTGCGTGCCCACGGTCCGGGGCCGTCCGCCCGGGCGGGCGAGGCGGTGAAGACGCCTGCGAGGCCGAGCCCGAGGAGAACGGCTGCCGTCCCGACTCGCGAGAGCACTACGCGCATGTGGTTCCTCCCCGAGCCTGATTGCCGCGGCGGGGAACGTCGTGCTCGACCGGCGACGCCAATCGCTGGACAGTCGATGCCAATTTTGGAGGCGGGGCCCTACGCCCGGCTCGTCGAGGCGGCCGTCAGGCTCCGCCGCATCGCGAGCGGGGTCGACCCCGTCCAGCGGTGGAACGCACGGCCAAAGGCGCTCAGCTCCGAGTAGCCGAGGCTGTAGGAGCGATAACCGGGGAAAGTTTACGTCCGAAGTCGGACCTTCGCCCCAGCCCCCCGGCTGGCGCGGCCGGTGGTGCACCGGGTCGGGGCAACGCCGTCGGCAGCTCGTTAGGGCGAGCAGGCGGGGCATGGAGGACAGAAGAGCAGCTGCGCGCCGGAATGGACCGTCACCGAGTCCATGGCGATCCCTCCGCCGATGATCGCTCCGTTGAGACTCGCCTTGTCCAAGGTCACGCTCCGTTCGGGGGCCAGGAATATGCCATTCGCGATCACTCCAGGATCCTTGATGAACACCGTCCCACCAGGCGGTTCGGGCCCGACGATGTTGAAGATCACGTTCAGGTACATGAGCCCTCCAGACAGGATGATCTGACACGTACCGCGGCAAGAGAAGTCGCCCGTGAGGTTCAAGATAAACGTGTCTGAAGAACTGCCGACGAGGGTCAGATTCTGATTCTGAAGATCGATCGTGTGTACCGAGATGACGTTCTCTCCGCCAGTGCTGGTGATTGTCGTCGACGTCGTTATGTCGGTGAAGCTCTGTGTCGGTGCCTTGGCCGCGAGGAAGGTGGAAGCCGCGCGCGCGTCGGCATCGGCGCCGCTCAGATCCTGAGTGATGATACCGCACGTGACGACGAGATCTGGAGCTACGGTAGCCGTCTCCGTCGGATCGAGGATCAGCTCGCCGTCGATGGTGGCTTTTCTGAGGTCACCGGTGTCGTGCGGGCCGACCCCTACGTTGCCCGTGACCTTCGTGTCGGGACTGCCGAAGGTCACATCCCCGTTCGCGAGTCCAAGGACGGCGAACCCGGCGGCCCGACCGAGCATGAAGCCCGCGCTTGGTCCGCAGGCGGGACACCCGGCGAGCGTCGTGGTGGTCGTGGACGTGGTCGTCCTCGATGTTCAGCGCGGGCGTCAGCGCCGTGGTCGCGACGTACGGACGGGGCTCGGAAGAGGCGACGTGGCACTGCGCGGCGACGGGCCGCCGCGCTCGCTGAAGGAGGCCTCGCGATCACTCCAGCGCGCTACGGGCAGCTGACGCCCGCGGTGGCGCTGAGCGAGCCCGTGAAGTTGGAGCCGCCACCACCGCGTGCCCCTCCGGTCACGAACGTCTTGAAATTCTCCGGCGTGCCGGCGTGGTCCGAGTTGAGATACACGCTCCCCATGTTGTCGTCGACCGGCTTCACCCCGAGCAAGTTGTAGTCGGTGCTGAACATCGTGTAGACGGCGGCCGCCCACTGCCAGTTGATGCTCACGCCCGGCGTGTCGGAGCTGAACGTGCCACTCCATATGACGGGATTGATTCCGCCCGGGAAGTCGAACGGTACCTCGAATGCCAGCCCGCTCACGAAGTCATTGCCCGAGAGCCCCGACGACGGAACCACGGTTTCCCACTCGTTGGCCACCGTGTTGAAGGTCGTCGTCGCGAGCGTCGCCGTCGGCGAGAAGGTGATCGAGGCGTTTGGCACGTTCAGAACGAACGGGTTTCCGGCAGCGCTGAACTGGATCGTCTGTGCATCGAAGCGCACGGTCACCGGGTTCGACCCCAGTCCCTGAGCCTTCAGGACGCTGCTGAACCAGATGAAGTTGTTCTCCCGGATCGGCGTGCCGTTGAAGTTCGAGCTGATCGACGTCGGCGCAGGCGCGCACGGTGGCAACGTGGTCGTCGTTGTCGTCGAAACCGTGGTCGTGGTGGTCGTGGTCGTCGAAGCGACCGTCGTGGTGGTGACGGCGACCGTGGTGGTCGTCGTGGAGGTGGTGGTCGGCTGAGTGGTCGTGGTCGTCGAGACCGTGGTCGTGGTGGTCGCCCCCAGCGTGGTGCTCGTGGTCGTCGAAACGACCGTCGTGGTGGTGACGGCGATCGTGGTGGTCGTCGTGGAGGTGGTGGTCGGCTCCGTGGTCGTAGTCGGCGAAAGCGTGGTCGTGGTGGTCGACCCCAGCGTCGTGGTCGTGGTCGTCGAAACCGTGGTGGTGGTGGTGGTCGGTTCCGTGGTCGTGGTCGTCGAGACCGTGGTCGTGGTGGTCGACGCCGGCGTGGTGGTCGTGGTGGTCGAAACGACCGTCGTGGTGGTGACGGCGATCGTGGTGGTCGTCGTGGAGGTGGTGGTCGGCTCCGTCGTCGTGGTCGTCGTCGGGGGAGAGCCAGAGCAGGTGCACTCGTTCGGCAGACCAGGGGCCACGCAGGTACCTGGGCACGCCTGGTCGCCGCCCGGAGCGGAGGCGTCGCACTGCTCGCCGGCATCGAGGGCGCCGTTTCCGCACGTGAACAGATGCGTGCCGCCATCCGTCACGAGCCGCTGTGCGACCATATGACCGGTCACCAGCGCGAGGCCCCCGACCGCCAGCTTCGCCTTCGGGGCGAAGAGCCTCCCACCGAACGTCGAGTACGACGCCACCTTGACTTGAACACCCTGGACATTGACCTGAATCTGGTTCGCATTCCCCATGGGCACGAACCCCGAGCTCGGCCCGATCCGGAACACATCGCGCACGTTGATGGTGGCCGGCGCCTCCACGAATATGCCCCCGTACTTGACGACGACGAGAGAGCAGAATTCATAGGTTCCGGCCTGCAACGTGACCTTGCCGTTGGTCCCGACGCTCACGGTTCCGTAGCTTCCGGGGGTGAGGACGAAGGACTCGCCTGTCCCTCCCACCCGGTCCGGACCGCCACAGGTGATCGGAAACGCGGGCGGGAAGTTGGCCGGGTCGAAGGGATCGGGAAGGACCAGCGGCTCCGGATCGTAGATCGGCGGTGAGACGGGCTGCGTGATGGTGCCACCGACGATCGCACCCTTGCCGAGATGAAGGAGGTTGGCGAAGACGTCGAAGGCCCGGGCGTTAGGAGGCTGGATCCGGACCTTGTCCGCGACGAGCTCACGCCCGTCAGCGACGACCGAATCATGGCTGAGCTTCAGAGAGCCCTCGGGCGAATTGACGCCCACGTTGCCGGCAACGTAAGCCCCTCCTTTGATCTGCACCTTGTCTCTCACGAGGAGCTGGTAGTGCTCGGGGTCGCGCGACTGTCCGAGGGCCAGCTGGGGGATGAAGTTGAGGGCCGGCCAGAGGAGACACGTCAGGTACAGAACCGTTCGATGGTTCATGCTGCCTCCGAGAGTGTAGCCCTCATTAACGCCCAACGTTGACGTATGCCCGCCTGTCAGACTCTGGCCCCGACCCATCTGGAGACCCCTTTCGCCGTCCCGACGCGACTCGATGGAGCCCCATACAAGGCGGACAAAGTGACTGTCAAGAGGAAAAGCGGCTATCAAGAGAAAAAACGGCTATCAAGACAAAAAGTGGCTGTCAAGGCAAAAGGTGGCTGTCAAGAGAAAAAGAGTCCGTCAAGAGAATTTTCGGAATCCGGGATGCCTGGGAGCTGCCTGAGGGCCGTGTGCGTCGGCCTCCGCGCAACACCCGGGCCGCAGGCCGGCGCAGGGGGCGTCAGGCGGGGTGTCGCCGAAGAGCCCGGGGCTGTAGGAGCGATAACCGGGGAAAGTTTGCGTAACGTCCGAAGTCGGACCCTCGCCCCAGCCCCCCGGCTGGCGCGGGCGAGGCGGTGAAGACGCCTGCGAGGCCGAGCACGAGGATAACGGCTACCGTCCCGACTCGCGTGAGCACTACGCGCATGTGGTTCCTCCCCGAGCCTGATTGCCGCAGTGTTGAACGTCGTGCTCGACCGGCGACGCCAATCGATGGACAGTCGATGCCAAATTTGGAGGCGGGATGGGACCATCGCGCGGGCGGCGGACGCGCGGGAGCGGTCCCGGGTCCTACGCCCGGGTCGTCGAGGCGGCCGTCAGGCTCCGTCGCATCGCGAGCGGGGTCGACCCCGTCCAGCGGTGCAACGCCCGGCCAAAGGCCCTCAGCTCTGAGTACCCGAGGCTGTGGGGGCGTTAGGCTAACGCCCCCATCCCCCGGCTCGCGCGGCGTACCGCCGAAACCGTCCGGTGGATCGGATCGATGAGGCGCGGGGCAGAAGGATCTCTCGGTGTCTTCGAGTCGGCAGGCGTCCACGCTGCGGTTGGTCACCCTTTGTTGGCTCGTAGACCGGGCATGCGCAGACTGCTCACTCGTCACCCAGACCGAGTTCCTCTCGCGTGTCATCGCATTTGGTGGCGGGTCGAATGGCCGGGTCGGGGTGACGACGGCCGCGCCGCACTCTCACGCGCACGCCGAAGGGCGCGAGCCGGCCGAACTGCACCCGGACCTGGGCGAGGGTCGCGTTGGTCGTGCCCTTGCCGTCGACCGCCAGGTCGAGGCATGCACCACGCCCGGCGTGGCGCGCATCCTCCGCGATCGTCTCGGCGGCGTACGAGGTGAGGAAGCCGACGCGCTCGAGTACGCCGCCCCGTGGGGACACGAGCCGCGCCCTCACGAGCGGCGGCTCCGGTGCCCACGCACCGCCATCAGCGCGTACCCCGACCTGAGCGCAGCTGGCCTCGAGGAGCCCGCCAAGCGCGCGTATGCGGCCGAGGACGCGCTGAGGGATCGTCATGCCGAAGGCGGCCAGGGCCAGCGCCAAGTCCAGCAGGCCGAGGGGCGCACGAGACCCGTCCAGACGCGCCAGCAGCCCTCGAGCGGCTCGAGCTTCAGTATTCGGAGGCCCGCCCCGAAGCTCTATGATCTGGCCGCCTCGATGCGACAGAGCAAGCGCCGCGGCAGGTCGGCGGGATAAACGTAGTCGCCCGGGCCCATACATCGTCAAAACCGCCTGTGTCAGGCCGCGACACTCGGGCGGGCAGGGACGCCGAGCGGGCCGGCGTTCTGTTGCCGGGCAACCCCGACCTGCACGCCGTACTCGCCGAGCCAGGCGAAGTCGGCCCGCAGCTGGACGATCGCAGCGTCGCTCAGGCTCGACGGCACCGTGATCTCGAGACGCGTTCCTCTGCCCGCGCGCAACGCGTCCTCGGCGATCGTTTCCGCGGTATAGGGTGTGAGCCACTCGGCGCGCAGCAGGCCAGCCGCCCCGCAGCGCGGCGAGAGCACCCGCACCCAGACGTACGGCAGCGTGGCCGGTGTGGCCGCGACGACGTCCTCGGACGGGCGGAGACGCGTGAGGGCGAAGACCGTTTCCAGGAGATCACCGTAGGTACGGATCCGGTCCAGAGCAGCCTGCGGGAACTCCAAGCCGAGGTCATCCTCGAGGGCGAGCGCCAGCTCGAGCAGGTCGAGCGAGTCGGCGGCGAGATCGTCTGTGAGTGAAACCTCCAGTGCGAGATCCTCGATGCCAACCCCGAGATGCTCGACCACCGCCCGTCGGACGCGCGGCTCCACGAACTGAAACATACCCACCTCCCCGCGACGTGCTGTCCGTGTCGGTCCGTCGGGCCTCGCACATTACAGGAGAAGCCCACGGATCGGTCGAGTGACTAACGCGACGATTTCGCTTGCGGCGGGGATACTTCTCCTATGGAACCCTGGCGGATGTAAAGTGTGGGGACTGCGTACGTAGAACTACGTCGTCGCGAAGCGCCGGTGCGCATCGAGTTTGCTCGCCGGTGCGCGCGCGGACTCAGGAGGGCCATGATCGCCAGGGACGCCCGATGCTCACCGGACTTCCGGCAGCTCTTCGAGAGCGCGCCGGGCCTGTGCTCACCATCGTCGCCGCGAGCGACGCCTACCTCCAGGCAACCATTTCCGCCGGTTGTCCCTCCTACAGGCATCCGCCGCACTTCGATTCCCGGCTCGAGGAACGGATGGTGGAAGGTCACGTTTGCGCCGGCGTCGATCCGGCTCAGATCGTACCGGCCCCGCGACGGCAGCCCCGGTTCGAAGCTCGGGGTGAGACGCTCGTCGGATTGGACCCAGGCCACGTTCCAACCTGCCGACCATGTGTAGCCGACCAACTTGAAGTCGTAGTTGCGCGTGCTCGTGACGGCGTCCTCGTCTCCGGCCTCGCCCCGTTTGAAGACACCGCGTCCCGAACGTCCGCACCTCCTGGCGCCGCTGCGGCCCGTCGCCCGGCGACCGTAGGCAGGCGGTGCGGCATGAGATCAGCCCCCGCCCAATTTACGTAGGATCTTCTCCGCTCGCGCGACATTCCGGTCGCGGCGTGCACCGCGCGCAGGTTCGGCCCGCGGCCGTGCGCGCACCAGCGCTCGTAGACGAACTGCCGGAGCCGGAGGGCGTCGTCGCCGAAGCGGAACTCGGGCACGTCCTGCGGCATCGCGGCGCGCCCGCTGTGCCCGGGCGGCGCCCCGATTGTCAACGCTGCACAAACGCAGCCAAAAGCGCCGAGTCCCCGGCCCGACGACGAGGCCGGGGCCGGGGACTCAGGCGCAGTCTCTTATATTGACGGTGTCGCTCAGTACCCGGATGGGTAGAGGCATCCGTTGAGGTAGTAGCGCTTGTAGTAGTTGCTCCACAGTGACTGCACCGGGAAGGCGCCGTTGCTGTAGTGAGCATTCGCAGGGTAGAGCCGGTTGCACTTGTCGCCGTTCTCACCGGTGATACCCGTGGAGTCCTGCCAGCCGTTCCCGTAGGGATCGGTCACCGTCTCGCCGAACTCATGGCTCGCCAACCCCGTACCGGGCAAACCGCCTCGGCAGTACCGCCCACACCCGGCGCGCATCCTCCTCCTGCGAAAATACCGCCGCCACGTCGTCCGCGTAGCGAACCAGGAACGCCCGATCGCGAGCGGCGATGGCGCGGGCCCGTTGATCCTTCCGCACCGGGGAGTCGGAACCGCCCCCTTCGCCGCGCGGATCATCTGCGCGCGAAGCCTTGCAGCGCGGCCCGAGAACGCGGATGGACAGTCGATGCCAAATTGGGAGGCGGGACGGGACCATCGCGCGGGCGGCGGACGCGCGGGAGCGGTCCCGGGCCCTACGCCCGGGTCGTCGAGGCGGCCGTCAGGCTCCGTCGCATCGCGAGCGGGGTCGACCCCGTCCAGCGGTGGAACGCGCGGCCAAAGGCGCTCAGCTCCGAGTACCCGACCAGAAAGGCGACGTCGGTGAGACGCGTCCGGCCATCCGCCAGGTAGCGGAGCGCGAGCTCGCGGCGGACGTCCTCGACGAGGGTCTTGAAGACGGTACGTTGCTCCCCGAGCCGGCGCTGGAGGGTGCGGACGCTCACGCCGAGCCGCCGCGCGACGGCCTGTATCCCCGGATGACCGTCGCAGACCGAGCTCGCGATGGCGCTCCGCACCTCGCCGAGCCACGCGTCGCCTGGCTCGGGCTTCGCGAGCAGCTCGTCGAGGTGGCGCTCGATGATGGGAAGAAGGCGCCGGTCGGCATCGCGCACCGGGCGCTCCAGGTCGCCGGCATCGAAGACGAGCCCGACGTGAACGCCCTGGCGGAAACCGAGCGGTGCTCCGAAGATGCGCTCGTGCTCGGAGACGTCGCGCGGGCGGTCGTGTGCGAAGCGCACGCGGCGCGGGCGCCAGTCGCGGCCGATCAGCTGGCGCATGATGCGCAGCCCGACCACCGCCGCGGCCTCGGCGTGGTGTCGGCGCGGCACGCCGTCCGGCACGTCGAGCACGAGCTCGAGTCGCGCCTCGTCGCCGTCGATCTCGAGCCTGATCCGGGGCCCCCGGAAGTGTGAACGGGCGTAGCGCTCGAAGTTCCGGAGCGCGGTACCGACCGTCGGGGCGTTCAGCACCGCGTAGCTGAGCACGCCGAGCGCCCCGTAGTCCATGCGGCTCCCCGCGTGCAGGCCGAAGCGGTCGTCCCCGACCTCGTGTGCCGCAGCGTCGACGAGGCGGAGGACGATCTCGACCTCGATCGGCCGGTCGGGATCCGCGAAGTCGGCAGCGGCAACGCCCGCGGCGGCGAGCACCCGCTCCGGCGATCCGCCGAGCGCCCTGACCAGCTCGAGAAGACGGCCGGGAGCCTCCGCCCGCACCGTGCCGGACATCGCGGGGACTCAAACCACCCGCTGGCATGGAATGTCAACCGATCGGCGTCAAAGGTCCACGGCGGGTTGCTTCGGCTCAGTCGTGTTTTTCGTCCTCCGCCCGCCCCGGGGACGCCGTGCCGCGCTGGAGGATGAGGCGACTTGCCTTGATGAGCGTCGACTGCACGGGCCCGGGGATCCGCTCGGCCTCGCTGCGGCTCATGCCGCGAAGCTTCGAGTCACCGTCAGGCACCAACCATGCCCCGCAGTTGAGACAGACCGTGACGCCGCCTGCACGCGGCTTGTCGATCACCGGGTGGTCGCAGTTCGGACAGGGCGCGTCCGTGTGTCCCTCCATCTCACCCACCTTTCCTTTCTCCCGACACCGGCCAGGCACTCCGAGCACGCGCTGCCGCGGTATCTACCAGACTGCGGGCAGTTCTTGAAGCGTCTTCCGGGTGCAAGAAGCGATCCGCGAGGTTTCCAGTCGCGGCGCCAGCGGCATGTGGCGTCCACGTTTGCCCTCGAGCCAGGGCATCGTCAAACAACCGTCCCGTAGTCGAGAGTTCCGTCCACCCGCATCCCCACCAGAAGAGTCACGAAAGATCCGAACGGTACCGTACAGGAGTGTTCCATGGACAAACGTGTCCGCCCGTCGCCAACATCGCACGTCGCCGATCGCGGCTGCTCGAAGCGGCAGGTCCGCAGCAGCCCGTCAATCCAGGCGGACGTGGCGCAGGATGCGGACGTGGTAGTCCACCCCGGACCAGACGGCGAGCACGAGGGCCATCCAGAGGAACAGCATGCCGGCGGCGTGGAAATCGATCGCCAGCTGGGTCCCCGGGATCGGGTAGCGGTAGTGCAGGAGCAGGGCCTCGATCGCGAACATCTGGAAGATCGTCTTGTACTTGCCGAGCTCCTGCGCCGGCACCAGCACGCCGCCGGTCGAGGCGATGCCGCGGAGCCCCGTCACGGCGAGCTCGCGGACGACGATGAGCACGACCATCCAGGCCGGCACGCGCGGCTCCAGGGATTGCGCCGCCAGCATGATCAGCACGGCGGCGACGACCAGCTTGTCGGCGAGCGGGTCGAGGAACTGGCCGAGCGCCGTCGTGCTGGCGCGCCGGCGCGCCAGCCAGCCGTCGAGGAAGTCGGTGACGCAGGCGACCAGGAAGACCAGGCCGGCAAGCGCCCGCGCCTCGGGTCCGGAGCGCGTGAGGGTCACGACGAGCACCGGCACGAGCCCGACGCGGACGAGGCTCAGCAGATTCGGGACGGCCCCGGGTCGGACGGCGAGCGTGCGGCCCCCCGACTCAGTGCCCGGCCGCGAGCACGACCGATCCCGCGCCGACGTAGGCGGCCCGGTAGCGCAGCACACGGGCCAGGTACTCGCGCGTCTCGACGATCGGCGGCACGCCGCCGGCATCCTCGACGCGCTGGGTCCCGGCGTTGTACGCGGCGATCACGAGCGGCAGGTTTCCTCCGTACCGGTCGAGCAGCATGCGCAGATGGCGGCAGCCGCCTTCGATGTTGTCGCGCGGCAGGAACACGTTGTGCACCTGGTGGAAGGCTGCGGTCTGAGGCATGAGCTGCATGAGGCCGAGCGCGCCCTTGCGGGACACCGCCGTCCGGTCGAAGTCCGACTCCGCCTTGATGACCGCCTTCACGAGCGCGTATTCGACCCCGTGCCGTGCGGCGATCTCACGGATGAGGCCGTCGTAGACCGTCGCGTCGGCCCGCGGCAGCGGCCGCGACATCAGCTCCGGCAGCCAGCGCCGCCCGGGCACCAGCATGGGGGCCGCGGGCGGGATCGGCCGCTCCTTGAAGACCAGCCTGGGTCCCGTGACGGCGGGCACGTTGGTGTAGTGCAGGACGCCCTGGGGGTCGCGGTATGAGTAGACGTCGGCGCGGACGGCCGAGACGAGGCCCAGCACCACCGCCAGGACCACCTCCGCCACGCCGGACCACATCGCTGGCCACGATACGGAACGCCGGCGGGGAACGCAAACCACCGGACGCCGCTTGACCCGACGTGAACGGCACGAGAAGCTCGGTACGTGCCGGTGGAAAGCGACCTCCTGGTCATCGGTAGCGGCATCGCCGGGCTCACCTGCGCCCTCGAGTGCGCTGGACGCGCGCATGTCGTGCTGGTCACGAAGGACCGGCTTCCCGAGAGCTCGAGCCAGTACGCTCAGGGCGGCATCGCCTCGGTCTGGAGCCCCGAGGACAGCTTCGAGTCGCACATCGACGATACGATCGCGGCGGGCGCCGGGCTCTGCCGTCGCGACGTGGTCGAGACCGTCGTCCGCGAGGGTCCGGCCGGGGTGCGCCGGCTGATTGCGCTCGGGGCGAACTTCGACCTGCGCGGCGACCCCGAGGAACAGGAGTACGACCTCGGACAGGAGGGCGGACATTCGCGGCGACGCATCCTCCACGCGCTCGACGCGACCGGCCACGAGATCATCCGCGCGCTCACCGAGGCGGTGCGCGCTGCGCCCAACATCACGATCCACGAGAACGCGCTCGCCGTGGACCTGCTCGTCGACCGCGAGGGGCCGGTGCCCGTGTGCTGGGGCGCATACGTCCTCGACCGCGACAGCCGCCAGGTCCGCCGCTTCGTCGCGCGGGCGACGCTCCTGTGCAGCGGCGGCGCGGGAAAGATCTACCTCTACACCTCCAACCCCGACGTCGCGACGGGCGACGGCGTGGCGATGGCGTATCGCGCCGGCGCGCCGGTCGCCAACATGGAGTTCTTCCAGTTTCATCCGACCTGCCTCTACCACCCCGCCGCCAAGTCGTTCCTGTTGACCGAGGCGCTGCGCGGCGAGGGCGCGATCCTCCGCCGGCCCGATGGCGAGCCGTTCATGGCCCGATATCACGAACGGGCGGAGCTGGCGCCACGGGACATCGTCGCCCGTGCCATCGACAACGAGATGAAGGTGCATGGCTTCGAGTGCGTCTACCTCGACATCAGCCACCGCGATGCCGACTGGGTGCGCCGTCGCTTCCCCACCGTCTACGAGCGCTGCCTCCGCTTCGGCTTCGACCTCACACGGGAGCCGGTGCCCGTCGTGCCCGCCGCCCACTACTCCTGCGGCGGCGTCGTCACGGACCTGCATGCCCGGACGGCGATCGAGCGCCTCTACGCCGCCGGCGAGGTCGCCTGCACCGGCCTGCACGGAGCCAACCGGCTGGCCTCCAATTCGCTGCTCGAGGCCCTGGTCTTCGCGCGTCGCGCCGCCGCTCACGCGCTCGAGATGCGCGCGGCGGACCGGCGTCGCCCGCCTGCCATCCGTCCCTGGGACCCCGGCCGCGCCACCGACAGCGACGAATCGGTCGTCGTCACCCAGAACTGGGACGAGATCCGCCGCTTCATGTGGAACTACGTGGGTATCGTGCGGAGCGACCGGCGGCTCGCCCGCGCCCGCCAGCGCATCGCACTCCTGCAGGAGGAGATCCGGGGCTACTACTGGGACTTCCTGCTCACCAGCGACCTGGCCGAGCTGCGCAACCTCGCGACGGTGGCGGAGCTGGTCATCGCCTGCGCGGCGAGCCGGCCCGAGAGCCGCGGGCTCCACTACACGATCGACCACCCGCGCACCGACCCCGCCTGGGCCCACGACACGGTCGTTCGCCGCTGCGACGGCGAGCCGCCCGACGTGGTCCGGCAGCCGGCCTAGGAGGCTGTCCGAGTAACGCTCCGGCTGCGGCGAACGATCCGGGGGCTGCGAGCGGTGTGCTCGCGCCTCCCTCGTGCGGCGTAGCTCTGCTACGCCTCCTCGGTCGGCGCTGCGCTCACCGCTCTCGCTCCCCGGCTCGCTCGCCTCGCTTTCGTCGGTTACTCGGACAGACTCCTAGCGGTCCCGGGCCTCGAACAGCTGGAGCTGCCGCGCCGGCAGCTCCTCGGGAGGCGGGATCGGGTAGCGGCCCGTGAAGCAGGCGTCGCAGAACCCCGCCCGCCGCCCGCCGGCGAACGCGTAGAGGCCCGCCAGGCTGAGGTACGCGAGCGTGTCGGCGCCGAGGTACGTCCGGATCTCCTCCACCTCGTGCGACGAGGCGATCAGCTCCTCTCGCGTGGGCGTGTCGATCCCGTAGAAGCACGGGTGCGTCGTGGGCGGCGAGCTGATCCGCACGTGGACCTCGCGCGCGCCCGCCTGACGGATCATGTGCACCAGCTTGCGGCTCGTCGTGCCGCGCACGATCGAATCGTCGACCACGACGACGCGTCGCTGATCGAGCACTTCCCGCAGCGCATTCAGTTTCACCTTGACGCCGAAGTGGCGGATCGAGCTCGACGGCTCGATGAAGGTCCGGCCGACGTAGTGATTGCGGATGAGGCCCATCTCGAACGGCAGCCCCGCCTCCTCGGCGTAGCCGATCGCCGCCGGCACGCCGGAGTCCGGGACGGGGATGACGATGTCGGCCGGGACACCGCTCTCGCGCGCCAGCTGCCGGCCGAGCTCCTTGCGGGCCTCGTAGACGTTGCGGCCGAAGATCTCGCTGTCGGGTCGCGCGAAGTAGACATACTCGAACACGCAGTGGTGGCTCTCGCTCCGGGGAAACGGCCGGATCGACTCGACGCCCTGCTCGCTCACGACCACGATCTCGCCCGGGTGGACCTCCCGCTCGAGGCGGGCATCGACTAGGTCGAGCGCACAGGTCTCCGAGGCGATGACCACCGCGTCGCCCACCCGCCCGAGGACGAGCGGCCGGAAGCCCGCCGGGTCGCGGGCGGCGATGATCCGATCCTCGGTCATGAAGACGAGCGAGTACGCGCCGCGAACCTGGCCGAGCGCGTCGATGATGCGGTCCAGGAGCGTCGTCTGCGCCGAGCCCGCGATCAGGTGGACGATGACCTCGCTGTCGACGGTGGACTGGAAGATCGCGCCGCGTGCCTCGAGCCGTGCGCGCAGCTCGTCGGCGTTGACGAGGTTGCCGTTGTGCGCGATCGCGAGCGCGCCGTGCGCCCACGACACCACGAACGGCTGACAGTTCTTCAGCACCGTCGAGCCGCTGGTCGAGTAGCGGTTGTGGCCGATCGCCAGGTGGCCGCGGAGGCGGGCGAGGATGTCGTACTGGAAGATGTCGGCGACGTGCCCCATGCCGCGATGGCTGATCAGGGCCTCGCCGTTCGCCGCCACGATACCCGCAGACTCCTGCCCCCGGTGCTGGAGCGCGTAGAGGCCGAGGTACGCGAGCGTGGCGGCCTCGGGATGGCCGTAGACGCCCACGACGCCGCACTCCTCGTGGAACTTGTCGAACATCGTCCCGCCTCCCGGAGTCTAGCGGAGCGTTCCCCGCGAGTACACCGGCCCTCAGCCGGCGAGGCGCCCGGCGAGCGCTCGCCGCCAGCGCGCACGCGCCGGCTCGATCGCCAGGTCCACCAGGTCGCCGATCACGAGGCTCGAACCCCGGACCTCGCCGAGCACCGTGAACTGCACGTCCTCGCGTCGCGCCAGGTCCCGCAGCCGGCCGAGATGGCGCCGGCGGAGCGAGACGAGCATGCGGGACTGGCTCTCGCCGAACAGGAGCGCGTCGGCCCGCATGCCGCTCTCGACGGCGATGCGCGCCCCGAGGCCAGCGCCCCCGAACGAGCACTCGGCCAGCGCCACGGCCAGCCCGCCTTCCGCCACGTCGTGCGCCGAGCGCAGCAGCTGCTCGGCGGCGGCGGCGAGACAGAGGCGCTGGAGGCGCTTCTCCGTTTCGAGGTCGATCCACGGCGGCGCGCCCCGGACGAGGCCGTGGACGACGGCGAGATACTCGCTCGCCCCCAGCTCCTCGCGCGTGCGGCCGAGCAGCACGACCACGTCGCCCTCGGCCTTCCACCATGGGGTGAGGTGCGCCTCGACGTCGTCGAGGAGCCCGACCATGGCGATCATCGGCGTCGGCGGGATGCCGTGTCCTTCGGTCTCGTTGTAGAAGCTCACGTTGCCGCTCACCACCGGCGTGCCGAGCGCGACGCACGCGTCGCGGATGCCCGCGATCCCCTGCTGGAACTCCCACATGACGTCGGGGCGCTCGGGGTTCCCGTAGTTGAGGCAGTCGCTCACTGCGAGCGGGCGCGCGCCGACCGCGACCAGATTGCGCGCCGCCTCGACGACGGCCAGCACCGCGCCGAGGTACGGATCGAGCTGGCAGTAGCGGCTGTTGCAGTCGACGGTCAGCGCGAGGGCCCGCCGCGTCCCGTCCAGGCGGACGACGGCGGCGTCGCCGCCGGGCCGCACGACGGTGTTGCCCCCGACCAGCTGGTCGTACTGGCGGTACACCCACTCGCGCGAGCAGAGGTTCGGGCCCTCGAGGAGCTGGACCAGCGCGCCGCTCAGGTCCGCGGGCTCGCGCACCTCGGCCGGGTCGAAGTGCTGCAGCTGCTCGAGCCGCGCCGGCTCCTCCGCGGGCCGCCGGTACACCGGGGCCGACTGGGTGAGCGCCGCCACCGGCAGCCCACACACCTCCCGGCCCCGCCAGCACGCGCGAAACGTCCCGTCGTCCGTGACCCGCCCGATGACCGAGGCCTCGAGGTCCCAGCGACGGAAGATCGCCTCGACGGCGGCTTCGGAACCCTGGCGGACCACGAGCAGCATCCGCTCCTGCGACTCGGAGAGCAGGATCTCGTAGGGCGTCATGCCCGGTTCGCGCACGGGCACGCGATCGAGCTCGAGCAGCATGCCGGCCTCGCCGCGCCCCGCCATCTCGAGCGCGCTCGATGTGAGCCCGGCGGCACCCATGTCCTGGATCGCGACGAGGTGCTCGGTCGCCATGAGCTCGAGGCACGCCTCGAGCAGGAGCTTCTCGGTGAACGGGTCGCCCACCTGGACCGCGGGCCGCTTCTCCGCCGCGCCGGCGTCGAAGGCGGCGGAGGCGAGGAGGCTCGCGCCGTGGATGCCGTCCCGGCCCGTGCGGGCCCCGACGTAGACGACGGGATTGCCGGGCCCGGCCGCGCGGGCACGGAAGAGCCGGTCGCGCGGCGCCACACCGCAGGTGAAGGCGTTCACCAGGATGTTCTGGTCGTAGCCCCCGTCGAAGTAGAGGTCGCCACCCACCGTCGGCACGCCGACGCAGTTCCCGTAATGGCCGATACCGCCCACGACCCCCTTCACCAGGTACGCCGTCCGCGGGTGCTCGAGGCGGCCGAAGCGCAGCGCATCCAGGCTGGCGATCGGCCGCGCCCCCATGGTGAACACGTCGCGCAGGATGCCGCCGACGCCGGTGGCCGCGCCCTGGAACGGCTCGATGAAGGAGGGGTGGTTGTGGCTCTCGATCTTGAAGACCGCCGCCAGCCCGTCGCCGATGTCGACCGCGCCGGCGTTCTCGCCGGGCCCCTCGATCACGTGGGCGCCGCCCGTGGGCAGCTGCCGCAGCCAGGCGCGAGAGCTCTTGTAGGAGCAGTGCTCCGACCACATGACCGCAAAGACCCCGAGCTCCTCGAAGCTCGGCGCCCGGCCGAGGAGATCGAGGATCTTCGCGTACTCCTCCGGCGTGAGCCCGTGCTCGGCCGCGAGGCCGGCGGTGACGGCGGGGGCACTCACGGCCCCGAAACAGGCGTTTCTTCGCGGCCGCGCCGGAGCCACGCCTGCGCGGAGTGGAAGAGCTTGAGCCCGTCCTCGCCGCCCACGAGACGCTCCGCCGCGTGCTCCGGGTGCGGCATCAGGCCGAGCACGTTGCGCTCCGCGTTGCAGACGCCGGCGACGTTGCCGAGCGAACCGTTGGGGTTCGCCTCGGGGACGACGCGGCCCGCCTGGTCGACGTAGCGGAACACCACCTGGTCCCGCGCTTCGAGCTCGGCGAGCGTCGCCTCGTCGGCGACATAGCAGCCCTCGCCGTGCTTGATCGGTACGCGCAGGAGGTCGCCGGGGCGGCAGCCGTGGGTGAAGGGCGTCGCCGCCGTCTCGACGCGGATCGTCACCACGTCGCACACGAAGCTGAGCGAGCGATTGCGGACCAGCGCGCCCGGCAGCAGCCCCGCCTCGCACAGGATCTGGAACCCGTTGCAGATGCCGAGCACGAGGCCGCCGGCGCGGGCGTGCTCGACCACCGCCGCCATGATCGGTGAGAACTTGGCCATCGCGCCGCAGCGCAGGTAGTCGCCGTAGGAGAAGCCGCCCGGGAGGATCACGCAGTCGACGCCGCCGAGATCGCGGTCCTTGTGCCAGAGCGCCACCGCTTCGTCGCCGAGCACGCGCGCCACCACGCGCAGCGCATCCCGGTCGTCGTTCGAGCCGGGGAACGTGACCACACCCCACCGCATGCGCCTAGCCTCGCTCCGGGACCAGCTCCACCCGGTAGTCCTCGATGACGCCGTTGGCCAGCAGCCGCTCGCACATCTGGCGCACCCGTGCGTCGGCCGTCGCGCGCGGCGCGTCGCCGAGGCGCATCTCGACGTACTTGCCGACGGTCACGTCGCTCACCTCGCCGAAGCCGAGCGCGTGCAGCGACTGCTCGACCGCCTTGCCTTGTGGGTCGAGGATGCCCCGCTTGGGCGTGACGTAGACCCGCGCCAGCAGGCCGGGCATCAGGCCGCGGCGCTGCAGATGCGACGCGTGGCCTCCTGATACGCGTCCTCGACGCCGCCCATGTCGCGCCGGAAGCGGTCCTTGTCGAGCTTCTCGCCGCTCTGCTTGTCCCAGAAGCGACAGGTGTCCGGGCAGATCTCATCGGCCAGGAGCAGCTTGCCGTGGTGGCGCCCGAACTCGAGCTTCATGTCGACCAGGACGATCTGGCGCTGGTCGAGGAACTCGCGCAGGAGCGCGTTCACGCGCAGCGCCGTCTCGTTGATCTGGGACAGCTCGTGCGCCGTCGCGAGCTTCAGATACCGGATGTGCCAGTCGTTGATCATCGGGTCGTCGAGCGCGTCGTCCTTGTAGTAGTGCTCGAGGATCGGCTCGGGCAGCAGCTCGCCCTCGGGCTTGCCGAGACGCTTCGCAAGGCTCCCGGCGATCAGATTCCGGGCGACGACCTCGATCTTCACGATCTCGCAGGCGCGGACCAACATGTCGCGGTCCGAGATGCGGCGCACGAAGTGCGTCGCGACGCCCTGCTCCTCGAGGAAGCGGAAGAGCACCTCGGACATGCGGTTGTTGAGGATGCCCTTGTCGATGATCGTGCCGCGCTTCTTGGCGTTGAAGGCGGTGGCGTCGTCCTTGAAGTGCTGGATGAGGAGGTCGGGGTCCGAGGTGCGATAGAGCTGCTTGGCCTTGCCCTCGTAGAGAAGCTCACGCTGCTCCATCGTCGTCCTCCAGGGCGCGCGCGAAGAGAGCATCGATATGCCGCAGGTGGTGGCGCATGTCAAAGAGGACAGCGAGCTCGGCGGGCGGCAGATGGCTGGCGACGTCGGCGTCGGCGGCGAGCCGCGCCTGGAGGTCGCCGCCCGCAAGCGCGTGCCGCTGGACCCAGCGGTAGGCCTGGTCGCGCGCCACGCCGCGCCGCACCAGTGCCAGCAGGATCTGCTCCGAGAAGATCGCGGCGCCAAGCCGCTCCAGGTTGGCCCGCATGACCTCCGGCCGCACCTCGAGCCCCTCGATCACCTCGGCGAGGCGCGCCAGCATGAAGTCCACCACGATGGTCGCGTCGGGACCGATGACGCGCTCCACCGCCGAGTGGCTGATGTCGCGCTCGTGCCAGAGCGCCATGTCCTCCAGCGCCGCCAGCGCGTGTGCGCGCACCAGCCGGGCGAGGCCACAGACGTTCTCGGCGAGCACGGGGTTGCGCTTGTGGGGCATCGCCGAGGAGCCCTTCTGGCCCGGCGCGAACGGCTCCGCGACCTCGCCGACCTCGGTCCGCTGGAGATGCCGGATCTCGAGCGCGACGCGCTCGCACGTGCCCGCCAGCACCGCGAGGCAGGTGAAGAGCTCGGCGTGGCGGTCGCGGGGGACCACCTGGGTCGCGATCGGCTCGGCCTTGAGGCCGAGCCGCATGCACACTGCCCGCTCGACCGCCGGGTCGTGGTTGGCGAAGGTGCCGACCGCGCCCGAGAGCTTGCCGTACGCGATACCCTCGCGCGCCGCCGCGAGCCGGCGCCGGTCGCGCCCGAGCTCGGCCCACCAGCTCGCGCACTTGAGGCCGAAGGTGATCGGCTCGGCGTGGATGCCGTGCGTCCGCCCGATCATGAGCGTGTGGCGGTGGCGCTCGGCCTGCACGCGGATGGCCTGCCGGAGGCGATCGATCCCGGCGAGCAGGAGGTCGGCGGCATCGCGCAGCTGGAGTGCGAAGGCCGTGTCGACCACGTCGCTCGAGGTGAGCCCGAGGTGCAGGAAGCGGCCCTCGTCGCCGACCGTCTCCGCCACCGCCGACACGAACGCGACCACGTCGTGCTTGACCTCGTCCTCGATCGCCCGCATGCGGGCGGGGTCCACCCGCGCCCCCGTGCGGAGCTTGCGGGCAGCCGCGGCCGGTATCTCCCCCCGCTCGGCGAGCACGTCGGTCAGGGCGAGCTCGATCTCGAGCCAGCGGGCGAGGCGGGCCTCCTCCGACCAGATGCGACCCATCTCGGCGCGGGTGTAGCGCTGGAGCATTTAGACCTCGGGGGGGGCTATACCTCGGGGGGCCCCGTGCGGTGCTCGCGCGCCGCGCGCGCTGCGCTCCTCCGATGGCCCCCCGAACCCCCCGCGCGGCGCTCGGCGAAGCCTCGCGCCGCTTCGGCCACGCCCCGGCGTCGCGCCCGGCGCGCGCGCCCGCGCGCCGTTCTCGCTGCCGGTACTGCCGAAGCCGCCGTTGCCGCGTGCGGTCGCGGGGAGGTTCTCGACTTCTTGCCAGGCGATGGTGACGACGGGGGAGACCACGAGCTGCGCGATGCGGTCGCCGCGACGGATGCGGACGGGGGCACGGCCGAGGTTGATGAGCAGCACCTGGACCTCGCCCCGGTAGTCGGCGTCGATCGTCCCGGGCGCGTTGAGGAGCGTCAGGCCGTCGCGGTGCGCGAGACCGCTGCGCGGCCGGACCTGCCCCTCGTACCCGGCCGGGATGGCCACCGCGAGCCCCGTCGGCACGAGGCGCCGCTCGCCGGGGCGCAGCACGACGTCGGCGGAGACGTCGGCCGCGAGGTCCATGCCGGCCGCTCCGGGCGTCATGTAGCGAGGCAGCGCAAGAGGGTGCGCAGTCCGCCTCATGCGGCGCACACGGACCCGCACGGCGCCCGTCCTCACTCGTGCAGGACCTGGTCGTTCAGCTTCTCGCCGCGCAGGTCGCCGAGAACGGTGAGGGCCAGGGTGCCGGGGCGGAAGAGGCGCTTCGCCACGTGGACGATGTCCTCGTTGCGGACGCCGTCGATGCCGCGCGCCACCTCCTCGATGGAGACGTCGCGGCCGAAGTAGATCTCGTTCTTCGCGATCCGGCTCATGCGGCTGTCGCTCGTCTCCAGGCCGAGCAGCATGTTGCCCTTCATCTGGTTCTTCACGCGCGCCAGCTCCGCCTCCGCCAGCCCCTCGCGCACCACCCGCCCGAGCTCGCCGCGGATCACCTCCACCACCTCGCGTACCCACTCGGCACTCGTGCCCACGTAGACACCGACGTAGCCGACGTCGAGGTACGAAGCGAGGAACGAGTAGACGGTGTAGGCCTTGCCGCGTCGCTCGCGGATCTCCTGGAAGAGCCGCGAGCTCATGCCGCCGCCGATCGCCAGATTCAGCAGGTGCGCGGCGTAGCGGTCGGCGTCACCCTGCGCGATCCCCGGCGCGCCGAGGCAGAGATGCACCTGCTCGAGGCCCTTCTCGTGCACCCAGACGCCGGCCTGCGGTTGGGGCGGCCCCCCGTCGACGAGCGATGCCCTCCCGCCGAGCTCGCCGAAGCTGCGCGCCGCGACGCTGACCAGCTCGTCGTGACGCAGGTTTCCCGCCCCCGTGATCAGGATGCGGTCGGGCCGGTAGCGCACGTCGAGAAAGGAGAGGAAGTCGTCGCGGCTGAAGCGGCCGACCGACTCCGCCGTGCCGGCGATGGGCCGTGACAGCGGATGACCCGGCCAGAAGGCGAGGTTGAAGAGCTCGTGGACGTAGTCGTCGGGCGTGTCCTCGACCTGCGAGATCTCCTGCACGATCACCGAGCGCTCGCGCTCGATCTCCTCGGCGGCGAAGCGCGAGTGCGTGAAGATGTCGGCGAGCAGGTCGAGGGCGAGCGGCAGGTGGTCGGGGAGGACCTTGCCGTAGTAGCAGGTGTACTCCTTGCCGGTGAAGGCGTTCAGGACGCCGCCCACGGCGTCGATCTCCTCCGCGATGTCCGCCGCCGTCCGGCGCTCCGTGCCCTTGAAGAACAGGTGCTCGAGGAAGTGCGAGATCCCTGCCTGGTCCGGCCGCTCGTAGCGCGAGCCGTTCTCGACCCAGATGCCGACGGTCACCGACGGGAGCTCGGCGAGCTCCTCCGACAGGACCCGGACGCCGTTCGGTAGCCGCGTGGCCTGCATGCGGTCTACGGCCGGGCTTCCTGGTCGCCGGGGCTCGGCTTCTTGAGCGTCTCCTTGCGCGACAGCCGGATCTTTCCCGACCGGTCGACCTCCAGCACCTTCACGTCGATGACGTCGCCCTCCTTGAGCACGTCGGAGACCTTGCGGACGCGCTCGTGGGCGAGCTGCGAGATGTGCACCAGGCCATCCGTACCGGGAAAGATCTCCACGAAGGCGCCGAAGTCGACGATCTTGCGGACCGTGCCGCGGTAGACCTTGCCGACCTCCGCCTCGGCCGTGACGGCGCGGATCTTGTCGATGGCGCGCTGCATGGACTCGCCGTCGGCGGAGGCGACGTAGACCGTCCCGTCGTCCTCGACGTCGATCTTGGCGCCGGTCTCCTCGGTGATGCCGCGGATCACCTTGCCGCCGGGGCCGATCAGGTCGCGGATACGGTCCGGCTTGATGTGGAGGGTGATGATGCGCGGCGCGTGCATCGACAGCTCGCTGTGCGGCCGGGCCAGCGTCCGGTTCATGACGCCGAGGATGTGCAGCCGAGCCGCGCGCGCCTGCTCGAGAGCCTCCTCCATGATCGCCCGCGTCACCCCCGCGATCTTGATGTCCATCTGGACCGCGACCACGCCCTGCTCCGTGCCGGCCACCTTGAAGTCCATGTCGCCGAGGTGGTCCTCGTCACCGAGGATGTCGGAGAGCACGCGGACCTCGTCGCCCTCCTTGATGAGGCCCATCGCCACGCCCGCCACCGCCGCCTTGACCGGCACGCCGGCCGCCATCAACGAGAGCGAGCCGCCGCACACGGTCGCCATCGACGACGAGCCGTTCGACTCGAGGACCTCCGACACGATCCGGATCGTGTACGGGAACTCCTCCTCGGTCGGCAGCACCGGCGCGAGCGCCCGCTCGGCCAGGGCGCCATGGCCGATCTCGCGGCGCCCCGGGCTGCGCAGGAATTTCACCTCGCCCGTGCTGAACGGCGGGAAGTTGTAGTGCAGCATGAACTTCTTGTACGTCTCGCCGATGAGCGCATCGATCTTCTGCTCGTCGGACGACGTGCCGAGGGTGGTCACGACCAGCGCCTGCGTCTCGCCGCGCGTGAAGAGCGCCGAGCCGTGCGTGCGTGGCAGAACCTCCACCTCGCACGTGATCGGCCGGACGTCGGCCGGGCCGCGGCCGTCGATCCGGCGCCGCTCGCGCACGATCGTCTCGCGCACGACGTGCTTCTTCACGCGGTCGAAGACCTCCCCGACCTCCTTGGCCCGCTCGGGCGAGCCGTTGGCGAGGGTGTTCACGACCTCCTCGCGAGCGGCGTCGAGCGCCGCGTAGCGCTCCTGCTTGACCGGGTTCGCGAGGCCGGCCCGGAGCTTTGGAAGCCCGATCTCGCGCACCTGCTGTTCCAGGCCGGCATCGACCTTCGGCGCCGCGACCGCACGCTTCGGCCTCCCGACCAGACGCTGCAGCTCCTCCTGGAGCGCGATCAGCGGCTGGAGTCCCTCGTGAGCGGCAAAGAGCGCTTCCAGCACGACCTGCTCGGGCAGCATGCTGGCGCCCCCCTCGACCATGACGATCGCGTCGCGGCTGCCGGCGACGATCAGGTTGAGGTCGCTCTCGGCGAGCTGGCTCGTGGTGGGATTGATGACGAAGCGCCCGGCGTGCCGGCCGACGCGGACGGCCGCGATCGGCCCGTTCCACGGCACGTCGGAGAGGACGAGGGCCGTTGACGCGCCGACCATCGACAGCACGTCGGGGTCGTTCTCCCTGTCGTGCGAGAGCACCGTCGCGATGACCTGCGTCTCGCAGTTGAAGCCCTTCGGGAAGAGCGGGCGGACCGGGCGATCGATCAGGCGAGACGTGAGGATCTCCTTCTCCGCGGGCCGCCCCTCCCGCTTGAAGAAGCCGCCCGGGATCTTGCCCGCCGCGAACGTCTTCTCCTGGTAGTCACAGGTGAGCGGGAAGAAATCGATGCCTTCGCGCGCGGCCGCACTCGCCGTGGCCGTGACCAGCACGACCGTCTCGCCGAACTGGACGAGCGCCGCTCCGCCCGCCTGCTTCGCCATCCGCCCCGTCTCGATCGACAGGGGGCGGCCGTGAAACTCGATCTGCACTCTCTGGTAGCCCGTTCCCGACATGCTGTTTTCTCCCTGCGGCGCCGGCCGCAGCCTCTTGTGATCTGGCGAGGAGGACAGGGAGAAGGAGGGTTGAACGAGAAGCCCGGAAGCTACTTCCGGATGCCGAGGCGTTCGATCACGCTCTTGTAACGCTGGAAGTCGCGTCGCTTGAGGTAATCGAGCAAGCGCCGACGCTGCCCCACCAGCTTGAGCAACCCGCGGCGGGAATGGTGGTCCTTGCGGTGCACCTTGAAGTGTTCCGTCAAGTACCCGATGCGGCCTGTGAGGAGCGCGACCTGGACCTCCGGTGACCCGGTGTCCGTGCCGTGCCGACGATACGTCTGCACGGCCTCTTGCGTGCGCTCACGCACCACTGCCATCCCGGCCCTCTCCGTCTCTTTGTTCTCTCGCTTTGAGTCCCGTGTCTAACATGCGGTTTGACGCATTGCAAAGCGCGCCAAATGAAGCGCGCGCCGCGCCTCACCCGAGCCCCGCGGCGAGCACGCGGACGAGGTGCCAGCCCGGGCGCATCGCCTCCGACTCGATGACGCCGGCCACGTCCCCGGCCGCATCCAGCAGCAGCGCCGTCTCACCGGCCTGCTCCGGAGCCGGCAGCGCCGCGAGCGGCTCCTGTTGGCCGCGGCGCAGACGCACGAGCTCGGTCGCGGGGAGCACGAAAGCCCGGTAGCCCACGAGTGCCGCGCGCACCGGCACGAGCGGGAGGTGACCGGGAGGGAGCGCCGCGAGCGCGTCCGGCGTCTGGGCATCGGCCACGCGGAAGAGCCCCACGGCGATGCGCCGCAGGCGCTCGAGGTGCGCGACCGTGCCGAGCGCTCGCCCGATGTCCGCGGCCAGCACGCGCACGTAGGTGCCCTTGGAGCACGCCAGCGAGAACTCGATGCGGTCCGGTGGACGGAGCCGCAGCTCCAGACCTGCGACGTCGATGTCGCGCGGCGCGCGGGCCACCTCGATGCCGCGGCGCGCCAGCTTGTAGAGCGGCACCCCGCCCTGCTTGAGCGCCGAGTACATCGGCGGCACCTGCCGCTGCCGTCCCGTGAAGCGCGCGGCCACCGCATCAACCGTCGCCTGCTCGAGCGGCGGAACGGCGCTCGTCTCGACGGCCGCGCCGGTGTGATCGAGGGTGTCGGTCGCCACGCCGAGGCGAATCGTGCCCGTGTACTCCTTGCGTTCGAGCAGCAGGTAGCGCGCCACCTTCGTCGCCTCACCGAGGCAGAGCGGCAGGAGGCCGCTCGCGAACGGGTCGAGCGTGCCGAGGTGCCCCACCTTGGCGCGGCCGAGCACCGGGCGCAGGACACGAATCACCCCCGCCGACGTCATCGCTTCGGGCTTGTCGACCAGAAGGATGCCGGTCACACCTCCTCGTCCTCCCGCGGTCGCGCCGGTCCGCGCAAGAGGGCGTCGACCCGGTCGGCGGTGTCCGGGACCTCGTCGTAGGCGAAGCGCAGCTCGGGCGTGACCCGCATGCCGAGAGCATGGCCGATCTCGGCGCGCAGGAACGGCGCCGCCCGCTCGAGGGCGCGGCCCACCTCGGCCTGCGTTGCGCCGCCGCCGAGCGTGCGGAAGTAGACCCGCGCGATCCGCAGGTCCGGCGTCATGCGGACCAGGGTCACGATCACCTCGCGCAGGAGCGGGTTCTTCGCCTCTTCGAGCAGCAGGCGCGCGAGCTCGGCCTGCACGAGGTGCGCGACGCGCTCCGGTCGCCGGCCTGCCATGGCGCCCTTCCCTGGCGGTCAGTAGTGGAGGAACTCGACGCGCTCGGCCCCGAGCTCGGCGAGCTCGAGCCCGTCGATGAAACGCACGACTTCCTGCAGACACCGCTCGACGTGCGGCTGCTCGGCCCCGACCTGCGCCACGCCGAGCGTGGCGCGCTGCCAGAGGTCGTGGTCCTCGCACTCGGCGATCGACACGTTGAACTTGTTCTGCACCCGCGCCTTGATCGTGCGGAGCACGCTGCGCTTCCCCTTGAGCGAATGGTTCTCCGGCAGCCAGAGCTCCAGCCGGAGCACGCCCACCACCATGGCCGGGCCCCCGGGAGCCTCGGGGTCAGGCAGACGCCGCGGGCTGGCCCTTGCTCGCGCTCGGCGCGAGGCGCCGGGCCACCTGCTCGACCTCGTACGCCTCGACGACGTCGCCCACCTTCACGTCCTGGAAGCCTTCGAGCGAGAGACCGCATTCGTACCCGGTGGCCACCTCGCGCGCATCTTCCTTGAACCGCTTGAGGCTCCCGATACGCCCGTCGTGCACGACGACGTGGTCGCGCAGCAGGCGGGCCTTGGCGCCACGCACGATCTTCCCGTCGCTCACCGCGCAACCCGCAACCTGGCCGATGCCCGAGACCGCGAAGACCTGACGCACCTCGGCCCGGCCGAGCACCTTCTCGCGGAACGTCGGCTCGAGCAGCCCCTCGAGCGCGTCTCGCACGTCGTTCACCGCCTCGTAGATCACCGTGTAGAGCCGGATGTCGACGCCTTCGCGTTCCGCCAGCGACCCGGCCTTGGGCTCGGGGCGCACGTTGAACCCGATGATGATCGCGTTCGACGCCGAGGCGAGCAGCACGTCCGACTCGGTGATGCCGCCGACCGAGCCGTGGAGCACGGCGAGCCGCACGTCGTCGGTCGAGAGGCGCCGCAGCGCCTCGCTGAGCGCCTCGACCGAGCCCTGGACGTCGGCCTTGAGCACCACCTTCAGCTCCTTCACCTCGCCGGTCTGGATCTGCTGGTAGAGCTCGTCGAGCGAGACCTTGGCGGTCTTCGCCATCTCGGCGTCGCGCTGCTTTGCCCGGCGGTGCTCCGCCACCTGGCGCGCCTTCTGATCGTCCTGCACGGCGACGAAGACGTCACCGGCTTCCGGCACGCCGCCGAGGCCGAGGATCTCCACGGGCGTCGACGGCCCCGCCGCGTCGATGCGACGACCCTTGTCGTCCACCATGGCGCGGATGCGGCCGTACTGCGTCCCGCACACGAACGCGTCGCCGACCTTGAGCGTACCTTCCTGGACGAGCACCGTCGCCACCGGCCCGCGCCCGCGGTCGAGCCGGGCCTCGACGATGGTCCCCTTGGCCAGACGGCCCGGGTTGGCGCGCAGCTCGAGCACGTCCGCCTGGAGCAGGATCATGTCGAGGAGCTGCGGGATGCCTTCCTTGGTCTTCGCCGAGACCGGCACGACGATCGTGTCGCCGCCCCAGTCCTCGGGCGCGAGCCCGTGGTTGCCGAGCTCCTGCTTGACACGCTCGGGGTTGGCATCCGGCTTGTCGATCTTGTTGACCGCGACCAGGATCGGCACCTCTGCGGCGCGGGCATGGTTGATGGCCTCGACGGTCTGCGGCATGACGCCGTCGTCGGCGGCGACGACGAGGACGACGAGGTCGGTCACCTTGGCACCGCGGGCCCGCATCGCCGTGAAGGCCTCGTGGCCGGGCGTGTCGAGGAAGGTCACCTGACGCCCGCCGACGTCGACGGTGTAGGCACCGATGTGCTGCGTGATGCCGCCCGCCTCGCCCGCCGCCACGTCGGTGGAGCGGATGGCGTCGAGCAGCGACGTCTTGCCGTGGTCGACGTGGCCCATCATCGTCACCACGGGCGCGCGGGTCGACCGCCCCTCCGCCGCGGTGCCCGCCTCCTGCTCCGCCTCGAGCGCCTGCTCGACGTCGAACGCGACGTTCTCCACCTGGTACTCGAACTCGCCGGCCACGAGCGCGGCCGTGTCGTGATCGAGCATCTGGTTGATGGTGGCCATCATGCCCATGTCGAGCAGCTTCTTGAGGACCTCGCTCGCCTTGACGCCCATCGCCTTCGCGACATCGGCGACGCTCACCACTTCGGAGATCCGGATCACCCGCTTCGACGCGCGCGGCACGGTGATCTCGGTCCTCCGCTGCTCCTTGCCCGGGAGCGCCCGGCGCTTCTGCGGCCGCTTGCCGCCACGCATGAAATCGCGCTCCAGGGTGTCGAGCATGTCGGACTTCTTGATGACCTTCCGCCCCTTCTTCTTCTTCGGCGCGCCCTCGGCCGGCGCGGCCTCCGTGCCCGGGGCCGCCTCGCCGCTCCGTCCGGCGGGCGCCGCCGCGGGCGGCGGGGTCTTGCGGAGGTCGATCTTGCCGAGCACCTTGACTCCCCGCATCTCCTCGAAACCCGGCGCCGGCGCGACAGGCACCGCCGGACGGGCCGCAGCAGGCGGGGCGGGTGCCGCCGGCCGCGCCGCAGGAGGGGGAGCCGGGGGCGGAGCCTCCGCGACGCGCTGCGCCCGAACGCTCTCGGCCGGCTCGGCTTCGTGCGGCGTGTGGGCGGGCGCCTCTTCCGCTCGCGGCGCCGCCTCGGCCGGAGGCTCGGGTGTGACCGGCGACGGAGGAGGCGGCACCTCCGCCTCGAAATCCAACGAGGGCGGAACCTCGCTCGCGCCGTCGCCCTCCGGCGGCGCAGGCGGCAGCTCCTCCCGCTTGAGGACCTCCCGCGCGGTGCGGCGGCGGATCACGTTGGCACGGAGTCGGGTCTCGGTGGTCTGCTCGCGCGCGGTCACGAGCTGATCGGCGCCGGAGTCGCGCTCGGTCACGACCCGCTCCGAGACGACCCGCTCGGTGCCGAGCGGGACGGTCGGCCGGGGGGCGAGGCCGAGGTCCTCCTTCAACCGCTCCGCTTCCTCGTCGGTGAGCGAGCTCTGCGAGCGCTTGCCGCGGATGCCGAGCTTCTCGGCGCGCGCCAGCATGTCCTTCGGGGCCACGCCCCATTCCTTGGCCAGCTCGTGGATACGCTTTGGCATCCTCGTTACCTCGAGATCTCCGGAGCCGCGCCCAGCTGCGCGAGCAGGCGTTCCCGCTCGGGATGACCGGGCGTCAGGCGGAGGGAACGGACAGGACCGCGGCGGCGCGCAAATGCAGCCCAGCAGGCCGGTGCACGGTGAAGGTACGCGCCGCGCCCCGGCGCGCGGCGGACGGCGTCCGGCCGCAGGCCCGCCGGCCCGGCCGTGAAGCGCAGCAGGTCCGCCTGCGGCGCCCGCTCGCCGCATCCGACACAGGTGCGCATCGCGACGGGACGGCTCATCCGCGCCCTTCCTCCGTGGCCGGATCGGCCTCGCCGGGCGGCGGGACCACACCCTCCGGCGCGCTCTCCGCCGGCCCCGCGACCGCCGCAGCCTCCTCCTCCGCACGCCGCTGCGCGACGTGCTCCCGCGCGGCCGCGATGATGGTCGGAGCCCGTTCGGGGCCGACGCCTTCGATCTCGGCGATGGCCTCCACCTGCGACTCGGCGAGCTGCTCCGCCGACTTGACGCCATCCTGGATGAGCAACTCCGCGGTGACGTCGCTCACGCCGGGGACCGCGGTGAGCGACGCCCGAGCGCGCCGCGACTCGTCCTCGGCCTCGGACTCGCTGCGCACGTCGAGCTTCCAGCCCGTCAGCCGGGACGCCAGGCGCACGTTCTGGCCCTTCTTGCCGATGGCGAGCGAGAGCTGGTCGTCGGGGACGATCACCTCCATGGCGCGCTCGTCCTCGTCCATGATGATCTTGGAGACCTTGGCGGGCGCCAGCGCCCGGCAGACGTACTCGGCCGGGTCGCTCGTCCACGGCACGATGTCGATCTTCTCGCCGCGCAGCTCCTGGACGACCGCCTGGACACGCGTGCCGCGCATGCCGACGCAGGCGCCCACCGGGTCCACGTCGCGGTCGTGCGACACCACCGCGATCTTCGCCCGTCCGCCCGGCTCCCGCGCCGCCCCCTTCACCTCCACGATCCCTTCGTAGATCTCCGGCACCTCCTGGCGGAAGAGCTCGATCAACAGGCCGGGATGAGTCCGCGACAGGACGATCTGCGGGCCCTTGGGAGCGAGCTCGACGTCGAGAATGAAGGCGCGGATGCGATCGCCCTGCCGGTAGCGCTCGCGCGGGATCTGTTCCTTCTCCGGCAGGATCGCGTCGGTCCGGCCGAGGTTCACGATGATGTTCTTCTTCTCGAAGCGCTGCACGATGCCGGAGACGAGCTCGCCTTTGCGGCCCTTGAACTCGTTGTAGATGATGTCGCGCTCGGCGTCGCGCACGCGCTGGATGATGTTCTGCTTCGCCGCCTGGGCGGCGATCCGGCCGAACTTCTCCGGCGGCAGCTTGGCGAGCAGCTGGTCGCCGACCTCGGCCTCGGGATCGAGCTCGCGCCGAGCCTCCTCGAGCGTGACCTGGTTCAGCGGGTCCTCGATCTTCTCGACGACCGTCCTGATCTCGAAGAGCTCCACCTCGCCGACCTCGGGGTTGAACTTGGCCTCGATGTTCTTCTCCTGTCCGAAGGTCTTCTTAGCGGCCGAGAGCATGGCGTCCTCGAGGGCATGGACGATGATGTCGCGGTTGATCCCCTTCTCCTTGCTCACCTGCTCGATGACGCGGTTCAGATCGGGCAACATCAGGCCTCCTGTCCCCTCCTCAGGCGTGCGCCCGCCGGGCGGCGCCTCCGAAATCGTACTCGACGTTGGCCTTCTCGATGGCCACGAACGGAAGCACGACGCTGCCGACGTCCGGATCATGGACCGTCACGCCCTCGGCATCCACCGCCTCGAGCGTCCCGTGGAACACCCGGCGGTCACGGACCGGATCATGGGTGCGAACCCGTACCCGCTGCCCGAGCGCGCGACGGAAGTGCGGCTCGCGCAGCAAGGGCCGGTTGATGCCCGGCGACGAACACTCGAGCTGGTAGCGACCCGGGACCGTGTCGTGCGCGTCGAGCACGTCGCCGAGCTCACGGGACACGCGAGCCAGCTCGTCGATCGTGACGCCGCCCTCCGGGCGGTCGATCAGCAGCCGCAAGACCAACCGTCCGCCTTCGGGGCGGTACTGCACGTCGATGAGCTCGAGCCCCGCTCCCAGGACGAGGGGCTCCGTCAGCTCCCAGACGCGGCGCGTCACCGCGGACGGGTCCATGTGATGCGTTCCTCCAAAATAAAAAAGTGGGCAAGGGGCCCACTCAGGCTGGTCAGTGAAGGCCGGAAAGCGCGCATTTTATACCACTTGGCCCAGCGGCCCGCAACGGTCAAATCCCGCTCAGGTCATGCGTACATCTCCTCGATGACAGGTCGATAGCGCTCCGCGACGACCTTGCGTTTGACCTTGAGGCTCGGCGTGAGCTCACCGCTCTCCGGCGAGAAATCACCCGGGAGGATGCGGAAGTACTTGATCGACTCGAACGAGGCGAGCTGGCGGTTGACCTCCCCCACCTCGCGCTCGATCAGCGCCCGCACCTCCGCGTGCCCCGCGAGGGCCTCCGGACGGACGTCCTCGATGCCGCGCGCCTGCGCCCAGCGCGCAAGCTCCTCCTGGTCGAGGGTGATCAGGGCGACGCAGTACTTGCGATTGTCGCCGATGACCACCGCCTGGCTCACGTACGGCTGCATCTTCAGGAGGTTCTCGATCTTCTGGGGCGCGACGTACTTGCCGCCCGACGTCTTGATCAGGTCCTTCTTGCGGTCGGTGATCCGGAGGAACCCCTCGGCATCGATCTCGCCGATGTCGCCGGTGTGGAACCACCCCTCGGCATCCCACGCCTCCGCCGTCGCTTCGGGGCGCCGGTAGTATCCCTTGGCGACATTGGTGCCGCGGGCGAGGATCTCGCCGTCCTCGGCGATGCGAATCTCGCAGCAGTCGAGCGGCAGCCCGACGGTGCCGAACTTGAAGCGGTCCGGACGGTTCACGGTGAGCGACGGCGTCGTCTCGGTGAGCCCGTACCCCTCGAGGACGAGGATGCCGACGGCGTGGAAGAACTCGAGTATCTCGCACGCCAGGGGCGCGGCTCCGGACGTCATGTAGCGGATGTTGCCGCCGAGCAACTGGTGGATGCGCGCGAACACCAGCCGGTGGGCGATGGCGTTCTGCAGGCTCGTCACGATGGGGACGGGGCGCCGCTCCTGCTCGCACCGGCTGCGCGCGCGGCCGACCGCGATCGCCCAGTCGAAGAGGGCCCGCTTGAGCGGCGACGCCGCCTCGCGTCCCGCCAGCATGCGGGCGTAGACCTTCTCGTAGATGCGCGGCACCGCGGGCACGAGGTGCGGGCGCGCCGCGGCCATGTCCTCGGCAAGGGTGTCGATGCTGCGGGCGAAGGCCGTGGTCGTGCCCGCCGCGATACCGAGGTACTCGACGAGACGCGCGAACGAGTGGGCGAGCGGCAGGAAGAAGAAGTCGACGTCGCCCTCGCGAATCAGGCCGGTCCGGAGCGCCGACTCGACGGTTGCGAGGTGGTTGCCGTGCGTCTGCACGACGCCCTTCGGGGGCCCGGTGGTGCCCGACGTGTAGACGATGGTCGCCACGTCGTCCCGGGCGAGCGCCGCCACGCGGCGCTCGATCTCGGGCCGGAGCCGCGGCAGGGCCGCTCGCCCCCGCTCGACGAGGGCGCGCAACGACCCCTCCCCCGCCGCGTCGTCGATCGTGATGATCCGGCGGAGGCTGACCGTCTGCCGCACGCCGTCGAGCTCGAACCCCCGTGCCGTCACCTCGTCGATCTTGGCGCGCTGCTTGGCGTTCTCGACGACGACGACCGACGACTCGGAGTTGGCGATGATGTAGCCGCACTCGGCGGGCAGGCTCGACTGGTAGATCGGGATGGTGAGTGCGCCGCAGGCGAGGATCGCAAGGTCGATCTCGACCCACTCCGGACGCGTCGCGGAGAGGATGGCGACGCGGTCGCCGACGCATACGCCGTCGTCCACGAGCGCCGCGGCGATCTCCAGCACGTGGGCTTCCATCTCGGCCCAGGTCGCCTCGCGCCAGCCGTTCCCCGCGCGGTAGCGGTAGCGGGGCCGGCTCGCGAGGTCGCCGGCCCGCGCGAAGAACATCTGCGGGAGATTCGTGAACCGCATGCGTGGCGTTCCGGGCAGGTACCGTATAATAGGTGAATTCGGCGGCTCAAGAGCGTCGCGCCACCGGTGCTCGGCCGCCCGCCCCCATGTCCGAGTTGCGCCGCGACCCCATCCTCCGTCGCTGGGTGATCATGGCCCCGGAGCGCGCGGCGGAACTCGTGCCGCGCCGGGGGGAGCCGCCGGCGCCGCGCCGCGACATCGCGGGACCCTGCCCGTTCTGCCCGGGCAGCGAGGCGCTCAACCCCGCGGAGATCGCGGTGGTGCGGGACGGCCCGGGCTGGGCCGTGCGCGTGACGCCCGACAAGAAGCCGCTGCTGCATATCGAGGGCGAGCTCGGCCGCCGGGCGGCAGGCATGTTCGACCTCATGAACGCCATCGGCGCCCACGAGCTCGTGACCGACGTGCCCGCCCACACGCCCGCCTGGGCCGACTTCCCCGTGCCGCAGATGGTCCGCCTCCTCGGGGTCTACCGCGACCGCACCCGCGACCTGCGCCGCGACCCTCGTTTCCGCTTCGTGCTGGTGCTGAAGAACCACGGTGCCGTCTGGAGCCGGTACGGCCACTCGCACTCCCACGTCGTCGCGACGCCCTTCACGCCGAAGCGCATCGAGGAGGAGATCGCGGGCGCGCGCGAGTACCATCGGATGCGCGAGCGGTGCGTGTTCTGCGACCAGATCACCGAGGAGCTCCGCGCCGAGGGGCGGGTGGTGGCGCGGAACGCCGATTTCGTCACCTTCGCTCCGTTTGCGTCCGAGCATCCGTACGAGACCTGGGTCGTGCCTCTCGAGCACGCCGCCGACTTCGGGACCCTCTCCGACGGCGCGCTCGGCTCGCTCGCCGAGCTCCTGGTCGACACGCTCGCGCGACTGCGGGCCGCGCTCGCCGATCCGCCCTACAGCGTGGCGCTCCACGCCGGCCCGCTCGACGGCGGGGCGCAGGCGGAGTTCCACTGGCACTGGGAGATCGTGCCGCACCTCGGCCACGAGCTCGGCATGGAGTGGGCGACCGGCATCTTCTCGAACCCCGTGTCGCCCGAGGAGGCCGCGCGCCAGCTGCGCACGCGCGGCTAGCGGCCGCCCGAGCCGCGCTCGCCCTGCAGGTCGTGGAACGTGACGAGTTCGACGATCTGGTAGCTGCGCTTGCCGCGCGGGGTCTGCACCTCGACCTCGTCGCCCACCGCCTTGTTCATGAGGGCCCGGCCGAGCGGCGAGGAGAGCGAGATCTGACCCTTCGCGGCGTCGACCTCCTCGGGAAACACGATCTCGTAGGCGGTCGACTCCCCGGCCTCGACGTCCTCGACAGTCACGCGGCTGCCGTAGGCCACGACGTCGTGTGGGATCGAGGCGATGTTGTACATCGAGAGCTCGCGGATGCGTCCCTCGAGCTGGGCGATGCGGGAGCGCACGAAGTCCTGACGGGCCTTGGCCGCCTCGTACTCGGCGTTCTCGGACAGATCACCGTGCGCGCGCGCCGCCTCGAGCTCCTTCGGCAACCGGAAGGTGAGCTCGTGCTTCAGCTCCGCCAGCTCCTTCTTGAGCCGAGCGAGAACGGGTAGTTCCATCGCGACTACGCTTCGGCGAGGATGCGGCGCGCCAGCTCGCTCGCCTGGCGGCCGTCGAACCGGCCGGGATGGCGCGTGCGCAGCGCCGCCATGATGGCGCCGATGGAGCCGGCTCCTTCGGCGGCCGCGATCTCGCGGATCGCGCGCTCGAGCGCGGCGGCATCGAGCGGCGGGGGCGCATACGCCTCGAGGATGGCGCGCTCGCTCCGGTTCTGGGCCACCAGCTCGCCGCGCCCGCCGCGGGCCGCGAACTCCTCCGCCTCCTCGCGCTTGCGGATCTCCCGACGGACGAGTTGCACGAGGTCCCCCTCGGCGAGCTCGGCGCCGCGCCGCTCCACCTTGAGGTTCTTCGCGGCCGTCAGGAGCCCCCGCAGCACGTAGACCCGCGGCATGTCCCGCGCCTTCATGGCCCGGGTGAGATCCTCCGCCAGCTGCCCCTCCGTGAGCCCCATCACCTCTTCTTAGCCTAAGGGAGATCCCAGGACATTGTAAAGCGATCCTTGCATCGGCTGCGCGTCCGAGTCAGCAGCACTCCCGTGCTGGGTCGCTGGCTCCGGGTCTGCCTCGACGTCGTCTTCCCTGCCGCCTGCGAAGCGTGCGGTGCGGCACTCGCGCTCGGCCACCCCACCTGTCTCTGCCCGCGGTGCGTCGCCGCCGTCGCGCGCGCCGAGGGTGCGCTCTGCGAGCGCTGCGGTGCGCCGGTGGGGAACGAGTCGCCATGCGCGGCGTGTCGCGGCCGGCCGCCGGCCTTCATGAGCGCCCGCGCAGCGGGCTGGTACGTGGCGGGCGGCCCGCTGGCGGCTGCCGTCCAGGGCCTCAAGTACCGCCGCCGACGGAACCTCGCCGATGCGCTGGGCGCGCTGCTCGCCGAGCGCTACCCGTTCGCCGCCGACGCGGTGCTCGTGCCGGTGCCACTGCATCCCGCGCGCCTGCGGGTACGAGGCTTCAACCAGGCGCTCCTGCTCGCTCGTGCCCTCGGCCGCCGCTTGGACCTGCCGATCGCGCCTCGCGTCCTGGTCCGCCGCCGGGCCACACGCGCGCAGCCGGGACTCGACGCGGCCGCGCGGCGGCACAACCTTCGCGAGGCCTTTCGGGTGCGCGCGCCGGGCACCGTCGCAGGACGGCGGGTCGTGCTCGTCGACGACGTGCTCACCACGGGGGCTACGGCCGATGCCTGCGCTCGGGCGCTGCTGGCGGCGGGGGTCGTCCGCGTCGACGTCTACACGGTCGGCCGCGCACCGTGAGCCAGCGGCCGACGGGGCCTTGAGGGCTTGGGCGGGCGGCGGTAAAGGGACATGGTGGTCGCGGCCGGCGTCTTGATCTCCGGGGCGGGCACGAATCTGCAGGCCATCCTCGACCGCATTGCGGTCGGCCGACTCGCCTGCACGCTTCGCGTGGTCATCTCGAACCGCCCGGGCGTCCCGGGGCTCGGCCGTGCGGAACGGGCCGGCGTGCCGACGCGGGTGATCGATCACCGCCGCTTTGCGGGGCGCGAGGAGTTCGAGCGGGCAATCCTCACCGCGCTCCGCGAGGCGGAGGTCGAGCTGGTGCTGCTCGCGGGCTTCGATCGCCTGATCACGCGCACGCTCATCGAGGCGTTTCCGCTGCGCATCATGAACATCCATCCGGCCCTCCTTCCGGCCTTCAGGGGCCTCCAGGCGCAGGCCGCCGCCCGGGCGTACGGGGTCAAGATCGCGGGCGCCACCGTCCATTTCGTCGACGAGCAAGCCGATCACGGACCCATCATCCTCCAGGGAGCCATCCCCATCGGACCGGACGACACCGAGGCCGAGGTCCGCGACCGCATCCTCGCCGTGGAGCACGAGATCTATCCGACGGCGATCCAGTTCTTCGCCGAAGGCCGACTCGAGGTGGAAGACCGCCGGGTGCGGGTGCGGGGAGTACCTCCGCCCCTCCCCCGCCCGCTCATCTCGTGGTGAGCGACATGCCTCCTGGTTGATCCATGGGCGACCTCGCATCCATCCTCGCCGACGTCCGATCGCTCGCCAACCGGGGAGCCCATCACGCCATCGTCGCGCGCTACGGGGCACTCGACGATACGCCCGAGGAAGAGACGTGGAACTCCACCGAGCTCCTCTTCGAGATCGGCCGCGCGTTCGGCATGCTCGGGAACGAGGAGAAGGTCGAGCGGTACCTGCTCCGGTGCGCCGAGCTCGCCCCGCGCCGCGCCGCCGTCTTTCACTGCGCGATCGGCTGGTACTTCCAGCGCAAGAAGAAGTGGACCAAGGCGCTCCGCTGGTACGACCGCGCCCTCGCGTCCTTCCCGACCTATCACCTGTGCCTCTTCCGCCGCGGCTACTGCCTCGAGAAGCTGCACCGTCCGCGGGAGACGGTCGACGCTCTCAGCCGCGCGCGTGAGATCTGGGACAAGGCGCCGACCGAGCAGCGCCAGCGCGGCCGCGGCGTCCAGGTGCAGGTGCTGTTTCACCTCTCGCGCGCGCTGCGCGACCTGGGCGAGTTCGATGCCGCGGCCGAGGCGCTCGATACCTGCTGCGCACTCGATCACGGCAGCGACCCGCCCGCCATCCGGCCGGAGCACGTGCTCGCCAACCGCGGCGAGCTGAACCTGAGACGCAGCGACCTCGCCGCGGCGGCCGCTGCGTTCCAGGCCGCCCGTGCCCTCGACCCCGCCTCGAGCTATCTCTGCGAGCGGCTCGGGCGGGTCCACGAGCTCGCCGGCGACACGGCGGCTGCGGAGGCCGCGTATCGCGAGGCTGCCGCATTGCCGCGCGGCTCGTTCGCCTACCTGGCCCTGGGGCGTTTCCACGCTCGGGTGACCGGCGACCTGCCCGCGGCCGTGGCGGCGCTGGTCGAGGCGCTCCGGCAGGTACCGGCCGCCGAGCCGCTCGTGCGGGTGGAGCTGGCGCGCGTCGAGCTCGCGGTGGGACGCCGGGCGGCAGCGCTCCGCCACGTCGAGCGGGCGCTCGCATGCCGGCGCGAGGGCGGCTTCGCCGAGGGGCTCCGGCTCGCGGCGGAGCTCTGCGAGCAGCTCGGGCGGGCAGCGGACGCGCGTCGCTACCTCGAGCAGCTCGCCCGGCTCGCCCCGGCCGATGCCGAGATCGCGGCACGCGCCGCGGCGCTGGCCGCCGCACCCGGCAGCGAGCGCCCGCCGTCGCCGCCCGACCCGCCCCTTCCTCCGGCCCTCGCCGCGCTCGCACACGCGGCCGTCGAGGCCCCGGGCGGCGAGCGTTTGCCCGCCATCGTCGATCGGTTCTTCCCGGAAAAGGGCTTCGGCTTCCTTCGCTATGGGGACGGCGAGTCGATCTTCTTTCACGTCACGCAGTGCGAGGAGGGCGCCGACGGGATCGGGCCGGGTACGCGCGTCACCTTCGTCGTCGGACACAACGCCAAGAAGGGGAAACCGCAGGCCGAGGTCGTGCGGCGAGTCGGCTGAGCGCGCCGCGGGGTCTTCCCTAATTGCAAACGGTCAGGGCGCACGCTATCTTCGCTTGGCGTTCGGGTTTTCGAGCGCAACTCACCGAAAACCCTAAGTAAATTCAATGCCCAGGGCGGGCGAGGAGGCCTACCGAGATGCCGGACGGGGTAGCCACGGGTGCCAAGTCGATCGAGGAGCGCGACGCGATCGTCATCCGCTTTGCGGGTGACTCGGGCGACGGCATGCAAGTCACCGGCACGCAGTTCACGACCGAGTCCGCGCTCGCCGGCAACGACCTCGCGACGCTGCCCGATTTCCCCGCCGAGATCCGCGCCCCCGCCGGCACGTTGGCGGGCGTCAGCGCATTCCAGCTGAACTTCTCCTCGCTTCCGGTCTTCACCCCCGGCGACGACCTCGACGTGCTGGTCGCCATGAACCCGGCCGCCCTCAAGACGAACCTCGAGGACCTGAAGCCAGGCGGCATCCTGATCGTCGATAAGGAGAGCTTCCACGAGCAGAACCTGAAGAAGGCAGACTACGAGCGCAGTCCCCTCGAGGACGGTTCCCTGGCAGCTCGCTACCAGCTCTTCCAGGTGGACGTGACGAAGCTGACCGCGGCGGCCCTGAAGGACCTGGGACTCTCCGCACGCGCCGTCTTTCGTTGCCGCAACTTCTTCTGTCTCGGCATGACCTCGTGGCTGTACCATCGCCCGATCGAGCCGACCGAGCAGTGGATCCGCGAGAAGTTCCGGAAGACCCCCGAGCTCGTCGACGCCAACATCCGGGCCCTGCGCGCGGGTGTTCACTTCTCGGAGAATGCCGAGCTGTTCGCGGTCTCCTACGCCGTCAAACCCGCCGTCATCGCCCCCGGGCGCTACCGCAACATCACCGGGAACGCCGCCACCGCCCTCGGCTTCGTGGCGGCCGCGCAGAAGGCCGGGCGGCCGCTCTTCCTCGGCAGCTATCCCATCACCCCCGCGAGCGACGTGCTCCACGAGCTCTCGGGCCTGAAGCAGTACGGCGTCTATACCTTCCAGGCCGAGGACGAGATCGCCGGCGTCGGAGCCGCCCTCGGCGCGGCCTTCGGGGGCGCGATCGCCATCACGACCACGAGCGGGCCCGGCATGAACCTGAAGGCCGAGACGATCGGGCTGGCGCTCGCCGTCGAGCTCCCGCTCGTGATCACCGACATCCAGCGTGCCGGCCCGTCGACCGGGATGCCGACGAAGACCGAGCAAGCCGACCTCCTGATGGCGATGTACGGGCGCCACGGCGAGTCGCCGGTGCCGATTCTGGCCGCTGCCACCCCCGCAGACTGCTTCACGATGGCCTACGAGGCGGTGCGCATCGCGGTCAAGTACATGACGCCCGTGATCCTGCTGACCGACGGGTTCCTCGCCAACGGCGCGGAGCCGTGGCCGATCCCCGATCCGGACACCCTTCCCGAGGTGCCGGTCGCGTTCCGCAAGGATCCGAGCGGCTTCTTTCCCTACCTTCGCGACGAGGAGACGCTGTCGCGTCCCTGGGTCGTCCCCGGGACGCCGGGCCTCGAGCACCGCATCGGCGGTCTCGAGAAGGAGTATCTGACCGGCAACGTCAGCTATGCGCCCACGAACCACGAGCAGATGATGCGCGTCAGGGCCCGCAAGGTCGCGGGCATCGTTCGCGAGATCCCGCCGACCGAGGTGTTCGGGCCGCCCGACGGCGAACTCCTGCTGGTCGGCTGGGGGAGCACCTTCGGCTCGATCCGGCAGGCCGTCGGGCAGCTGCAATCGGCCGGCCACCGCGTGGCGCACGTGCATCTCCGCCACCTGAACCCGTTCCCCGCCGACCTCGAAGGCATCCTCGAACGCTACCGCCGGGTCCTGGTCCCGGAGATCAACCTCGGCCAGCTCGTCCGCCTCCTGCGCACCGAGTACCTGGTCGACGCCATCGGCTTCAACAAGGTACAGGGCCGGCCCTTCAAGGTGACCGAGATCGCCGGCCGCTGTCTCAAGCTGCTCAACGGCGAGGAGGTGCGGTCATGAGCGCGCCCGGCGCGGGCGAACCCAAGCTCGGCAAGAAGGACTTCGTCTCCGATCAGGACGTCCGCTGGTGCCCCGGCTGCGGCGACTACGCCATCCTGTCCCAGGTGCAGAAGGTGTTGCCCGAGCTCGGGGTGCCGCGCGAGCGATTCGTCTTCATCTCCGGGATCGGCTGCTCGAGCCGGTTCCCCTACTACGTCAACACCTACGGCTTTCACTCGATCCACGGCCGGGCCCCGGCAATCGCGACGGGCCTCAAGACGTCACGCCCCGACCTCTCGGTCTGGGTCGTCACCGGCGACGGCGATGCGCTGTCGATCGGCGGCAACCACCTGATCCACATCCTGCGCCGGAACCTCGACGTGAACATCCTGCTCTTCAACAACAAGATCTACGGCCTCACCAAGGGGCAGTACTCGCCCACGTCGGAGGTCGGGAAGGTGACCAAGTCGACGCCCGTGGGCTCCATCGACCACCCCTTCGACCCGATCGCCCTCGCCCTCGGCGCCGAGGCGAGCTTCGTCGCGCGCAGCGTCGACGTCGAGACGCGGCACCTGCAGGAGATCGTGCGCCGCGCCCACGAGCACAAGGGCGCGTCGTTCGTGGAGATCCTCCAGAACTGCAACGTGTTCAACGACGGCGCGTTCGCCGACGTGACCGAGAAGGCGACGAAGGCCGACCACACGCTCGTGCTCGAGCACGGCAAGCCGCTCGTCTTCGGCAGGGACCGCGACCGGGGCATTCGCCTGCGGAACTTCCAGCCCGAGGTGGTCCGGCTCGGGAACGGGGTCGGCGAAGCGGACCTCCTCGTGCACGACGAGACGAACCCGGCCCTCGCCTACCTGATCGCGCGCCTCGGCCCGCCGCACTTCCCGACGCCGATCGGTGTCTTCACCGCCGTCGCCCGACCCTGCTACGAGGACGCCCTCAACCAGCAGGTGGCCGCGGCGCGCGCGAAGACGCCGCCCGACCTGGGGGCGCTCTTCAACCGCGGCGACACCTGGACCGTCAGCTGAGCCGAGGGCTCAGGCCCCGCGGGCGACCCGCCCATTCGGCAGGTGCCGGAGGATGCTCAGCCGCCGTCGCGGCCGTGCCAGGTTTCGCCGCGCGCGGCGTTCGGCGGCAGCGTGAGGACGTCGTTGGGGAAGAAGTCGACGATGTAGTCGACGATGTCCTTCACGGACACGATGCCGACGGGCCGGTGCTCGGCGTCCACCAGCGGCACGTGACGGAAGCCGCCGACGCTCATCTTGTTGAGCGCGTAGACGATCGGATCCTCGGGCGCCAGCACCTCGGGGTCGGGCGTCATGAAGTCCCGGATCGGCCGGCTGATGTCCGGCTGGTCGAGCTTCAGCAGGAGATCACGCTCCGTGATGATGCCCGCGAGCCGTTCCCCCTCCACGACCAGCACGCAGCCGATGCGATGCTCGCGCATGACACCGATCATCTCGGCGACCGTCGCCGTCGGCGGGAGCGTGACCGGCGGCCGAGGGTTGAGGTACCGGATGGGCGCGCGGATCATGTGCTGATCCAGGACCCGATTCGCCTTGTCGGACGTGCGCTCGGTGAGGAGGTCGATGTCCTCCTCGATCCATTCGTCCATGGCCGTTTCCTCCGATACCCGGGTGACCCGCGGATATCGTCGAATGATCGCGAGTCTCCGCCGCCCGCCGAGGGCCTGTCAAGGGGCCGGCGGCCGCACCACGCGGGTGAGGAGCCGTGCCGTGCACCGGAGATCCAGCTCGCCGCGCGCGACCAGGGCGCGGAGCCTGTCCAGGTCCTCGAGCTCGTCGACGTCGAAGATCGGCGCCAGGACATGCGTCCGGATGCCCAGCCGCCTCGCCCGCTGACGCGTTGCAGTGAAGACCGTGTCGGTGCCCCATGGCATCCCCGCGAAGAGGGCCGGCCGCCGGGCCTTCACCCCGATCAGGTAGTATCCTCCGTCGGCGGCTGGGCCAAGGACGAGGTCGCACCCCGAGGTCAGCGCCGCCGCGGCCTCGGCCAGCGCCGCAGCCGGCACGTGGGGCACGTCGGCCCCGATCACGAGGACCGGACCGGCTCCTCGGCGGAGCTCGTCACGGATCGCATTCGCCATCCGCTCGCCGAGGTCTTGCCCCCGCTGGAGGCGACACCGCCAGCCGGCAGGCAGCGTCCCGAGGACCGCGCGGAAGGGCGCGCCGCGAGGCGAGTACGCCCAGGTGACGGCGTACGGCAAGGCGGCGAGGCGCGTCGCCAGGTCGCGGATGAAGGCCCGCGACAGCGCGGCCGCCGCCGCGGCACCAATCGCGGCCGCGAGGCGAGTCTTCACCCGCCCGGGCATGGGGTGCTTCGCCATGACGATCAGTCGCGCGTCAGCGGCCCGCGGGACGGAACGACTGGAGGAACGCGACGACCGCGTCGATCTCGGCATCGGAGAGCGCGCCCGCGAAGGGCGCCATCAGGGTGCCCGGCTTGCCGTCCCTCACCACCTGCCGGAGCTCGGCGGCCGTTCGGCCGCGCCAGAAATCGGCATCGCGAAGATTTCGCGGGCGCGGCTCCATCGCCGCCGCCGCGGGACCGTCGCCGGCCCCGCTGGTCCCGTGGCACGCGGCGCAGCGCTGCTCGTAGAGCACCCGCCCGGGATCCGGCGCCGACGACTCCGCCCAAGCAGCGGCCACCACGCCGGCCGCGACGACGGCGAACAGGGCCACGCCCCGCTCGCTCACCCGCGTTCCTCGCGAAGCCGCGCCAGCTCGCCCGCGGCGTCGAGCGCCGCGAGCTCGTCGAAGCCGCCGACCGCCCGGCCGTCGATGAAGATCTGCGGCACGGTGCGGCGTCCGCTTCGACGCACGACGTCCGCGCGCAGCGCCGGGTCGCTGCCCACGTCGGCCTCGTCGAAGACAATGCCGCGGGCCGCGAGCAGCCGCTTGGCGCGCACGCAGTACGGACACATCGCCGCCGTGTAGATCTGGACGCGAGCCACTGCAGAGAAGCTAAGCTCGGACGCCGCCCACATGCAAGCCGCGCGGGCTGCACCACTGCCGCCACGCCACGCGCGTTGACATGCCCGGGGGCCGCCGATACCGTCCCCCGATGGCCGAGCGCCCGCTAGCCGACACGTTCCTGCGCCTCGTGGACATCATGGCACGGCTGCGCAGCCCCGGCGGCTGCCCGTGGGATCGCGAGCAGACGCCCGAGAGCCTCCGCCCCTACGTGATCGAGGAGGCGTACGAGGTGCTCGAGGCGATCGAACGCGATGATCCGGACGCGCTCCGCGACGAGCTCGGCGACCTCCTCCTGCAGGTGGTCTTTCAGGCGCAGCTCGCCGCCGAGGCCGGACGCTTCACGATCACGGACGTCGCGAGCGCCGTGACCGACAAGCTCGTGCGCCGCCATCCGCACGTCTTCGGCGACGTCGAGGTGCGCGATGCGGACGAGGTCATGCGGAACTGGCGCCGCATCAAGGCCGAGGAGAGGCACGCGCGGGGCGGCGAGCACGACCCGCTCGCCAGCGTGCCGGCGGCGTTGCCCGCCCTGGCGCGCGCCCAGCAGCTCGGCGACAAGGCGCGCCAGCTGGGCTTCGACTGGCCCGACATGGCCGGTGTGCTCACCAAGCTGCGCGAGGAGCAGGCGGAGCTCGAGGCCGCCGTGGCCGCCGGCAATCGCGCCGCGGCCGCCCGCGAGCTGGGCGACGTGCTGCTCACGCTGACCAGCGTCGCGCGCCACCTCGACGTTCCCGCCGAGATGGCGCTGCGCGACGCCGCGGACCGGTTCGTCGCGCGCGCCCGGCGCGTGGAAGCCGCCGCCCGCGCGCGCGGCGCGGCGCTCGCCGACCTCGACCCCGCCGAGCGCGAGCGCCTGTGGGCCCTTGCCAAGGAGCACGGCGCGCACGGCGCGAACGCGGATGATGCCGGGCCGGTTTGACCGATGGGGACGCTCGTGGTAGCGAGGCGCGCGTGGCGGAACACCCCTCGGCGCTGAAGCGCCATCGTCAGAGCGAGAAGCGCCGGCTCCGCAACCAGGCGATCAGGACGCACTTGAGGCATCTGGTCCGGGTGGTACGCGCGGCGATCGTCGCGCGCGACGCGGAGCGGGCGGCGGACACGCTCCTGCGCGCCGCACGGGCGCTCGACAAGGCCGTCACCAAGGGCGTGCTGCACCGCAACACGGCCGCCCGCAAGATCGCGCGCCTGGCCCGCGCGGTGCACGAGCTCGGCGCGACGGGCGCACCGCGGCCAGCAGCCTAGCCACCGGCCATCTCGAGCAGTGCGACCTCGAACACCGCCTCGGGGGGTCGCGAGCTCTTGAGCTCGAGGTCCAGCCGCCGGAGCACGCCGAGGGCGCGCTCGAGGTTTCGCGCCCGGCCCCGGCCGGCGATCCGCTGGACGAGCCAGCTCGAGATGCCGAGCTGCGCGGCGATCGCCTCGACGCGGAGGCCCCGCTCTTCGAGCTCCGCGACGTGCAGCGCGCGCCTGAGGTGCGCGGCGAGGAAGGCGGCCGCCCGGATCGGCGGCTCACCCTCGGCAAGCAGGCTGCGCAGGATGCGCATCGCGCCGGCGCGGTCGCGGGCGGCGAGGCGATCAGTCAGCTCCTGCACCTCGTGCGCCCGGACAGCCGTCGCGACGGCTCGCACGTGCCGCGCTTCGATGCGGATGCCGGGGCCGGCGTGCAGGCTCACCTTCTCGACTTCGCTCGCGAGCACCCCGAGGTCGGCGCCGCTCCGGTCGACGAGCTCCTGGACGGCGGCGGGGACGATCTCGTGGCCGCGTTCGCGGGCGAAGCGGACGACCCAGCTCGGCGCGCCGCGCAGGTCGACCCGCCGGAAGCCGAACGCCGCCCCGGCGCGCACGCAGGCCGCGAAGAGACGGCGGCGCTGATCGGCCGTCGGGGCGACGAGGATCAGGCTCCCGCCGGCGCCGAGCGCCGGCAGACGTGCGAGGATCGCCTCCTGCTCCGGCTCCCGCAACGCCTCGGCGCGGCGGATGACGAGGCTCTGCGCGCCGCCGAAGAGCGGCGGCGAGGCCAGGTCCTCGAGCGCCGCGACCACGCGCTCCGCGTCCTCGTCGCCCCACACCGTCCGACCGCTCGCGACGCCCCCGCCGGGCGTGAGCCGCGTGCGGAGAAGCCCGAGGGCGCGTTCGACGAGGTACGTCTCCTCGCCATAGAGCAGATAGTGGGAACGCAGCGGCCCCCGCGCCAGCGCGGCGAGCGGGTCTGCACTCTGCCCGGACGCCGTTCGCCGGGCCGTGCTCAGAAGCCCTCCACCGCCTGCTCGTAGATGTCGCGCGCGAGCGTGTCGAGCAGCTCGGCCGCCGCCGCCTGGCGGCGGGCCTCGCCGATCTGCACGTTCGTCAGATTGGCCAGGTCGCGCCCGTCGATCGTCCCGCGCTGGAAGTGCGGCGAGCTGGTGATGACGACCCGCGTCTCCGCACCGAAGTCCTGGCTCTCCTGCAGCACCTTGGTCTCGTGCAGGACGCGGCCGGTCGCCCGCTCGACCAGTCGCATGCCGACCTGCATCACGGTCTGGTACTGGACGGCCTCGTCGGTCGCGCTGAAGGCGACCGGGACGTCCGTGAAGCGGCGGATGTCGCCCGAGAGCACGAGATCCGCCTCACCCGGGGCGACGACGCGCAGCACGCCTCGGCGGCGGAACTCGTCCTCGATGGCGCGGCGGAGATGGACCTCGAGGCCGGTCTCGCGCACGTGGCTGTGGAACAGCTGGATGCCGATCGTGCGAGCGCCTGCGGGCACGGTCGTGCCCGCGCCCCCGAGGTGGTAGCCGCACGCGAGGAGCGGCGCCAGCAGAAGCCACCCGAGGTGCTTCATCGATATCCTTCGCTCGCGCTCATGCGACCAGGCTCACCAGCCGACCGGGGACCACGACGTGGCGCCGGACGGCGCGGCCAGCGAGGTGCCTCTGGACCCGCTCGTCCGCGAGCGCCGCGGCGAGCACCTCGCTCTCGTTGGCGTCGGCGGCGACCGAGATGCGGGCGCGGACCTTGCCATTCACCTGGACCGGCAGCTCGAGCGCCTCGCGCACGAGCGCCCCCGGATCGACCACGGGCCAGGACTCGATGTCGAGCGGCGTCGTGTGCCCCACGAGCTCCCAGAGCTCGCTCGCGACGTGCGGGACGAAGGGCGCGAGCAGCTTCAGCGTCGCGTCGACGGCCTCGCGCAGCGCGGCGCCCCCGGCGTGCTCGAGGGCCTCGCCGAGGCCGCCCACCAGCTGCATGACGGCGGCGATGGCGGTGTTGAAGTGCAGCCGCTCCACGACGTCGTCGGTGACGCGCCGGATGGTCGCGTGGGTGAGACGGTGGAGATCGCGATCCGGTCCGGGGAGGTCGGCCGCCACCGCGGTGCCGGGCGGCGGCAAGCGCCCGGCGACGCCGTGGACGAGCCGCCAGAGTTTATGGAGAAACCGGCTCATCCCCTCCACCCCCTGATCGCTCCACTCGAGGTCGCGCTCGGGGGGGGCGGCGAAGAGGCAGAAGAGCCGCGCCGTGTCGGCGCCGTACCGAGCGATCAGCTCGTCGGGCTCGACGACGTTGCCGCGCGACTTGCTCATCGCCGCGCCGTCCTTGATCACCATGCCCTGCGTGAAGAGCTGGCGGAACGGCTCGTCGAGGCGCAGGAAGCCGAGATCGCGCAGCACCTTGGTGAAGAAGCGTGCATAGAGCAGGTGAAGCACGGCGTGCTCGATGCCGCCGATGTACTCGTCGACGCCGCGGCTCCCGAGCCAGTAGCCCGCTTCTTCGGGGTCGAACGGCTCGCGCTCGTCGTGCGGCGAGCAGTAGCGGGCGAAGTACCACGAGGACTCGACGAAGGTGTCCATCGTGTCGGTCTCGCGCCGCGCCGGCCCGCCGCAGCGCGGGCAGCGGGTGTGGACGAAGGCCTCGTGCGCGGCGAGCGGCGAGCCGCCGCGGCCGCTCAGCGTGACGTCCTCGGGGAGGACGACGGGCAGCTCGGCCTCGGGCACCGGCACCGTCCCGCAGCGCTCGCAGTACACCACCGGGATGGGCGCGCCCCAGTACCGCTGGCGCGAGATGCCCCAGTCGCGGAGCCGGTAGGAAACCGTCGGCCCCCCCCGCCCCCGGGCGGCGAGCGCCGCGGCGATGCGCGTCTTCGCGGCCTCGCTGTCGAGCCCGGAGAACTCGCCCGAGTCGACCAGCGTGCCCGGCCCTTCCCATGCCGACGGCATGGTCGACGGATCGAGGCGCTCGCCCTCAGGCTGCACGACGACCTTCACGGGACGGCCGTGAGCGCGGGCGAACTCGAAGTCGCGTTGATCGTGCGCCGGCACCGCCATCACCGCCCCCGTCCCGTACTCCATGAGGACGAAGCTCGCGACGTAGACGGGGAGCCGCGCCCCGGTGAGCGGATGGCGGCAGAAGGCGCCGGTGGCGACTCCGTCCTTGCCGGCCGCGCGCTCGGCCCGCGCGCTCGCCCGCACGCGCGTCACGAAGGCCGCCACCGCCGCCTCCTGCGGCGTGCCGGCGGCGAGCGCGGTGGCGAGCGGGTGCTCGGGGGCGAGGCTCATGAAGGTGACCCCGAAGAGGGTGTCGGGCCGGGTCGTGAACACGGCGATCTCGCCGTCCCGCCCGTCGAGCGGGAAGCGGATCTCGGCGCCCTCGCTGCGCCCGATCCAGTTCCGCTGCATGGCAACGACGCGCTCGGGCCAGCCCTCGAGTCGATCGAGGGCGCCGAGCAGCTCCTCGGCGTAGGCGGTGATGCGGAGGTACCACTGGTCGAGCTCGCGCAGCTCCACCGCCGTCCCGCACCGCCAGCAGCCCCCGTCCACCACCTGCTCGTTGGCGAGGACGGTCGCGCAGGAGGGGCACCAGTTGACGGGCGAGCGCCGCTTGTAGGCGAGGTCCCGCGCGAGCATGCGCAGGAAGAAGAGCTGCTCCCAGCGGTAGTAGCGCGGGTCGCAGGTGGCGAGCTCGCGGTCCCAGTCGTACGAGAAGCCGAGGCGGCGGAGCTGGCCTCGCATGTGGGTGATGTTGTCGGCCGTCCAGCGCGCCGGATGCACGCCGTGCTTGATCGCGGCGTTCTCCGCCGGCAGCCCGAATGCATCCCAGCCGATCGGATGCAGCACCGCGTGGCCCTGCATGCGTCGCTGGCGCGCGATGACGTCGCCGATCGAGTAGTTGCGGACGTGCCCCATGTGGAGGCGCCCCGAGGGGTACGGGAACATCTCGAGCACGTAGTAGGGCGCCCGGGCGGGGTCCGGGCGCGCCCGGAACGCACCCGTCGCCTCCCAGCGCGCCTGCCACTTCGCCTCGACCGCCTCCGGGTCGTAGCGGGTCACTCCCTCGCCCTGCCGCATCGCTCCCGCGCCCCTAGTCGGCTCCCCCGGGCTTCTCCTTCGCCTTGGCGCCGACCTGGGTGGCGATCGCGTCGAGGACGCCGTTCACGAACCCGGCCGAGTCCTCGCCGCCGAAGCGTCGCGCGATCTCGACCGCCTCGTTGATCGAGACCGAGGTGGGGATCTCCGCGCAGGCGAGGAGCTCGAACGTCGCCAGGCGGAGCAGGTTCAGGTCGACGCGGGAGAGCCGCGGCAGCCGCCAGTGCTCGGCGCACTGGCGGATGAGCGCGTCGAGGCGCTCCCGCTCCGCGCACACGCCCTCGACCAGCTCGCGGGCGAAGCTGCGCGCATCGTCGCGCCCGCGGAAGTGGGACCAGAAGAGCGCGAGGCTGCGGGCGGGATCCTCGTCGCCGCTCATGTCGAGCTGGTAGAGCGCCTGGAGCGCCAGCTCGCGCGCTTCGCGCCTGACGCCCATCAGAACTTCTGCACGACGCGCAGGAGATGCACCATCTCGAGCGCCGTCACCGCCGCCTCGTAGCCCTTGTTGCCGCGCGCCCCGCCGGCCCGCGCCAGCGCCTGCTCGATCGTGTCCGTGGTGAGCACGCCGAACGCCACGGGAAGGTCGTGCCGGCGGGCGACGTCCCCGATGCCGCGCGCCGCTTCGCCGGCCACGTACTCGAAGTGCGGCGTCTCGCCGCGCACCACCGCGCCCAGGCAGACCAGCGCGTCGTACCGTCCGGTTGCCGCCATGCGCTCGGCGCAGAGCGGCAGCTCGAACGCGCCGGGCACCAGCACGACGTCGATCGCGTCGTCGGCCACGCCGTGGTGGCCGAGCGCCTCCAGCGCGCCGGCGAGCAGCCGGTCGGTGACGGCCTGGTTGAAGCGCGCGAGCGCGACCCCGATGCGGAGTCCGTCGCCACTCGGTTCGGCCTGCAGGGTGCGGGGCACGGTGAGGCCGCCGGGAGGGGTCAGGCGCTCCGCGTGAGGCCGGACAGGAGGTGGCCGAGCTTCGCCTGCTTCGTCCGGAGGTAGTCGATGTTGCCGGAATGCGGCACCACCTCGAGCGGCGCGCGCGCGACCACGTCGACGCCGTAGGTCTCGAGCCCCACGATCTTCTGCGGGTTATTGGTGAGCAGCCGCACGCGCCGGACGCCGAGGTCGCGCAGGATCTGGGCGCCGATGCCGTAGTCCCGGAGGTCTTCCTTGAAGCCGAGCTCGAGGTTGGCCTCGACGGTGTCGCGTCCCTGGTCCTGGAGCGCGTAGGCACGGATCTTGTTGGCGAGGCCGATGCCGCGCCCCTCCTGGTGGAGGTAGACGACGACGCCGCGGCCGGCCACCGTGATCTGCTCGAGCGCCTGGCGGAGCTGGTCGCCGCAGTCGCAGCGCTCGGAGCCGAAGACGTCGCCGGTCAGGCACTCGGAGTGCAGCCGGACCAGCACGTCGCCGTCGCCCTGCACGTCGCCGAGCACGAGGGCCATGTGTTGATGCTGGTCGATGGTGTTGTCGTACACGATGGCCCGGAACGTCGGCCCGTCGTGGGTCGGGAGCAGCGCCTCCGCGACGCGGCGCACCAGGCTGTCGGAGCGGAGCCGCATCTGGATCACGTCGGTCACCGTGACGCGCGGCAGCCCGTGCGCCGCGGCGAGCGCGTCGAGCTCCGCGGGCGTCGCGAGGTTGCCGTCGCGACCGAGCACCGCGCAGAGGGCCGCCGACGCGCCGAGGCCGGCCAGACGGGACAGGTCGCTCGCCGCCTCGGGGAGCGCGGCGCGCACCAGGACCCCGCCCGGCGCGCCCTCGATCGTCGTCACGTGACCGGGCATCACCAGGTCTGCCGGCGTCGCGTCGTCCGCCACCGCCGCGCGCACGGTCGTGGCGCGGTCGGCGGCGCTGATGCCGGTGGAGACGCCGTGCCGTGCCTCGATCGACGCCCCGTACGCGGGCAGCGGCCGGGTCGGGTCGGCCGGCATCAACGGAATGCCGAGCTGCCGCATCCGCTCGCGCGTCAGCGCGAGACAGACGAGGCCGCGCCCGTGCGTCACCATGAAGTTGATGACCTCGGGCGTGACGCGCGCGGCGCCGCAGGCGAGCACCGCCTCGGGTGGCTCGCTCGCGCTGTCGACGATCAGCACGAGCCCGCCCCCGCGCAGCTGCTCGAGACACTCGGGGGTGCGATCCGACGCGCCCACGCGCCGAGAGTACCGCGGGGCCTCCCCCGAGGCAAAGGGCTGTCTCACCGCCGCTGCACCCGACCTTCGACGACGAGATCGCGTCCCACGCGCCCGACCGCCAGCCCCTCGATCCGGATGGCGTCCGCCACGCGCCGCAGGCCGAGCGGCCCGACCGCGGGCACGCCATCGCCGGCGAGCAGGAGGGGCGCCACGAAGAGCACGAGCCGGTCGACCACGCCAGCGGCGAGCGCCTGCGCGGCGACGGTGGCTCCCCCTTCGACGAGCACCGTGGTGAGCCCCCGCTTCCCGAGGGCGCGCACGACGGCCCCGAACGGGATAGCCCGGCCGCGGGCCGGCTCGAGGATGACGGTGACCCCCCGGCCACGGAGGGCGGCCACCCGCTCCGGCGCCGCCCCCGCCGGCGCCACGATCCAGGTCGGCGGCCCACCGGGCGCGAGGATGCGGGCGCGGGCCGGCAGGTCGAGCCCGCGACCCGCGACCACGACGCGCACGGGATCCCGGCCGCCGCGGAGCCGGGTCGTGAGCCGCGGATCGTCTGCCCGCACGGTGCCCGCCCCCACCAGCACGGCGTCCGAGATGTCGCGCAAGGCGTGCGCGAGTCGCCGCGCCGCCGGCCCGGTGATCCAGTCGGGACCCGCCCCCCGCCGCGGCCGGCCGGCCGGCGCGATCCGGCCGTCGAGCGTCGTCGCGAGCTTCAGCGTGACGAGCGGCCGGCCGCGCAGCACCCGGGAGCGGTAGCCCGCCGTCAGCAGCGTCGCCTCGGCCGCTCCGACGCCCACGACGACCGGGACGCCCGCGCGTCTCAGGCGCGCGAGGCCACGGCCCCGGACGCGTGGGTCGGGATCCGCGATGGCCACCACGACACGCTCGAGGCCGAGCGGCAGGAGCGCATCCACGCAGGGCGGCGTGCGGCCGTGGTGCACGCAGGGCTCGAGCGTCACGTAGAGCACCGCCCCCGTCGCGCGCCGCCCGGCGGCGCGGAGCGCCTCGATCTCGGCATGCGGCGCGCCCGCCCGCGTGTGGAAGCCTTCGCCCACCACCCGTCCGCCGCGCACGAAGACGGCGCCGACGGGCGGGTTGGGAAACGTCCGCCCGAGCCCGCGGGCGGCGAGCGCGAGCGCGCGCGCCATGAAGCGGGCATCGGCGGCGGTTCGGAGGGCGGCCGCGCGCGCGCGCGCCGCCGTCACGCGCTGCGACGCCCGGCGCCGCGCGCGGCACGCCGGCGGCGCGGCGTCCGGCGCCTCTCCGCGATCAGGTCCTCGAGCTCGCGCATGAACTCGTGGACGTCGCGGAAGGATCGGTACACCGACGCGAAGCGCACGTAGGCCACGGCGTCGAGCGCGTGCAGCTCCCGCATGACGGCTTCGCCGATCTCGCGGCTCTCGAGCTCGCGCTCGCCACGCTCCTGGAGCTGGCGCTCGATCTTGTCGACCACGGCCTCGATGGCGTCGACCGAGACCGGACGCTTCTCGCACGCGCGCTTCAAGCCGCTGACGATCTTCTGGCGGTCGAAGGGTTCGCGCCGGCCGTCCTTCTTGACGACCATCGGCAGCACCTCGTCGACCCGCTCGTAGGTCGTGAAGCGGCGCGCGCAGCCGCCGCAGTGCCGGCGCCGCCGGATGACGTCGCCCTCCTTCGCGAGCCGTGAGTCCACGACCCGGTTCTCCAGGCCGTGGCAGAAGGGGCAGCGCATCGCGGGCCGTCAGGCGCCGCGGCCGGGGTAGATCGGGAAGCGGGCACAGAGGTCGCGCACCTCGGCGCCGAGCGCGGCGAGCGCTCGGTCGTCGCCCACGTGCTCGAGGCCGCGCCGGATCAGCTCCGCGATCGCGTCCATCTCCACCTCGCGCATGCCGCGCGTGGTGACCGCGGGCGTCCCGAGGCGGATGCCGCTGGTCACGAAGGGCGGGCGCGGGTCGAAGGGCACCGCGTTCTTGTTGACCGTGATGCGCGCCTTGTCGAGGGTCTCCTGGGCGACCTTGCCCGAGAGCTCGGTGCCGCGGAGGTCGACCAGCAGCAGGTGGTTGTCCGTGCCGCCCGATGCCAGACGAAAGCCGCGGCGCACGAGGCCCTGGCCGAGCGCTTGCGCGTTGGCGACGACCTGCCGCTGGTAGGCCCGGAACTCGGGCGACGACGCCTCCTTCAGCGCCACCGCCTTGGCGGCGATGACGTGCATCAGCGGACCGCCCTGATTGCCGGGGAACACCGAGGCGTTGATCGTCTTCGCATGGGCCTCGCGGAAGAGAATCATCCCGCCGCGCGGACCCCGCAGCGTCTTGTGCGTCGTCGTGGTGACGAATTCGCAGTGGGGCACGGGAGACGGATGGATGCCGGCGGCGACCAGGCCCGCGAAGTGGGCCATGTCGGCCATCACGGTCGCTCCCACCTCGTCGGCGATCGCCCGGAAGGGGGCGAAGTCGATCGCCCGCGGGTACGCCGAATGGCCGACGACGAGCATCTTCGGCCGCTCGCGCCGCGCCAGCTCGCGGACCTGGTCGAGGTCGATGCGCCCGTCGGACTCGCGCACGCCGTACGGCACGACGCGGAAAAAACGGCCCGAGAAATTGACCGGGCTGCCGTGCGTGAGGTGGCCTCCGTGCGCGAGGTTCATGGCGAGGATCGTGTCACCGGGCTCGAGCTCGGCGAAGTACACGCACATGTTCGCCTGCGCGCCGGAGTGGGGCTGGACGTTCGCTCCCTCGGCGCCGAAGAGCGCGCGGGCGCGATCGATCGCCAGCTGCTCGACCTGATCGACGAACTCGCAGCCGCCGTAGTAGCGCCGGCCGGGCAGCCCCTCGGCGTACTTGTTGGTGAGCACCGAGCCCTGCGCCTCGAGCACCGCCTCGCTGACGATGTTCTCCGAGGCGATGAGCTCGAGGTTGTACCGCTGCCGCTCCGTTTCCCGGCCGATGGCCGCGAAGATCTCCGGATCGGTCCGTTCGAGTGCGGCGGCCATCTATCCCGTTACCTGCCCCTTACTTGTGGCTCTCGATGTAGTTGACGACGTCCCGCACGGTGCGGATCTTCTCCGCCTCCTCGTCCGAGATCTCCATGTCGTACTCTTCCTCGAGCGCCATCACGAGCTCGACGATGTCGAGCGAATCGGCGCCGAGGTCCTCGATGAAGGACGCCTCCGGCGTCACCTCCTCCTCGCTCACGCCGAGCTGCTCGCAGATGATCTCCCTCACCTTCTGCTCCACGCTCGCTGCCATCGTGCCCCTCCTGACCTGCCTCTCGCGCCCCGCGCGCCTCACATGTAGAGGCCACCGTTCACGTCGAGGACGTGTCCGGTGATGTACCCCGCGCCGGGCGAGGCGAGAAAGGCGACCGCCGCGGCGATCTCGTCGGCGGCGGCCATGCGTCCCGCGGGAATGACGCTCGTGTAGAAGCTCCTCTGCTCGTCGCTCAGCGTCCCGACCATGTCGGTCTCGACGAACCCCGGCGCGACCGCGTTCACGGTGATGCCGCGGGCGGCGACCTCGCGGGCGAGCGACTTGGTGAGCCCGATCACCCCGGCCTTGGCCGCCGCGTAGGCCGCCTGCCCCGCGTTGCCCATTTCCGCGACGACCGAGGTGAGGTTGACGATCCGGCCGTAACGGGCCCGGACCATGGGCCGGAGCGCCGCCCGCGTGCAGTGAAAGACGCCCGTCAGGTTGACCCGCAGGGCGCGCTCCCAGTCTTCTGCCTTGAGACGCAGGAGCAGGGCGTCCATCGCCAGTCCGGCATTGTTCACCAGGATATCAATTCTCCCCCTTCGGTCAACGATGTTTTGCACGGCGTGACGCACGGCCTCGGCGTCGCCGACGTCGAAGCGGACGGCGGTCGCAACCCCGCCGCGTGCACCGATCAGCCGCACGGTGTCCTCCGCCGCCGCGTCGTTCGCGAGATAGCTCGCCACCACCTCGGCCCCCGCGCCGCCCAGCGCCAGGGCGATCGCCCGGCCGATGCCGCGTGACGCGCCCGTCACCAGGGCGAGCTGGCCGTCGAGCGCGCCGCTCACGCAAGCAGCTCCCGGGCGCGCGCGATGCCGTCGAGGTCGCCGACCGGCACGCCGGCGAGGGCGGGCTCGATGCGCTTCGTGAGTCCGGTGAGCACGTGCCCGGGGCCGATCTCGAGCGCGAGCCTGGCCCCGAAGCGGGCGAGCTCCCGCACCGTCTCCTCCCACCGTACGGGCGCGGTCACCTGACGCACGAGCAGCGAGGGCAGCTCGGCGGCGCTCGCCACCGGACGTGCCGCGACGCTCGTCACCACCGGGACCGCCGGCGTACGAAACGAGACGCCGGCGAGAAAGCGTTCGAGCCCGGCCGCCGCCGGCGCCATCAGCGCGCAGTGAAACGGCGCGCTCACGGGCAGGCGCTGCACCCGGCCCCGCCTCGCGGTCGCGAGCTCCGCGAGACGCTCGACCGCCCGCGCATGACCCGCGACCACGATCTGCCCCCCGCCGTTCAGGTTGGCAGGGGCCAGCACATCGGTGCCGGCGGCCGCGGCGCAGAGGCTGGCCACGGCCTCGGCCTCGAGCCCGAGGACGGCCGCCATCGCGCCTTCGCCCGGAGGCACCGCCTCCTGCATCAGCCGGCCGCGCTCGCGCACGCCGCGAACCGCATCGCCGAAGTCGAGAGCGCCCGCCGCGACGAGCGCGGACCACTCGCCGAGGCTGTGCCCGCAGACGGCCGCCGGCACGAGCCCGCTCGTCTCGAGGAGGACGCGATAGACGCACACGCTGACCGTGAGGATCGCGGGCTGGGCGTGCTCGGTGAGCCGCAGCACGGCTTCGGGCCCGTCGAAGCAGAGGCGCGAGAGCGGCATGCCGAGACGGTCGTCGGCCTCCTCGAACGTGCGCCGCGCGACCGGAAACGCCTCCGCGAGATCGCGCCCCATGCCGACGCGCTGCGATCCCTGCCCCGGAAAGAGGCAGACGGCAGCCGCCGCCATCAGACCGCCCCCGGGCGCGCCACGTTGCCCTAGCCTTCCTCGACGTCGACGACCTTGCGGCCGCGGTACGTGCCGCAGTGCGGACAGGCGCGATGGCGCTGCGTCGCCTCGCCACACTGCGGACAGGCGATCACGTGGGGTGCCTGGAGCGCGTCGTGCGCGCGCCGCTTGTCTCGCTTCGCCGCCGACGTGCGGCGCTTGGGGACGGCCATCGGGTCTCCTCCTCTTGCCGGCGGCTACTTGGCTCGCGGATGCGCGGCGGGATCCTCCGCGCGGGCACATCCGCACGGGCCCTCGTTCAGGTTCGCGCCGCAGCGCTGGCAGAGCCCCCGGCAGCCCTCCCCGCACAGGGCGCGCGTCGGCAGTGCCAGGATGGTCTCCTCGTAGACGAGCGGGGTGAGGTCGACCTCCTCGCCCGTGTAGGTGGCGAGCTCGAGCTCCTCGACGGACAGCTCTCCCTTCGCGACGCCCGCCGCGACGCGCGGCGTGAGCACGAAGGCGAAGCGCCGATCGAGCGGGAAGGGATATTCCTCGAGGCAACGCGCGCAGCTCCCGACCACCTCGCCGCGCACCGTGCCCTGGAAGAACAGATCGAGACCGGCGCGGTAATACTCCACGTCCACGTCCATGCCCGGGGCGACCTGGAAGTCGCGGACGCCGCGGCCGAGCCGCTGGTTCAGCTCCTCCACTTCCTCGACGTACGAGAGGTGCTGCGGCTCCGCCTTGATGTCGCTGACCGTGATCTTCATGGCGTGGGGGCCGAAGTCACTATAGCCCGGTGGGAAACGCCGACAAAGGGCGGCTGCGGCCTCGGTCATCCGGGCTCCTCCGCGGCGCCGATCCCGAGGGCCCGCTCCACGCGGCGCACGCGCCGCAACAGATCGGGCAGGCGTGGCAGGCTCGCCGAGACGCGCCGCCATTCGCGGGCCTCGACGGCGGGATAGCCCGCGTACTCGCCGCCGGCGGGAAGATCCCGAGGGACCCCGGACTGGGCGGCAATGCGAGCCCCGTCGCCCACGGTCAGGTGGCCGGCCGAGCCCGCCTGCCCGCCGAGCATCACCCGCGCCCCGAGCGTCGTGCTGCCCGCCAGACCCACCTGTCCGGCGATCAGGCAGTGCGGGCCGATCCGGCAGCCGTGCCCCACCATCACCAGGTTGTCGATCTTCGTGCCGCGGCCGACCACGGTGGCGCCGAGCGTGGCACGATCGACCGTGGCGTTGGCGCCGATCTCGACATCGTCCTCGACGACCACGGTCCCGACTTGGGGGATCTTGCGGTTGCCCTCGGCCAGCGGCAGGAAGCCGAAGCCGTCGCTGCCGATCACCGCGCCCGCGTGCAGCGTGACGCGGTGGCCGATCCGCACGCCCTCGCGCACCACCACGCCCGCATACGCCGTGAAGGCGTCGCCGATCCGGACGTCGCGGTAGATGACGACGTGCGCATCGAGCACCGCGCGGCGTCCGATCACCGCCCGTTCACCGATGACGACGTGCGGTCCGATGGCGGCCTCGGGACCGATCTTCGCCGTTGCCGCGACCACCGCCGTCGGATGCACGCCGGGCTCCGGCCGCCACGGCCGGTGGAAGAGCTCGACCGCGGCGACGAAGGCGGCATACGGCTCCGGGCTGCGCAGCGAGGGCAGCGGCACGTCGGGGGCGTCGGGCGGGAGCAGCACCGCCGCCGCGCGCGAGCCGGCGAGCCCATGCGCGTGGCGGCGATCGGCCACGAACGTGAGCGTCCCCGGCGGCGCGTCCTCGATCGGCGCCACGTCTGTGATCTCGACGTCGCCGTCGCCTCGCAGCTCGCAGCCGAGCACCCGCGCGATCTCGGAGAGCTTCATGCGGGTCCTTTAGCCGACGCTCGTGTGATCGTCCAACTCTCGCCCGCGCACCCGCGGCATGCTAGGAGCGAGGCCATGCCGGAGCCCGACTTCGAGAAGCGGGGCGGCCTCGTGCCGGCGATCGCGCAGGACGCGGCGAGCGGCGAGATCCTGATGGTCGCCTACATGAACCGCGAGGCGTGGCAGCGGACGCTCGCCACCCGCCAGGCCACCTACTGGAGCACCTCGCGCAAGGCCCTCTGGGTGAAGGGCGAGACCTCCGGTCACCTGCAGCACGTACGCGAGGTACTGGTCGACTGCGACGCGGATGCCGTCCTGCTGCGGGTCGAGCAGGTGGGTGACGTCGCCTGTCACCTCGGCTACCGAAGCTGCTTCTTCCGCCGCGTCGAGGGCCGCGACGGCGCCGACTGGCGCGTGATCGCCACGCCTCGCGAGGCGCCACGCGATTGATGAGCGTCCTCCGGCTCGGCATCCCGAAGGGCAGCCTCGAGGCCGCGACGATCGAGCTCTTCCGCCGCTCGGGCTGGAAGATCAACGCCGACGCGCGCAGCTACTTCCCCACCGTCGATGACCCGAGCCTCCGCTGTCTCCTCGTGCGCGCGCAGGAGATGGCCCGCTACGTCGAGAGCGGCACGCTCGACGCGGGCATCACCGGCCGCGACTGGGTCCTCGAGCACGACGCGGACGTCGTCGTCGCGCACGAGCTCGTCTACTCCAAGACGAGCCTGCGCCCCACGCGCTGGGTGCTGGTCGTCGGCCCCGATTCGCGCGTGCAGCGGCCGGAGGACCTGCGTGGCGGGCGCATCGCCACCGAGCTGGTGGGCTACACCCGGCGCTGGTTCGCCGAGCGCGGCATCGACGTGCAGATCGAGTTCTCGTGGGGCGCCACCGAGGCCAAGGTCGCCGAGGGACTGGTCGACGCCATCGTCGAGGTCACCGAAACCGGCTCGACGATCCGCGCGCACGGGCTGCGCATCGTGTGCGAGCTCTTCGAGTCGGTGCCCCAGCTGATCGCCAACCGCGCTGCCTGGGGCGTCGGCTGGAAGCGCGAGAAGGTCGAGCAGATCGGCCTGCTGCTGGCGGGCGCGCTCCGCGCCGAAGCCCAGGTCGGGCTCAAGATGAACGTGCCGGCAGCCCGGCTCCAGGAGGTGATCGCGCTCCTGCCCGCGATCACGGCGCCGACGGTTTCGAACCTCAACGCGACCGACTGGTTCGCGGTCGAGAGCGTCATCGCGGAGGCCACGGTGCGCGACTTGATCCCGCGGCTCCTGCGCGCCGGGGCGGTCGGGATCATCGAGTACCCGCTGAACAAGATCGTCGGGTAGCGGCGCGCGTGGGCTACGCGGCGCTCTCGTCGAGCCCGTGGCCGAGCGACGAGAGGAAGGCGGCCTTCTCCTTGCCGGGCATGATGTAGATGCCCTCCCAGCCGCACACCTCCTCGCACAGCTTGCAGCCGACGCAGGTCTTCTCGTCGACCTCCACCTTGCCGAGGTACTGGGCCTGGTTCTCGGGGGAGGGGTAGATGCAGTCGAACGGGCAGACGTCGATGCAGACGCCGCAGCCGTTGCAGTTGTCCGGGTGCACGATGGCGATCGGCCGTTCCTGGCGCTTTAGCACCTTGGTGACGTTGCCGTAGGTGTCGAGGATCGCCTCGTCCGGGCAGATGACGCCGCAGGCGCCACAGTCGATGCACAGGGCGGGCTCGATGAAGAACGCCTTCTTCGGGTCGCCGCTGATCGCGTGCGTCGGGCAGCGCTTCTCGCAGGCCGTGCAGCCCGTGCAGTTCTCCGCGACGATGGTGAAGGGCATTGATCATTCGGTAGCAGAGTCGCGATGCAGGAACAAGCGCCGGCGCGGCGTCATGCGTTGGTGGTCGCGGCGGATGCGCGAAGACCAAGCGTCCGGGCCGTCGCGCCTAGATACCATGATGGCTTCCAGTTCCGGACTTCCGGTCCGACCAATAAGAGAGGGTGTGGCGACGCCCACGCCTGGACTGGCGCCCCATCCGACGCGGGAATACGTGCGGGATCGCTCCGCCCGGCTGGTCCCACCCGGTCCTGCCCTCGGGCACGACATCGGGCAGGTGCCATAGGGCGTCGGACCGGCGCGATCTCCCCAACCTTTTACACAAGGCTCGCCCTTTTTCGCGTAGATATTCACGCCCAACACAGGTTGCTGATTCGCTCGCAATCGAGTCTGGTGTCACCCAGGTCAGCACCCTCACGTGCTGGTGCACGGAGGACGATGAGGAAGGTCAGTCACGCCTCGCAACCGCAGGAGAACCCCCATGACAGACGTCAGAACGAAGGGGAGCCTTGTCACCTTCATCGCAGTGATCGCCCTGTTGCTGGTGGGGCCGGTGCCCCGCGCGGGCGCGGCACCGTGTGGTCATACCGCTTGCAAGGACGAAGTCGCACTCTCAGGCCTTTCGGGCGGGGCGAAGTCCGGGTGCTTCAAGGCTGTCATAAGCGCCTGCAAAGCCGGGACATGCGACTGCGGTGGCAGTGCCAACGCCTGCGGTAGCTGCGGCGATATGATCGGGACCCTGTGCCCGGGTGGGGCCTCCGGCTCGTGCCCGCCGACGACCACGTCCACCACCACCACGACCAGCACCACCGCACCTCAGGCGACCACCACCACCACGAGCACGACCAACACGACGGGCACCACGGCTACGTCGACCACCACGAGCACGACCAACACGACGGGCACCACAGCTACGTCGACCACCACGAGCACGACCAACACGACGGGCACCACGGCTACGACCACCACCACGAGCACGACCACCACGACGGTGTCCTCGTGCAGCTGCGCGGGCGGCGCCCCGTCGCAGATCTCGTTCACGACCGGCGTCGGCTCGGGCACCTGCGGCCATCTCGCCTCGGACACGAGCGCGAACTTCCTGTCGCTCAACTGCGGCGGGCTCTACTTCGGCGGCGCGGGCGTGGGGGTGCCGCTGCCCTCCACCGTCCCCGACCAGGGGAAGTCATTCAGCAAGGCGGCGTGCACGGGGACGACTCTCACCCTGAGCGGGACCTCGCCCACCGAGGCGGGCGGCAACCGCTGCTCGGGCGGCTCGAATCACCACAACGCCTGCACGACGGCCGCCGACTGCCCGGGCGGCACGTGCAAGTTCCTGCAGTGCACGAACGCGGGCTGCCTGTTCGGCCCGCCGCTGCCGATCCCGAACCGCTCCCACCAGGGCGCGGCCACGAGCAGCTGCGTCATCAACTCGATCACGGCCAATGCCGCGGGGACGGCCGACTGCACCACCGGCTCGACGACGGGTCTGAACGTCCCGCTGAGCTCCGGCATCTTCCTGGACGCCGACCTGATGGCGATGCGGTGCTCGGGCGGGTCGACGCCGGGGGCGAACTGCACGGGCAGCGGCGGCTGCGGCACCGTGCAGGCCGGCTCGTGCCCGGGCGGCACCTGCGTCAACGACACCGGTCGCTGCCGTGGCCCGGATGCTGCCGGCACGGCGTGCTGCAGCGACGCGGATTGCCCGAGCTCCGGCACCTGCGAGACCGCCGCCTGCGTGGGCGGGGCGAACGCCAACCTGGGCTGCATCACGAACGCCGACTGCCCGAGCGGCAGCTGCAGCACGTTCATCCAGTCGTGCCCGATCTGCGACCCGACCAGCAGCAAGTGCAACGCCGG
>Ga0209156_10000090_pt1 | contig 64069 bp, 65 predicted proteins | sample GraSoiAngelo_124_FD_185881 | JGI IMG/M metagenome (GOLD analysis project Ga0209156, IMG submission 185881) | Grasslands soil microbial communities from the Angelo Coastal Reserve, California, USA - 14_0927_05_20cm (SPAdes) (version 2) | ecosystem: Environmental > Terrestrial > Soil > Grasslands... | reverse complement strand
AGTCCGCTTCCACGCCCTGCGCCTCCACGAGGTCGGCATGATCAAGGCCAGCCCCAAGAAGATCATCGCGGACGGCACCGACTGGCGGTTCATCAACGACCTCAAGAAGGAGCTGAAGGGATGACGTCGCGGCGGGAGTTCATACGCGGGTTGACGTACGCGAGCGCAGCGGGTCTGCCCAGCCTGAGATCACGGCCGGCGGCTGCCGAGCCGGCACCAGAGACCTCCACCATCCGGCTATACAAGTTCCCCGGGATCTGTCTGGCGCCGCAGTATATCGCCGAAGAGTTGCTCCGAGCCGAGGGCTTTGCGGACGTGCAGTACGTGACGCTACCGGAAGGGCCCGGTCGAATGCCCGAGCGGCTGGGGGCCGGGGCCGTCGACATGACGCAGTGGTACGTCGCTCCCTTTATTGCCGAAATCGACAAGGGGACGGGTGTCGTGATCCTCGGCGGCATCCACACCGGATGTCAGGAGCTGTTCGGCACGGAGGCCATCCGGACGATCCTCGATCTGAAGGGGAAGACTATCGCCGCGCCGTCCGTCAGTCCCACGACCTCCTACGTCGTCGCCATGCTGACCTCGGTCGGCCTCGACCATCGCCGGGACGTGCGCTTCGTGGAGCATTCTCTCGTGGAGTCCGTCCAGCTCCTCGCGGGCGGCAAGATCGACGCCCTCATGGCCACTCCCCCGATCAGCCAGGAGCTGCGAGCGAAGAAGATCGGGCGGGTGGTGGTCGACACGGCGACGGATCGCCCCTGGTCACAGTACTTCTGCTGTGGGGTGGTGGCCAACAACGACTTCGTCCACAAGCACCCTGTGGCAGCCAAGCGCGCCCTGCGGGCGATCGTGAAGGCCGACCAGATCTGCGCATTGGAACCCGAGCGCGCCGCCCGCGTCATCGTGGAGCGTGGCTTCACGAAGAGCTACGACTACGCGCTCCAGGCGATGAAGGAGGTTCCATACGGCCGGTGGCGCCAGTATGAAATCGAGGATGCTGTGCGGTTCTACGCGCTGCGCCTGCACGAAGCGGGAGTCATCAAGTCGAATCCCAAGAAGATCATCGCGGACGGCACCGACTGGCGGTTCATCAACGAGCTCAAGAAGGAGCTGAAGGGCTGACGTGAGGCGAGATGCCGTCCGGTACGGCGTTCTCCTCGTCGCGCTCGCGACGCTGGCCGCGCCCGGGCGCGCGCCCGGCCACGAGGCCAAGGGCGCCCAGCACCTCTCGAGGATCGGGCCCGCGGCCCCGTTCACGCTGACGACGCAGGACGACGCGCGACTGTCCCTCCGGGACCTCCGCGGCAAGGTCGTCGCCGTCACGTTCATCTACGCGAGCTGCGTCGACACGTGTCCGCTCCTGACCACGAAGCTGGCCGGCGTGCAGACCAGGCTCGGCTCCGACTTCGGCGCGCGAGTCTTCTTCCTGTCCGTGACCGTCGATCCGGAGCGCGACACGCCCGCGGTCCTCAAGGGCTACGCCCGGGCGCACGGGACGAATCCCGCCGGCTGGGCGTTTCTCACCGGCACGCCCGCGGAGATCCGCGACGTCGCGAGGCGGTACGGGGTCTACGTGCGGAAGAGCCCCGGCGGTGACGTGGAGCACACCTTCCTCACGTCGCTCATCGACCGCGACGGCGTGCTCCGCGTGCAGTACCTCGGCGTCCGGTTCGATCCGGACGAGCTGCTCTCGGACGTGCGGCGCCTCCTCACGGAGGCGAGCGGACCATGAGGGCCTGGCTGGTCGGGCTCGTCGCGCGGCTCCCGGTGAGGATTCACGCGAAGCTCCTGGCGGCGTTCCTCGCCATCGTCGTCCTGCTCATCGCCCTGGGCGCGGTCGGCCTGCAGACCCTGAACGCCGTGAACCGCCGCGCCGACAACCTCGTCCAGCTCCAGCGCAAGATCGCGGCCTACCGCCAGCTCCAGCACGACACCACGAGCCAGCTCTACAGCGTCGCCTCGGCGCTGCTCGTTCCGGACGAGCGGACACTCGAGGCGACGCTGCGCCAGCTCAACCAGTTCGGCTACGATCTCGATCGGCTCCAGTTCGTCGCAAAGGACGAGGTCGAGCTGCTCGGCCGCGTCCGCGAGGATTACGAGCGCTTCATCGGGGTCGTGGCCCATGTGGTCGAGCTGATCCGGGCGGGCAAGGCCGCCGAGGGCCGGGAGGTGCAGATCACCCAGGCCGGTCCGCTCGCGGACCGGCTCGAGCGCCTCACCAACGAGCTCGTGAACAAGGCCGAGGCGGACATGGTGACGAGCATCGACGCCGCCCAGGAGGCGTACACGAGGTCGCGGCGGGAGGTGATCGGGTTCGCGGTCGGCGCGATCGTCCTGGCGCTCGCGCTCGGCTACGCGATCTCCTGGTCGCTCATCGGGCCCGTGCAGAGGATGGACGCGCGGCTCCGGCAGATCACGGCCGGCGAGTTCGCCGGCCGGGTGGACATTCCCAACCGGGACGAGCTCGGCGCCCTCGCGGCGAACCTGAACCGGATGAGCGAGGAGCTTGGGCGCCTCTACCGGCAGCTCGAGGCCGCGAGCCGGCACAAGTCGGAGTTCCTCGCCAACATGTCGCACGAGCTCCGGACGCCGCTCAACGCGATCATCGGCTTCTCCGAGGTCCTCGTCGAGCGCATGTTCGGCGAGCTGAACCCGAAGCAGGAGGAGTATCTTCGGGACATTCTCTCGTCGGGACACCATCTGCTCTCGCTGATCAACGACATCCTGGACCTGTCGAAGATCGAGGCCGGGCACATGGAGCTCGAGCCGAGCGCGTTCGACCTGCCGGCGGCGCTCGAGGGGTGCCTGACCCTCGTGCGGGAGCGCGCGACCCGCCACGGTATCGTGCTCGAGCTGGCGGTCGAGGCGTCGCTCGGCCAGATCGTCGCCGACGAGCGAAAGGTGCGGCAGGTCGTCCTGAACCTGCTCTCGAACGCGGTGAAGTTCACCCCCGAAGGGGGGCGCGTGTCGGTCAGCGCGGCGCCGGGTGACGCGGAAACGGAGATCTCGGTGAGCGATACGGGGATCGGCATCGCCGCGGAGGAGCAGGAGGTGATCTTCGAGGAGTTCCGACAGGCGAGCGGGGACTCCGCCGGGAAACGCGAGGGCACCGGGCTCGGTCTCGCGCTGGCGAGGAGATTCGTCGAGCTCCATGGCGGACGACTCTGGGTCACGAGCGAGGTGGGCAAGGGGTCGACGTTCACCTTCACCATACCGGAGAGACGATGGCCGGCGAGCTGATCTTGATCGTCGAAGACAACGAGAAGAACAGGAAGCTGGCGCGCGACGTGCTGCAGGCGAAGGGCTACCAGACGCTCGAAGCCGAGACGGGGGAGGAGGGCGTCCGCCTGGCGAAGGAGCGGCGGCCCGCGCTCGTCCTGATGGACATCCAGCTCCCTGGGATCGACGGCATCGCCGCGCTCGGCCAGCTACGGGCCGACGCGGCGACGCGCGCGATCCCGGTGATCGCCGTCACCGCGTCGGCGATGACGCAGGACCGCCAGAAGATCATGGCGGCCGGGTTCGACGGCTACCAGTCCAAGCCGATCCGCCTGAAGGAGTTCCTGGGCGCGGTGCGGGCGATGCTGGACCGCCCATGAGCACACTGCGCAAGATCCTCGTGGTGGATGACACGCCCCAGAACGTCAAGCTCCTGGCCGACCTCCTCCGCGCCAAGGGCTACGCCGTCTCCACCGCGAAGTCGGGGCGCGAGGCGCTCGAGCAGGTGGACGCGGAGCACCCCGACCTCGTGCTGCTCGACGTCGTCATGCCGGAGATGAGCGGGTACGACGTCTGCCGGAAGCTCCGCGGCAATCTGGCGACGGCGACGCTGCCCATCATCATGGTGACCGCGCTCGATCCCGCCCAGGAGCGGGTGAAGGGCATCGAGGCGGGCGCCGACGACTTCCTGAGCAAGCCGATCAACCAGCCCGAGCTGCTCGCGCGCGTCAAGTCGCTCCTCCGGATCAAGCTGCTCCACGAGGAGCTCGCGGAGTGGAACCGGACCCTCGAGCAGCGCGTCGAGCAGCAGCTTGCCCAGCTCGAGCGCCTGGAGCGTCTCAAGCGCTTCTTTTCGCCCCAGCTCGCGGAGATGATCGTCAGCGGCGACGCCGAGGACCCCCTCCGCAGCCACCGCCGCGAGATCACCGTGGTCTTCCTCGACCTGCGCGGCTTCACGGCGTTCGCCGAGACCTCCGAGCCCGAGGAGGTGATGGGCGTGCTCCGCGAGTATCACGCAGAGATGGGCCGCCTCATCCTCGAGCACGAGGGCACGCTCGAGCGCTTCACCGGCGACGGCATGATGATCTTTTTCAACGACCCCGTGCCCGTCCCGGACGCGCCCCAGCGCGCGATCCGGATGGCCGCGGTGATGCGCCGGCGCGTGGATGAGCTGCTCGTGAAATGGAAGAAGCGCGGCTACGAGCTCGACTTCGGCGTCGGCATCGCCCAGGGCTACGCCACGATCGGCGCGATCGGCTTCGAGGGGCGGATGGACTACGGCGCGATCGGCACGGTGACGAACCTCGCGGCGCGGCTCTGCGGCGAGGCGAAGCCCCGGCAGATCCTCGTCTCCCAGCGCGTCCTCGGCGCGGTCGAGGACCTCGTCGAGGTGGAGGACCTGGGCGGCCTCGCGCTCAAGGGCTTCTCGAAGCCCGTCCCCGCGTTCAACGTCGTCCGCCTCAGGAGCGAGCCGGGATGACGCCCTCGTAGAGGTGGCAGGCGACGAGGCGCCCCGTCTCGCGCAAGAGCGTCGGCTCCTGGCGGCCGCAGCGCTCCATCGCGTGAGGGCAGCGCGGGTGGAAGCGGCAGCCCGCCGGCGGCGCGAGTGGGCTCGGCACTTCGCCCGCCAGGATGATCTCCTCCCGCTTCTCGCCGGGATGCGACGGCAGGGCGGCCGAGAAGAGCGCCTGCGTGTAGGGGTGCTTCGGCGTGGCGGCGACCGTCGCCGCGTCGCCGATCTCGACGATCCTGCCGAGGTACATCACCGCGATCGTGTGGCTCATGTGGGCGACCGCGGCGAGGTCGTGGGCGATGAAGAGATACGAGAGGCCGAGCTGCGCCTGGAGGTCCCGCAGGAGGTTCAGGATCTGGGCGCGGATCGAGACGTCGAGCGCCGACACGGGCTCGTCGAGCACGACGAGCTTCGGGGAGAGCGCGAGCGAGCGCGCGATCGCGATCCGCTGCCGCTGGCCGCCCGAGAACTCGTGCGGGAAGAGATCGGCGGAGCGGTCGGGCAGCCCCACCAGCTCGAGCAGGCGGGCGACGCGCTTCGCGACCTCGCCGGACCCGAGCCGCTCGTGGGTGACGAGCGGCTCGGCGATGATCTGGTCCACGCGCATGCGCGGGTTGAGCGAGGCGAACGGATCCTGGAACACGGCCTGGACCGAGCTGCGATAGGCGTGGAGCATCGTGCGGTCCAGCGCCTGGAGGTCGCGCCCCTCGAATCGGATCATGCCCGCCGTCGGCTGCTCGAGGAGCAGGACCAGCTTCGCGGTCGTCGTCTTGCCGCACCCGGACTCGCCGACGAGGCCCAGCGTCCGCCCCGGCTCGATGCTGAACGACACCTCGTCCACGGCGCGCACCACGGCGGTCTCACGGGCGAGGAACCCGCCCCGCACGGGGAAGTGCTTGGTCAGGTGGAGCGCCTCGACGACGGGCCCGGCCATTCAGCTCGCGAGCCAGCAGCGGCTCGTGTGGGACGCCGCCACCCTGACCTCGGGCGGCGCCTCCTTGCGGCACCGCTCGAGCACCTTCGGACAGCGCGGGTGGAAGGCGCAGCCCGGCGGCAGCGCGACCGGGTCCGGCGGCTGGCCGTCGATCGCCGTGAGGCGCTTGCGCCCGTCGGCCATGCGCGGGATGGACTCGAGAAGCGCCTGCGTGTACGGGTGGGCCGCCGACGAGAAGATCCGCGCGACCGGGCCGGCCTCGACGAGGCGCCCTGCGTACATGACGGCGACGTGGTCACACATCCGGGCGACGATCCCGAGGTTGTGGGTGATGAAGATCATCGCGAGCCCGCGGTCGCGCTGCAGGTCGCGCAGGAGCTGCAGGTACTGCGCCTGGATCGTGAGGTCGAGGCTCGTCGTGGGCTCGTCGGCGATCAGCAGGCGCGGCCCGCACGAGATCGCGATGGCGCCGACGATGCGCTGGCGCATCCCGCCGGAGAGCTGGTGCGGGTACTCGCGCACGCGCGTCTCGGGAGCGGCGATGCGCACGGCGCGCAGGAGCTCGCGCGCCCGCGCCCACGCGCTCCCGCGGCTCGCCCCCTCGTGCACGCGGAGCGGCTCCGCCACCTGGTCGCCGACGGTGAAGAGCGGGTTGAGGCTCGCGAGCGGGTCCTGCAGGATCATCGCGATCCGCTTGCCGCGCACGCGGCGCATCTCGCCGCGGGACTTCGTCAGGAGGTCCTCGCCCTCGAACCAGATCTCGCCGCTGACGGTCCGCGCCGCCGGCGGCAGAAGGCGCAGGAGCGAGAGGGCGAGCGTGGTCTTCCCGGAGCCCGACTCGCCGACGATGCCGAGCGTCTCGCCCTCGCCGACCGTCAGCGAGACGTCGTCCACGGCGCGCGTGACCCGGGCACCGCGCGCGCTCACGTAGTGCGTCGAGAGGTGCCTGACCTCGAGAAGCTTCACAGCTGGCGGAGCTGGGGGTCGAACTTCACCCGCAGCCAGTCGCCCAGCAGGTTCGCCGAGAGCACCAGGAGCATGATGCACGTGCCCGGCAGGACGGTCAGCCACCAGTAGCCGGCCATGAGCCCCTTCTTGCCGTCCGCAAGCATCAACCCCCAGGCGGGCTTCGGCGGCGGGACGCCGACCCCGAGGAAGGAGAGCGACGCCTCGGTGACGATGACGACGCCCAGCATCAGCGTCGCCAGCACGATCCCCGAGTTGACCACGTTCGGGAGGATGTGCCGCCGCATGATCGTGCGCTTGCTGCAACCGGCGACGATCGCGAGGCGCACGAAGTCGCGCTCCTTCAGGGAGAGCACCTCGCCGCGGATGACGCGCGCGTAGCGAGTCCAGTAGACCGCGGCGAGGATGATCACGATGTTCATCGCGCTCGGGCCCACGATCGCCGCCAGGAAGATCGCGAACGTGAGCGCGGGGAGCGCCAGCCAGGCGTCGGTCACGCGCATGATCACCTGGTCGACCCACCCGCCGAGATACCCGGACAGGATCCCGAGCGCCGTGCCGAGGATGCCCGCGAAGATCACGGCCATGAACCCCACCACCAGCGAGACGCGGGCGCCGAAGACGAGACGCGAGAGCACGTCGCGCCCGAGGTGGTCGGTGCCGAGGAGGTGGTCGCGCGTGCCGCCCTCCTGCCAGGCCGGCGGGCGGAAGCGGTCGCCGAGCGCGCCGACCTCGGGGTCGTGGGGCGCGAGCACGTTGGCGAAGACCGCGACGAGCACGAGTACCCCGAGGATCAGCACCGGCAGGACGGGGAAGCCCTCGCTCCGGAAGGAAGCGAAGCGCCAGGCGAGCGTGAGCGCCGCCGCCCGGCTGCTGCCGGCGGCCGGTCCGCTACCGTTCATAGCGGATCCTCGGATCGATCACGGCGTAGAGCACGTCCACCACGAGGTTGACGGCGACGATCATCGCGCCGCCGAGCAGCACGATGGCCTGGACCACGGGGAAATCGCGGAACGCGATCCCCTCGTAGAGCAGGCGGCCGATGCCGGGCCACGCGAAGACGGTCTCGACGACCACCGCGACGTTGATCATGAGGACGAGGTTGATTCCCGCGAGCGTCAGCACGGGGATCAGCGCGTTCTTGAGGGCGTGCTTGGCGATGACGAGCGCCTCTGGCAGCCCCTTGAGCCGCGCGAGCTTCACGTATTCCGAGCCGAGCACCTCGAGCATGGACGAGCGCGTGAGCCGCATGTGGGCCGCGGCGAAGTACCAGCCGAGCGCGAAGGCGGGCATGAGCACATGCCAGACCGTGCCCGAGCCCGACGAGGGCAGCCAGCCGAGGTAGACCGAGAAGAAGAGGATCATGAGGAGCCCGACCCAGAAGGACGGCAGCGAGAGCCCCAGGAGCGCGAAGACCTTGCCCGCGCTGTCCCACCAGCCGTTCACGCGCACCGCCGCGACCACGCCCGTCGGGATCCCGATCACGAGCGAGAACGTCATCGCGACCGCCGCGAGCAGGAGCGAGGAGGGCAGGCGCGAGAGGTAGAGCTCGAAGACGTCGGTCTTGTAGTAGAAGGACTGGCCGAGGTCACCGCGTGCGAGGTGGGCCAGGAAGCTCCCGTACTGCACCCAGAGTGGACGGTCGAGGCCGAACTGCTGCCGGATCGCCTCGAGGTCGGCCGCGCTCGCCCCGGGCTCGACGAGGAGCACGGCCGGGTCGCCCGTGACGCGCACGAAGACGAAGATCGTGAGCGACAGGAGGAAGAGCGAGATGACGGCGAAGCCCAGCCGCTTGACGATGAAGCGCTTCACGGCGTCATCGTCTTGTCGGTGTCACGAGGCGCCGCGCACTCACTTCGCCTTGACACGCAGATCTTCGTAGGGCGCGGAATACGCGTGGTTGGCGATCGCGCCCAGTCCGTGAACGGCGACGCGCGGTCCCACACCGTTCAAGAACGCCGGCTCGATGATCGGCGCAAACGCCGCCCGCTCGTGGATGATCTGCTGCATCTTCGTGAGGACCTGGGTCCGCACGCGCGTGTTGATCTCGTTCGCCTGCTCGGCGAAGAGCCCGTCCACCTCCGGGTAGCTGCCGTACACGTAACGACCACCGGCGACCGCGTAGGCCTCGAGGCGCGTCGCCGCGTTGCCGGGAGCCCCGCTCCCGCTGAGGAGCACGCCGTGGAGCTTCTTCTCGCCGTACTGGCTGAAGAACGCGGCACGCTCGAGCGGCCTCAGCTTGAGCCGGATGCCCACGGCCTGAAGGTTGTTGACGACCGGCTCGCCGATCGCCACGCCGTAGACCGTGTCGCCGAACAGCTCGCCCGCCTCGAAGCCACTCGCGTACCCCGCTTTGGCGAGGAGCTGCTGTGCGCGCTTCGGGTCGAACGGGTAGAGCGGCGGGGCCCAGAAGTACTCCATCGCCTGCGGAATGAAGCTCAGCGCGAGCTTGGAGCGCCCGAGGTACGCGGCCTGGTTGATGCCCTGTCGGTCGATGGCGAGGTTGACGGCGAGCCGCACCCGCCGGTCGTGCCACGGCGACTTCGGATCCCACATCTCCGTGAAGACGAGCCACGTCGTAAAGGTGAAGTGCGTGGGCTGGAGGCTCAGGCCCGGCGTGCGCGTGAGCTCCTCCGCGAGGGCACCGGTGATCGAGTAGGCGATATCCACCTCGCCCCGCGCGAGCGCCGCGAGGCGCGTGGACTCGTCCGGGATCACCCGGAAGACCAGCGTCTTCACGCTCGGCGTCGTGCGCCAGTACGACTCGAACGCCTCGAGCACGAGCTCGACGCCGGGCCTGAAGGACGTGAAGCGGTACGGGCCGGCGCCGATCGGCGCTTTCTTGAACCCCTCGTCGCCGACCGCCATCAGATACTTCTTCGGGACGATCCAGGCCGCGCCCGTCGCCGGGGTTGCGTAGAACGTCATGAAGTCTGGCCACGGCTGCGTCAACACGAAGCGCACGCGCTGCGGGTCGACGACCTCGACGCGCGCGACCTTGGCCTTGAACGTCGCTGCCGCCGCGCCCCGATAGCGCTCGAAGGAGAACTTCACGTCCTCCGCGGTGACCGGCTCGCCGTTGTGGAACCTCGGCCCCTTGCGCAGGACGAACTCGTAGACGAGCCCGTCCCTGGACGCCGACCACGACTCCGCGAGGCTCGGCGCCATCGCGTTGCCCGGCATGGGCTTCACGAGCCCGTCGTGGAGGGCGTAGAGGATCATGAACGGCGTGAGGATTCCGGGTGTCTCGGCCGGGTCGAACCAGGTCGGCGCCACCGAGACGTGGACGGCCCACGTCAGCTGCCCTTCGGGCGCGCCCGGTGCAGGCGTCGGCACGAGCAGGGCGACGGCCACGAGCCCACACAGCGCGAGGCGCCGCGCGGCGATCAGGCCTGGCGTCGTCGGTCGGCTCATGGCGTGGCCCTCCGGGAGAGGGAGGTTGCGTGATTATCCGCGAACCGCCGGGGAAGTCAACGTGCGAGCCGGGCGCCTACGGCTCAGTGCGTCAACGCCGCCGCCCGACTCCTAGTCGCTGGCGAGCCGGCCGTTCCAGCCCCAGTTCGACTTCTCGACGTCCTGGAACACGATGTGGACCTGGTCGGGTGTGGTCTTGCCGATCTTCACCATCGCGTCGGTGATCGCGGCGGTGAGCTGGCGCTTCTGGTCCTGGGTGCGACCCGCGTACCACTGGATCGTGATGTTGGGCATGGGGACTCCTCCTATCTCCGGTACCTGCGCATGTCCTCGTCGAAGTTCGACGTGAACGAGTAGGACTTGACCGTGCCGTTCGCGTTGAAGCGGACGGTGAGGTCCTTGCTCACCTCGCCATCGCTTCCGTGCTCGGCGTAGAACCAGCGCCAGGTCTGGTCGCCGCTGTCGAGACCGACTTGGTATGGTGCGCCGAGCATGCGCTCGAGCGCCGCCTTGTCGGTGACATTGGCGGTGATCTGCGCCGGATCGGGCGAGGGGAAGACGCGTCCGGCCTTGAGGGCGGCGCACCCCGCCACGGCGGCCAGGGTCACGACGACGATGACGGCGGCTCGTGCCTTGATGGGCATCTCCCGCATCACGGCCGGCTCAGGCCACGGCGACGACGCCGCGCGCGGCGAGTCGCTCGATCTCGGCGCGCGCGAGCCCCAGCTCGGCGAGCACCTCGGCGGTGTGCTCGCCGAGGAGCGGCGCCGGACGGCGGATCCGCGCTGGCGTGGCTCCGGCGCGCACCGGAAAGGCGAGCATCTTCGCCTTGCCGTAGCCGGGCTGGTCCACTTCCGCGACGAGGCCGAGGTGCTTCACCTGCGGGTCCTCGAAGACCTCGTCGAACTCGTAGATCGGCCCCGCCGCGACCTGGGCCGCCTCGAAACGCTCGACCCATGTGGCGGTCGTGGCGTGCGCCAGGGCCGCCTCGATCCGCGCCCTGAGCTCGTCGTGGTGGACGAGGCGGGTGTCATTGGTCTGGAACTTCGGGTCGGTCGCGAGCCCCGCGTCGCCGAGCGCCTTCGCGAAGCGCGTGTACTGGTCGGGGTTCATGATCACGACCTGCAGCCAGCCGTCCTTGGTTCGAAAGGCCTCCGCGGGTGTCAGGTTCGGGTTACGGTTGCCGAGGCGCGGCGGGCGCTTGCCCGAGTCGAAGTAGTGGGCGACGGGATCGGGCAGGAGCGCGAGCGTCGAGGCCAGGAGGCTCACGTCGAGGTGCTGGCCGCGCCCGGTCCGCTGGCGATGCACGAGGGCGGCGTTCGCCACTCCGAACGCGAGAAAGCCGGCGGCGAGGTCGGCCACCGAGCCGCCGACCTTGGTCGGCGGGCCCCCCGGCATGCCCGTGAGCGCCATGATCCCGCTCACGCCCTGCGCGATCGTGTTGTAGCCCGCGCGCTTCGCGTGCGGCCCCGTCTGGCCGAAACCCGTCACCGACACGTAGATCACCGGCGGATTCACGGCGCTCACGGCGGCGTAGCCGACGCCGAGCTTGTCCGCGCGCCGGGCCAGCTCGAGGACGAGCCTGGCCCCCTCGGCCTGCTGCATGTCCACGGCGATGCCGCGCTTGTTGCGATTGATCGCCGCGAACGTCGCGCTCATGCCGTCGCCGCGCCACGCGCGGAGGTCGTCGCCGCGGCCGGGGCGCTCGACCTTGACGACGTCGGCGCCGAGGTCCGCCATGAGGGTCGCGCAGTAGGGACCCGCGATGACGCGGGAGAGGTCGAGGACGCGGAGGCCCTCGAGCATCGCAGGCGTCTCAGCCACGGTCGAGAAAGCCCTCCGTCATCGCGTTGACCTCGGGCGTGCCCGTCCGAGCGATCGCGTTGATCCGCGCCTTCATCTCGGCGAGCGGCTTCTGCGGCTTCGCGGCCAGCAGCTCGGCACGGGCGCGCACCTCCTTGAGGAGCGCCGGGCCCGGCACGACGCCGTGGAGCAGGCCCAGCGCCTGGGCCTCGGCGGCCGAGTAGCGCCGGCCTTCCATGATGATCTCCTTCGCGCGCGCCGGCCCGACGAGGCGCACGAAGCGCGTCGTGGTGGCGACGCCCAGCGGCACGCCCAGCTCGACCTCGGGGATCCAGAACTGGGCCTCGCTCGCCGCCCAGCGGAAATCGCAGGCGAGCGCCAGTCCCCAGCCGCCGCCGATCGCGTGGCCGTTGAGTGCGGCGAGCGTTACCTGCTCGAGGTTCTCGAGCACGGTGTTGGCGCGCTCGAAGAGGCGGCGGAACTGGCTCTTCCGCTCCCCGAACGCCCGCCGCCGCTCCTCGGGCGACATCTTCGCCCTGAGGGGGGCGTCGGCGCCCGCGGAAAAGACGGGCGGGGCGCCCGTGACGATCACGACGCGGGTGCCGGCGTCGTCCCGCAGGTCGGCGAACGTCGCCGTGAGCTCCGCGAGCATCGCGTCGCTCAGGGAATTCCTCCGGTCGGGACGGTTCAGCGTGACCGTCGCGATCACGCCGTCGCGGACGAGCGTGACGTTTTCGCCCATGACGCGCGGACCGTACCACACGCGCGGCCGCCCGCGCAAACGCGCGCGGCTAGCCGAAGAGGCCGAGCGGGGGTGCCGCGGCCGTCCAGCCGGGGAAGAGCGTCGTCGGCGCCACGCCGAGGTGACGCGTGGCGACCTCGGTGAAGAGCGTTCGGAAATCCGTCGTCACCGGCAGGTCGCGCGCCTCGAAGAGCCCAGCGCGCGCGAGTCCCGGCCAGCGACCGTAGACGCGGCCGCCGCGCACGGGCCCTCCCAGCGCCAGCATCGCGGTCGCGTGGCCGTGGTCGGTGCCGCGGTTGCCATTCTCCGCGACGGTGCGCCCGAACTCCGACATGGTGAGCACCACGACGTCGGCCATCCTGTCGCCCAGGTCCTGGGCGAACGCGGCGAGCGCGCCGCCGAAGTCACGCAGGCGGAGGGCGAGCCGGCCCTGCTCGGCGCCCTGGCCCACGTGGGTGTCCCAGCCCTGCATGTCGGCGAACGCGACCTCGAGCCCGACGTTCGCCTTGATGAGCCGCGCGATCTGCTTCATCGCCTCGCCGAACGGGCCCCGCGGATACGCGGCGCCGTTGGCCGGCGCGATGCGCGCGGCGTTCGCCGCCTTGAGCATCTTCACGGCCTCGAACGTCTCGCGCCCCGTCCCCGAGAGGAGGTCGCGCACGCCCTGCGCGTAGAGCGACTCGAAGCCGCGCCCGGCCGTCTGGTCGGCGGCGCGGACGTCGAAGCGCTCGATCGACTGCATCGCCACGGCGCCCGCGTCGCCCTGCAGGGCGCGGGGCAGGGTCGGGCCCATGGCGACGGCGCGGAACGGCGCCGGCGTCGCCGGCAGCGCCTTCGCCGCGCGCGCGAGCCAGCCGTCCGGCGTGCTCTTCACGCCCGGCGTCCCCGACTCCATGTAGTCTTGCGCGTCGAAGTGGGAGCGCGTCGTGTCGGGCGAGCCGCACGCGTGGACGACCGCGAGCGAGCGGTTCTCCCAGAGTGGGACCAGCGGCGCCAGCCCCGGGTGGAGGGCGAAGAAGCCGTCGAGATCGACCGCGCGGTCCTGCTCGCCGGCCTTCGGAGGCTGCAGCGCGATCGACGACCGCGCGGCGGCATAGCCCGGATCGCCGTACGGCATCACCATGCTGAGCCCGTCCACGGCGCCTCGCTGGAAGACGGCGACGAGGACCTTGCCCTTCGCCGCCGCCGCGGCGGCCGTTCGGACGAGGAACCGGGGCGGCCCGGCCAGCGCCACCAGCGCGCACGCGCCGCACTTGAGGAACGCCCGTCGCTCCATGCTGGTCATTTATAGCGGCTCATCGCCGCTGGAACTCGGGTGAGCCGATGACGAGGGCGGCGAGCCTGGCCACGTCCGTGTCCGCCGGTCCGCGGTCGTCGGTCGTGAGGCGGGTGATCCGTGGATTCGAAAGCTGCTCGGCCAGGACGGCGCGCGTCTCGGGCGTCGGCTGGACGACGAGCGCGGCGAGCAGCCTGTCGAGCACCGCCGCGGGCTGACGGCGGTCCGCGCCGGCGACCAGCGGGCCGAGGTCGACGCCGACGCTGGCGTAGCGGCCGGAGACGAGCGCGAGGGCGAAGTTCATCCGCGCGAGCAGCGCGCCGGTGTTCACCCACGCCTCCGCGGTGTCCCTGTAGCCCGTCGGCGGCTCCGCCTGGTAGAGCGGCTGGCCGACCTCCGCGCTTGCCCGCGCCAGCTCGAAGGCCCCTCGGGCGTCCACGGAGGCGGAGAGCGCGCGGGCGGCGCTCGCGACGAACTCGAGCGGCGTCTTGACCTTCGCGCGGTACGCGTCCTCGCTCCAGAACTCGGGCGCCTCGACGATCGTCCGGAGCATCGCCTTGACGTCGCCGTCGGTCCGCGTGTAGGTGGCGGCGACGCGCTCGACCAGCGCGCTCGGCGGCGTGTCGGCGACGAAGCGGCGGGCGAGCTTGGTGGCGACGAAGCGGGCGGTCGAGGGGTGGTGCGTCAGGATGTCGAGCACGCGCTCGCCGTCGTCCGCGCCGCCGAGCACGCGGAGGCGCTGGCCGAGGACGACCTTCTCGCCCGTGTCGTGCATCGCCGGCCGGAAGACGAAGCGCCCCACGGCCTGCGGGCGCTCGATCGACCAGCCGGTGAAGGCGCGTGCGACCTCGCGCACGTCCCTCTGCGTGTAGCCGCCGTCCACGCCGAGGGTGTGGAGCTCCATCAGCTCGCGCGCGTAGTTCTCGTTGAGCCCGGCACGCCGGCCGCGGTTCGGCCCCGCGGCCACGACGAAGTCCTCCCGCGCGCTGAGCCAGTTGTCGAGGTAGAAGAGCATCGCCGGGTGACGCGCGGTGGCTCGCACGAGGTCCGGGAACTTCCCGAGTGCTCTGGGCCGGATCGCGTCGCGCTCGTACGCCGCGACGTACCAGCGCACGTCGCCCTTGCCCGCGAAGACGTTGAAGTGGTTGAACCAGAAGTCCACCATCACCTCGTGCAGCTGGCGCTCGCCGGTCACCGCCCGCAGCACCTTTGCGGCCTGGAGCTCCGCGGTGAGCCGAGCCGGGCGCTTCTCCGGCGGGTACATCTCCAGCATGTCCTGGCGCGTCAGCTGGCCGCTCTGGAGCTTCTCGCGCATCCGCGGGTCGGGCCGCGGGTACGCGCGGAGCGCCTCGGGGATCGACATGCGGAGCGAGGCGAGGTCGGCGAGCGCGCGCTCCGTGGCGGTATCGTCGATGGTCTCGGGACGCAGCTGCCGCTCGATCCACGCCTGGAGGCCGAGGGCGCGAACACGCTCGAGGTCACCGGGCCGCGGGCCGAAGCTGAGGCGACTCACGGCGTGGAGGATCGCCCGATCGTCGTCGCGCGGGGCAGGAGCCGGCCGCGGCGCGGCCCCGTCGGTGCCGGCGCCGACGCTCGTCGCGACCGCGCCGCCGCCGACGAGGGCGCCGAGCAGCGCCAACGCGAGCGCCAGGCGTCTCACCGCGGGCGCTCCTGGCCGTGCGGCGGCCCCTGGCCGCGGTACCGCTCGCGGAGCCGCTCCCGCTCCTCTGGCGTCGCCTTCTTCCACTGCTCACGCAGGCGCTCGCGCTCCGCGGGCGGGATCTGGCGCAGCCGTTCGCGCGCCTGGGCGCGTTCCTCGGGCGTCATCTGCTGCCAGCGCTGATAGTTCTTCATGACGCGCTCGCGCTCCTCGGGCGGCATCGTCTCCCACTGACGCTGGCGTTGGAGGAGGCGCTCGCGCTGCTCGGGCGGGAGCTTCTGGAAGCGCTGGTAGGACTCCTGGAGCTCCCGCTTGCGCGCAGCGGGCAGCTCGTTCCAGCGCTGGAGGTCGTTCAGCACGCGCGCCTTCTCGTCGGGCGGGAGCTGGCGGAAGCGCTGGTAGTTCTGGCGTTCCTCAGTCTGGGGCGCCTGGCTCCGCGCGACCTCCGGGGCCAGGCCAAGCAGCGCCACAAGCGCAAGGAGCGCCGGCAGCCGGCCGGCCTTCATGTCACGGGACGGGAAGCGCGGGTCGCCGTCAAGGTCAGCCCTCCTGCGTCCCCGCGAGCTGGTCGAGGCTGCGGATCACGTCGAACTCCTCCAGGAGGTCGAGCCGCTCGACGACCGAGTATTGCCGCAGGAGGTCGAGCCGCCGGCCGATGATGGCCTCCTCCGGCGTCATGGGCTCCACGCCCGGCGACCGCCAGCCATTCCAGACGGCGAAGAACAGCAGCACGCCCGCGAGGCTCGCGGAGAGCGCCAGCGGCAGCGGCCGGCTCCACCATGCGCGCCGACGCGCGCGCCGCGCGTCTAGCTTCAGGCGGAGCTCGGCGCGGTAGCAGCCCCAGTTGACCGCGGGCGCGACGGGCACCGAGTGCCCCAGCTCCGTCAGGAGCGCGCGCACGCGCTCGGCGTCCTGCCGGCAGTCGGGGCAGGCCTCGAGGTGCCGCGCGACACGCTCGCGCTCGCTCGGGGCGAGCTCGCCCCGCACGTACGGCCCCAGCTCGGTCTCGGGATGGTTCGCCATCTCAGCTCGTCTCCATCGTCTTCTTGAGTGTCCGCAGCGCCCGGTGCAGGTGCACGCGCACCGTCGCCTCCGAGCACTTCAGCACCGCGGCGATCTCCGGGGTCGTGAGCTCCTCCTGCACCTGGAGGATCACCGCCGCGCGCTGCTGGGGCGCGAGCCGGTCCACCGCAACCCAGAGCTTGGTCAACGTCCGCTCCCGGCCGAGGGCGTCGACGGGGTCGGCGAAGGGAGCCGGCTGGCGGTCGAGGAGCGACTCGCCCGAGTCCGGATCCGGCTCGTCGCGCAGCCACAGACGCCAGCCCCGGCCCTTCCGGCGGTGGTCCAGGCAGAGGTTGACCAGGATCCGGTAGAACCAGGTCGAGAACTTCGCGCGCCCGGCGAAGCTCGACGCGGACTGGTAGAGCCGGATGAAGGCCTCCTGCGACAGGTCGCGCGCGTCCTCGGCGTTCCTGAGGATGGACCAGGCGAGCCGGTACGCGCGTTCCTGGTACCGCGCGACGAGGAGGTCGAACGCGGCCTCGTCTCGATTAGCCACGCGCTGGCAAAGCACTTCATCGGTAGGCTCCACGCGCCCAGGGTCCTTGCCCCCACATTCCCACTCCTGACTCCGACACCGCAAGGGGCGCAGGCGCCAGACGCCCGCGCCCCCGGTCCCAGGCGCCGCTACTTCGGCTGAGCCTCACGCCCTTCCTGCACGTCCCGCTTGAGGTCGCGGCGGTCGCGCTTGAGCTCCCGCACGTCCCGGCGCCGCTCGCGCGCGTCGGCCTTCAGGTCCTTCCGGTCTTGGCGGATCTCCTTCCGGTCCTGCGCGACGGCGTCCTTGTCGCCCGCCTTGCGATCCTGGTAGAGCTCCCGTCGGTCCTGGCGCAGGTCGCGACGGTCTTGCCGGATGTCCCGCGTGTCCTTCCGGATGTCCCGGCGATCCTCGCGGATGTCCCGGTGATCCTCACGGATGTCCCGTCGGTCCTCCTTGACGTCCTGGGCCGAGGCGCCCCCGAAGCTCAGCGCCACCAGGGTGCCGCCGACCGCGACTGCCTTGAGAACCTTCATCGCCGTTCCCTCCCTTGGGTCCAATCTGTGCTGTCTGCGGGTAGGACGCCGGGGCGTATCGCATTGTTTACAGGCCGTGCGGCAAAGACGCAAGATTCCGGGTATATGGAAGGCGATAGGGAAGGGCACCGCTGCCCTCGGCGCTAGATGGCCAGGAGGGTGCCGGTGACGTGCGCGGAGGCGGGACGGACGAGCATCGCGATGGCGTCGGCCACCGCGTCCACGGGCACCCAGCCCTTCCGGTCGCTGTCGGGCATCGCCGCGCGGTTCGCCTCGGTGTCCATGGTGCTTGGGAGCACGGCGTTGACGGTCACGCCGCGGGACCTCGTCTCCTGGGCGAGCGCCTGCACGAGGGCGATCGCCCCTGCCTTCGCCACGGTGTAGGCGATGAAGCCCCCCTGAGGCGGCACGGCGGCACGCGAGGCCACCACGACCACCCGGCCGTAGCCGGCCCGCAGCATGTGCGGCACGACGGCCCGCGCGCTCGCGAACGCGCTCGTGAGGTTCAGGTGGAGCATCCGTGTCCACGTCGCCTCGTCGGTCTCGACGAGCGCCCCTCCCGCGAAGCCTCCCACGCCCGCGACGAGCACATCGAGGCGCCCGCGCGCCTTCACGACCCTCTCGGCGAACGCGGTCATCGCGGGCAGGCTCGTGGCGTCCAGGGCCTCGGTGACGAGGCGCCCGCGGTCGGCCTGGGCCACGCGCTCCCAGAGCTGCTCGCGCTCCCGCTCGACCGCGTACGGCACGGCGACCGCCGCGCCCTCGGCGAGGAGGCGCAGCGTCACCGCCTGGCCGAGGGCGCCGGTGCCCCCGGTGATGATCGCGACGCGGGACTCGAGCGACCTATTCAGCGCTGGGGGCTCCCATGATCGCCGAGCGCTGGATGTCTGCGTAGCGGACCTGCGACACGTCGAACGCCTTGAGGTTCTCGCGGAGCTTCCGGAACGTCTGGTCGAAGGGCGGGAGCGTCTTGCGCGCGCGCGTGAGGGGCGTCGTCCGCGCCAGCACGTAGTTCTTCACGTACGGGTGGTTGATCCCGCGCTTCTTGATCTTCTGGACCACGTCGCCGAGCGCCTCGTCCGCCGCGCGGACCAGGTCGGCCCGCTCCTGGCGCTCGGCGAGACCCTTCGGGAGCATGAGCTTCAGGAACTTGTCCACGCGTCGCAGGATCGGCGCGAAGGCGCCGCCCGCGAACCGCTTGTTCTCCTCGTAGAGGAGGCCGAGCGTGATGAAGTGCGCCGACTCGAACTGGGCCGCCCACGCCTCCTCGGTCGTCTCCGGCTCGTCGCGGACGAGCGCCCGGTACATGCGGATGACCTCGAACGATTTCTCCTTCAGGTTGTGCGCCTTCTCGACGTTGAGCGGCAGGACCTCGAAGAGCATCTCCTTCTCGACCACGAGAATGGCGGGCACGAGCTCCGCCTTCAGCTTGTCGAGCACCGCGCGCCGGTGGTTGCCATTCGGCGTCCAGTAGACGCCGGGCCGGGGCGAGACCGCCACGATCGGGTCCACGAAGCGGTCGAGCCGCTTGACGGTCTCGCTGAGGCGCTTGACGTGGGTCGGCGAGAGGTCCCGCTGATAGGGGCTCGCCTCGCAGCGCGCGCGCGGTAGGAGGCAGAAGATCTGCCAGTGGTCGCCGACGGGCTCCTGGTAGACCGCGAGCACGCGGCCGCCGTCGCGCTCGACCTGCGACGCGAGCTCTTGCGCGGGCTGCGGGGGTCTCGTGTCAGGCATCGGTCTCGGGCCCTCCGGGGCTCACGCCGGCCCCGCGGACCCGGCCACCATAGTACCGCGGCGCACGCGGCGGACGAGGCTGGCGAGCGAGCCGTAGATGCCCGCCGGCAGGAAGATGATGAAGAGGATCAGCAGGAGCCCGTAGATCGTCTCCGCCATCCCGATGAACTTGAGGCCGAGGACGATGCGCAGGTACTCGGACAGCGCGATCGTGAGCGCGGTGCCGACGGTCGCGCCGAGGAGCGAGTACATGCCGCCGAGCACGACGGCGAAGACGATCCGGAGCGAGACCCCGATCCCCGCGAGCGTGTCGGGGTTCACGTAGGAGATGTACTGCGCGTAGGCGACGCCGCCGACGGCGGTGAGCGCCGCCGAGAGCGCGGTCATCCCCACCTTGAAGCGCGTGACGTGGATGCCGACCGAGGCCGCGGCCGTCTCGTCCTCGCCGATGGCCTCCATCGCCGAGCGCGCCATCGACCGGTCCACGCGGCGCCAGACCAGGAGGCCGGCGAGCCAGAGGAGGAGCGACGCGTAGTAGAAGACGGTCTTGTCCGCGAACTGCATGGCCAGGAGGCTGTCGCCCTGCGCCGGCTTGAGCGAGAGCCCGAGCGAGCCGCCCGTCCAGTCGCGCTCGGCGATGATCAGGAGGCGCACGACCTCGCCGACCGCGAGGGTCACGAGCCCGAAGTAATGGCCGATCACCTGGAAGCGCGAGCAGGGGTAGGCGACGAGGGCACCGAGCAGGACGGCGAGGAGCACCGCGACGAGGCCGCCGAGCCAGGGCGTGAGCCCCCAGAAGTTCCAGAGGAGGGCCGCCGTGTAGGCGCCGAGCCCGAGGAAGGCGCCGTGGCCGAGCGAGACCAGACCGAAGCGCCCCATGAGCGACCAGGCACCGCCGATGAACGCCCAGACGAAGATCTGGATCAGGACGTGAAGGAGATACTGACGCACGTCGCCGAGCGGCAGCCACGGCTCGAGCAGGAGGAGAGCCAGCAGCACGGCGCCGGCGCCGCGCGCGAGCGTCATTGGCGCCTCGCCAGGAGGCCGCCGGGGCGGACGAACATCATCACGATGAAGACGACGAAGGCGATGACGTAGCCCATCTCGGTGGACCAGATCACGCCGGCGATCTGGATGATCTCCGCCATGACGAAGGAGGCGACGAAGGCGCCGGGCATGTTCCCGAGCCCGCCCAGCACGCAGATCATGAACGTGAGCGGCCCGAACTGGCCGCCGAAGAACGGGTGCACGGAGTACTGGAAGATCAGCAGCGCGCCCGCCAGGCCCGCCATGAGCCCGCCCACCGCGGAGGTGACGAGGTAGATGAGCATGGGGGAGGCGCCCATGAGCGCCGTCGCCTCGCGGTCCTGCGCGACCGCGCGGATCGCCGTGCCCATGTACGTCTTCGTGAGGAAGAGGTAGAGTACGACCATCGCGATGATCGAGATCCCGAACGGGATCAGCCGCGTGGCGGGCAGGAAGATCCCGCCGATCTCCCAGCTCGGCAGCGAGAAGCGGACGGTCCGATGGTCCGTCGACCACAGGAACGTGGCGAACGACTGGAGGAAGAAGAGGAGCCCGCCCGTGGCGAGCAGCTGGTTGACCGCGGCGCTGCCGAGGATGGGCGAGATGATCAGGACGTGGACGGCGATCCCGAGGAGCGCGCCGAGGGCGAGCGCGACCCCGCCCCCGACCCAGACCGGCCAGCCGTACACCTGCACCGTGAAGTAGATCGCGTACATGCAGACCATGACGAGATCCACGTAGGCGATCCACACGATGTCGATGACCCCGAAGATCAGGTTCAGGCCGAGCGCCAGGAGCGCCAGGATCCCGCCGAGCAGGATCCCGTTGAGCGCCGCTTCGACGAGGAAGATCGGATCGATCACAGGCCGACGTACGCTTTCCGCACGAAATCTTGCTCGTTCAGCTCGGCGGCGCGCCCCTCCACCTTGATCCGTCCGACCTCGAGCAGGTACGCGCGATCCACGAGCTTGAGCACCTGGCGCACGTTCTGCTCGACGACGAGGATCGTGTAGCCCTCCTCGCGCACGCGGCGGATCAGGTCGAAGACCCGGAGCACCATGACGGGTGCCAGCCCCATCGAGGGCTCGTCGAGCAGGATCAGCTTGGGGTGCGACATAAGCGCCCGGCCGATCGCCAGCATCTGCTGCTCGCCCCCCGAGAGGCTGCCCGCGCGCTGCTTCTGGCGCTCGGCCAGCGTCGGGAACAGCGTGTAGACGCGCGCGAGGCTCTCGGCGAAGGCGCGCCGGGCCGCCGGCAGGAACGCGCCCATCTTGAGGTTGTCCGCGACGGTGAGCTGCGGGAAGATGCGCCGCCCCTCGGGCACGTGGGCGATGCCGTGGCTCACGATCGCGTGGGCGGGCCGGCCGGCGAGCGCGGTGTCCTCGAAGCGGAGCTCGCCAGCACGCGGGGCGATGAGCCCCGAGATCACGCGCAGCAGCGTCGTCTTGCCGGCGCCATTCGGGCCGACCACGGCCACCGCCTCGCCCGCCTCGACCCGGAGGCTCACGTCCCAGAGGGCGGTGAAGGCCCCGTACCCCGCCGTGATACCCCGGAGCTCGAGCATACTCATGCCAGCACGATCTTCTCGCCGAGATACGCCTCGACCACTTTCGGGTCCTCCGCGACCTCGAGCGGTCGGCCCTCGGCGATCTTCTCGCCGTGGTCCAGGACGACCACGCGATCCACGACACGCATGAGCGTGGCCATGATGTGCTCGACCCAGACGATCGTGACGCCGAGCTCCCCCCGGACGCGCCGGAGCATCTCGGCGGCGCCGTGGATCTCGGAGGGGTCGAGGCCGCCCAGGCTCTCGTCAGCGAGGAGGAGCTTCGGGCCGGTCGCGAGCGCGCGCGCCAGCTCGAGCTTCTTGAGGCCGCCGGCGCCGAGGAGCGTCGTCGACGCGCCGGGGTCGGCGGGCAGGCCGACGAGCGCGAGAATCTCGCGCGCCCGCTGACGCGCGGCGGCCTCGTCGGTGCGCCGCGCCGCGCCGAAGTGGGCGGCGACCGCGACGTTCTCGAGGATCGAGAGCTTCCGAAACGGACGGGGGATCTGGAAGGTCCGCGCGATGCCCCGGTGGCAGATCGCGTCGGGCGTGAGGCCGGCCAGCTCCTCGCCGAGGAAGACGATCGAGCCCGACGTCGCCCCGAGCGCGCCGGAGACGCAGTTGAACATCGTGGTCTTGCCGGAGCCGTTCGGGCCGATCAGGCCGAGGATCTCCCCCTGCACGACCTCGAACGAGACCGCGTTGAGCGCGGTGAAGCCCCCGAAGTGCTTGGTGATCCTCCTGACCGTCAGCACGGCGTCTGGCTGAGCGATCCCGCGGCAGCGGAGGAGGGGGTCAGTCGGCTGAGGCCGGACGGCAGGGGAGGTTTGGAGGGGGTCAGTCTCTGACCCCCTCCAACTTCATCATCGCGCCGCAAGCGGCGACGACGCCGGCAGCGGAAGGAGCGGGGGCGCGGTCGCGACCGCCTTCGGGAAGACGAGCTCGAACTTGCCCTCGATGATCTCGAAGACCGCCGGGTAGGAGCGCTCGTTCTGGCCGGCGAAGCGGTGGCCCGCCGGGTAGAACTTCACGCCGTATCCCTGCATCGTGCCGCCCTCGGGGATGTCGGTCTCGCGCGCCGCCTTCGCGAGCGCCTCGGGGCCGAAGCCGCCGTGCTTCTGGATCGCGCGCGGCAGCACGTCGTTGAGCAGGATCCACATGTTGTTGAAGCCCATCGACACGTGCGGGGCGATGGCCCGATCCTGCACGTCCTTGTCGTAGAGCGTCTTGTAGCGGCGTACCATCTCCGCGGTCATCTCGCCCACGCCCGGCTTGAGCTTCCTTCCGTCGAGGAGCTGCGAGGCGATCGGGTCGAGCGTGTGGAAGCCCTCGATCTCCCGCGCGCCGAAGGCCTCCTTCAGCTTGTCGATCTGGCTGTGACCCGCGCCGTGGCCGATATACGCGCGCACGCGCAGGCCCTGCTCCTTGGCCTGCCGGAGGAACAGGGCGATGTCCGGGTTGTAGCCCGTATGGAAGAGCACGTCGGGCCGCACCGAGCGGAGCTTGGTGACGAGTGACGAGAGGTCGGGCGCCTGGATCGAGTAGCCCTCCTTGAGCACGACGTTGAGCCCCAGCTCCTTCGCCTTCAGCTCGCTGCCGAGCGCGACGTCGGTGCCGTAGGCTCCGTCCTCGTGGATGATCGCCAGCCGCAGCTCCTTCGCCGGCTTCTTGAACTTCTCCTGCGAGTACTCGGCGATGTACTGCACGGAGAGCGAGCCGAACTGGTCGCCCGTCGCCTGTGGCCTGAACGTGTATTGGAGGTTCCGGCCGTCGAAGACCTTGGAGGAGATCGCCGTCGTGATCCAGAGGAACCGCTTCTGCTTGTCCACCTTCTCGGCCAGCGGTACGGCGTGGGCGCTCGAGTAGATGCCGGCGAGGATGTCCACCTTGTCGACATTCAGCAGCCGCTCGGCCTCGTTGATCGCGACCTCGGCCTTGGACTGTCCGTCCCCGTCGATCTGGACGATCTTGTACTGGCCGAGCACTCCGCCCTTCTCGTTGATGTAGTCGATCATCATCTTGGCGCCGCGCCAGCAGTTGAGCGACCCGCCCGCGGCGAACGGGCCGGTGTGATCAAAGAGCACGCCGATCTTGATCGGCTGTCCCTGGGCATCGGCGGCGCGATTCGGCGCGGTGACCAGGAGGGCCACGCCGACGAGGATCAGCGCCGAAACCATTCGCCGTGTCTTCATGTGGCCGGGCCTCCTCGGGGCAAGGGGTGGCTGGGGCAAAAGCCGTCGCAACGTTAGCATGTCTTGCGCAGGAGGACCATCCATTCCTGACTCTGGCGGGCCCGCACCGATCGCGGCGCGTACGCGCGCTCGACGCGGAACGGCGGCCGGAACCGGCGGAGCTCGGATCGCGGCACGGCGAAGGGCGGGCCCGCAGCGCGGCGGCGCAGCGGGAAGAGACACGCGAGGAGCCAGCCGCCCGGCCGGAGGATCGCCGCCATCGTCCGCACGTACTCGGCCCGACGCGCCGGATCGATCGCGCAGAAGCACGTGTACTCCCAGATGCCGTCGAAGGCGTTCGCGTAGTCGCGTGCGAGCGCGAAGATGTCGCGCTCGACGAACTCGGCGGCGACGGCCTCGGCGCGCGCGAGGGCGCGCGCCTCGCGGACCGCAGTGGGCGAGAAGTCGAAGCCGACCGCCGCGTAGCCCTGGCGCGCCAGGTAGCGCGCGTCGTGGCCGCGGCCGCAGCCCGGGACCGCGACGCGCCCGCGCGGGGGCGGCGTCGTCTCGATGAAGTCGACGAGCGGCGGCGCGGGCTGGCGCAGCTCCCAGCCGTCCGCGCCCCGCGCGTAGAGGTCGGTCCAGAACTCAGACGCGCTCACAGAGGCCACGCGAGCCCCTCGAAGTCATCGATGACGCGTGCGGCGCCCGCGGCGCGCAGCTCCTCCTCGGTGTGGGCCGTGACGACGCCGATCACCTGCATGCCCGCGCGCCGGGCCGCTTGGACGCCGACGACGGAATCCTCGAAGACGAGACACGAGCGTGGCGGGACCCCGATGCCCTCGGCCGCGCGCAGGTAGACCTCGGGGTCGGGCTTGCCGGACCGCACGTCCTCGGCCGCCACGACGACCGAGAAGCGCTCACGGAGGTGAAGGCGCCCGAGGAGGCGGTCGACGTCGTGGCGTGAGGCGGAGGTGGCGACGGCGCGCGGCACGCCGGCCCGCGCCAGCGCGTCGATGAAGGTCGCGACGCCCGGGACCGCGGGGAGCCCCTGGCGCGAGAGACGGAGGTAGTGGTCGCGCTTCCGGTCGGCGAGACGCTCGGCCTCGAGCCACGGCAGGTCGCGGCCCAGCAGGAGCGACACCGCCTCGTGGCCGGGTCGCCCGATGGTGAGCCGCCAGTCATCCGGCCGCGCCGGCGTCGTCCCGAGCTCCTCGAGGAGCGCGCGCCACGCCGCGCGGTGGTGGGCGCCGGAGTCGATCAGCACCCCGTCCATATCGAAGATCACGCCGCGGGTGGTCACCGCGCGGCGAGCTCGGGGCTCGCCTCGGCCGGCGGGGCCCCAACCCCGCGACGGCCTGCGGCTCGCACGTCTCGCACGATTTCACCGCTCGCCTCGGCCGGCGGGGCCCCAGCCCCGCGACGGCCTGCGGCTCGCACGTCCATATCCAAGATCACGCCGAGAACGCTCACCGCGCGGCAGGCACCCCGCTGGTGGTCACCGGAGCCTGTACAGGGGGACGAGGGCGCGGAAGGTCTCGAGGGCGGCGGCGCGGTACTGCGCCTCGGTCCAGCGCGCGGCCTCCGCGGCGGGGACCGCCCGCCCGATGACGAGCTGGCCGTCGCGCGTTCGCGTCAGCTCGTCGCCCAGCTGGGCGAGCGCGTCGGGTGCCAAGTCCGCGAGCGGCGCCGCCGGCTCCTCGTCGTGCTCGTTCTTGAACCACGCGAGGTTCTTGACTCGCCGGAGGACGGGCGCCAGTCTCGGCGCGCTTCGCCGCCAGGCCGTGGCCCAGCGCTTCTTGTCGGCATGCTCCGGGCCCACCTCGAAGAGGAAGCGCACGCAGTGGCGCGAGACGGCCACCTTGAAGTGGCAGTGCTTCTTGTACCCGCGCGCGTCGGGGCCGAGCGCCACCCACGTGTCGCCGGGTGGGTTCACGGTCCGGCGGGCGTGCTTCGCGACGTGGGCGAAGACCTCGGCGCCAGTGGAGCGGCTCACAGGGGGCGCCAGGCTGTGGCCGAGCGTCTCGAGCTTCGGCCGCACCCGGCTCCGGATCTCGTCCATGCGCGTCCGGAAGCCCTCCACGTCGAACACCTTGAAGTCTCCTGTGACGAATGCACCAAACGGCATCGGCGTTCTCCTCGGCTCAGAGCTCGTCGAGCGGATAGATCGGGCGGCGCACGCGCTTGAAGGTGAAGCGCGCCAGGTTCGACGACGAGAGGCCTGGCGCGTCAGCCTCGATGATGGCGTGCGCGAGCGGCTCGAAGGCGGCGCGGTAGTGGATGGACGATTTCACGACAATGATCCGCTCGGCCAGCGGGTCGATCCCGACGAAGCGGAGCATCTCGGGGTCGAGGGTCTGCCAGCGGAGCGAGATGAGGATGATCTTGAGGTCATTCACGTCGAGCACGGCGGTCGGGCCGAGGCGTCCCTCGAGGCCGCGGAACATCGGTCCCTTGTGGACGAAGCGACCGTCGGAGAGCGTGCGCACCTGGCCGGTCACCTCGACGGGCGCGCCGTGGCTCGGGTCCACCTTGCCGCCGACCTTGAGCGTGACGGTCGCGCCGACGCCCGCCGCGACGCAGGCGCGCACGGCCTCTCGGTCCCAGAGGCAGGCGACCGTCGTCTGCCGCGCGCCGGCTCGCAGGAGCTCGCGCAGGATCTCCGTCGTGTCGCCGGCGGCGCCGCCGCCCGTGTTGTCGGCGATGTCCGCGAGGATCACCGGGCGGCCGTCGGCGGCCAGGGCGCGCGCGACAGCCGCGGGCACGGGGAGCGCCTCGTGCAGGAACTCGCGCCGGTGCGCCCACGCCGCGGCGGCGAGCCGGTCCGCGAGCTCCTCGGCGAGGGCCTGGTCGCCGTCGGTCACGACGTAGCTCGAGAGCCCCGCGTCACGGATGTCGGCGAGCGGGAAGCCCGCGAAGACCGAGATCGAGACCACGCGCGGGTCGCGCGCGAGCTCGTCCGCCATGTCGTAGAGCCGCCGCATCGGCCCGCGCGCGGTGAGCTGGCCCGCGATGGGCGGGAGCAGCGGGGACTGCCGCCAGGCGGTCGCGGGCCGGATCCGGCCCGCCGCGACGTCGAGCAGACGCTCCGTCGCCTCACGCCCGCGGGCGTCCATGTCCACGTGCGGATAGGTCTTGTAGCCGTGGAGCAAGGTTGCGTGCCTCACCATGTCCTCGGTGACGTTCGCGTGGAAGTCGAGCGTGACCGCGACGGGCACGGCCGGGCCCACCGTGGCGCGCACGGCCCGCAGGAGCTCGCCCTCGCCGTCCTCGAGCCCCTCCGGCACCATCGCCCCGTGGAGGTCGAGCAGCACGCCGTCGAGGCGTCCCGCGGCGGCGAGGTCCGCCACCACCCGGCGTGTCGTCTCCGCGTAGAAGGCCGCCGCCACGCGTCCCGCGGGCGCCGCCGCCGCCGCGAGCGACGGCACGAGCGTCACGCCGCGCGTCTCGGCGACGTCGATCATGCCGCCGAGGCACGTGCCCGTGCCGCGATACGCCTCGAGGAGCTCGCCGCCGTAGCGCAGGTCGCGCGCCTCGAACTGCCGGCGATCGCTCGGCAGCGTGCTGAAGGTGTTCGTCTCATGGGAGAACATGGCGATGAAGAACCGCACGAAGCCTCCTTGGGAGCGGGGGTTAATATAAGGGTTCAGGTCGCGTCTGTAAACGGCGACGAAAGGAGATCCCATGTTTCACAACCTCCGCGAGGGCGGCATCGTCCGGCAGCTCGCGCCCGGCGTCAACGCGCGCGTGTTCCCCGGCGTGCACGCGATGCTGTCGGTCGTGACGCTCGAGCCGCACTCGACCTCGCCCGTGCACTCGCATCCGAACGAGCAGTGGGGCGTCTGCCTCGAGGGCGAGTGGATCCGCATCCAGGACGGCGTCGAGCACCACGTGAAGGCCGGCGACTTCTGGCAGACGCCGCCGAACGTGCCGCACGGCGGCCGCACGCTCGACGCGCGCTGCGTGGTCCTCGACATCTTCGCGCCCCCGCGCGAGGAGTATCGGCAGCCCGGGCAGGGGCTCGGCGCCGCCTCGGTGTCGCCGGCGCGCGCGTGATCCGCGTCCTCGAGCTGCTCACGACGAGCGCGCTCGGCGGTGGCCCGCGGCAGGTGTACGACCTGGCGCGCCGGCTCCCCCGCGACGAGTTCGAGGTCACGGTGGCGGCGCCCCACGACGGAGTCTTCTTCGACCGGTTTCGCGCGCTCGGGCTCACGGTCGCGGAGGTGGGTGCCGACCGGCTCGACCCCCGGACACTCCGGGCGACGCTCCGGCTCGTCCGCGAGCGCGAGATCGAGGTGATCCACTCGCACGGCAAGGGTGCCGGCCTCTACGGGCGGCTCGCCGCGCGCTGGATCGGCGTGCCCGCCGTCCACACCTTCCACGGTGTCCATTACGAGCGCTACCCGCCGCGTCTGGCGCAGCTCTATCTCGCGCTCGAGCGCCGGCTCGCGCGCTGGACCCGCACGGTCATCTCCGTCTCCGCGACGCAGGAGGCCGAGGCGCTCGCCCTCGGGCTCTTCACCCTGTCGCAGAGCGCGACCGTCCTCAACGGCGTGGACCTCGAGGCGCAGGACCGCCTCGTCGCGGGCGCGCCGCTCGCGCGCGAGGGCCTCGGCCTCGCGCCGGACCTGTTCGTGCTGGGCACCGTCGCGCGCTTCGACCCGGTCAAGCGGCTCGACGCGCTCGTCGGCGCGCTCGGCGCGCTGCGACGCCCGCGCGTCGCGCTGCTCCTCGTGGGGGGCGGGCCCGAGCGCGACCGGCTCCGGCGCCTGGCGGCCGGCGCGCGCCTCGACGGCCGCGTCGTCTTCGCGGGCTGGCTCGACGAGCCGGCTCGCGTCTTCCCGGCGATCGACCTGTACGTGTCGGCGTCGCAGAAGGAAGGGCTGCCCCTCGCCGTGCTTGACGCGATGGGCGCGGGCCTCGCCGTCGTCGCGACCGACGTCCCGGGGCACCGCGACGTCGTCCGCCACGACGAGACGGGCCTGCTCGTGCCGTCGGGCGGCGAGCAGGCGCTCGCCGCGGCGATCGAGACGCTGATGGACGACCCGGAGCGGCGGCGGCGCATGGGCCGCGCCGGGCGCGAACGGGTGCGGACCGAATTCGGAGTCGCCGCGATGGTCGAGAAGACGGGGGCGATCTACCGCGCGGCTAGAGCTTCATGTGCGGGTCGAGCCAGTCCCGCAGCGCGTTCCCCATCAGGTTGATCGCGAACGTCGTGGTGAAGATGGCGAGGCCGGGGAACGCCGCGATCCACCACGAGTTGAGCATGTACACGCGCCCCTCCCCCAGCATGTTGCCCCACGCCGGCGTCGGCGGCTGGATCCCGAGGCCCAGGAAGGACAGGAACGACTCGAGGACGATCACCTGGGCCACCTGGAGCGTGGCGATGACGACGATGGGAGAGACGAGGTTCGGCAGGATCTGGCGGAAGATCAGCCGGGCGTGACTCATCCCCAGCGCCCGGCCCGCCACGACGAACTCGCGCTCGCGGATGGCCAGCGTCTCCGCCCGGATCACGCGCGCGTAGATCGGCCAGCCCGCCACGCCGAGCACGATGATCATGTTGGTCAGGCTCGAGCCGAGCACGGCGATCACGGCGAGCGCCAGCAGCACGAACGGGAAGGTGAGCAGCACGTTCACCACCATCGTGATCACCCAGTCGACGCGTCGGCCGAAATAGCCGGCCGTGAGGCCGAGGAGCACGCCGATCGTGGCGGAGAGCAGCATCGCGGAGACGCCGATCACGAGCGAGACCCGTCCGCCGTAGATCACGCGCGCGAGGAGATCGCGCCCGATCTGGTCGGTGCCGAGCAGGTGCCGGGGCGTCCCGCCGTCCATCCAGACGGGCGGGGCCAGGCGCTGGCGGATGTTCACGGCGAGCGGGTCGTGCGGGGCGATCGAGGGCGCGAAGACCGCGCTCGCCACGATCGCGAGCAGGAGGGCGGCCGCGGCCATCCCCCACTTGAGGCGCACGAGGCGCCGAAGGGACCCCCGGAGCGCCGTGGGCTCGTCGGCGGCCGTGACCGTCGCCGCTTCGAGCGTCGCCATCCGAGCTATCGTGCTCCGTTCGAGCGCCGGCTTTGCCGGCGCAACTCTTCCTGGGGGGAGGTTTCGGAAGGGGGGCGAAGCCCCCCGCCGAGAATCACGCGCTCACCCGGATGCGCGGATCGATGAAGCCGACGACGAGATCCACGATGACGTTGGCCGTCACGATGAGCAGGGCGAGCAGCACGACGGCGCACTGGACGACCGGAAAGTCCTGGTTACGGATCGACTCCACGGTGAGCGTCGCCACGCCGGGCCAGGCGAAGACCGTTTCCGTGATGATGGCCCCGCCCAGGAGCTGCCCGAACTGGAGCCCGAGGATCGTGATGATCGGGATGCACGCGTTGCGGAAGGCGTGCTTGATGACCACCGTGCGCTCGCCGACGCCCTTGGCCCGGGCCGTCGTGATGTACTCCATGCTCAGCACCTCGATCACACCCGACCGGACGAGGCGCATGGTGATCGGCGCGAGGGCGGCGCCGAGGCAGAAGGCCGGCATGACGAAGTGCTGCCACGTGCCGTAGCCGGACGCGGGGAGCGCGCGGAGCCAGACGGCGAAGATGATGATGAGCATGATGCCGAACCAGAAGAGGGGCATCGCCTGCCCCGCCACCGCGATGGCGGTGCAGAGCGTGTCGACGAACGAGTGCCGCTTGAGGGCGGCGAGAATGCCCAGCGGCAGCGCGATCAGCAGGGCCACGACGAGACCGGCCAGGGTCAGATAGATCGTCGCCGGCATACGCTCGAGGACCAGACTGAAGGCCGGCGTGTCCGCGTACCAGGACTTGCCGAAATCGCCCTGGACGGCCTGGCTCGCGAACTTCCAGTACTGCACCAAGAGCGGCTGGTCGAGCCCGAGCAGCTTCCGGTAACGCTCGAACTCCTCCTTGCCGGCGTTCTGGGGCAGGAGGAGGAGGACGGGGTCGCCGAGCACGTGCAGGATGACGAAGGCGAGGATCGAGATGCCGATGACGACGACGACGAGCTGCACGAGCTGCTGGACGACGTAGCTACGCATGATGCGCGCAGGAACGGCGGGCCTCCGGGGGACGCGTCACGCGACGTCGGGTGTGCCGACCGCGACGCCTCTCCCCGGCCCCGGCTCCGATGCGGCTACTTCTTGCGCGGCGTGACGAGGAACATGCGGTCGATCTCGTCCCGCGGCGCCTGATACTCCACGCGCTGGGAGATGCCCCAGACGCCGCGGAGGCCCCACTTGAAGACGTAGGCGGCGTCCTCGAAGATGAGCCGCTGGATCCTGGCGTAGATCTCGGCGCGCTTCTTCTGGTCGAGCGTGGAGCGCCCCTGGATGATCAGGTCGTCGAGCGCCTTGTTGCAGTAATAGCTGTAGGCCTCGCCGCACTTCATGACGTCGTAGAGGATGGCGTCGGCGTCGAAGACCGAGTAGTACCCCCACGACCACTCGAACATGGGGTCCGCCTTGCCGTCGCGCACGAGGTTGACGAAGGGGCCGGTCTCGCCGACGTACCGCCTCCGCGTGCGGATCCCGACCTTGGCGAGGTCGGCGGAGATCGCCTCCGACGTTTGCGGCAGCGCGGGCTCGACGACCGGCCCCGTTTGTAGAAAGCCCACCTCGAAGCCGTTCGGGTAACCGGCCTCGGCGAGGAGCTTCTTGGCGGCGGCGACGTCCTGTCGGTAGGGCTTGAGGCTCGCATCGTAGCCGAAGGCCATCGGGTTCACGGTCGTCGCCGTCCGGTCGCCCAGGCCGTTCAGGACGTGCTTGATGATCGCGTCCATGTCGACCGCGAGGTTCGCCGCTTGACGCACGCGCCGGTCGGTGAACGGGTTCGGGCCGGTCCGGGCCGCCTGGTCGAGCTGGAGCATCGCCGTCCGGAGGATCGGCGCGGTCGACGTCCGCGCCACGCCCGACTTGTCGATCACGTCCATCTGGTCGGGCGGGACCGCCTTGATCACGTCGACGCCGCCGGAGATCAGCTCGGCGATCTGCGTCGCCTGCTCCGGAATGATCCGAACCCGGACGTGCTTGAACGCCGGCTTGGGGCCCCAGTAGTCGTCGTTGCGGACGAGGAGGTGCTCTTGCTTCTTCGTCCACCTGACGAGCTTGTAGGGGCCGGTGCCGATCGGGTTCTCCTGCATCCACTCGTGCCCCTTCTCCTTGATCGCCCTTTCGGACTGCATGACCAGCGCGGTCATCCGCTCGACGAAGAGCGGGTAGGGCCCGTCGGTCTTGAAGCGGACGGTGTGGTCGTCGACGACCTCGACGCTCTTGATCTTGACGTGGTTCCCGCGCGCGGTCAGCTTCTTCTCGGGGTCGAGGACCCGGTCGAACGTGGCCTTGACGTCGCGCGCGGTGAATGGCGTCCCGTCGTGGAACTTCACGCCCTGGCGCAGCTTGACTTCCCACGTGGTGTCGTCGAGGGTCTTCCACGAGGTGGCGAGACTCGGACCGACCTTGCCCGTCTTGAGATCGCGCGCCGCCAGGTGGTCGAACACGTGATAGCCGAGGATGATGGACTCGCGGAGCACGGAGTTCGGCGGGTCCCAGTTCTGCACGTCCGACTGGAGCGCATACACGACGGTGTCGTCCTTGCCCTGCGCCCGCGCCAGGGCCGGGAGCAGCAGGACGAACGTGACGACGCTGAGGAACAAGCACTGACGCCGACCCATGATGTCCTCCATGCGGCACGCGGTGCCGTCGGGGCTGCCCGAAAAAGAGCGCGGTCATGATGGGGCGAAATCGAGTTGACTGTCAAATGCTACAATCGGCCACGTGAGCGAGCTCTTCCTCGTCACCGGCGGCGCGGGGTTCATCGGCTCGCACCTCGTGGCGCGGCTCCTCGCCGACGGCGCGCGCGTGCGAGTGCTCGACAACTTCTCCGCGGGCACGCGCGCGAACCTGGCCTTCGCGGCGAAGGTCGGCAAGCGGCTCGAGGTGGTCCGGGGCGACATCCGGAACCGCGCGACCGTGGAGCGCGCGGCGCGGGGCGCGCGGGCGATCTTCCACCAGGCGGCGATGCGCTCGGTGCCGCGCTCGGTGAAGGACCCGCTCGGCGCCAACGAGAACAACGTCACGGGCACGCTGAACGTGCTGCAGGCCGCTCGGCGTTGCCGGGTCCCGCGCGTGGTCTTTGCCTCGTCGTCGTCCGTGTACGGTGCGCGCCCCGACCTCCCGAAGCGCGAGGAGCAGCCGCCAGACCCCATCTCGCCCTACGCGGTGTCGAAGGCCGCGGGCGAGCAGTACGCGGCCGTGTGGACGCGCCTCTTCGACGTCGCGACCGTGGGGCTCCGCTATTTCAATGTCTTCGGCCCGCGCCAGGACCCGAAGTCCGAGTACGCGGCGGTGATCCCCCGCTTCATCCTGTGGGCCCTCGGCGGCCGGCCGCTCGAGGTCCACGGCGACGGGACGCAGTCGCGGGACTTCACCTACATCGACAACGTCGTGGAGGCGAACGTGCTGGCCGCGCGGGCGCCAGGTGTCGGCGGCGAGGTCTTCAACGTCGGCTGCGGTGAGCGCGTGAGCCTGCTCGCGATCGTCGCGAAGCTCGAGGCGAGCGTCGGGCGGCGGCTCGAGCGGAAGCACACGCCGCTGCGCTCGGGCGACGTCCCGCACACGCTCGCCGACCTCTCGAAGGCCAAGCGGCTGCTCGGCTACACGCCGCTCGTCGGGTTCGACGAGGGGCTCCGGCGGACGGTCGAGTACTTCCGGACGCTCACGCGGTAGACGAGGAGGAGGTCGCGATGCGCCAGGCCGTCGCGCTGAGGGTTCTCGCGTCGCTCGCCCTGACGCTCGCGCTCGGGCCGGCCGCGGCGCGCGCCCAGGGCACGCTGGTCGTGCAGAACAGCACCGAGCCGCCGGGCCTCGACCTCACGGCGACACCGGCCTCGGCGACGGCGGGGGTGGTCCTCTACAACATCCAGGAATGTCTGGTGAAGGTCGACCGTCACGGCAAGCTCGTGCCATGGCTGGCCGAGCGCTGGAACACCACGGACAACCGGAACTACACCTTCTTCCTGAAGCGCGGCGTCCGCTTCCACAACGGCCGCGAGCTGCGCGCCGCCGACGTCAAGTACGTCTTCGACCGGGCGATGAACCCGGAGACGAAGCACCCGTACCCGGGCTACTACGCGGCGATCGGCGACATCATCGTCCGGGACGACTACACGATCACGTTCGCGCTCAAGAGCCTGAACGCGAACTTCCTCCTCAACCTCGCCCGCCAGGGCTCGGTCATCTACCCGCGCGAGGCCGTGGACACGCTGAAGAGCGAGCCGATCGGCACGGGGCCGTTCCGCTTCGCCGAATGGGTGCGCGGCGACCGGATCGTGCTCGCCCGGAACCCCGAGTACCACGCGAAGGGCCTCCCGAAGCTCGACAAGGTCGTGTTCCGGTTCATCCCCGACCCCAACGCCACGCTGGCGGCGCTCAAGGCCGGCGACGTCGACGCCTCGCTCTTCGGCCTCGGGCCGGAGCACGCGCAGGAGCTGCAGAAGGACCCGCGCTTCCAGGTGATCGTCGGCGACACGACGAACGACGTGATCCTGGCGATGAACAATTCACGGAAGCCCTACGCCGACGTGCGCGTCCGGCGGGCGATCACCCACGCGATCAACAAGGCGGACGTGCTGAAGGGTGCGATGTTCGGGATGGGACGGATCCTCGGCAGCAACGTGGATCCGCTGAACCCCTACTTTGTCGACCTCGCCGGCGCGATGCCCTACGACCCGGCGAAGGCGAAGAAGCTGCTCGCCGAGGCCGGCTACCCGAACGGCTTCGAGACGGTGCTGAAGGTCTCGCCGCAGTACGACTACACCGTGCGGAGCGGCGAGATCATCGTTGACCAGCTGCAGAAGGTCGGCGTGCGGGTCAAGCTCGAGCAGATCGAGTGGGGCCAGTGGATCGCCCGCGTCTGGCGCGAAGCGGACTACGACCTCACGATCATCGGCCACGCCGAGGCCTGGGACATCTCGAACTACGCGAACCCGAAGTACTACTTCCGGTACGACAACCCGAAGTTCCAGGAGCTGTTCCAGAAGTCGGAGGTCACGCTCGAGGACAAGGCGCGCCGCGAGCTCTATCTCCAGCTGCAGCGGATGCTGGTCGAGGACGCGCCCGCCGTGTGGCTCTTCATGCACCCGCGGCTGGTCGTCGCGAAGAAGGGGCTCCAGGGCCTGTGGAAGGACCTGCCGATCCCGTCGGCCGATCTCTCCGAGGTCGCGTGGACCAAGTAGCCGGGGTGGTCGCGTAGGCGCGTGCGGCGGTATGTGCTGAGACGGGTCGCGACGCTCGTCGCGACCCTCGTCTTCGTCTCCGTGCTCGTGTTCGTCGTCATCCGCGTGCTGCCCGGCGATCCCGCGCTGATCATCATGGGCACCGAGGGAAGCCCCGAGGCCGTCGTGCGCCTGCGTGAGGCGCTGGGTCTCAACCGACCGCTCGCGGTCCAGTACGCCGACTGGCTCCGGCGGGCGCTCGCCGGGGACCTCGGCGTGTCGATCCAGTACGACGTGCCGGTCTCACGCCTCATCCTGAGCCGCCTGCCGCTCACGCTGCCCCTCATGCTGATGGCGGCGACGCTGATGCTCCTCACCGCGCTGCCGCTCGGTCTCTACGCGGCGACGCGCCACCGGCGGGTGGGGGACTACGCCGCGATGGTCCTCTCGCAGGTCGGCATTGCCGTGCCGTCGTTCTGGGCGGGGCTCCTGCTGATCCTGCTCTTCTCGGTTCGGCTCGGCTGGGTGCAGTCGGGCGGCTTCGCGGGCTGGGCGGGCGGGGTCTGGCCGGGGGTGCGCTCGCTGCTGCTGCCGGCGGTGGCGCTCGGCCTCTTCCAGGCGGCCGTGCTTGTCCGGGCCACGCGCTCCTCGGTGCTCGACGTCCTGCGCGAGGACTACGTGCGCACGGCGCGCGCCAAGGGCGTCAGCGAGGTGCTCGTCCTCGGCAAGCACACGCTGCGGAACGCCCTGATCCCGATCGTCACCGTGGCGGGCATCCAGCTCGGCCAGCTCATGGCGGGCTCGATCATCCTCGAGTCGGTGTTCGCGCTCCCCGGGATCGGCCGCCTGGCGCTCGGCGCCATCACCGCGCGCGACCTGCCCGTGGTCCAGGGGGTCACGCTCTTCGTGGCCTCCTGCATCGTCCTGATCAACTTCGCCGTGGACCTGCTATACGGCGTCCTCGATCCGCGGATCCGCTACGAGTAGGGGAGGATGAGCCGCGCGCGGGCGTGGGGGCACCTGACATTCACCCTCGGCGTGGCGATCACCGCCTCGCTCGTCCTGACCGCGGTGCTCTCGCTCGTGTACACGCCGCAGGACCCGCTCGCGATGTCCATCACGACGCGGCTCCGGGCGCCGTCGGCCGCGCATCCGTTCGGCACCGACCAGTACGGGCGCGACGTGCTGTCGCGCGTGATGCGCGGTGCGCTGACCTCGATCGCGGTCGGCGTCATCGCGGTGGGGATCGGCGCGGCGGTCGGGGTCCTCCTCGGGATCGCGAGCGGCTACGCGCGCGGCTGGCTCGACGAGGCGTGCATGCGCCTGATCGACGCGCTCCAGGGGTTCCCGGCGATCCTGTCGGCGCTCCTCTTCGCGGCGGTCTTCACGCCCGGCGTCGTGATCAGCATGGTCGCCATCGGCATCGCGTTCGTCCCGGCGTTCGCCCGGCTCACGCGCGCCGCCTTCCTCGAGCTCGCCCCGCGCGAGTTCGTCGTCGCGGCGCGGGCGCTCGGCGCACGCGACGCGCGGCTCGTCCTCCGCCACATCCTGCCGAACACGCTGCCGCCGCTGATCATCCAGGCGACGACGAGCTTCCCGGTGGCGATCCTCGCCGAGGCCGCGCTGGCCTACCTGGGGCTCGGCACGCAGCCGCCCCAGCCGTCCTGGGGGCTCATGCTGAAGGACGCCCAGAACTTCCTGTCCCTGAACCCATGGTTCGCCGTCTTCCCGGGCGGCGCGATCGCCCTCACCGTGCTCGGCCTCAACCTCCTGGGGGACGGGCTCCGCGACCTGCTCGACCCGAAGACGGCGTGAGGCGGCTCACGCGCGGACCGCGCCGATCCTGATCACCTCGCCGCGGCCGGCTCGGCTCACGAGCGGCAGCGTCGACTCGAGGAGAAGCTTCAGCGCGCCGCGGCCCGCCCGCGATTCCGCGAGCCCGGCGAGTGCCGGCGAGCCGTGATCGCGCAGGAAGTTCGAGAGGCTCCAGAGGTAGTACCGCGGCTGGGCCCGGTGCCGGCACCAGAGCATGCGGCCGCCCGCCTTCCGGACGGTCCGCTCGAGGGTCTCCGGCGTGAAGTGGGACAGGTGGCGCGGCAGCTCGAGTCCTGACCAAGCGCGCCCGAACAGCGCGGCGCCGAGGCCGCCCGCGTTCGGGACCTCGACGATCAAGAGCCCGCCGGGCGCGAGCCAGCCGAGCATGCGCCGCACGACGCTGACAGGATCCACGACGTGCTCGAGCACATGGAAGGCCGTGACGACGTCGAAGCTCGCCGCCGCGAACGGCGCCCGGAGAACGTCCCCGACGTAGAGCTCGTCGGTGAACCGGCGCGCCTTCTGCGCCGCGGCCTCGTCCACCTCGATGCCGCTGACCCGCCAGCCGAGCGCCCGCGCCACGGCGAGCCCGGCGCCCGAGCCGCAGCCGACGTCGAGATAGCGCCCGCCGCCGATCCACGGCAGGCAGCTCCAGCGGAGGCGACGGAGCAGCGCGCGCGCCCGGAGGCGCGTGAGCAGCCCGACGTCCCGATCGCGCAAGCCGCCGTACCCGAGGCCGCTCGCGAGCGCCCGCCTCACGGCGCGGATGCGCGCGGGTGAGCCCTTGAACGGCACCCGGGGCGACGGCTCATGATGGCGCGGATAGTGGTCGGGGTAGCACGCCGCCAGGTGCTCGTCGCGGACGCGCGGCCGCTGATAGAGGAGTCCGCACTCGCGGCAGCGCACAACGGTGTAGAGACCCGGCACCGCGAACACCCGGTCGGGGGTGGTCCACACCGGTTCGGCGCGCTCGCTTCCGCAGAGCGCGCACGGCGCGTCGACCGTCGGGAGGCCGCTCACTGGTAGCGAGGTCCGCGAGGCCGGCGTGCACCGTGGGTGGTCCGAGACAGGCGCGCGTCGCTCATCTGCCAGCGTCGACGATACGGGGATTCGAGCGTCGCGCAAGGGGCTCCGCCACAGGAATTGACTTTTACCGCAGTGTGTCGTTATGGTATCGGTTGGTCTTGGCGCAGCCCCGCTGGCCTTGTGTGCAGCGAAATCAGGGGCCTGGGCCGCGGAGAGAATGGCGACATGAAGGTTTTTAGCACCTCGTTCACGCTGTCGAGTGAGGAGCGCACCGAGGTTTCCGATATCACGAAGCTGGTGCGGGATGCGCTACAGCAGTCACCGATCACGGCCGGCATCGCGCTCGTCAACACGCTCCACACGACCTGCGCGCTGTTCATCAACGAGTTCCAGAGCGCGCTCATCGACGACCTGAAGGCGCTCATCGAGCGCCTCGTGCCGGAGCGCCACGGCTACCGCCACGACGACCCCCGGATCTCGGACTGCGAGCGCGGGAACGCGCATTCGCACCTGCGCGCGGCGCTCCTCGGCCGCAGCATCGCGCTCGGTGTCACCCACGGCGAGCTGACGCTCGGCCGATTCCAGTCCATCATCTTTGCGGAGCTCGACGGGCCCCGGAAGCGGGAGATCAGCATCCAGGTGATCGGCGAGTAGGCGCGGGTCACCCTCACCGTCAGCGACCGACCGTCGCGAGTCGCCTCCCACCGCGGTAGGCAGCCCATTCCCGAGACGAACCAGGAATGCGCGCTGTGCGGAGCACCTGTCGTGCAGCGTCTGTTCGCCGCGCACGATCGTCTGCACCACCTGCCGGGAGAATTTTGGGTGGTGCGGTGTGCCGCGTGCGGCCTCACCCAGACCTCGCCGCGGCCCACGGGCGCGGCGCTGGCCGCCTACTACCCCGCGGACTACGGTCCGCACCGCGACGCGGGGGACGAGGCCGGCGGGCGGGAGACGGACGCCGACCCGCGCACGCGGGGCTGGCTCAGAGCGCGCTTCGGAAGTCGGCGCATCTGGTGGACCCCCGAACTGCCCCCGGGCGCCCGCGTGCTCGAGCTCGGCAGCGGCGCGGGGCTCTTTGTCCGGCACGCGCTCGCGCGTGGGTGGGAAGTCCACGCTCTCGAGCCTGCGGCGCCGCCCGCCGCGCGGCTGGCCCGGGATCCGCGGATCCACCTCCACCGGGAACACGCCGAGGCGATCGACGTCGCGCCGGGGACGTTCGACGCGGTCTTCGCGTGGATGGTCGTCGAGCACCTCGAGAACCCGCGCACGGTGCTGCGCAAAGTCGCCGCCGCGCTGCGGCCGGGCGGGTACTTCGTGTTCAGCGTGCCGAACGCGGGCTGCTGGGAGTTCGCCCTCTTCCGCAGCCGCTGGTACGGACTCGATGTGCCACGCCACCTCTGGCACTTCACGCCGCAGACGCTGGCACGTCTGCTCGGCGAGTGCGGACTCCGGATCGAGCGGGTGTTCCACCAGAAGGTGCTCAGGAACGTCACCGGGAGCCTGGACTTCCTCGGCCACGACCGGCCGGCGCTCGCGCCGCTCGCGGGCCTGCTCGCGCGCCTGCTCACGCCGGCGTGGGTGTCCTTCGGCCTCGGGGCGGCGCTCGCGGCCCTCGGGCAGGGCGGGCGGCTGACCGTGGTCGCGCGCACCCCGGGCCCGTGCTGACGCGGCCCGCATGGTGACCGGCCGGCCCGCGCCGATCATGATCCGGATGGACGACGTCGGCGCGGCCTCGAAGCGACACGAGGTGTACGGGCGCACGCGGCTCAGCGTCGGCCCGGTGCGGGTGCCGTTCCCGGGCAACCTCTTGTGGCTGAAGTACCTTCCGCCGATCAAGCGCTGGGGGCCGTATCGCGAGCTGACGGCGTCCGAGTGGCACGCGATTCTCGAGACGCTCACGGCGGCCGGCGCGCGCATGACCGTCGGCGTCACGGCCGCGTGGGTCGAGGACGACGGCCGCCTCACGCCGTTCCCGAGAAAATTCCCCGACGCGGCGCGCGCGATCCGCGAGGGCGTGGACGCGCGGCTGCTGGAGGTCGCCAACCACGGGCTCACGCACTGCCTCCTGGACGGCCGCGCGTTCCGCCCGCGCCTCTGGGCGGGCAACCGGTCGTACCACCGGGAGTTCTACGAGTTCGTGCCGGCCGAGGTGCAGGAGGCGAACATCGCGCGCGCCCAGGCGATCCTCTCGGACGCGTTCGGCGTCGCGATCGTGACGCTCGTTCCGCCGGGGAATCTCTTGCAGCCATTCACGGCAGAGCTCGCGCGCCGTCACGGCGTGCGGTACCTGTCCTACCGCGCGCCCACGACGCGCGCCGGCGCTCTCCCCGTGGTCGGCGACGAGTGCGGCGTCGTCTTTCACGACCGCAACGTCGTGCTCGGTGGCGTCGCGTGGCTGCGCGCGCGGCTCGGCGCCGTCCGGGGCCGCGAGGTGCGCCTCGTCCGCGAGCTCGGCGAGCACCTCGCGGGCGGCGCGCCGTGAGTGGGCGCCCCGGGCCGCTGCGGGTGCTGCTCCACAAGCCGCTCCGCCGCGAGCGCGAGCCGTATTTCCGGGTGCAGCAGTACGTCGCGGCCCTCGGACGGCTCGGCCATCGCGCGGAGCTGCTCGACTTCGAGCGGCTGAAGGGGAGCGCGCTGCGACGGCTCGCGGGCGTCCTGCGGCAGCTGCCGCTCTCGGTCCTGGCCTTCGCGCGTCACGACGTCGTCTTCGTGACGCCGCACCCACTCGTGCCGCTCTACGTGCTCCTCGCCCGGCTCCTCGGGTGCAGGGTGATCATGGATCAGATCCTGACCTATGTGTCGCACCGGGAGGTCTTCCCCTGGTTCCCGCAGTGGCTCGACGCCTGGACGTACCGGCGCGCCGCCGGCATCCTCACGCACTCGGAAACGATGCGGCGCGAGCTGCTCGCGCGGTTCGCGCTCGAGCCGGCCCGCCTCGAGGTCGCCTATCCGGTCGTGGATCTGACCCTCTTCTCCCGGCGGTACGACGCCGAGGCGGCCGCCCTCCGGCGTGCGCTCGGGATCGAGGATCGCTTCGTGGTGCTCTATCACGGCATGTGGCACCCCTGGCACGGGCTCCCCTACGTCTACGAGGCCGCGCGTCTCCTCGAGGAGGACCCACGGATCGTCTTTGTCGTGATCCCCAAGGACCACGAGCCCGACCGGAAGAACCTCCTCTTCGTGGAGGAGCAGCGCTTCGAGCGCCTGCCCGTCTACCTCCAGATGGCCGACGCCTGGTGCAGCGGGTTCGACAGCGACGCCCGGGGCGAGCGGACGTTCTCCTCGACGCTGGTCCAGAGCTTGGCGCTCGGGCTGCCGGTGATCACGGGCCGAACGGGCGAGCGCACGGCGATGCTGCGCGACGGAATCGAGGCGAGGCTCGTGCCCCTTCGCGATGCGCGGGCGATCGCCGACGCAGTCCTCGAGCTTGCCCGGAGCCCGGAGCGGGCGCGGGAGATGGGCGGGCGCGCCCGCACGCTCGCCGAGGCGCACTTTTCGATCGACCGTCTCGACCGGGCGCTGGCCGCCCTCCTTGAGGGTGTCCCGTGAGGGGAAGGACGGCGGGCGCCGGACTCGCGGATGGTACAATCCCGTCAGTCCGTGGCGCCGAGCGGAACCGAGGACTTCTTGGATCAGTCGACCCAGAAGAGCTTCAGGGAACCTAAGGCAATCGTCGCGAACACTGTCGCGCTTGCGTTGGGTTCGTCGAGAGAGAACTGACACCCTGCCCGAGCACGACCTGCTGAACTAGGTCACGTCGGAGGCGACGGTGACGAGCGCACGAGCAGTCGTAGGCAACTCGCTGCAAGCGATCCGGCTGCGGATCTTCGTACACGACTTCATCCACCGCGCGATGGGCGGCGCGGACACGCCTGTAAGCCGGCGCGAGATCGTCCGTCGATTCCGCGAGGTTCATCGCCACGTGCCCTGCGCACATCAAGAGGCCGAGCTCCTCATCGTCGCGGAGACGATCCTCACGTCTCCGGTCGCAGGGCCGGTGGTCGAGCTCGGCTGCTACCTCGGCGGTTCGACCGCCAAGCTGTCACTCGCCTGCCGATACACCGGACGGCGTCTGATCGTGTGCGACAGCTTCGAGGGGCTGCCGGCGCCGGAATCGGACGACGAGGTGCACCGCGTCCTCACCGGGCGAGTGAAACGGTACGAGGTGGGCGCCTATCGCGGCACGCTAGAGACGGTGCGGGAGAACGTCCGTAGATGGGGCGCGATCGACTGCTGCGAATTCGTGCCCGGCCTCTATGAGGAGACGCTGCCGAAGCTCGATGTGGCGCCTGCGGTGGTCTTCGAGGATGCGGACCTGATCCGGTCCGGACGCACGGTCTTCGAGCACCTGTGGCCGCGAATGCCGGAGGGTGCGAAGCTGTTCACGCATGAGGCGAGCGTCGACACGTTCACCCGCGCCGTCTTCGATCCGGTATGGTGGCACAAGACGCTAGGTGAGTGCCCGCCGATGCTCTACGGCGCTGGCTACGGCTTCGGCCAGCACGCGGTGAACCTCGGGTGGTGCCAAAAGCGATGATCGACTACGGTAGGCTCGACGCGGCGGCCGAGGTGTGGCGCGACCGGTTCCGTGAGGCATCGCCGTTCCCGCACCTCGTCATCGACGGACTCTTCGACGCGAATGCCGCTGCCGAGATCGGGACGGTCTTCCCGCCGGTCTGGGCGGGGTTTCGCTCCCACCGGCACCTGCACTCCGACAAGTACTCGGTGCAGGATGAGGCGCAGTTCCCGCCGGTCGTCCGGATAGCGATGGATGAGCTACACGGGCCACGGTTCCTCGCCTGGCTCGAGCGCGCGACGGGAATCGCCGGCCTCGAGGCCGATCCGCACCGGTTCGGCGAAGGCATGCACGCCTCAGGGCCGGGCGGCTTCCTCGACGTCCACGCGGACTTCAACGAGCACCCGATCACGCGGAAGCAGCGGATCCTTAACCTGCTGATCTACGTCAACCCTGGCTGGGAGCCCGCGTGGCGGGGCGACCTCGAGCTATGGTCAGCGGACATGAGGCGCTGTGTGCAGCGCATCGCGCCGGTTCTGAACCGCGCGGTGCTGTTCGAGTGTAGCGATGTGTCCTTCCATGGACTGCCCGAGCCACTGGCCTGCCCGTCTGGGCGGCAGCGCAACGCTCTCCAGCTCTACTACTACCGTGACTGGCCCGGCGGTCGTACGCCGCCGCGCCTGCACACCACCGACTATCGGCCGCGGCCGACCGACTACGCGAAGCGGCTGCGCCACGCCATGACCCGCGCCATCGGGCCGCGGGGTCGGGCACTCCTGCGCCGCGTCGTCGGGCGGAGCTGACAAACAGCGCCGAAGTTCTCCTCGCGCGCGCCCGCTGAGGGCCCGTCAAAGAGCTTTACTCGCGGGGCGCCTTTATGTTCAAATGTTGAACGCTGCACAGCACCATGGAGCGCCACCAGGAGCGAGACCTCGAGATTCTCACTGCGATCGGCGAGGGGCGGCCGCTCACCCAGCGCGCGCTCGCGCAGCGCCTCGGGATGGCGCTCGGCCTGACGAACCTCTATCTCAAGCGTCTGGCCAAGAAGGGCCTGATCAAGATCACCGAGTTCCCGCGCAAGCCCGCGGCGCGCAAGCGTCTCCGCTACGTGGTGACGCCGAAGGGCCTCCTGGAGAAGACCCGCCTCACGTACGACTACATGACGTACTCGCTCGGTGTCTACCGGAGGACGCGCGAGACGCTGCGCGAGACCCTCAGTCACCTCCCGGGCGACGGCACGAAGCGCGTCGTCCTCTACGGCGTCGGCGAGGCTGCCGAGCTCGCGTACGTCACCCTGAAGGAGCTGGGCCTCGAGCCGGTCGGCGTCTTCGCGCGCGAGGCGGGCGCCGAATTCCTCGGTTTTCCGGTGCGGAGCATCGCCGAGCTCCTCGACGAGCAGGTCGACGGGATCATCGTCGCGACGTTCGATCGGCCCGAGCCGCACCTGGCCGAGCTCACGGGCCTCGGGATCCCGACCGCGAAGCTCTTGACGCTGCGCCGGCCGCTGCCCGCGTCCGAGTGGAAACGGGCATGAGGCGCGCGAGCGACCTCCAGCGCTTCGCTCGGCTGCTGCGCGCCTACACTGCACCGTACTGGTGGGCCGTGGGTCTGCTGCTCCTGGCGAGTTACCTGGCCGCCGCCCTCGCCGCGCTCTTTCCCGTGCTCATGGCGCCTATCCTCGACCTGGCGCTCGGCGCGCCGGTGGGTGGCGCCGAGGCGACGGCGCCGGCCGGGCTCTCGCTCCGGAACCTCGGCGCGACGGTCTTCCGGTGGCTCGGGGTGCAGTCGGTGGACGATCGCTTCCGCGCGATCCTCATCCTCTGCGCGGTCTACGTGGCGACCGGGTTCCTCAAGGGCTGGCTCGACTTCGGCAACTACCTGCTCGCGCTCTGGATTCGGGTGCGGGCGGCGGCCGCCCTCCAGAGCGATCTCTACCGCCACCTCCTCGCGCTGCCGATGGGCTTCTTCACCCGGCAACGGACCGGGGATCTGGTCTCCCGCCTCGGGACCGATAGCAACTCCGCCGCGAGCGGCCTCGAGACCATCGCGGGCACGGTGCTGACGGCTCCCGTGCTCATCGCGTTCTACGGATACCTGCTCGTTCGCACGAGCCCCAAGCTGGTCCTCGCCGCGGCGGCCGCCGCCGTCCTGCACTACGGCCTGACCCACATCGCGCGGGGGCCCATCCGCCGACTGGCGACTGATCAATTCTCCGCCTTCGCGGACCTCGCCGCGCGCTTCCAGGAATCGATCCTCAGTGTTCGCGTGATCAAGTCGTTCGGCGCCGAGGCGTTCGAGCTGGCGAGGCTCCGTCGGGCACTGGGGGCCGTGGTGCGCGTCAACGTGAAGTACGGCGCCTACAAGCACGTGGAGGAGCCCGCGCGCTCGGTCGTCAACTACGTGGCGGAGGCGACGCTCCTCGCGCTCGCCGCGCGGGAGCTGCTCCAGGGTCACCTCGCGGCTCCCGCGTTCTTCCTCTTTCTCTACGTGGGGCGCGCGGTGATGGTGCAGATCGGACTCCTGGGCGGGGCGTACACGTCCATGCAGACCACGCTCGCCGCGACGGCCCGCATCGACGAGCTGCTCGCGATCGAGCCGTCGGTGAAGGACGGCCCCGACACGCTCGCGGAGTTCCGCGACCGGATCGTCCTCCGGGACGTCGCCTTCGATTATGGCGGCGAACGGGTGCTCGCGGGTGTGAGCTTCGAGATCCAGAAGGGCGAGGTCGTGGCGCTGGTCGGACCGAGCGGGGCCGGCAAGTCGACGCTCGCCGACCTCATTCTGCGCCTCTACGACCCGCTTGGCGGCGCGATCACGATCGACGGCCGCGATCTGCGGACGCTCCGGCAGGCGCCCTACCGTCGGCTCTTCGGCGTCGTCTCGCAGGAGGCGCTGCTGTTCCATGCCAGGATCCGGGAGAACATCGCCTACGGGCGCGACGGGCTCTCGGACGCCGAGATCCTCCGGGCCGCCCAGATCGCCAACGCCCACGCCTTTGTCTCGGAGTTCCCCGACGGGTACGACACGGTCGTCGGCGACCGCGGCGTGCGGCTCTCCGGCGGACAGCGTCAGCGGATCGCGATCGCCCGCGCCATCGTGGGCCGGCCGCAGATCCTGATCCTCGACGAGGCCACGAGCTCGCTCGACAGCGAGTCCGAGCGGCTGGTGCAGCAGGCGATCGACCGGGTCATCGAGGGCACCACGTCCATCGTGATCGCCCACCGCCTGTCCACGGTGCTCCACGCCGACAAGATCGTCGTCGTGAACCGGGGCACGGTGGAGGCGGTCGGGCGCCACGCGGACCTGCTCGCGACGAACGAGACGTACGGACGACTCTACCGGCTCCAGTTCGCCGAGGTCGAGGCGCTGGGGAACCACTGAACGGGACACAGGAGACGAGGAGACCCGCGTGGGGACGATAGCGACACACGGACCGCTGAGCTGGCGCGACGCGTCGGTGCTGGTCACCGGCGGCACCGGCTCGTTCGGCCACAAGTTCGTCGAGGCGATGCTGACGACGTACCACCCCCGCCGCCTCGTGGTCCTGAGCCGCGACGAGCTGAAGCAATCGCAGATGATGGCGAAGTTCCAGGACCCGTCGCTCCGGTTCTTCGTCGGCGACGTGCGCGATCGCGACCGCCTCGAGCGGGCGATGCACGGCGTCGACCTCGTGTTCCACGCGGCCGCGCTGAAGCAGATCCCGTCGTGCGAGTACAACCCCTTCGAGGCGATCCAGACTAACGTGATTGGCGCCGAGAACGTGATCAGCGCGGCGATCGACCAGGGCATCAAGCGCGTCATCACGATCAGCACGGACAAGGCGGTGAACCCGATCAACCTGTATGGCGCGACGAAGCTCTGCGCCGAGAAGCTCTTCGTGCAGGGCAACGCGTACGGCTACGGCCGGGGCACGGTGTTCAGCGTCGTCCGTTACGGCAACGTCATCGGCAGCCGCGGTAGCGTGATCCCGCTCTTCGCCGCCCAGCGCGCCGAGGGCAAGGTGACCGTCACGGACCCCGGCATGACCCGGTTCTGGATCGAGCTCGAGCAGGGCGTTCGGTTCGCGATCCGATGTGTGGAGGTCATGCGGGGCGGCGAGATCTTCGTGCCCAAGATCCCCAGCATGCGAGTCATCGACCTCGTCGAGGCGGTGGCGCCCGGGTGCCGGGTCGAGTTCATCGGCATCCGGCCGGGCGAGAAGCTCCACGAGGTCCTGATCGCCGAGGAGGAGGGCCGGCAGGCGCTCGAGTTCGAGGACATGTTCGTGCTCGAGCCCATCTATCCGTCGTGGGCCTTCAAGAGCCCGGAAGGCGGGAAGCGGCCGGCCGCCGGGTTCCGCTATTCGAGCGACACGAACTCGTCGTGGCTCTCGGCCGCGCAGATGAGCGAGCTGGCGCGTGAGTGACCGCTTGGCCGTCGCGTTCGCCGTCGAGGCGGGACCCGGCGTCGGGCTTGGCCACCTCCGACGCACTCAGGCGCTCGGCGCCGTGCTGCGCGCGCGGGGGACCGCGGTGCGGGTCTTGGTGGACGGCGAGGCCGACGCGGCGGCCTCCGGGACGGTCCCGGTCGCCTGGACTCGCGATCCCGCGCTCGCCTGCCGGGCGCTCGCCGAGTCCCGGCCGGACGCGGTGGTCGTCGACTCCTACCGAGCGGCCCCGGAGCTCTTCGAGCGTCTGCGCACGGTCACCGGCTGCGTTGTCGCGATCGACGATCTTGCCGATCGCCCCCTGCCGGTGCACCTCGTGGTCAACGGCGCGATCCACGCCGCCCGCCTTCCGTACCGGGGCGCTCCCGACACGCGATTCCTGCTGGGACCAGAGTACGCGCTGCTCGATCCGGCCTTCGCCGAAAAGCCCGCAGAGGCGCCGCGCGAGCGCGTCGCGCGCGTGCTCGTCGCGCTCGGCGGCGCGACCGACGGCGCCGCCATCGGTGCCGCCGCCGCGGCGGTGCGGCGCGCGCTCCCGGACGCGGCACTCGATCTCGCGGTCGGTCCGTTCTCGCCGGCGCCCGCCGAGGCGCCCGAGGGAGCGTCGATGCACCGGGGGCTACGCTCGCTCCGTGACCGGCTGCGGAAGGCCGACCTCGCGGTGACGGGGGGCGGCATGACGCTCTACGAGGGTCTGGCCTCGGGGACGCCGGTCGTCGGCCTCTGTCTCGCCGCCAACCAGCGCGCCAACGTGGAAGAGCTCTGCGCCGCCGGGATCATCCTCGGCGGCGCTCCGTCGCTCGAGGCCGCGCTTCGGCGCGCCGCGGGCGACCCTGCGCTGCGGCGGGCGCTCAGCGCGCGGGGGCGGCGGCTCGTCGACGGTCGGGGCGCCTCACGCGTGGCGGACGAAATCGCGCGCGCGTGCGCCGCGACCGGCCGCCAGCGGAGCGCGCGATGAAGGTCGCCTTCCTGATCCAGCGCCGGAACTTCTATCGGCTGTTCGGCCCCATCGTGGACCGGGCGCTCGAGCGCGGGTGGGAGGCCGAGTGCTGGCACGACTGGAGTCAGGCGCGGAGCGGACCGAAGGGCTCCGAGTTCCCCGACGAGGCGCCGGCCTTCCGTCACGGCCGGCCGCGCGTCCGGACGTACCCGGGCGCCGCCGGGCTCGCCGCCCTGAACGCCTCGGCCGCACCGGACGCGATCGTCGCGATGCACCGTCCGACGGAGGCCGAGAGGTCCGGCTCCGCGCGGTGGTTCGGGCTCCAGTACACGCTGGACGTCGCGGAGCTCGTCGACGGATCGGGCCGGACCGACTGCGACGGCATCGGGCTCCACAGCCAGTACTGGGCGGAGCGCACGCCGGACTGTCTCCGGATCAGGGCGTACGCCCGGAGTGCCGCGACGGGTCAGCCCGCAGCCGCGGTGGACGACGCCGCGGTCGTCGCGACCCTGGGCCGCCTGGGACGGATCGTCGGGATCCCGGAGCTGGACCAGTGCCACTGGATCGACCCGCTCGATGTCCGGCGGCGGCTCGGCCTCGATCCCGCGAAGCCCGTCGTCCTCTACTGCCCGTTCCCGTTCTGGTCGAATCCGCGGACCTTCTGGGTGCGCCACGTGTACGGCGCGTCCCCGCTGCACGGCCGGCTCGCGGTCCGGCTCGCGCGGCGCGCCGAGTATCGGGCGCACCTCGCGTCGGGGCTCGACGACCGGAGCGTCGTGCGCGCGGTTCGCGCCTTCTGCGACCGGAACGGCGCCGCGCTGGTGGTCAAGGCCCGCGCGAAGGATGGCGCCCCGGGGTACCTCACGCGGTGCGCGGACCGCGTGCTCGGGGACGAGCACTACTATCCGGCGACGATCCTCGAGCTGCTGAAGGTCAGCGCACTGTGCTTGCACTTCTTCAGCACCGTGGCCTACGAGGCGGCGTACGCCGGCGTACCCTCCATCTGCATCGCGCCGGACGCCGTCGACGCCGGGTTCCACCCGCTCTTGCGCGAGTGGTTTCTCAGCCTCGAGCCCGGCTCGAGCTTCAACGTCCGCGGCGTGGTGTACCCGATGGGGCTGCGGGAGCTCGTGGGCGGGTTCGCCGGGCGGCGGCTCGCCGACTTCCCGCTGGACCACGCCGCTCGCGCCCAGTACATCGACAAGTTCATCGGATTCGACGACGGCAAGGGCGCGGACCGCGTCCTCGACGCGGTCCAGTCCCTCGTCGAGCGAGGCGGCGCGCGATGAGCGGAGCATCCCCCGCGCGGATCCGGATTGGTGACCGGTGGCTCGGCGCCGGGGAGCCCTGCTACGTGATCGCCGAGGCCGGCTCGAACCACAACGGCAACCTCGCGCAGGCGCGGGCGCTGATCGACGTCGCCGCCGACGCGGGGGCCGACGCCGTGAAGTTCCAGGGCTTCCGCGCCCGGACGCTCTATCCGGAGACCGCGGGCAAGTCCGAGTACCTGAAGGACGAGCGCTCGATCTACGACATCATCCAGGCGATGGAGCTGCCCCTCGAGTGGCTGCCGGCGCTCGCGGACCACTGTCGCGCCCGCGGCGTCCATTTCCTCTGTACGCCGTTCGACGAGGCGTGGGTCGAGGCGCTCGACCCGTACGTGCCCGCGTTCAAGGTCGCCTCCTACGAGCTGAGCCACCTGCCGCTCGTCCGGAAGGTGCTCGAGCGCCGGAAGCCGACCTTCATCTCGACAGGCGCCTCGGTGCTGGCCGAGGCGCTCCGCGTCGTCGAGCTGGCCCGCGCGGTGGGCAACGAGCGGATCGTGCTCCTCCAGTGCACGGCCGCGTACCCGACGCCCCCGGCCGACGTGAACGCGCGCGCGATCATCACGCTCCGGGAGGCGACGGGCTGCCACGTCGGGCTCTCGGACCACTCCCGCGATCCGATCGTCGCGCCGGTGGTCGCGGTCACGCTCGGCGCCGTCGCCCTCGAGAAGCACTTCACGCTGTCGAACAGCCTGCCCGGGCCCGATCAGCGCTTCGCCGTCGAACCCGGGGAGCTGAAGGACCTCGTGCGGGCCGTGCGACAGGTGCCTGCGGTGCTCGGCACGGGCGTGAAGGAGGTGCTCGCGATCGAGACCGAGCTGCATGGCTTCGCTCGCCGGTCGGTCTTCTCGGTGCGTGCGATCAAGGCGGGCGAGGCCTTCTCGGAGGAGAACATCCGGGTGCTGCGGAACGGCGCCCACCCGCCGGGCCTGCCGCCCGAGGAGTACCCACGCCTCCTCGGCGGCCGGGCGGCATGCGACATCGCGGGCGGGCGCCCGGTCACCCGCGAGATGGTGCGCCTTGAGCCTCACGTTGCGTGAGGCGCGGCCGAGCGATGCGGAGCTGCTCTGGCGCTGGGCGAACGACCCGGAGACGCGTGCGAACTCGTTCAGCCGGGCGGCGATCTCGTACGCCGATCACGTCGCGTGGCTCGAGCGCCGGCTCGCCTCCGACGCGACGCGGATCTGGATCTTCGCCGCCGACGGCGTGCCCGTCGGTCAGGTGCGCTTCGACATCTCAAGCGCGGTGGCCGAGATCGGCATCACGGTCGCGCCGGAGCACCGCGGCCGCGGCTACGGGAAGGCGATGCTCGCCCAGGCGCTCCAGCGCTTCCGCGAGCAGACGGGGGGCCGGGTGATGCCTCGGGCGTCGGTGCTCACGAAGAACGCCGCCTCGCTCCGGCTGTTCCGGGCGTGCGGGTTCGAAGTGACGGGTTCGGAGCGGCGGGACGGCGAGCCGGTCGTCGTTCTCGAACTCACCGGCATGGTATCGTAAATGGCGGCAATTTCAGGCCAGAAGAGGCGACGATGGAGATGATCCGCGACGAGGGCGCCAAGGTTCTCGAAATCCCCCTCGTGAAAAAGGGGACGTCGGGAGGAAGCGCGCCGGCGCGCTTCTACCAGCGCTTCGCGAGCGATGGGCGTGCGCTCGACCCGCACTGGCCACGCGTCACCAGCGAGGACTCCGAGCGACTCTTCGTGCGCCGGAAGGACGCCCTGCGGGTGCTGCTGATCAATGCGCCGATCCGCGAATGGTCCTACCCGAACATCCTGCCGATCGGGCACGCCTATGTCGGCGCCGTCGCCGCCATGGACGGCCACGCCGTGGACGTGCTCGACCTGAACGCCGAACGGCGCGAGCCGGTGAAGAGCTCCCCCGAGGTGTTCGTGCGGTGGGTCGAGGCGCGGATCGTCGAGAAGCTCGAGCGCGATCGACCGGACGTGATCGGTCTCGGCGGCATCATCACCCAGTACTCGTGGATCCGACGGATCGCGACTCTCTGCAAGCGCGTCCACCCCGACGTGCCGATCGTGCTCGGCGGCGGCATCGCCTCCTCGATGCCCGAGTTCATGGTCAAGCGACTGCCGGTCGACGTGGTCGTGCAGGAGGAGGGGGAGGTCACCTTCTCCGAGGTGCTCCACCGGCTCGAGGCGGGCGGCTCGATGGAGGGCGTGCGCGGCACGGCCTATCGTCACGTGCTCCGTCCAGGCGACTGGACCGTCCGCAACAACGGGCTCCGCACGTCGGTGCCGTCGCGCGAGCAGGGCCTCGACGCGCTTCCGTGGCCGCTCCGCTCGCGCTGGCCCGAGGACGAGGTCTACAAGCTCAACCCCGTCGGCCACCTGAACTGGCAGACGAAGTGGGTCGACGGCGCCTCGGTGGCGCCCGGTCAGTACTCCGTGTCGATGATCGCGTCGCGCGGCTGCCCGTACGCCTCGCGGGCGTGTGATTATTGTTACGCGGCCTACCTCGGGAAGACCTATCGCCTCCGCAGCCCTCGAGAAGTCGTGGACGAGATGGAATTCCTCCGGGCGCGGTACGGCGTCGTGTACATCCACTTCCTGGACGACCTCCTCATGACGGACTACCGCTGGGCGCTCGAGTTCTTCGCCGAGCTCCGGGAGCGGAAGCGGCAGACCGGCTTCGAGGTGATGTGGGGCGGGACCTGCCGCACGAACATCGTCGCCGACGACGTGCTGCGCGCGCGCCGAGAGGGCCGTGGCCACATGCTCGAGCAGGGCTACGAGGTCGGCATGCGCCAGGCGGGGTACGGCGTCGAGTCCGCGAGCCCGACGATCTTGAAGAACATCGACAAGAGCGGCCAGACGCTCGAGAAGATGGAGCTGGCGATCAAGGAGACACAGCGCGTCCTGGGCTACGCCGACTGCTCGTTCATGATCGCCTCGCCCGGCGAGACCCGCGACACGGTGCGCGAGACGGTCGACTTCTGCAAGAAGGTCGGACTCAAGCCCGAGGTGTTCTTCTTCACGACGGCCTACCCCGGGACCTCCTTCTGGGACCTGGCACTCGAGAAGGGGTTGATCCGCAAGGCGGCCACGGGCGAGAAGGGCCCCGCCGACGAGGACGTCATCGAGCAGTACTTCCTCCGCCTCGGCGAGCAGGGGGAGGAGGTCCGCACCAACTTCAGCGACCTGCCCGACGAGGAGATCATCGAGCTCTCCTGGTGGGCGGTGAGCGAGCTCGGCGGTCAGAACAAGCTGCGGCACCCGCACACGGGCGACGTCCAGGATCGCAAGCGGGCGGTGCGAGGCGCCACGCGAGCGGACGTCTAGACGCGTGGCTCACGCGATGCGCACCGTGCTCTTCGGCGCCGGATCCATCGGCCAGCGCCATCTGCGGAATCTCCAGGCGCTCGGGCACGAGGTCGTGGCCGTGGTCGATCCGGACCGCGCGCGGCTGGACGCGATCCGGCCGCTGGTGGCGGCGGGTTGCCGCCTCGTGGCGGGCGAGGCCGAGGCCCTCGGCGCGGACGCCGACGCGGCCGTCATCTGCTCGCCGACGAGCCGGCACGTCGACCAGGCGCGGGCCGCTCTTCGGCGTGGCTGGCACGTCTTCGTCGAGAAGCCGCTGGCGCACACGCTCGAGGGCACCGCGGCGCTCGTAGACGAGGCGGCGCGCGCCGGACGCACCGTCCTGGTCGGCTGCAACCTCCGCTTCCTGCCGAGCCTCCAGCTCGTCAAGCGGCTCGTGGACGAGGGGCGGATCGGGCGGCCGCTCGCGGCGCGCGCCCAGTGTGGCTACTACTTGCCCTTCTGGCGCCCCGACACCGACTACCGCGAGGGGTACGGGGCGAAGCAGGCGACGGGCGGCGGGATCATCCTGGACTCGATCCACGAGTTCGACTACCTGACCTGGCTGCTCGGCCTGCCGCGCGAGGTCTTCGCCTACGCCGGCAAGGTCAGCACGCTCGAGATCGACACCGAGGACACCGCCGACGTGCTCATGCGGTTCGACTACGGCACCGTGGCCAACGTCCACCTCGACTATCTCCAGCGGACGTATCGGCGCTCGTGCGACGTGATCGGCGAGGACGGCGTAATCGCGTGGGACTACATCGGGCAGTCGGTCACGGTGTACGGCAAGGACGACCGGCGCCTCGAGGTCTTCCAGGAGTCGATCAACACCGAGCGCAACCAGATGTTCCTCGACGAGATGCACCACTTCGCCCGCTGCGTCCTGGAGGGCGCCGCGCCCGTGGTCGACGCGGCGGGGGCGCTTGCGATCCTCGAGGTGGCGCTGGCGGCGAAGGCGTCGGCGGTCGCGGGCCGACCCGTGGCGATCGGACGATGATCGCCGCGATCGTGCAGGCCCGGTTGGGCTCGACCCGGCTCCCCGGCAAGACGCTCGCCGATATCGCCGGCCGCCCGATGCTCGCGTGGCTGGTCGAGCGCGCGCGCCGCATCCCCGGCGTCGAGCGCGTGATCGTCGCGACCACCGAGAAGCCGGCCGACCAGGCCATCCTGCGCTTCGCAGCGGACCACGGCTTGCCCGCGTACGCCGGCAGCGAGGAGGACGTCCTGGACCGCTTCTACCAGACCGCGCGCCGGCACGGCGTCGCGGTCGTCGTGCGCGTCACGCCGGACTGCCCCCTCCTCGATCCGGCGGTCTCGGGCGCCGTGCTCGCGCGCTTCCTCGAGGGCCGGGGCGCGATCGACTACGCCAGCAACACGCAGCCGCCCACGTTTCCCGACGGGCTCGACACCGAGGCGTTCTCGTTCGACGCGCTCGCGCGCGCCTGGCGCGAGACGGCGGAACCCTCCGACCGCGAGCACGTGACGCCGTATCTCTGGAAGCAACCGGGCGCGTTCCGCGTCGCGAACGTGACCCACGAGCCGAACCTGTCGGCCCTGCGCTGGACGGTCGACACCGCCGCCGACCTCGAGTTCGTGCGCGCGGTCTACGCGCGGCTCGGCGCTTCGGCCGAGGCGGCGGGCATGGACGACGTGCTCGACCTGCTCCGGCGCCATCCAGAGCTCGCCGCGCTCAACCGGGGCATCGCGCGCAACGAGGGCTACGCCACGTCGGTCCGCGCCGCGCGCGCGCTCACCGACGCGCGGAAGAAATAGGGGACACCATGGATCCGATCGCCGGTCGCTCGCTGGCCCGCTCCCGGGAGTACTTCGCCCGCGCGCGCAAGGTCATCCCGTCGTGCACGCAGACGTTCAGCAAGGGCCATACGCAGTTCGTGCAGGGGGTCGCACCCCTGTTCCTCCAGCGCGGACGCGGCAGCCACGTCTGGGACGTGGACGGCAACGAGTACGTCGACTACATGATGGCGCTGGGGCCGATCGTGCTTGGCTACGACGACGCGGACGTGCTCGCCGCGGTTCGCGCGCAGCTCGCCGACGGCGTCACGTTCTCCCTCGCGCATCCGCTCGAGGTCGAGGTGGCCGAGACCCTCGCGAAGGTCGTGCCGTGCGCCGAGATGGTCCGCTTCGGCAAGAACGGGTCCGACGCGACGTCGGGGGCCGTCCGCGCCGCGCGCGCGTACACCGGCCGCGAGATGATCGCCTGCTGCGGCTACCACGGCTGGCAGGACTGGTACATCGGCACGACGACGCGTCGACGCGGCGTGCCCGCCGCGGTCCGCGCGCTCACGCACACGTTCGCGTACGACGACCTGGGTTCGCTCGAACGCATCTTCGCCGAGCATCCGGGACAGATCGCGGCGGTGATCATGGAGCCGGTGGGTGTCGTCGAGCCGGCGCGGGACTTCCTGCCGCGCGTGGCCAAGCTGACGCACACGAACGGCGCCGTGCTGATCTTCGACGAGGTCGTGACCGGCTTCCGCCTGGCGCTCGGTGGCGCGCAGGAGCGCTTCGGGGTCACGCCGGATCTCGCGTGCTTCGGCAAGGCGATGGCGAACGGGTTCCCGCTCTCGGCCGTCGTCGGCCGGCGGGAGATCATGGAGGTCTTCGACGAGATCTTCTTCTCGTTCACATTCGGGGGGGAGGCGCTGTCGCTGGCCGCGGCGCGCGCCACGATCGCGAAGCTCCGGGAGGAGAACGTGATCGAGCACCTGTGGCGGCAGGGGACGGCGCTGCGCGACGGCTATACCGCGCTCGCCCGCGAGCACGGGATCGCCGACCGGACGCGGTGCATCGGCTTCCCGCCCCGGACGGTGCTCACGTTCAAGGACGCCGCCGGCACCGACTCGCTGGCCATGAAGAGCCTCTTCCAGCAGGAGATGATCAAGCGGGGGATCCTGACGTCGGGCGGGTTCAACCTCTGCTACGCCCACTCGGACGAGGACGTCCGGCGGACGCTCGCGGCGTGCGGCGATGCGCTCTCGGTCCTGGCCAGGGCGCTCGCCGAGGACCGGGTGGAGGCGGCGCTCGAGGGACCCGCTATCCAGCCGGTGTTCAGGAGTGCGTAGCCGCCGCGACCTCCTCTGCCGCCGCCGGCTCCAGCTCCTCGACCGTCTCGGCCTGAACCGCGGCTGGCTACGCGAGCTGTCGGCCTATCACAAGGGGCTCAGCCGGGAGGAGTTCTGGGTCCGCTACACCCTGGGGCGGATGGAGGCGGCGAAGCTCTGGGAGCGCAAGCCACGGTCGACGGAGGGCGACTACCGATCGTTCTACGCGGAGACGGATTACTTCGTGCTGCGCCAGATGTACTACCACCGGAACGACTGCTATCACGATGTCGCCGCCTCGATGCGACGGGTGGGTCGAGAGGGCGACTTCTGCGAGTACGGCTGCGGGGTCGCGCCCGTGACGGCGTGGCTCCGCTCGCGGTTCCCGCGCTGGCGCTTCACGCTGGTGGATCTTCCGACGCCGACGCTCGCGTTTGCCCGCTGGCGATTCCGGCGGTTCCCGAACGTCGAGCTCGAGGAGCCCGGCCTCGGCGCGGACCTGCCGCTGACGCGCGCCTACGACGTGATCACCTGCCTCGACGTGCTCGAGCACGTGATCAACCCGCTCGAGGTCGTGCGCCACCTCGTCGATCACCTCAAGCCCGGCGGTGAGCTCCGCCTCAATTTCATCGACGCGCCCGGCGGCGAGAATCTGGTCGAGAGCGCCGCGCAACGGGCCGACACGATCGCGTACTTGAATCGCGCGCTCGAGGCGGTCGTCCCTCTTCCGATCCACACCGCGCACGAAGTCGACGCGCGATATGTCAAGCCTCGGCGCTGACCGCATGCCCGACGATGCAGAGTTTCGCCGGCGGCTCGAGACGTACTACGTCCACTACTACCGTGACACGCTGGCCATCTCGGGATGGCGGGACCTCGTCGAGGTCCGTCTGGCGGACGAGGCGCACGAGGGCCGGCGCCTCGAACGGCTCGAACGGGTCCTCGGCCGTCCGGTTCGCGGGCGGCGCCTCCTGAACGTCGGCTGCGGCCCAGGCGGCTTCAGCGCGATCGCGCACCGGGCCGGTGCAGAGGTGTGGGGCGTCGACGCGTCGCCCGAGGCCGTGGCGCTCGCGGCGGTGCGCACGCCGAATGCCCACGCCCTCCTGGCCGAGGCCGAGGCGCTCCCCCTTCCGGATCGAACCTTCGACATCGTCTACTGCTATTCGACGCTCGAGCACGTGACGTCGGCGCGCCGGGCGGTCTGCGAGATGGTGCGCGTCCTGCGGCCCGACGGCGTTCTGTATCTCCACACGCCGAATCGTTGGGCCTGCTTCGAGGGCCACTACAAGGTGTTCTGGCCCCCAGGGCTTCCCCGTCCGCTCGTGTCCGCCTACCTTCGCGCCCGGGGGCGTCCGACCGCGTTCCTCCGAAGCCTGCGGCCCCTCAGCTTCCGCCAGTGCCGGGCGCTCCTCGAAGGGGCGGGGGCGCGCATCGTGCGCGTCCTCGACGACCTCGGTGACCGCCCCGTCGGCGGTCCCCTCTGGCCCCTCGTGCGGGCCTACTACCGGCTCTTCGGGATCCGCCCGCACCTGGAGTTCGTCGCCGGACGGCGAGGGAAGGCGTGAGGATCTGCTCCCCCCACTGCGGCGTCGATCCCGAGACCACCTCGGGCGGCGAGACCTACGAGCGCGAGGTGCTCCGCCATCTCGCCGGGCTCGGCCATTCCATCGAGCTCCTCCTGGCCCGCCACAAGCGCCACCCGGAGGGCGTGCCGAACTGGACCGTCCACCGGCTGCCGATCGGCCGCGGGCTGCGCTGGCCGGTCGCCGCCCTGCTCCTGCCCCGCTACATCCAGCGGCTCTACCGGCACCCGGGCTTCGACCTCTTGCGGGCGCACTCGCTCCGCTTCATCGGCCCCGCGGCCCTCACCGCGCGGCGCCGGTACCGGCTGGATGCGCCGATCGTCGCGCACCATCATCACCTCGACGCCGACTGGCTCAATCCCTTCATCGAGGCACGCGTGATGCGCGGCGTCGAGCGGGTCGTCGTCGGCAGCGAGTTCGCCGTGCGCCAGGCGGGAGAGCAGCTCGGGGTGCCGCGCGAGAAGTTCGCGGTGGCGCCCTACGGCGTGGACCGTCGCTTTCAGCGCGGCGCCCCGCCGGCGCCGCTCGCCGCGCGGTGGGGGCTCGACAAGACACTCGTCGCGCTGTTCCTGGGAGGGCTCAAGTCACGCAAGAACCTCGTCTTCCTGCTCGACGCCTGGCGCGAGGTGACCCGCGCGCGGCCGGACGCGCGGCTCGTGATCGCGGGCGCTGGGCCGATGCTCGAGCCGCTGCGGCGGCGCGCGATTCGGCAGGGGCAGGCGAGGGAGGTCGTGTTCACCGGGTACGTCCCGGAGAGCGAGAAGGTCGCGTACTACAACCTCGCCGACCTCCTGCTCTTCCCCTCCTCGATGGAGGGCTTCGGCTTCACGGTTGCCGAGGCGATGTCGTGCGAGCTGCCGGTGGTCGCCTCCAACCGGGGCTCGCTGCCGGAGCTGATCGTGGACGGGGAGGGGGGGTTCCTCGTCGACCCGGCGGACCGCGAGGCGTTCGTGCGGAAGACGCTCCTGCTCTGCGGCGACTCGATGCTACGGCGAAAGTTCGGGGCCGCGAACGGGGAGCGCGTGGATCGCCTCTTCCGGTGGGACCACTGCGCGGCGACGACCGCGCGCGTCTACGACGACGTCCTCCACACGTGGCGGAAGGGGCGCGTGGCCGCCCGGGGCGCGCCGTGAACGTCTGCTTCGTCAACGAGTATTTCCCGCCGTTCGCGCCGGGAGGCGCCGAGTGGAGCCTGGAGGCCCTCGCCCGCGCCATGGCCGGCCGCGGCCACCGCGTCACCGTCGTGACGCCGAACTACGGCGCGGCGCGGCGCGAGGAGCGCGAGGGCGTGACGATCGTGCGGTTTCCGTTTCCCGTGCGGCTGCCGCCGGGACGAACGCTCGCGTCCGCGAAGTGGCTCGCGAACCCGTTCTTCTACGCGTGGGCGGGGCTCGCGGTCGCCCGCGTCGCCCGGCGCGAGCGCGCCGAGGTCATCCACGCGCAGAACAAGCACTCGCTCATCCCCGCGACGCTCGCCGGGTGGCTGCTCGGCCTCCCGGTCTTCCTGACGATCCGCGACGGCTCCATCATCGACGCGGCGCCGCTCTGCCTGCACCACCACGATCGGCGGCCACCGGACTGCGGCGTCCGCAAGCTCTGGCGCGAGTGCTCCGAGGAGTACTTCGCCCTCTACGTCAAGAATGAGCGTCGCAAGCTTCGCTCGAAGCTCGCGTTCCTCTACTTCTGGCTCGACGCCGGGCTCAAGCAGCGCTTCCTCCGGCGCGTCACCGGCGTCGTCGGCGTCAGCGCGGGGATCCTCGACATCTACCGGCGCTCCGGCCTGCTCGAGGGGGTGCGGAGCGTGCACGCGATCCCCAACGTCCCGCCGGCCGCGCCGTCGGCCCCGGCGCGCGACGTCGAGGCCCTGCGCGAGCGCCTCGCGCTGCGCGGCCGCAGGGTCGTGCTTTACGTCGGCAAGTTCTCGCCAGGGAAGGGCACGGCCGACCTCGTCGCGGCCGCGCGCCAGGTCGCCAGCGAGTTCCCGGACGCGCTGTTCCTGTTCGTCGGCGAGGGGACGCTCGACGCCGGCGAGGCCCACGTGCGCCGGCTCGGTCCCCTGCCGAACCCCGAGGTGCTCGCGCTCTATCCGCTGGCCGAGGTGGTCGTCGTGCCGTCCGTCATCCCTGACGCGCTTAGCCGTGTGATCCTCGAGGCGATGGCGGCGGGGCGGCCCGTCGTGGCCACGCGCGTCGGCGGGACCCCGGAGCTCGTGCTCGACGGTAAGACCGGGCTCCTCGTCGAGCGGCGCGCCCCCATGGAGCTCGCGCGCGCGATCGCGTCGCTGCTACGGGATGAGGCGCTGCGCGCGACGCTCGGCGCCGGCGCCCGGCGGCACGTCGCCGAGCGCTTCAGCGCCGACGACGGAGTCGACCGGCTCCTCGCGCTCTACGCGGGCGCCCGGCGCTGATGGTTCTGGGTCTCCTCCCCGCGGTCCGAGGCGGCCTCGGCGAGCTCGCCAAGACCGGCCAGCACACGCGGCTCATCGACGGCTACCTCCGACCGTACGCGCGCGTCTTCGAGGAGGTCCTCTACTTCAGCTATCTCGCCGAGGCGCTCGAGACCTACGCGGCGGACCGGGCGCTGGGCGCGCGGGTCCGGGTCGTCCCCGGCGGGGGCTGGCACCCGTGGGCGTATGGCTTCGTGATGCCCGTCCGCCACGCGCGCGAGCTCCGGCGATGCTCGATCCTGCGCGTCTTCCAGGTCACCGGAACCATCCCCGCGGTGCTCGTCAAGCGGCGCTTCGGCACGCCGTTCGTGACGACCTACGGCTTCTGGTACGGGCGGCTCGCCCGCTCGCGCACGACTCGCGCGCTCCGGCGGGTCGTCGAGACCCTCGGCCTCCGCGCCGCGGACGCCGTGATCGTGACGACGCCCGAGCTCGCCGCTCACGTCGCCGCGCGCGTTGGCGCGGCGAAGGTGCAGCTGATCCCGAACGGCGTGGACACCGCGCTCTTCGCGCCGGCCGCCCGGCGGGAGCACCGGGTACTCAACGTCCTCTACGTCGGCCGGCTGTCGGAGGAGAAGAACCTCGGCGCCCTCGTGGACGCGGCCGCCGCGCTCGCGGGCCGCTTCGACCTCAGGCTGACGTTCATCGGCGACGGCCCGTCCCGGCGGGCGCTCGAGGGGCACGCCCGGCGCCTCGGGGTCGTTGCCGAGTTCGTCCCGGTCGTCGAGCATCGCCTCGTCCCCGCCCATCTCGCCGAGGCCGACGCCTTCGTGCTGCCCTCCCTGAGCGAGGGACACCCGAAGGTCCTGCTCGAGGCGATGAGCGCCGGCGTCGCGTGCGTCGCCTCGAACGTCGGCGGCAACCGCGCCATCGTCGAGCACGGCGTGACGGGCCTGCTCTTCGAGCTCGGCGACCGCGCGGCCCTCGCAGAGCACCTGGCGCGGGTGCTCGCGGATCCCGGCTTCGCGCGGGCGCTCGGCGAGCGGGCCCGCGCGCGAGTCCTCGAGCGCTACGACCTCGGGCGTCTCGTCGCCGAGGAGATCGAGCTCTTGAAGCGCCTGGCCAGGACCGGCTGATGCCGCTCCCCCTCGGGCTCAGCTACCGCCGCGCGCTCCTCGACGCCGAGCTCGAGCGCCTCGCGGGCGCGCTGGGTGGCCTGGTGGTGGACGTCGGCGCCAAGCGCGCGCCTCGCGGCAGCTTCGCGCCGGCGCTCGGCCGCGTGCGGCGCTGGCTGCGGGTGAACATCGATCCCGCGGAGCGTCCCGACGTGGTGGCCGACGCCGCGGCGCTGCCCTTGCGCGGCGCCTGCGCGGACTGGGTCGTGTGCGTTGAGGTGCTCCAGTACGTGACGCTTCCGGACGCGGCGATGCGGGACGCCGCGCGCGTCCTGGCCCCGGCCGGCGCGGTCGTGCTGGCCGTGCCGTTCCTCCACCGGGCCGACGGGCCGACCGACCGTCACCGGTTCACCGAGACGCGCGTGCGTGAGCTGCTGGAGGGCGCCGGGCTCCGGGTCGACGTCCTGTCGCAGCAGGGCCGGTTCTTCGCCACGCTCGCGAACCAGGCGCGCCAGGCGGCGGCCCACATCGCCTCACGTCCCGTCCGCCGGCTCGCGGCGGCGGGCCTCGTGCCCCTGGCCGCCCTCTTCATGGGTCTCGACCGGCTCGACGCCATTCGGCGCTCGCCCTTTCTCGCGAGCTTCACGACCGGCTACGTGGCCGTCGGACGAAAAGCGCCCCAATGAGCGACGCGCGTCAATGACCGAGCCGCCATACACGCTGACCGACCTCAGCGACCGGCGGGTGCTCGTGGTGGGCGGCCGCGAGTACGTCACGCGCTACAGCGCGCGCGTGATCCGGATGCTCATCGAGCGTAAGGGGGTCGCGCGCACGCCGCCCTACCTCACGTACCGGGAGACGCGCGGCCCGCACTTCCTCGGCCCGCTCGTCCGCCGGCTGCGCGCGCGCGGCGCGAGCGGCCTGCGTACGCTCGAGGTCGGCTGCTCGTTCGGCCACATGACCGAGTACCTCGCCGAGCAGCCGGAGGTCGGCTCGATCGTCACCTTCGACACCGATCCCGCGTTCGTCGCGATGACGCGCGCGAAGGTCGCCGAGCTGCCGCTGCCCCGCGTGCGCGAGGTCCTCTGCCTCGGCAACGACGCGACGCGGCGGCTGCCGTGGGCCGCCGGCGCGTTCGACCTCGTGCTCGCGGTCGGTGTCGTCGAGCACCTGCCGGCCCGCAACCGGCGCGCACAGGTGGACGAGTACTACCGCGTGCTCGCGCCGGGTGGGCACATCGCAGTGCTCGACACGCCGAACCGCTGGTTCCCGCTCGAGACCCACTCGGTCGGGCTGCCGCTCGTGCAGTGGCTCCCGCCGCGGCTCGCGTGGCGTTACGCGCGCGCCGGCCGGCCGGACCGCTATCGCCACGTCACCTTCGAGGACTTCGTCGCCGACGGGACGGGCTGGCGGAACGCGACGCTCGCCGACTGCTTGCCCGCGTCGGGCTGGCGGGGCCTGCGCGACGTCACCGAGGAGGCGGGCTACGGCTGGCGCTTCTTCCGTGACACCGCGCGCTCGCTGACGCGCCGGTCGCTTCTGCCGCTCTTCGCGGTGGCGTGCGGCGCGCTCGCCGCGGCCGGCCTGCCGCCGTCGCTCGCGCTCCCGTACCTGAACCTCCTCGTCCAGAAGTCACCTGACGCTTCGGCGGACCGGTGAGCGTCCCCGCGGTCTCGGTGCTGATGTCCGTGCACAACGGCGCGCCATTGGTGGCGGACGCCGTCCGGAGCGTCCTCACGCAGACGGCCGGCGACCTCGAGCTGATCGTGATCGACGACGGCTCGACCGACGCGACGCCCGAGATCCTCGCGCGCGTCGGCGACGCACGCCTCCGGGTCGAGCGCCAGGCGCGCCTCGGGCTCACGCGCTCGCTCAACCGCGCCCTTGGCCTCGCGCGCGGCGTGCTGGTGGCGCGGCTCGACGCCGACGACCTGGCCGTGCCCGAGCGCGTCGCGTGCCAGCGCGCCTTCCTCGACGCGCATCCCGCCGTCGGGCTGCTCGGTACGGGGGCGCGCGAGGTGGACGCGGCCGGGCGTGAGGTGGCCGTCGTGGTTCCGCCGGCGGACGACGCCGCGATCCGCCGGACGCTGATCCGACGGAACCCGTTCGTGCACTCCTCCGTGATGCTGCGGCGGGAGGCCGTCCTCCGCGTCGGCGGCTACGACGAGACGCTGCCGGTCGCGCAGGACTACGACCTCTGGATGCGCCTGAGCCGCGTCACGCGTCTCGCGAACCTTCCCGAGCCCCTCGTCGTGCGCCGGCTCCTGCCTGGGCGCGTCTCGGCGGTGCGCGACGACGATCGGCTCCGCGCCGAGGGACGGCTGCGCTGGCGGGCCGTGCGGAGCGGGACGTACCCGCCGTGGTGCGCGCTCTTCGCCCTGCGACCCTGGCTCGCCCTGGCCCTGCCGCCGGGCGTCCGCCGGACGCTCCGCCGCGCCCGGACGTGAGAGGGATCGCGGTCCGCCGGTGGTAGTATTGGCCGAATGCGCATCCTCATCACGGGCATCAGCGGGTTCGTCGGCAGCCACCTCGCGGAGTGGGCGCTGGCGCAGGGTGCGCAGGTCATCGGCGCGCTCCGCTGGCGCAGCAAGACCGAGCACATCGAGCACCTCCGCGACCGGGTGACGCTGGTCGAGTCGGACCTGCGCGACGTGCTCTCGGTCCGCAACGTTCTCGCCGAGGCGCGGCCGGACGTCATCATCCACCTCGCGGCGCAGAGCTTCGTCGCGGCCTCGTGGCAGCAGCCGGTCGAGACCTTCTACACGAACGTCATCAGCCAGATGAACCTGTTCGAGGCCATGCGCCAGCTCGGGACGGCGGCGCGCTTCCTCGTGATCGGCTCGAGCGAGGAGTACGGGCTCGTGTATCCCGAGGAGCTGCCGATCCTCGAGACGAACCCGCTCCGCCCGCTCTCGCCCTACGCGGTGAGCAAGGTCACCCAGGACCTCATGGGGTGGCAGTACTTCAAGAGCTACGGCATGGACATCGTGCGCGCGCGCGCGTTTAATCACAGCGTGAGCCGCTGGACACCCGTGCTGCTCCGCGACGATCGCACTGGCCTCGTGGACATTCGGTACATCGGGGAGCTCAGGCGCTACAAGCCGAGCGGCTACCTGAGCGGTCAACTCCTGAACGACGGAACGGTCGTCTGGGACATGCGGCGGCACGAGACGTCTGTCTGGGCCGACGACCGATGGGCGAAGGTGCTGCACCTGTCCTGTCATCCGCTCCGTGAAGGCGATCGCGTTCTCA
>Ga0209156_10000089_pt1 | contig 64239 bp, 58 predicted proteins | sample GraSoiAngelo_124_FD_185881 | JGI IMG/M metagenome (GOLD analysis project Ga0209156, IMG submission 185881) | Grasslands soil microbial communities from the Angelo Coastal Reserve, California, USA - 14_0927_05_20cm (SPAdes) (version 2) | ecosystem: Environmental > Terrestrial > Soil > Grasslands... | reverse complement strand
GCAGTGCCCGATCACATGTTCAAAACGATTCCCTTATCGAACCACTCAGAACTGCCGGCATGGAACTACACAATTCGCCCCAACTGAGGATGACAAAATGCCAAATTATTTATGCGCAGCCCCTTAGACGGGCAAAACCGCAAGTCGTTTCAGGGATGTTTGCGGCTAGCTCGGGGTCCAGTGAGGGTGGCCGGTGAAGAGGCCGTCGACGAAACCGACGTCGTAGCAAACAAAGAGCCCGAAACAGAGGCTAATTAAACCGGAGCCCAGAACGAGGCCGTGGTTGAGCCAGGCAAAGCGATGGCCGGCAAAGGAAAAAGGCAGAGCCAACGCGGCGGTGATGAGCATCATGCCGGCAATCGTGCCGACACCAAAGATGAGCAAGTAGAGCAGCGCCCATTTCGGTTGGCGAATTGTGCCTAGGACAAGCAAAGCGACCGCGGCGGAGCCGGCCAGGCCGTGTACGATGCCGACGAGCAGGGGGCGCAAAGCGTGAAAGAGGCCGAGGCGAGCAAACGGCCAGCGCAGCCATTTCGGTGCGGATAGGCTATCGCCGTGGTGTTCCGCGATTCCAGAGTGGGAATGCCAATGAAAGTGCAGGTGGTGGTCATGCTCATGGATGTGAGCGTGCGTTCCCGTCACCTTCGGATGGCTGGGAGAAAACTTTTCGCTGAGCCATTTCATCATCCCGGTGAGATTGAGCACGCCGAGCAAAATCAGCATCAGGCCCACGGAGAATTCCATGGTGAGGCCGGCACGGGGCGGGATGACCACGCCGAAGAGAATGATGGCGCTGCCGACAATGGCAATCGTGAGCGTGTGGCCGCAGCCCCAGAGGACACCAATGAAGCCAGCTTTCAGGATGGAACGCTCGCGGCTGACGACGGTGGAAACGGCAATGACGTGATCGGGATCAGTGGCGTGGCGCATGCCAAGGAAGAAACCGATTACAAGAATGGCGAGACCACTGGTCAAGGGTGCGCACCTATCGAGAATCGAAAATTATAGCGGCGTTGCTGCGTGTTCTCATCGGTCCGAGTCGTGTTCCGATCCAGCCAGGAATGACCGTGCGCCCTATTATGCAACAGTCAGAGGGAATTAGAAATGAATGGGGGGCCCATGAGCCTATGAGGAGGACCTGCGCGAGGAAGAATCTGTGCCCATAAGAAGAGGACCAGCGGTGGGATCGCGCGCTACGCTCCCTGCTGCGGGCAGGCTCAGGGTAAAAAGAAACGCCTTGGCGTAGGAAACCGGCGATAATCGACCCCACACACGGCGAGGCAAAAACGCCGCTACTCGCCGCGGAGGATGCGCATGAGCTCAGCGGCAGCGTGCGGAAGACGGGCGCCACGGCGGGAAACGAGATAGACGTGACGGGGAATATTGAGCTGGCGAACCTTCACTTCTTTCATCCAGCCATGCTCGATTTCCCACTGCACACACATGCGCGGCACGATGGCCACGCCCATGCCCATCTGCACGAAGCGCTTGATGCTTTCGATGGTGGGCATTTCGATGGGCATGTTAAGCGCAGCGCGATGGCGCGCGAACAGCTCGATGACGCGACGCCGAAAAGGCGATTCGACAATGTGGGCGATGAAGTTTTCCTGGGCGAGATCGGCGACATCAACTTCCTTTTTCTTTGCGACCGGATGCTTCGGGGGCACGACCAGGGTTAGCTCGTCCTTGAGAATTTCCGTGGCCTGGAGTTGGGGGTCGCGCGGCACATAAGAAACCGCGCCGAGATCGAGCCGGTAGTTCAGGACTTCGTGGGGAATGTCGCGGGAAAACATGCGGTGAACGCGCACCTGGACGCCGGGGTGCAATTCGCGGAATTTGGCGAGCGCGGGAAGAAGAGCGTGAATGGAGCTTTCATTCACGCCGAGAGAGAGTTCACCGCGCCTGAGGCCTTCCAGCTCGGTCAGCCCTTTCTTGACTTCATCGCGAAGATTGATGAGGCGTTCGGCGTAGTCCCGGAGGAGGGTTCCCGCATCGGTCAGGCGAACGGGACGGGCGCCGCGGACAAAAAGGGGCTGGCCGAGGGAGTCCTCAAGCTTGCGAATGGCGAGACTGATGGCGGGTTGGGTGCGATAGAGACGCTCCGCCGCACGAGAGAAGCTGCCCTCCTTGGCAACTGTCAGAAATACTTGCAGTTCTGCAAGATCCACGAGTTGGCCAGACTCCCCGGCAAGCGAAAAACGCTCGCCCAATGGACGCGCTAAGTCGCACACCGACAAGGAGCGAACCGTGGTAGTATAAAACAAAATTATCAAATGTAGAAAAAAGATAAATTAGACCGCAAGGGGGGCGGCATGCGTTAATGGAGGCTGGGGGGTTGTATGGAAACCGTCCGTATCTTTGACACTACGCTCCGCGACGGCGAGCAATCGCCGGGCTTTTCGATGAATACGAGCGAAAAGCTGAGGATGGCGCGGCAGCTTGCCGCGTTGCATGTGGACGTGATCGAAGCAGGCTTCCCGATCGCGTCGCGAGGGGACCTGGAAGCGGTGAAGATGGTGGCGGAGGAGATCCGCGATGTGCCGGTCGCGGCGTTGGCGCGCGCGAAGAAGGAAGACGTGAGCGCGGCTCTGGAAGCCCTGGAGCCAGCGGCGGCGCCAAGACTTCACGTCTTTCTGGCGACTTCGGATTTGCACCTGCGCGTAAAGCTGAACATGACGCGCGAGCAGGCCCTGGAAGCGATCCAGGCGATGATCCGGTACGGGCGCCAGCACGTGGAAGAAGTGGAATTCTCGGCCGAAGACGCCGGACGCACGGATATCGATTTTCTGTGCGAGGTTTGCCGCGCGGCGATCGAGGCGGGCGCGACGGTTCTGAACCTCCCGGACACCGTAGGGTACGCGGTGCCGGAAGAGTACGGCGCGATGTTTACGAAAGTGCGCGAGCACTTGGGCGACCCAGAGGGCGTCACGCTGAGCGCGCACTGTCACGACGACTTGGGACTGGCGGTGGCCAATTCGCTGGCTGCGGTGCGGGCAGGTGTGCGGCAAATTGAGTGCACGGTCAACGGCATCGGCGAGCGGGCGGGAAACGCCTCGCTGGAAGAAGTGGTGGTGGCGCTGGCGGTACGGAAAGAGAGCTTCGGCGTAACTACAGGAATTCGCCTCGATCAACTTTTCCCCGCGAGCCGGATGCTCACAGAGATTACGGGAGCGCAGGTGGCGCCGAACAAAGCCGTGGTGGGGGCCAACGCGTTTGCGCATGAAGCGGGCATTCACCAGGATGGCATCATTAAGAACCCGCAGACGTACGAAATCATTTCACCGCAGACGGTAGGCGTGCCGAATCGCTCGCTTGTCGTGGGTAAGCATTCGGGCCGCCATGCCTTGCGCTTGACGCTGAAGGATTTGGGTTATGAGGCGAGTGACACGGAACTCGCGGAAATCTACCGGCGTGTGACCACGCTAGCTGACCAGTCCAAGCAAGTACGGGCGCGCGACATTGTGGGCATCGCGCACCAAGTGATCCGCCGGCGCCCGGCGGCCATAGCCGCGGAATCGTCCTCCGTTGCCTGATTCACTCGCTGTATCAGAGATTGCGTAGCCACAAGCTGGAAACTGCTAGATTTAGGTTGGTTGAAAAGCTTGCGGCGGCACAGCATTGTACCAGTTCGGGGATTACCATGAAAAAGAAGATCGTTTTGCTCCCAGGAGACGGCATCGGTCCGGAGGTTACGCGGGCTGCGGCGGGCATTCTGCGGGAGACAGCACACGAGTTCAGTCACGAATTTGAGTTCGTGGAACTTCCATTAGGCGGAGCGGCGATTGAGGGTGCAGGGACTCCCCTTCCCAACGAAACGCTGGATGCTTGCCGAAAAGCCGACGCGGTGTTCTTGGGCGCGGTGGGCGGGCCAAAGTGGGATGCGCTACCGGTTGGGAAGCGGCCGGAGAGCGGGTTGCTCGGTCTGCGCAAGGGCATGGGACTGTTCGTCAATGTGCGCCCAGTGAAATTGATCGAGCCGCTGCGGGGACTTTCACCGCTGAAGCAAGAGCGGCTGGGCGATTTGGACCTGGAGATTGTGCGCGAACTTTCGGGGGGGATGTACTTCGGAGAACGCGGGAACGTGGCAGAAAATGGCGTGGAGCGGGCGTGGGACACCGAGTCCTATGCGACGCCGGAAATCGAGCGAATTGCGGCCTTTGCATATACGCGGGCGGAGAATCGCACGCGGCGGCTGTGCTCGGTGGACAAGGCCAATGTGCTTACCAGTTCCCAGCTTTGGCGGCGAACGGTGACGGCGATGAATACGGTCTATCCTTCCATAAAGCTTGAACACATGTACGTGGATAACGCTGCGATGCAGTTGACGCTGAAGCCGTCGCAGTTTGACGTGATGCTTTGCAGCAATATGTTCGGAGACATTTTGAGCGACGCGGCCGCAGCATTGGTCGGCTCGATTGGACTGATTCCTTCGGCTAGCTTTGGAGACGCGGCGCCGCTGTTTGAGCCGATTCATGGTTCCGCGCCTTCGCTGGCAGGAACGGATACAGCCAATCCCATCGGCTCGATTCTCAGCGCAACAATGATGCTGCGAGATGCGTTCGGGCTAACGCTCGAAGCGGATTGGGTGGAGCAATCGCTGACGCGAGTGCTTTCCGGGGGCTATCGCACGCCAGACATCGCCGAGCCCAAGGCCCGCGTCGTCGGCGGATCGGTCTTCACGGAAGTCCTTAAGGAAGAAATGCAGCTGACGTTTGAACACGCCGAACGATACGGCTGGGGCGTGTAGGCCTCCTCCTCCACGAGTTTCTACAATTCAGGAAGCCAGTCCAGAAACCCGCCCGAAAGGGGGCGGTTTGCAGCCCCAAGGCCCAGCGCGAATCCTGCGAGAGTAACAAATCCTTACCTAACCTTGCGGGAAGGCCTTGAGAATGCTAATTTTACAATTCCCAAGTAGCCCGCCGCCGGCTGAATAGCCGGACAACATGATCTTGTAGAGGGGGCGCGGGCTGCGATTCCGTCCCTGAACTGATTGATTGGAAAATGAGAACCGTCCTCATGGGTCACGCTTTCAAAGAAACTTGTGCCGGGGGAATCCATCCGCGCTAATCCCGTAAGAACGATGACAAATCCCGTCCCCAAAATGGAGCACCCCGCCTTATCTCAAGGAGCCAAAAGAACCTATTGGCGCGTGGAAGGCTCCCTGCTCGAAATTGGCGCTTTGCGACCAGTGGGCTTCTTCACCTGGAACGCACGAAGCTTTTCCGAGCGCTGGGCCCGGCGCGCCGGGATGGCCGGGATGGCGCTGACTCGGCCTGTTGCGTACGCAGCAAGCCGCACTTTTGCCACTCGGTTCCTGCACTCGCTACTGAGGGGAGTCAGCCGCGACCGGCTGGACCTGCTCGGCGAAGAGTATTTTCATTACGTCCTGAAGCCACAACTCCGCCGCGAGGCAGTGGAAAAGGTCGTGGCGGCCGTTCGTCAGGGCGACCAGGTCGTGCTGGTTGGGCAACTGCTGGAAAACATTCTTCGCCCGCTGGCGCACCATCTTGGCGTGGAAGCATTTCTCGCGAACCGCTTGGAATATCGCGACGGCAAGGCCACGGGTCGCTTGCTGGATCCTGTGGTGCGCCCGCGAGGACCTTTCGCGTGGTTGGCGAGTAGTTCCGTCGACGGACGAATTTCTAGAGGAAAGCTGATGAACCAGCTTGGCTTGCCAGAAAAGGTTGAGCTTCTGGAAAAGGGGATTCAGGCGACGGCTCGGCCACGAACGTACATTCGGGGACCGGTGGCCATTTTTGGAGGCGCGCCCCGGTTGGTGAACTTTTCGGTGCGGGAAACGCTGGCGAAGCGGGACATTTTGCTGATCGGTGTGACGGGTTTTATCGGGAAGGTTTGGCTCGTGGATTTGCTCGAAAAGATTCCGAACATCGGCAAGATCACCCTGCTGATTCGGCGGAATCGCACCACCTCGGCGCAACGGCGATTAGAGAAAATCGTGGAAGAATCACCGGCATTCGACACGCTGCACGAGCGGCACGGACGAAAGCTTGGCGCCTTTTTGAGTGAGAAGGTGGAAGTGGTCGAAGGGGACGTGAGCCTGCCAGGCCTGGGCCTGGACGAGGCGACGCAGGGGCGGCTGCAAAAATCGCTGGACTTGATCGTGAATAGCGCGGGTCTGACGGATTTCAACCCAGATTTGCGCGACGCCCTTTCCTCGAATGTGGATTCGACGCTTCATCTGCTCGATTTCCTTCGGAAATGCCAGCGCGCCGGCCTGATCCATCTTTCCACCTGCTACGTGGTGGGCATGCGCAATGGCCGCGTCAGCGAGCAACTGGAAGACAATTACAATCCCACGAGGGATCCGCGGTTCGATGCGGAAAATGAGATTGCTTCCCTGCGCGAGAGGGTTCGGCGCATTGAGGCGCGCGCTGAGAGTCCCGAACTGAGCAAGGCGTTACGCAGGCAGGCTCTGGGACGTGGCGGTGACGAGACTTCAGCACCCGCGGGAGAGCTGGAAGGAGTGTTGCGGCGCAACCGCGCGCGCTGGGTACGTAACCGGCTAACGCACGTGGGCATGCGTCGCGCGCAACACCTGGGCTGGCCCAATACGTACACGTTTACGAAGAGTCTGGGCGAATCGATTTTGGCGCGGCACGGCAAAGATCTTCCCATTGCCATCGTGCGTCCGTCGATTGTCGAGAGCTCGGAGCGTTCGCCGTTTGCCGGCTGGAACGAAGGAATCAACACCTCGGGGCCCCTGTCGTATTTGCTGGGCACCAATTTCCGCCAGCTTCCGTCGAACGAGCGGAAATGCTTGGACGTAATCCCAGTGGATATGGTGTGCCGTGGGATGACACTAATTGCCGCCGCGCTGGTCGCTCGGCGACATGCAAGGCTGTACCAGCTCGCGACCTCGGCCATCAATCCCGTCAACATGGGACGCAGCATCGAGTTGACCGGACTGGCGCACCGCAAGTATTACAGAAGTTCGCAATCCATCGAGAACTGGCTGAAGGTGAAGTTCGAGTCGATTCCGGTCTCCAAGCAGCGCTACGAGGTGCTCTCGATCCCCATGCAAAAGGCGGTAGTCTCTGGAATCAACCGAGCGGCCGCCAGCCTGCGCCTGAAGAAAGCGCCGTTCGCCAAAGCCGAGCGTGACCTGATTCGCGCGGAAAAGCTGATCGAGCTTTACGAGCCGTTCATTCTCCACAATGAGCAGGTCTTCGAGTGCGAAAACGCGCGCTTGCTTTCGGCAGCCTTGCCGCCTGAAGAACGCGCGCTTTTCGATTTCACGCCGGAAGCCGTGGATTGGTGGGATTACTGGATCAATGTGCACATCCCGGCGTTGCGCCGCTGGTGCTATCCGCTGATGGAAGGCCGGCCGCTGAAAGCGCGCGAGCCGCGCGCGCTTGACTGGAATGGGAACGGTGCGCCCGCGGAGCATGAGGCTCTTTCCAAAGCGGCGCCGTCATCCGATTGATTTATGGCGATCTTGGTCACCGGTTCGACCGGCTATTTGGGCAGTTACGTGGTCGCGGGGCTCCTCGCAGGGCATCGCGACAAGCTGAATTTGCTGGTGCGAGCGAAAACCGAACAGGAAGCGCGCGAACGGCTTTGGACTTCCCTGCAATTGCATTTTGAGTTTCCGGAATTCCTAGAATACCTAGACACGCGGATGCGCATTTTCCGCGGCGATTTGACCAGCGAGTGGTTTGGTCTGGCGGACGACGAATACCATGCGCTGGTAGACACTACGGATTCGCTGATTCATTGTGCGGCTTCGCTAAACCGCAAATCGGAGAAGCAATGCCTGAACGTGAACCTGCGCGGCACGCTGGAAGTGATTCAACTGGCGCGTCGGGCGCAGGACCGTCATGGGCTGCGCCGGTATTCGCAGATTTCGACCGTGGCCGTCGCGGGAAAACGAAAAGATGAAGTGGTAACCGAAGATGGCGCCATCGATTGGGAACGCTCGGACTACGATCCTTATGCCCGCACAAAAAAGTTTTGCGAACACATGGCCAACCGATGGCTGCCGGATGTGCAGAAGACGATCTTCCGCCCCGCGATCGTGCTAGGAGACAGCCGGCGACCGGAGACTTCGCAATTCGACATGGTGCGGGCGGTCCATTTCCTGGCGCGCATGCCCGTGCTTCCGCTGCGTCCGCACGATAGAATCGACGTCGTGCCCGCGAACTATGTCGGCAAAGCGGTGGTGACCATTCACCAGAAAGAAGCGCCCGCACATGGCATCTATCATCTGTCTTCCGGACGGGGGTCGCAGACCTACGTGGAACTAACGGAGGCGATTGCCCAGGCAGGCGGAATGCGCAGACCATTATTCTGGCCTTCGCTGGATGGGCCGTTTTCGCGAACGGTAAATTGGGCGGCGAAACGCGGAGGCGCGGTGGGACACGCGGCTTCCCTGCTCAAAGTGTTCTGGCCGTATCTGGACTGGAATACGGTGTTCGATAATTCGCGGGTGGTCGCGGAACTTGGCGAAGCGCCGGCAAAATTCTCGACGTATGCGGCCGGCCTTCTGAAATTCAGCCGAGATAATCATTTTCGCTACCCAGCCAAACCTTGGCCGGCCAACGCAAGTGCTGAGAGGGCCGCAGTGGGGCGAGCGAGCGCATGACCGACTTTCTCCTGGTCGCATGGGTCAGCGCGCTGATCGAGATGCGGCGCTTCGGATGGATGCTGGGTCTCGGCAAACCTTGGACCCCCGGCGAGAAACTGAAGCTGCTCTTTGCAGGATACAACGGCACGCGGAATACGGGCAGTGACGTGCGCGTGCAAGAAATGCTGCGGCAGGTTCGGCACATCCTGGGAGCGGAGAATGCCGATTTCAGCGTAATGACACAGAATTTCGCACACAGCAAAGGGTATTTTGAGGGCACGCGGCAGGTTCATTTGCCCGATGTTTATCCTCCGTTTCTGTTTCGTGAAGTGGGGCAGAATCACGGCGTCGTCGCGTGCGAAGGCTCGATGTTCAAAAGCAAGTTCGCCAATGCCCTGACGACGATGATGATCGGGTCGCTGGGGTTGGCTGCCGCGGAGAACAAGCTTTCCGTGGGTTATGGAGGAGAGGCGGGGCACATGGACCGGCTCGTGGAATCCATGTGCGCGCGATACGTCAAAGACTCGCTGGTTATTACCCGCAACGTCGAATCACAGCGGCTATTGAGCTCGTTGGGAATTCCCACGGAACTTGGCACAGACACCGCGTGGACCTTTGAACCTCATCCTCCGGAGTACGCAGGAAAGGTGCTGCGCGAAACGGGCTGGGATGAGAAGACACCAATTTTGGTTTTGTGCCCGATTCATCCCTATGTTTGGCCCGTGGAAGCTTCCATTTTGAAATACATGGCCCGCGCAACGACGGGAGCTTACAAGGACAGCCAATACCGAACCGTGTATTTCTTCCAGTCAGGTGCCGAAGTCGACCGGAAATACAGTCAGTACATCTCTGGATTCACCACAGCGACGCAGGCTTTCTTGCAGCGGCACCGGGTATTTCCGATTCTGGTGGCCATGGAGCGGCTTGACGCCGATGCCTGCCGAAAAATTGCGGAGCAGATTCCGGGTACGCCGGTATTTACGTCCGACGATTACGACATGTTCCAGCTGGTCTCCATTTTGCGCGCGTGTTCGTTTATGGTTTCCTCGCGCTATCACGGCATCGTTACCTGCATGCCGAACCTGGTGGCTTCAGCGGGGGTAACCATGGACGAGCGCATCCAGAACCTGATGCGCGAGCGCGGCCATGAACAACTGATGCTGAGCGTGGATGATCCCGAACTCGAATCGAAGTTGTCTGAGGTCATGGAGACGTTGGTGAAGGAAGCGGAGGGCGTTCGCGAGGGAATTGGGCGGACCGTGGTACGCAATCTCAAGGGAATGGCACGCATGGGCATGTTCCTTGAGAATGTCGTGCATCGCCAGTATCCGGACTTTCCGATTCGGAGCGGGGTGCTGTCCTGGGAAGACTACCTGCCACCCCTGAGCAAGAATTTGCTGCAACTCATGGAGCGCTACGACTCCGTACCGGCTACTCTTGCGGCGGCTCATTAATTCTTCATGCAGAATTTTCTTGAAAATATCTTCGCGCAGTTAAAAAAGGCAGATGTGCGCGCCGTACTGCGGGAGATCCACGGCGAACAGTTTTTGAGCGTGACCGGGAGTGAATTGCTCCAGCAGGTTGAGCAAGTGCGGGCATTCCTCCGTAGTTCCGCGGTTCAGCCGGGAGATCGCTGCGCGCTGCTTGCGGCTAATTCCATCCGGTGGGTGGCGGTTGATCTGGCAATGATGGCCGAGGGCCTGATTGTGGTGCCGCTTTATTCACGGCAGGCGCCCAGCGAACTGGCGGCAATGATGAAGGATTGCCAGCCGCGCCTGCTTTTTGTGGGTGATGCTGCCCTCGGTGAAGCCGTCGCGCAGGTTTGGTGCGATGCCCCGCCGCGAGTTCTTCTGGATCAAGCGCTCAGAGAAAACAGACCCACAGCTGTCGGTTCCGATTTGCCGATTTCGCGCACGGACTCTGACATTGTCACGATTATTTACACGTCTGGAACTTCAGGCCAACCAAAAGGCGTGTGCCTCCACGCTAGCAACCTGAACTATATGCTCGCGCGCACGACCGAGCGGCTTGAGCAGCTGATGGCTGCTACGCACGCGCAAGGTCCCGACCATGTCTTTCATTATTTGCCTTTCAACTTTGCAGCGTCATGGCTCCTTTTGCTTTCCTGCCTCACGCGAGAAACCACATTGACGCTTTCAACGGATTTGAACAAACTCGCGGATGAAATTCGGCTTTCCTCGCCGAATTACTTCCTGAATGTGCCTGCGCTGCTCGAGCGCGTGCGGCGTGGAGTCGAAGAAGCCTTGGTCAAACGCGCTGCGCCGATCCGGTCGTTATTCGAAAAATCGCGCGCCGCGTGGCAGCGGCAAAACGCTGGAAGTGCTGGTGCGGCGGACAGATTTTGGTTCTGGCTGGCAAACAAAATCATCTTCAGCAAAATCAAGGAACGCTTTGGCCGTGATCTGCGCGCGCTCATTTGCGGTTCCGCACCACTCGCTCCGGAGACACAGCAGTTTTTCCGCATGCTGGGCATTCCAGTCCTGCAAGCCTACGGCCTCACGGAAACCACCGGCATCTGCACGATGGATGACCCGCGAGAATCCGCGGAGCCTGGTTACGTCGGATTGCCAATTGCCGGAATCGAGATGAAAATTGGCGAAAACGACGAAATTCTGACGCGAGGACCGCACATTTTTCCCGGCTACTGGAATCGCCCCGAAGAAACGGCGCACGTGTTGCGAGGTGGCTGGTTCCACACCGGCGATCAAGGTGAAGTGAATGCGCGCGGCAAATGGCGCATCAGCGGCCGGATTAAGAATCTGATCGTGCTGAATTCCGGACACAAGATTGCGGCGGAGCCCATGGAAGAGAAAATCGCGCGTCTGCTGCCTGCTGCGCAGCAAGTTGTGATTGTCGGCAATGGCCGGGGCTATCTTTGCGCCTTGATCGCCGGAACCGTGGAAGCCAGCGCCGTTGAGGCAGCATTCGAAGTCGTGAATCGCGAACTGCCGCACTACCGGCAGATCCGAAATTTCAAATTGATTGGTAATGCCTTCACGGCGGAAAGCGGGCTGCTGACGGCCAATGGCAAGCTTCGCCGTGATGCCGTCAACGCGCGCTTCGCTGCGGAAATCAACGCCATGTACGAAGAAAGAAAAGAACGCGAAGCGCTCAGCAGGCAGCACGCATGAAGAACTTCAAGGGTAAAACGCTGCGCTGGGAATGGCGCGAAGGATGCATCGAGTTAACGCTTGATCATGAGCCCGCCAATGAAATTGGCACGGCGATGCTGGAGGAGTTGGAGCTCTTTGTTGGCGCTTTTGACGCGCTTGTGCCCGAAACTTCCTCGTGCATTATTTCCAGCGCGCGAAAATCCGTTTTTTCGGCGGGCGGAGATCTGCGCGAACTGTACCGTCAAGCGGCGTCAGTTCCTGAAAAAGAACGCCTAGAGGGAATTTACAGCTTCTTGGGGCGCATCCATGCCGTCATGAACACGATTGATGCGGCTCCGTTTGTCACCATTGCGGCGGTTCACGGCGCGTGCCTGGGCGGTGGGCTCGAGCTCGCACTTGCCTGCGACATCATTATTGCTGACAAAATGGCGCGCTTTGCGTTTCCAGAACTGCGGCTCGGGTTTATCCCCGGTTTTGGTGGCATTCCTCGCTTGAAACGCGACTTGGGAAATGCGGTCGTTCGCGATTTGCTGTTTACCGGCCGCACATTAAATGCGACACGCGCGCATGCCGTTGGACTCGTGGCGCAGCTGGCAGGCGAGGGGGAAGCACTTCGCGTCGCGCGATCCACTTCCGCACAGGTGGTAAAGTACGACCCCGTGGCACGCGCCGCCGCTAAGGAATTCATGAAGCCAATTCCCCACGAGGAACTGCAGCGCGAGATCGATGTTTTCTGCGAACTATTTACGCGCCCCGAGGTCATGGCCGCCCTGAAGAAATTCGTGGAAGACTCCGGTCCGATGCCTTATTTGCCTTAAGAGGAACGAGACTCACAATTGTCTTTTTCCCAGGGAGCGGAAGCCTTCCTTAGCTGAAATCTCTCGACGAACAACGCACCCACAAGCAATCCGCCTCCCATTAGGCCAAAAACAAGTATGGTCAAACGCGTGAGCCTAGTGTTCTCTTCCTTTGTTAGGTAGACGACGTGTCGTGTGTATTTTGTCGGAAGACCCTGCCAGCAGACACAACAGCTTGTGTTGGCCGTGTCTCGTCCTAAAGGTACCAGACGTAAAAATGGAAAAGCCAGATCGCAAGCGCTGTAAGGCAAAGAAGCGCCGCAAGTACGCGTCCTCGCTTGCGATATTTGCTCATGGCTAGCGCCAAGGTCATGCGAGATTATTCTAGCTCCCTGGTATTGGCTGGACTCAATCAACTAGTTCCTAGAGTTCGTTTCCTCTGGTAGAGATGATAAATTGGGGCTCTGTGCGCACATTGGAGCAAACTACGCAGGAAATCCTCGACTTGGCGGCAAAGCATTTTCAATTGCCGGCGGGATCGCTCGCACCGGAAGACGATTTTTTCAAGAAACTCGGGATTGACAGCCTGCAAACGCTGGAAATGCTCTCCCGCCTGGAAAATCATTTCGGTATCGAGCTGCCGGACTACGAAGTCCAGGGCGTAAGCGATTTCAAGACCCTGGCCAAGCGCATCCAGTCCCGCCTGTGAGCAAGCCACTTCAGCCACAGAGTCGCAGAGACACGGAGATCGACAGAAGACCCGTGCTCGGATCCGCAACGCGCAACGACGACTTGACCGGCAAAATCATTGGCTGCGCCATTGAGATTCACCGACATCTCGGCCCTGTCCTTCTTGAATCCATTTACGAATCAGCGTTGGCTGCCCAATTAGAGTTACAGGGAATCCGCTATAAGCGTCAGATCGAGATTCGCATAAATTACCGTGGACGGGTTATTGGTGCGCACAAACTAGACTTTATCGTGGAGAACGCCGTGGTATTGGAACTGAAAAGCGTGGAGCGGTTTGACCCGGTCTTCGAAGCTCAGGTCCTCACCTACATGAGAATTGCAAAGCTTACTTCAATTCCCCTTTATTGCATGAAGGCATCAAGAGATTTATTCTTTGAAATTTGTTTCTCTGTGCCTCTGTGGCTCAGTGGCTGATTCTTCTTCAAAATGCTGGATCTGAACAAATACCAATCCTTAGGTGCTGCGCTGAAAGATGCGCTGGACCGCTTCGCAGACAAAGTGTGCTTGATCGAAGCCGACCGCGAACGCGAGAAAGAGCGCCTGACGTATCGCGATTTCAAGGAGCGCGCGCATCCCCTCGCGAGTGCTTTGCGGGATGCAGGCTTCTCTGCGGGAGACCGGGCCAGCATCATCATGACCAATCAGTCGAAGTGGCTGATTTCCGCTTATGCTGTTCTCTACGCGGGTGGCGTGCTGGTTCCACTCGATTACAAGCTCACTCCCGAAGAACAGTGGCAACTCCTCAAGCATTCGGGCGCAACCGTGCTTATCACCGAGCATGCGATCTGGCGGCAGCTCAGCGCCGCGACCGGACGCGCATCGGCAACTGTGCAAAATGTTTTGGTGAGCGAAGCACCGCCCAACGCCGAGCTTGCGGGCGCGAAGCGCTGGGAAGAATTTCGGGGAGCCGCTGAACCTGCCTTCGTCCCGCGCACGCGCAAAGATGTCGCCTGCATCGTGTACTCCTCCGGGACCGGCGGCCGTGCCAAGGGCTGCATGATGACCCACGAAAACTATCTGGAACAGTGCGTTGCGTTGACCTCGATTTACCCCTTCTGGCCGGGCGTACGCTATCTCAGCATTCTTCCGACGAATCATGCCATCGATTTCATGGTCGGATTCATCGGGCCGTTAACGTGCGGCGCCGCGGTCGTGCATCTGCGCACGCTGCGACCGGAATATGTGCGCGAAGCATTTCCGAAGTACGACATCACTTATGTCAGCCTTGTTCCGCTGGTGCTGAAGAATTTGCAGAAAGGTCTGCAAACGCGCTTCGACGCTCTGGCCACGGGCAAACGTAAAATTTTTAATTCGCTTGTTGCCGTCAACAAAGTTTTGACAAAGGACCGGCCGCGATTAGGCATCAGCCGCTTGCTGCTCAAGCAGGTCCACGAGGCATTTGGCGGAGAACTGCGAGCCATCATTGTTGGTGGCGCGTTCACTGAACCGCAGACGCTGCAGTTCTTCTACGATTTGGGAATCCCCGTCGCCAACGGCTACGGCCTCACCGAAGCGGGCACGGCGATTACGGTCAATGACCTAAAGCCGTTTCGCGCGGATACCGTCGGCAAGCCGTTACGGGGGATGGAAGTACGCATCCTAAATGCAGACCGCGACGGCGTCGGAGAAATTGCAGTGCGCAGCAAAACCGTCATGGCTGGTTATCTCAATGATCCGGAACTCACCGCCGAGACGATTGTGGATGGTTGGTTGATGACCGGCGACCTCGGAAATTTCGACGAGCACGGTCACTTGCAGCTGCGCGGGCGCAAGAAAAACATGATCGTAACCGAGGAGGGCAAGAACATTTACCCGGAGGACATTGAAAGCGTCTTCGAAGGGCTTCCGGTGAAGGAATTTTGCGTTTTTGCCGCTAACTACATTTGGGCCAAGCGCTCGATGACGGGAGAGCAGCTCGTGCTCGCGCTGCATCTCGAGCCAAGTCAGCAATTCAGTGACGAACTTCGCCGCGAAATCAACGCGCGCAACCAGCGCCTGCTAAACTATAAGCGGGTTCAAGGGGTCGTTCTGCTGGACGAGGATTTTCCTCGGACGGCTTCTTTGAAGATCAAGAGGAATCTGCTGGCCGAGCGGCTAGCCAAGCTGGACAGGGCTTCTGCGATTCTGCCCTTGTGAGTTGCTTTCTTATTCTCAGTGCAAGCAATTTTTCTAATGGCCGGGGTCCCAGGTTCAGGCGCGTTCCAAATGCAACGATTTTTCGCCATTGTCAACCCCGCCGCAGGTGGCGGCCGCTCTGCGAAGCTCGCCGGACCCGCGCTGGCCCGTTTGCGCCAGCACAAGTTGGAGGTGGACAGCGTGGCCTCGAGGGAGCCAAGGCATGCCGTCGAGCTTGCGCATGAAGCCTACGATCAAGGCTACCGCCAGTTTCTCGCCGTCGGCGGAGATGGAACAGCCCACGAAATTTTGAATGGCATCTTTACCGGCCGCAAATCCGTGGACCGCGTTACCCTCGGATTCCTTCCTCTGGGAACGGGCAACTCCTTTCTCAAGGATTTCACAAAGAACGGCGCGGAAGCCTCAACACAAGCTATTCTGCAAAACCGGAAACGCGCCATCGATCTGATTCGCCTAAACCACGCCACGGGCGAAATCTATTCTTTCAACCTGCTGAGCGTCGGCTTCACCGCGGATGTTGCGGCTCTGACGAATCGCGCCTTCAAGCCCTTCGGCCCTCTCGGATACTTGCTCGGCGTGTTTGTCCGCGTCGTGCAATTGCACCGGCGCTCCTTCGCCTTGCGTTGCGATGACGATCAGGAATGGGACGAGCGGCGCTCGCTGTTTCTCACCTTCAACAACAGCAAATATACGGGCGGCAAAATGCTGATTGCTCCGCAAGCCGATCCCGCCGATGGCTTGATCGAATTTGTTCGCTGGGGACCCATCGGACGGTTGGGCTTGCTGCGCAACCTGCCGAGGCTCTATGACGGCTCGCACATCGAGCATCCGCTGGCTTCGCGGCGAGCGGTGCGCCACGTCGAATTCAACGTCTCCGAGCCGCTGGACATCATGATTGATGGCGAAGTCGCGACGCTGGAATGTCGTTCGCTCGACGTTATTCCCTCTGCCGTCGACGTGTTTCTATGAAAAAAGCGTGGTTCGTCTTGCGCAGCGCGCTTCTCTGGATGGTCAGCGGCTTGCATTTTTTCCTGGTCGTCCCTGTGCTGTTGTTCTTAGGGATCTTTCTCGACGCCCGCAGGCATGATTGGCTCCAGCGAAGTTTATGCCGGCGCATTGCTTTTCTTTCGGGAGCGAAGGTCGAGGTGCGCCGTCCGCCCGGCTTCGATCCCCAGCGTACCTCGTTCTTTTTCTCGAACCATGTCAATCTCTTCGATCCCTTTATGCTGTACTGCGCCATTCCGCAGTTTGTCCGCGGATGGGAATTAGAATCGCACTTCAAAATTCCCGCGTACGGTTGGCTGATGAAACGTTTCGGGAACGTTCCCGTGCCGGATGTGCGGCGCCCGTCGGATTTGAAACGCATGTGGCGCTTGACGCAGGAAGCCATCGATTCCGGCACAAGCCTCGTTATTTTCCCCGAAGCCAGACGCACGCGCGATGGTCATGTAAACGAATTCCAGGAAGGCGGCTTCCGGGTCGCGCAACAGCTTGGCGTTCCTATCGTGCCGGTCAGCCTGGTGGGCTCGTTCCAGCATCATCGCACCGGGCACTGGATGCTCTGGCCGGGAAAAATCACCGTCTATCTACACGACACAATCGAAACGAAAGGTCTGCACAAGGAAGAGGTGCCCGCCCTCCGGGACCGCGTGCGGGCGATTATTGCCGGACCGGTCGAAGCCCCTCTAAGAGCACAGGAGCGAGAGCTACTTTGACGCCTGTGGATTGAAGACTTCCAGACCGAATTTTCGCGCCGCGATGCACAGCTGACGGTCAGATGAGGAGAATTCAAATTCTCGATCCTGTTTTGCAGGGCCTGCCCGCTAATCTTGCTGCGTCTTTCAACCAAATTGCCGAACCTAGGTGAATCACATCCGCGCCCCGTAAAAGGATGAGCCCTCACAATGCCAGGAACAGAACTCAGGACTCCTGCCGCGAGTTCGACTGGACTCAGCTCGAATGCCCAATCTTCATCGAAGCGATCACGGACCTCTTCGGCCTCTTTCGTGCTCAGTGACCGCTCCCGTTCTCCGGCGCTCAATCACTGCGTGAACCTCGGCGTAGGTATGAACTGAAGTAAAGACAACGCGAGAGTTTTCTCTTTCGGTTTGTAGCCTTCGCTCTAAGGGCTCGGAGCCGTCCTCCTGCTGATAATGCTTGATCAGCACCGAAGAATCGAGATAGAGCACTATTCACGATCCGCTAGAATCATCCGGGAGGCAGGTTTTGCTCTTGAAGGTATTGCCCGGAATTTACCTAATGGACGGTTTGCCAGCCGAATCTTGCCTTCGGCCTCCAGTCTTTTCAAGACATCCGTCAAAGTGAGTTCGGCGCCCGGGTCCGGATCTGGCCAACTTTAGCCACGGGCTTTCCGCGCTCGGTTAGCAGAAGGCTCTGGCCTCGGCGGACAGCTTTCATGTAGCGGCCCCTGCGGTTCTTGAATTCGCGGCTGCCCACGCTTTTCATGTAGCTATGTCACGCACTATTGTAGCTACATCGGAAACGGCCGCAACTATAGGGAAAGTTTGATTCCGGGCAGCGTCCGCCCGGCCTTGGTCTCCTGCCAGGTGAAGACGATGCGGTGAATCACGGTGATGGTGGACACAACGGCGATGACCCACAACACCGGCCCCATGCGATTGAAAAGCCCGCCGATGATGAGCAGCACCAGCCGCTCTGGCCGTTCCATGAATCCGACTTTGCACAGAGGAATCAGCGATTCGGCGCGAGCTCGCGCGTAGCTGACCATTACCGATCCGGCTGTCGCGACCGCTGCCAGAATAACGTACGGCGTACGCCCGCTCACGGAGTAGTACACCAACAGCCCCATGTACAACGCCATGTCCGCGTAACGGTCCAGCGTCGAATCGTAGAACGCGCCAAAGGCCGTCACGCGGTTCTGCTTGCGCGCCACTTGCCCGTCCAGCATATCCAAAAATCCGGCGCAAAAAATAATGATGGCTCCGGTGCGAAATCCGCCGACGGCCAAAAAAGCGGCGGCGCCGAAGTTCACCACGAGGCCCAAAAACGTAAGAAAGTTGGGATTGATCCCGGTTGCGGCGATGGCTCCGACAATTTTGTCGAGCAACCACTTACCTCCGGTGCCGATCGCCCCCGTGAAAGTCGCCATATGCAGGAAATAGTTTCTCAGAACAAGCAGTCTTTTACGTAATCCAGAGTCCGTTCCGGATTCTGCGGCATCCTACACCAGCCTTGCGGGTCACGGCAATTTGTGCGCACCGGGAATGGTATAGTGCTTACTTCCGCCAGGAAACAGGATGCCCGAACCGAGGTATAAAACAACCGACGAAGTCGACTTTGTCATCATTGGCAGCGGCGCCTCAGGCGGCGTCCTCGCCAAAGAGCTTTCCACGAATGGCTTTCGCGTGGTCGTCCTGGAGCAGGGGCCTTACCTGACCGAAGCGGACTTCACCCACAACGAAGTGGAAGTCTTGAAGCGAAACCAGCTCACGAATCATCCGGACCTTCAGTCCACGACCTTTCGCAAAGCCCCCCAGGAAAAGGCGAAGCGGCAACGCGGGCTCGTCTACGGCCGGATGGTCGGCGGGTCCGGCGTCCATTTCACCGCCAATTACTGGCGCTTCCACGAAATTGACTTCGTCGAGCGCAGCAAAGTCGGGCCGGTTCCCGGCGCTGCTCTGGCCGATTGGCCCATCACGTATGCAGACCTTGAGCCCTATTACACAAAAGTCGAATGGGAAATCGGCGTTTCCGGTCTGGCGGGCGCGAGCCCGTTTGATCCGCCGCGATCTAAGCCCTACCCCATGCCGCCGCTGCCGGTGAAATCCGGCGGCGTCATCTTCGAACGCGCTGCCCGCAAGCTGGGGTGGCATCCCTTCCCCGCCCCGATGGCCATTCTCTCTCAGCCTCGCCCTGGGCGCAGCGCCTGCGTTCAGTGCGGTTTCTGCGAGAGCTTCGGCTGTGAAGTCGGCGCGAAGTCCAGCACCCTCGCGACCGTCATTCGCATCGCCGAAAAAACGGGCCGGTGCGAGATTCGCCCCAACTGTTACGTCTATCGCATTGAAACCAATGCAAACGGCCGTGTCATCGGCGCTGCGTATTTCGACAAAAAGCGGACGACGCGTTTACAACGAGCCAAAGCGGTTGTCGTCTGCGCGAACGGTGCGGAGACTCCGCGGCTGCTGCTCCTGTCGGCCAGCAAGCAATTCCCCGACGGCCTCGCGAATTCCAGTGGCCTCGTCGGCAAATACCTGATGTTAAATTCCGGTCCCTCCGCCATGGCCGTCTTTGAACATCCTTTGAATGACTACAAAGGCGTTGCGGTCAGCCGCATCCTGCACGACTTCTACGAACTCGATCCCCAAAAACTCGGATTTTATGGCGGTGGTGGTCTTGACGCGCGCTTGGATCTCACTCCCATTAGTTTTGCCATCAGTGGCTACGACATGGGCGGCTTGCCGCCGGGAACCCCGCGATGGGGAAAAGAATTCAAGGTCGCCCTGGCGCACAATTACACGCGCACTCTGGAAATCTTGTCGCACGGAACTTCCCTGCCTGTGGAGAGCAACAGTTTTTCGCTGGATCCCGATCTGAAAGAATCCCGGGGCTTGCCGGCCTTGCGAATGACCTACAAGGATCATCCCGACGATCTCAAGCTCGGCGCTTTTCTGCGCGACCGCATCCTGGAGCTGCTCGATGCTACCGACGCCGTGCAAAAGTGGGCCTCTTCGATCGAAGAGCAAGATTTTGCTTACCACCTGCTGGGCACCTGCCGTATGGGCAACGACCCAAAATCCTCGGTCATCAATGCCGACCATCGCGCCCACGATATGAAGAACCTGCAGCCTGGTCACTTCGGGCCGCGGGCAGCCGACGGAAACGATCAGCGCGCTTGCTTATCGGGCGGCCGACCGCATCACCGCTCTGACGCGCCGCGGCGAGATTTAATGACAGTCAAATTGGCTGCTGAACATGTTTCGAATGGCTTGACGCTCCGGGCCATGCAGCTTACAGTCTGAAAAGTTATCCAAAGGACTTCCGAAATGAATGAATCCGTCAGCCGCCGTCATTTTTTGTCGCGAGGCATCACGGGGGTCTCCGCGGTTTGGGCCACCGCCCATTGGCCTGCCCTTCTGGCTGCTGCCACGCACGCGCACCAAGCCGCCAAATCGGCAACGCCTCCCAAATTTGCATTTTTCACCACGGACGAAGCCAAGGAGATTGACGCCATCACGTCGTGTATCATCCCCAGCGATGACACACCCGGGGCGCACGAAGCTGGCGTGGTTTATTTTATCGACCGCGGACTTACCACGTTTGGCGTCGACGATCAAAAAACCTATCGCGAAGGTCTGCCGGAACTGCAATCCAGAGTCGCGGAAATGTTTCAGGGCAAATCCAGATTCTCCGAACTGACGCCTGAGCAGCAAGACGAATTTCTCCATTCGTTCGACGACCAGAGCCAACCCGGTCGCCAGCGCCGGTTCCGCACGAGTCCCGGAGCACAAAACTTCTTCGAAACGCTCCGCCAGCACACCATCGCGGGCTTTTTAATCGATCCTGATTACGGCGGCAATCGTGATGGCGTAGGGTGGAAAGTGATTGGCCGGGAACGCGAACACATGTTTCAGCCGCCGTTCGGCTATTACGACAAGGGCTATCCCGGATGGGAAGCGGCAGCGAAGGAAGAGACGAAGGAAGCGGAGAAGAAATGACCGCAGACCAGCCCAAATACAAAACTTCCGACGTAGTGGACTTCGTCATCGTCGGCTCCGGCGCCGCGGGTGGTGTTCTGGCCAAGGAACTCTCCACAAACGGCTTTCGTGTCGTTGTCCTTGAGCAAGGTCCTTACCTGACCGAAGCGGATTTTACCCACAACGAAATCGAAATCCTGGCGTTGGACAAGCTCACCAACCATCCTAAGCTGCAACCGACAACCGTTCGCAAAACGCCCGACGAAAAGGCCAAGCCCCAACGCGCGCTTGTCTACGGTCGGTGCGTCGGTGGAACCAGCGTCCATTTCACCGCAAACTTCTGGCGGTTCCATGAAATTGATTTCATCGAGCGCAGCAAAGTCGGCGCGGTTCCCGGCTCTACTCTCGTCAACTGGCCCATCACCTACGCCGATCTCGAGCCCTATTACACGAAAGTCGAATGGGAGATTGGCGTTTCTGGGCTTGCAGGCGCGAGCCCGTTCGATCCTCCGCGCTCGAAGCCCTATCCCATGCCGCCGCTTCCGGTGAAATCGTCGGGCGTGCTCTTTGAGCGTGCCACGCGAAGGCTCGGCTGGCACCCGTTTCCAGCGCCGATGGCGATCCTTTCGCAGCCCCGTCCCGGACGCAGCGCCTGCATCCAGTGCGGCTACTGTCTGGGCTTCGGCTGCGAAGTCGGCGCGAAATCGAGTTCGCTAGTGGCTGCGATTCGCGTGGCCGAGCGCACTGGCCGCTGCGAAATCCGCCCCAATTCTTATGTTCATCGCATCGAACTGAATGCCAATGGCCGTGCCATCGGTGCAGTTTATTTCGACGAGAAACGCAACACGCATCTCCAAAAAGCCAAAGCCGTGGTCGTCTGCGCCAATGGCGCTGAAACACCGCGTCTGCTTTTGCTTTCCGCAAACAAGCAGTTCCCCGATGGCCTCGCGAACTCGAGCGGCCTGGTTGGCAAGAACTTGATGTTCAATAGCGGCGGCACAGTTACCGGCGTCTACGACAAGCCGCTCAACGATTACAAAGGTTACTGTGTCAGCCGCGTGCTCCATGATTTTTACGAACTCGACCACGAGAAAGTGGGTTTCTACGGCGGCGGTGGTCTCGATGCGCGCTACGACTTCACCCCCATTTCCTTTGCTTTCGGCGGAATCCCGCCGGAGACTCCTCGCTGGGGCAAAGATTTCAAGGCCGCGCTAGCGCACAACTTTACGCGGACCATGGAAATTTTCTGTCATGGCACTTCCCTGCCGGTCGAAAACAATTCCTTTTCGCTCGATCCCGACCTCAAAGACGCCTGGGGATTGCCCGCGCTTCGCTTAACCTACAAAGATCATGCCGATGACCTGAAGCTCGCAAGCTGGCTTTTCGATCGCGCGCATGCCATCCACGAAGCTGCCGGCGCGGTAAAGAAATGGAGCTTGCCGCCGCAGGAACAGCAGTTTGGCGTGCACCTGCTCGGCACCTGCCGCATGGGCAACGATCCAAAGACCTCGGTGATTAACCCGGACCATCGCACGCACGATGTGAAAAATCTTTTTCTCTGCGACGGCAGCAGCCTGGTGACTTCCGGCCGCGGCCAGCCCACCATGACCATCATGGCCCTCGCTTTCCGCGCAGCAGACCGCATCACCGCGCTTGCCAAACGAGGCGAAATCGGCGCCTAAGTTCCGTGGAATCTCACTGGAACTGCTGCAACGACTTCTCGAGCGCTTTCGTCACAGAATCTGCGAGGTCAAATCCATGAATGCACATCGTTGGAAGGTGTGGGTTTCTGTCTGCGGAACTTCGTTGCTCCTGCTGGTAGTCGCCGGAGCACGCGGGCAGTCCACCCCGGCAAAAGCGTCATCAGAAGACGCAGCGGCAAAGCCCCCCAAGCTCGCCGAAGAAGAATACAAAAACATCCAGGCGCTCAAAGGAATTCCCGCCGAGCAGGTCGTCCCGTCGATGCAGTTCATCGCCGCTTCGCTGGGCGTCGAGTGCGAATATTGCCATGTGCCTCACCGGATGGAAAAAGACGACAAAAAGCCCAAACTGACCGCGCGCAAAATGATTGGCATGATGATGGCCATCAACAAGGAGAACTTCGAGGGCCACCGCGAAGTTACTTGCTATTCCTGCCATCGGGGCTCGCCGGATCCTGTTGCCACGCCGGTTATCACGGCGGAAGAACCGAGGCGCGAAGCCCCTGAAGGCGCCAAGCCTGGGGAACCCAAACCCGTTTTTCCGCCGGCCGAGCAACTCCTCGAGAAGTACATCAGCGCCATCGGCGGAGCGGCAGCTCTCCAAAAAGTCACCAGCCGCGTCGAAAAAGGAACCCTCACCGCCTTTGGCGGCCAGCATTTCCCGGTCGACGTCTATTCCAAGGCCCCCGACAAACGCCTCTCGATCATGCATCTCCCGAATGGCGACAGCGTCACGGCCTTCGACGGTCAGCGGGGCTGGCTCAGCGTGCCGGGACGCGTGCACAGGATGTCCGCAGCCGAAAATGCCGCGGCGCGCATCGACGCTGACTTATATTTTCCTTTGCACGTAAAAACGCTTTACGAGAAATTCCGTGTTAACTCGGGCGAAAAAATCGACGGCCACGACACCTATCTCGTCGTCGGCCTCAAGGAAGGACAACCCCCGCTTCGTCTCTACTTCGACGAGGAGTCCGGCCTTTTGTTGCGCCTCATCCGCTACGCCGAAACGCCGCTTGGCCGCAATCCCACGCAAATCGATTATGCGGATTATCGCGAAGCGAACGGTCTGAACGTTCCCTTTCGCTGGACGCTCTCGCGGCCTGGCAATCAGTTCACCATCCAGGTGGGCCAGCTTCAGCAGAATGTTCCTATAGACGACGCCAAGTTTGTTGCTCCGCCTCCCGCGCCCACGACGGAAAAGCCCGCGGCGCCTTAGGAGCTATCTCAGAAACTAGGGCAAGGGGAAGGAAGCCGGAGCTTTAGCTCGACCACAAAGAACCAGAGGAGACGGGGCTTAAGCCTCCCTGCCTCAGAGAGGGCCCCTGAGGAAATATTTCTCTTCTCTGCCGCAGACATCTATGAAACGAGTGCTAGTGCCGTTTCCTCAGCATTAGAGAATCCGTCCAAAGGGGCTGTGGGTGAACGGGGCGCGCAGCGCTCCTCACACGACGCCTAGAAGTGGAAGGCCAACCCCGCCAGGAAATTCCCACGATGCTGGTACTGTGACACCTTCGCGGTATAGCAGCCATAGAAAGGATCGCAGTAGGTCGCCAGACCGGAATTCGCATAGGTTGGCATGTAACGGCCGTCGCCCCGGAAAGAAACGTGGCGCGCCAGGGTGTATTTCACGCCGCCGCCAATGCCGTAGGAAAAATCCAACCGCGTGGGGTTGCCATTGCTGTTGAATTCGTGCGTGAAGCCCAAACCTCCCGCGAAGTAGGGCCGCCACTTGTGCTCATCTCCAAAAAACATATAAAGCCCGCCAAATTGATATTGGTCCACGCTCGAATCATAGGCTTTCATGTAGGGTGCACGCGGCGTCTGCTGCACGCTGTAGGAAGTCAGGTTCCGGTCCCACAGGAACTCAAATTGTGAGTTGGAAGTGAGCGAATAGCCGATGAAGGTGCCAAAACTCGCCGCCCTGTTAATCCGCAGGTCGTTGGCCATCACTGTGGTTGACGTCGGACTCAGCGGATAGGAGCCACTCGTTTCATAGCCGACGAACGGCGTAAATTCCCACTTTTCCAGCCGGCTGCCCCCGTATTGCGCCCGGGCCGGCGCGCTTGCCCCCAGACCAATCAATGCTCCCAACAAACAGATCATCCCGACTCGCATCTCTTCTCCTGTTCTTCCGTCTCAGCAAATTTACGATCGAGGATGCATGCCAACTCACTCTTTGTAGGATGCATCCGACATCGCTCGCGTTTCTCTGCCTCACTCGGAGACAAAACTGCAAAACCAAATCGAATAGGGAGCGCCTAGCGAACTAATGAAAGGGACTTGTAGGTCGCTAACCGGGAAGCCACAACTCACAACGAAGCCCAAGTTAAGTTACACAGCGTTTTTGCCGTTTGAAACTTAAAACTTAGAACTTAGAACTAGGAGCTTTGAGCGACCTGAGACATGGGTGATTTATGGTGGGCCTGGGTGGACTTGAACCACCGACCTCGCCCTTATCAGGAGCGGGACCTTGGCAAAATGTTTGCCGCCCGCGGGTTCGATCGCCTGACGTCATCGGCCTATGTATTTGATGCGGCTGTTGTCTTTCTGCGTCCGTTCAAAGCAGCCCCACGACCAAGATTGAGAGATTGAGCCGAAGAGTTGACATAGCCATCGAAGATAGCTAGAATCAAGACGATGAAGATAAGCGTCGCCGAAGCCAAAAACAACCTGCCGAAACTCATCAAGAAAGCCGAGAACGGTGAACGCGTCACAATCTGTCGTCGCGGCAAGCCCGTGGCGGACCTGGTGCGCACGACCAAGCCGACTGGGAAGAAGCCCGAGTTGGGCTTCCTGAAAGGCAAGAAGATCGTGCTCGACCCGGACTGGTGGAAACCGATGACGGACGAGGAAGTGGACGCCTTCCTGGAGGGCCGCTACTGATGCGTGTCCTGCTGGACACGGTGGCCTTCCTCTTTGCCATCGAAGATCCGGACAGGTTGTCGCGGAAGGCGCGGACCGTGATGGGAGACCCGGCTAACCAGCGCGAACTGAGCGTCATTTCGCTGGCGGAGATCGCCATGAAGAATGCTGCAGGAAAGCTGAATCTCAGCCGCGAGGACACGATGGACGCGCTAAGGCGGCTGCAGGTGAGCCTGGTGCCGTACGCGGAAGCACACGTGTTAGAGCTGATGCGGCTGCCCGCGCACCATCGCGACCCGTTCGACCGCATGCTGATTGCGCAGGCGCTGGCCGAAGACGTGCCTGTGACGACCTGCGACAAGGAATTCCGGAAGTATAAGGGGCTAGAGGTGATTTGGTGATGACCAGGAAGCTCAGGAGGGAGGCAGAAGTCGACACTCTCCTCGCGAAAGTAATCAAGCGAACCGCCGAGCGGGTTCGATGCCCACCGCCCCTTACCAAAAGTCCCGTTGAATCCGTTGGCCTTATCAGCGTAGCGTGGTTAGGTTTTAGAACAACTTACAAGACCGCGGGGACTGCCAAACTACGCGGAAGTCGAAATGCTTGATGGCCGCTACGATGACATTAAGAGCGGTAGAGTGAAGCCTATCGGCGGCGAGGCTTTCTTTGACGGCCTGCGTCAGCGTGAGGATGAACTGCTCAAGCAGCGCAATCCCAAATGAATGCCGAATTCCGCGACGATCAGAACGCTTGGCCCTGTGGGTTGAGCCCTGGGCTGGGTGATGCCTACTATATTAGGCAATGAGCTTCCCAAAGCCAAGATTGCCTAATATACTAGGCGAATGTTGGACCTGACCTCTATAGGGCAACAGATCGCCGAGCGCCGAAAGGAACTCAAGCTCAGCCAAGCCGCACTCGCGCATAAAGCGGGCATCAGCCGCGCCACGCTTGAGGCACTTGAAAACGGACGCGCTGGCGAACTGGGCTTCTCGAAACTCACCAAACTGCTCGCCGCTCTCGGGCTTGAGCTGAAGCTACAGGCGGCCGGCTCGCGCCGCCCCACGCTGGACGAACTCCTGAGCGAGGATCGCGATGATCAAAGTCTGGACCGACGCCGCTGAGGCGGGACGGCTCGATCGCCATGGCGAACGCGGCAGCACGTTCGCTTACCAGCCGGGCGCCCCGCCCGCGCGCGCGGTTTCAGTGACGATGCCGGTAAGACTTGAATCATGGAGCGCGCCCTTCGGCCTGCTTCCGATTTTCGAGATGAACCTGCCCGAAGGCGTCCTCCGCGAGCGGCTCCGCCTCGCCTTTGCGAAAGCCACTGGCACATTCGATGAATTCGACTTGCTGTCCATTGTCGGCCGTTCGCAGGTCGGACGCATCCGCTATACCGGCGACAAAGAACAGTTGCACGAGGACGTGCCCTTCCAGTCGGTGGACGAAATCTTGGAGCGCAGGCGCGGTGGCGACTTGTTCCGTTACCTGCTTGAGAAATTTGCGTCCTTCTCCGGAATCAGCGGCGTGCAGCCCAAAATCCTCGTGCGCGACGATAAGGCCTTCGCCGAGATGGAACATACGAAACACCGCCTCTCGCAAAGCTACAAGGGCGCGACCCACATCGTGAAGCTGTGGGAGCCCAACGAATATCCGCAGCTGGCGGCCAATGAGTATTTCTGCCTTGGGGTCGCGCGCAAATGCGGGCTCGACGTGCCCCCGCACCGGCTGGCCGAAGACGGCATGGCTATGGTCATTGACCGCTTCGATCTGCGCATGGAGGGGACTTACCGCGGATTTGAGGATTTCTGCGTGCTCAACGGGCGCAGGACGGATCAAAAATATCGCGGCAGCTACGAAACCTCGGTCATGAAACGATTCGGGCAGTTCGCAAACTCAACGCATGTCAACGAGGACATGGAAAAGCTGTTCACCCTGATCGCCCTTAACTGTGCACTACGCAATGGCGACGCGCATCTGAAGAATTTCGGGATTGTTTACGACGACGTTCAAGGCGAAGCCCGGCTCGCGCCCGTCTACGACCTCGTGACCACCTCTGTCTATCTGCCCAAGGACAGCATGGCGCTTACTCTCAACGGTACGACGAAATGGGCAAGCGCTAAGGAGCTGCAGCGGCTAGGCGAGACGCGCCTGGGAGCCTCTCCTGCCCGCGTCCGGGAGGTACTCGAACGCATTGACGCGGGGATTGCAACCACAACTACGGAGCTGCGCGCCTATCTGAAAGAGCACGCGGAATTTGAGGAAATCGGCAACCGAATGCTCCATGAATGGGAGCAAGGGTCGCGCTTTCGCTGAAGACGGCCTGTGATTACCGAAAATTCCGTCCGTGTCTCAATCAGGATCTTTGTGGCACGCTGATCACAGATCTCTTCGAGGCAGCACCTCGGAGTCGAAGGACTTGGAGTCTCTTGCCTTGCCCAGTCGACGAGTGCATCCTAGCGCAGGGAGTTCGTGTCGCGAAACAATCCGGCTTTGGATCAGCATACTTTGGCGGAATAGATCAGGGAGAAGCGGCATTTCCGCTTGAGGAAGGCAAACGTCGGCGCCGCCGGCTTGCTCCGGCTAAGCGGCGCGTCGCAGGTATCGGTGGTGGAGTCCCCCCACCTGCGGAATCGAAAGGACGTGGCCTTGTTCCGGCTGCTCCACCGCTCGGTGCTCCGGCGTGTCCTTGGCCAAAGCTAAATGTGTGCGCGACCTCTCGTAGTAAGCAAAATAGCTTTGCAGAATCCGCCGCAACGATCTCTGGTTCCACACGCTGATGTGGTCCAGGCATTCTCGCCGAATGGAACCCACTAGTCGTTCCACATACGGATTTTGCCAGGGGGATCGCGGCGCAGTAAGCACTTCCTCCATTCCCATGGCTCGGGTCAGGGCGGCGAAATCTCTTCCGTAGATGGCATCGCGATCGCTCAGCACAAATCGCGGCGCCTGGTCCCAGGGAAACGCTTCCCGCATCTGCTGCATGGTCCACTCCTCTGTGGGGTATTCCGTCACCCCGAAGTGCACCACCCGGCGTCGCTCATGCGATAGCACGACGAAGACGAACAGGACCCGGATGGTTGCCGTCGGCACGGTGAAAAAATCGATGGCCGCGGTCTGCACCAGATGATTTGTCAGGAAGGTTCGCCAAGTCTGGGAAGGGGGTTTGCGGGGCCGAGGCAAATATCTGGCCACCGTGGATTGCGCCACTGCAATCCCCAACTTGAGCAGTTCTCCGTGAATGCGGGGTGCACCCCACAAGGGGTTGGCTTGGCGCATGCGCCGAATTAGATCTCGAATGTTCGCCGCAACTTCTGGCCTTCCGGGAAAGGCGGCGGGATTTCCTGGTCCAATGCCAGGCGAAAGCTCGGCGGTGCCAACGGAGGACCGTGTCGGGCTGAACCATCTCGAGACATCGCCGCCAACCGGACCAGAATCGGTACAACACAACCCACAAGAGCCGGTCGCAGCGGTGGAGGCGCAAGCGACGCGGCGCGTTCTTTGGAAGACCGCAAGTTGGTGACGAAGCGCGAGGATCTCCGCCTGCAGGGCAGCACGGGTTCGAAAACTGGAGGCTAGCAAAGCGAAAAGGGCGACGAAAAGAGAGCTCATCGTGGTAGCCACCATGATCTCACGAATGATCAGAACCTCTGTGTTTTCAGACCGGATGGGGTTTTCGGTAGCCACAGCGTGGAATTCGTCTGTCGCCAAGATTCTGTCGAGGAACTCCTGCTGCGGCTCGCGGTATCGGAGAAAGGTCAACTCAAGCCCTTCGAGTCCGTCATTCGTGTTAGGGTCACCCGAGGCGTTCCCGTTGGTACAGAACTGGTAGCCTTGCGCAGCAGTGAGTCTTAATCGCAGTTTGTCGGTCAAGCGGCTCGAAACGCGCTAATTCTCACCAGCGTTAAATTCGCCAAGTGGATATCGTTTTTGGAACACTTCCCGATTTCCAGGAAATCAAACTTTTTGCTTGACAAGATTTGCGCCGAGGTATTTAAGTATCACCAAAACGGGGTGAGGGCTCCGACCAGATCGATATTTCTCGCTGGGGTGGCCTTATGGCAAAACGAATGGCTCTGTCTTTTCTTTTCTGCTCGTGTGTGGCTCTCCTGCTTCTGGTGACTGGCGTCTCTCTTCAAGCTCAAGGAATTTTCGCGACTCTGACGGGTGTTGTCTCCGATCCCTCAGGTTCCGTGGTGGCCAATGCGAAAATTGTGCTGCGCGACGCCGTATCCGGCTCGGCGCGCGACACGGTAACGAACGGCGAGGGTTACTACACCTTTGCTTCTGTTCCTGTAGGGACATATACGCTGACCGCGGAAGCACCGGGCTTTCAAGCCTACAAAGCCGATCATATCCGCCTCGGCGGCGGCGAGAAGCGCAACGTCAACATCTCGCTAGCCGTCGGCGCCACCACCGCAACCGTCGAAGTCAACGCCCAAGAACTTGCCCTTGTGACCACGGACTCCGGTGAGAAGTCATTTACGCTGGAATCAAAGGATCTGCAGAACTTGACTCAAGTAGGGAGCGATGCGGCGGAATACATCAAGATCATGCCGGGCTTTGCGGTCCAGAACGACACGTCAAATAAAGCGAACTACACGGGCGAGGTCATCGGCATCAATGCCAACGGGGACGCCGGCAGCCAGAGTCCGTTAAACAACGCCTATACCTATAACGGCCTGCCCAGCAACTCGCTGGACATCACCGCCGACGGCGCCCACGTATCCGATCCAGGCTGCAACTGCGACACGCCGGTCAATCCTAACTCGGATTTCATTCAAGAGTTCCAGGTTAAGACCTCGAACTTCAGCGCCGAAAACCAGAAAGGGCCGATCCTCATCACCTCCGTGACCAAGGCCGGTGGCCAGGAGTTCCACGGCAGCGCCTTCTTTTCTGCCCGCAACTACGTGCTGAACGCCAATGATGCCCTAAATAACGCTGACAAAGCCCCCAAACCCCAAAATAAGTATTATTATCCAGGCGGCAGCTTTGGCGGTCCGTTGATCATCCCGGGAACCAACTTCAACAAGAACCGCGACAAGTTGTTCTTCTTCACTGGCTTCGAGTACTTCTACCAGGTGCTGGATACCGGCTTGCTCCGTGCCACGGTTCCCACGCCGGGCATGCTCCAGGGAAATTTCTCCACCTCCGAGTTGGAGAAAATCGGCGACGCAACCCACAATTTCAACACAGCTGCCGGCGCTCCTGTGGCTACGGCCTGTGCGGGAACGAGCGTAGCCCAGGGCAACTACACGCCGTGTCTTAACTCCGCGGCCTTAAATCAGTTTCCAAGCGGCATCATTCCGCAGTCGGACCTTAATTCGAACGCGCTCGCCTTGATGAAGCTGTATCCCGCCCCCAACGCTGATCCCAACGTGACCGGTGGCTACAATTACGTTCAGGCGGAAATCTTCAACCAGAACAACACGCAGTGGACCACCCGAGTGGACTATAACATCAGCGACAGTACCAAGCTGTTCGTGCGTTATAACCTGCAACGAGAAACTCAGTTGTTCCCTGTCGGCCTCTGGTGGCGTAACGGTTCCCAGGTTCCTTATCCCTCCTCGATAGAGGGCAAGAACCGCTCGGACTCAGTATCGGCTTCGCTGACTCACGTCTTCAACCCCACCATGACCAACGAGGTCGTATTCGCGTACACTTTCGTTGGTTTCCCGAACGTCTTTAGCGATCCCTCAAAGGTAGACCGGGCAAAGGTAGGGTACGGCGTCGCAGGCCTGTTCAAGAACGGTGTCAGCCAGATTTCATCCTTTGGAAGCTTCGGGAATGAAGCGGCTCTGATCTTCAACCCTGGTGGGTTCGAAGCCGGCGGGCCGTCATCGGGTCTTTATGCCAACAAGTACATGCCCAGCGTGAGTGATACGCTCACCAAGGTTGTGCGCACCCATACGATCAAGGCGGGTTTTTTCTGGGAACGTATCCGCAATGCGCAGCCCGCGAACAATGACACGAACGGCCAGCTGCAGTTTGTGTCTTCTAATAATTCACTCTATACCAGCGGAGACTCCTACGCTGACCAGGTCCTCGGTATCGCGAGTCACTATGATGAAGCTTCGTTCAATCGTATCAACAACATTGCCTACAATACCTACGAGTTCTTCGCCCAGGATGACTGGAAGATGACTAAGCGGTTGACCCTCAACTTCGGCCTCCGTTTCACGCACTTCCAGCCCTGGATTGACCAACTCCCGTTTGGCTATTCCATTTTCGATCCTGCGGCCTACACCGCTGGCGGCGGTCAAGCGTGTACCGCTGCCCCGACCTTCTGCGGATTCGAATGGCACGCGAAAAACAGCTCCGTTCCGTTGGGTGGCTTCCCGACGCGGGCCTTGTTCTACCAGCCGCGCCTGGGCGCCGCCTATGACCTCTTCGGCAACGGCAAGACCGTGCTCCGCGGAGGATGGGGCCGCTACTACTTCCACGCTGGTCAGTTTACCAACGGCTTGGATGCGTCCGCGGGGGTCAAGTCGATCGGTTTCGATGGGAAGGTTCCCACGGGTGGGAACACCAGCCAGCCAATCCTAGTCAATCCGTTACCCGCCAGTTTGGCGTCCGCATCGCCGTGGTCCTCGGCCTCTGGGAATGCCGGGCTCGACACCGTTAATTTCAGCGCGGTGGCTTCAGGTCCCTCCGCCGTCGACCGCAAGGATGACAAGCAAGCGTATACGGATAACTGGAACTTCACCGTTTCCCGCCGCTTACCGTGGTCTAGTGTCCTGGAGGTCTCCTACATCGGCAACAGGTCAAGGGATCTTCCCGGCAGCGGCAACGGCGGCAGTGAGGGCTTCAACACTCTGAACATCAACTTAGTGCCAATTGGCGTCATGCTGTCATCGAAGAACGGCGGTGTGGATCCGGCCACGCTCAACGCCGATAGTTTCCGTCCTCTGTTAGGTTACTCGGACCTGTACCTGGCCACGAACAACGGTCATTCCAACTACAATGCCTTGCAGGCCGTGTGGGCGCGCTCAAGGGGGCGTTACACCATCAATCTGAATTACACGTTTAGCAAGGCCATGGGTATCGTCGGCTTCTACGACCAATTCAACGTAAACAACAACTACGGCGTGCTACCGAATAGCCGCAAGCATCTCTTCAACGCTGCTTACTCCGTTGAATTGCCAAAGGCCACCACGAACAAGCTGGTGGGCGGCTTCGTCAATGGCTGGCAGGTCTCCGGCATCTTGCAGTTGGAGAGCGGCCCCAATCTGACGGGTTACCAAGGCCAGAACTTTGGCATGAACCTCAACAACGCGAAGATTCCCGGTACCAACTTCGCCATCAGCAATATCTCGCTGTTGGGTACCCCAGACATTCAGCTCAACCCGATCTTGACGTGCAATCCAACGTCGAACTTGGGCCCCCATCAATACATCAACGGGAATTGCTTCGGCGTGCCGACGACCATCGGCCAGAACGGCCCGACCATGCTGCCGCCCATCTACGGACCAGGTTTCTTCAGTTGGGACATGGGCGTGTTCAAAAGCTTTGCGATCACCGAGCACAAGAGTGTGCAGTTCCGGTTTAACGGCTACAACTGGTTGAACCATCCGTTGTGGTCCTTTAACAGGAACAATCTCAACCTTAGCTTCGATCCAAACACTCTCAAACAGAACAACTCAACCTTCGGCATAACTCCGAATAAACAAGGTCATCGAACCGTGGAGATGGCTGTCAAGTTCTTCTTCTAGTCCGGAAGGAGAACGCAACAATTTAGGGCCAAAAATGGGGGGTTGGCTTTGGCCATCCCATTTTTTCTTTTCTTGTTACACTAGCCTGGGATTTTTTGCCGTTATGAGGAACTGGATTTTCGTTTTACTTTTGGGCCTTGGCACTACTTCGCACGCACAGCCGCAAGCTCAGACGCAGGCCCAAGCGCAGACACAGACTCCCCAGGAACTCGTCCAGAACGCCATCCAGAAGCAACGAGCCGGCGATTTGCAAGGCGCCGCCGCCGAGTACAAGGAATTTCTCAAGCTCCACCCCGAAGCCACCGCGATTCACTCCAATCTCGGCGCCGCTTTAGCCGGGCTGGGCCGTTTTGAAGAGGCCGTCCGCGAATACAAGATCGCGCTCCAGCAATCTCCCACGCTCAATGACGCCAGGCTCAATCTTGCTCTCGCCTATTACAAAATGGGAGGCATCCCGGAAGCCTCCGCACAACTCGCGCGAGTCCACGCCGCGGCCCCCGCAAACTCTCAGGCCGTGCTCCTCCTCGCCGACTGCTACCTCCGCATGGCCCGCGACAAAGACGTCCTCCGCCTCCTCGAACCCGAAGAGAAAAAGCGCCCCGAGGACCTCGCCATCGCCTACATACTCGGCCTCGCGCTCATTCACGAAAACCGCGCCGACGAAGGTCAGCGCCGCATTGACCGCATCTTCCGCAACGGCGACTCCGCTGAAGCTCACTTAATGCTCGGCAGTGCCAAAATGAACGTCTCCGATTTTGCCGGTGCGCGCGACGAATTCGCCAAAGCCGAAGCGCTCAATCCCAATCTCCCGGACGTGCACGTCCTATACGCCAAAGCCCTGCAGTTCACCGGAGACTCCGACTTGTCAGTCAAACAGTTCAAGGCCGAACTCGAACTCGATCCGTACAACTTCGACGCCAACTTGCAACTCGGCGCCATCGCCCGCCAAGAACAGAATCACGAGCAAGCCCACCAATGTCTCGCCCGCGCGCTAAGAACGAGACCCGGCGATCCCGGCGTCCGCTACCAACTCGCCGTCATCGCCGTCGACGAAGGCAAGCCCGAAGAGGCGCGTCAGATCCTCGAGTCCCTCGTGAAAGAATCACCTCAATTTACTGAAGCGCACGTTTCGCTCTCCCTCGTCTACTACCGGCTCAAGCGCCCCGCCGACGGCAAGCACGAACAGGAAATCGCCCAAAAACTCACCGACGCAGAACAAGCCAAGCAGCCCGGCGTCAAGGCACAATAGCGTGCAGCCCTCGCGTCCCATGGCAGCCGCCGAATGAAATTTTCAAGGAGAGAATGGCTCCGCCTCGCCTCCTCCGTCGGCGTCGCCCAATTCCTCGCGCCCCAAAGCGCCTTCACCCAACCGCAAACGCAATCGGCGCAGGCAGCGCAGCCTCTCTTCCTCGAGATCCCGCCTTCCGCCAGCCATATCGACTGGGTCCACGAAAATGCCATCTCTCCTAGCCGCTACCTCCCCGAAGCGCTCGGCCCCGGTTGCGCCTTTCTCGATTTCGACAACGACGGATGGATGGACATCTTCCTCGTCAACAGCGGCCCCAGCGATTTTTGGCAGCCGCCAGCGTCCAAGCCCGTCCGCAATGCTCTTTACAAAAACAATCGCGACGGCACCTTCACCGACGTCACCGAAAAAGCCGGTGTCTCCGGCGCTTACTTCGGCATGGGCATCGCCGTCGGCGATTTCGACAACGACGACTGGCCGGACATGTTCGTCACTGCCTACGGCAAATGCATCCTTTACAAGAACAACCGCGACGCCACCTTCTCCGACGTCACCGACAAAGCCGGTGTCGCCACTTCGGGCTGGACCACTAGCGCCGTCTGGTTCGATTACGACAATGACGGCAAACTCGATCTCTTTGTCTGCAGCTTCGTCGATTACTCCGGCGTGAAAAAGCTCGAATGTGGGAACAACCAAATCGGCAGAAATTATTACTGCGTTCCGCGCGTCTTCAAGCCCACCGCGAGTTTCCTCTACCACAACAATGGCAATGGCACCTTCACTGAAGTAAGCAAGGGCACCGCGATCGCCAAAGGTCTGGGAAAGGGACTCGGCGTCGTCGCTAGCGACATCAACAATGATGGCTGGATGGACTTATTCGTCGCCAATGACACCGTGCAGAATTTTCTCTTCGTCAACCGCGGCCCTGCCCCCAATGGCCGCTGGAAGTGGGACGAAATCGCGCTGCAAGCTGGAGTTGGCTTCAGCGACACGGGCCGGCCCCGGTCAGGCATGGGCGTCGACGCCGCCGACCTCAACGGAAACGGCTGGCAAGACCTCTTTGTCGCCAACGTCGATCACGAGATGTTCTCCGTCTACGAAAACAATAAAGACGAAACCTTCCGTGATGCCGCTCAGGCTCACGGCGTGGCTCGCGCCACAAAATTATTGAGCGGTTGGGGCCTGAAATATCTCGATTATGACAACGACGGCGCCGTCGACCTCTTCCTCGCCAACGGCCATCCCGACGACATGATCGACAACTACTCCATGCAAGTGAAATACAAAGAGCCGCTCCTTCTGTTCCATCAAGGTGAAGACCGCCGCCTTCACGACGTCAGCGCAACCGCCGGCCCCATATTTCAGAAGGATTTTGCCGCGCGAGGGCTGGCCGTCGGCGATTATGACAATGACGGCGCGCTGGACATTCTCATTGGAATGAACGGCGGCGCTCCGCTGCTTCTAAAAAACAACGCCGCCAAGGGCAACAATTGGTTGGGTCTGAGGTTGGAAGGCGTGACCTGCAACCGCGACGCCATCGGCGCGCGCATCCTTTGGAAGGCTGCCGGCAAACTGCGTCAGCGCCTAAGGACCAGCGGCGGCAGCTATCTTTCCTCCCACGACCCACGAGAAATTCTCGGCATCGGCGCCGCCACGCAAGTCGATGAACTCGAAATCCGCTGGCCGGCACCTAGCAAGCGCGTCGATAAGTTCACCAATGTAGTCTCCAACCGCTACCTCCACATTCGCGAAGGCCAGACTTCCCTCTGATTCCCTCTCCCCCAATCGAAATCGCCGGTCCTCTTCCCGCCACCGTGAACGCTTCGTTTCGGGCGTGCGCCAAATTTATGGGTAAGAATTGACGGTTTCTCTTTTCTCTCCATAATCTGAATGCTTGTTAGACATTCAGAAACAGAGGAGGAAACCCATGCCTATTGCCCTCGGACGGCTCGAGCAAAGAAGAAACGCCTTATACCAACGACTGCAGGTTGTGGCTACCGAAAACCCCATCCGGTCTGAAAACACAGAGGTTCTGATCATTCGTGAGATCATGGTGGCTACCACGATGAGCTCTCTTTTCGTCGCCCTTTTCGCTTTGCTAGGAGCCTGTCGGGAATAGATTTTGTCGTACGTGAAATCAATAAGTTACGGACAGACGTACGTCTGCAAGTTATTGATTCTTCGTCGAAGATTTGTTCTCTCCGACACCCTCCTAGCCTCCAGTTTTCGAACCCGTGCTGCCCTGCAGGCGGAGATCCTCGCGCTTCGTCACCAACTTGCGGTCTTCCAAAGAACGCGCCGCGTCGCTTGCGCCTCCACCGCTGCGACCGGCTCTTGTGGGTTGTGTTGTACCGATTCTGGTCCGGTTGGCGGCGATGTCTCGAGATGGTTCAGCCCGACACGGTCCTCCGTTGGCACCGCCGAGCTTTCGCCTGGCATTGGACCAGGAAATCCCGCCGCCTTTCCCGGAAGGCCAGAAGTTGCGGCGAACATTCGAGATCTAATTCGGCGCATGCGCCAAGCCAACCCCTTGTGGGGTGCACCCCGCATTCACGGAGAACTGCTCAAGTTGGGGATTGCAGTGGCGCAATCCACGGTGGCCAGATATTTGCCTCGGCCCCGCAAACCCAAGGACACGCCGGAGCACCGAGCGGTGGAGCAGCCGGAACAAGGCCACGTCCTTTCGATTCCGCAGGTGGGGGGACTCCACCACCGATACCTGCGACGCGCCGCTTAGCCGGAGCAAGCCGGCGGCGCCGACGTTTGCCTTCCTCAAGCGGAAATGCCGCTTCTCCCTGATCTATTCCGCCAAAGTATGCTGATCCAAAGCCGGATTGTTTCGCGACACGAACTCCCTGCGCTAGGATGCACTCGTCGACTGGGCAAGGCAAGAGACTCCAAGTCCTTCGACTCCGAGGTGCTGCCTCGATGATTGAGACACGGACGGAATTTTCGGTAATCACAGGAGGTTAAAGGTGGGGGACACCATACGGAGACACGCAGCGGAATTCAATCTCCAAGCCCGAAATGCCTTTCCCGGAATCCAAGTCGACGGGATTATATCTCCCTGCTCGTTTCACGGAGCGCGTGTGGGTTCGGTCACACGCAGAGCCAATCGCGTATGGAGGCTCGAAAGGGGCCCGTGCTGGAAAAAACCTCCCCTGGTGCACCCTACCCGGACTTTTGGCAAATTTTTGGCAAAATGGTTTTCGGATGGAGATCCCGGAACGGGGGAGTGAGAAAAGCCATGTATTTACTGTGATTTTATGGTGGGCCTGGGTGGACTTGAACCACCGACCTCGCCCTTATCAGGGCGCGCTCGGAAGGGCAAGTCGTTCTTGCCTTGCAGTGAGGTTGCGACCTAACGCTTTGTACTGCCCCAGCTCCGGCACAGGCGTGTCCAGGTCGCACTTTTCGGCGCGGTCGAGCTTCGCAATTCGCCAGAGATGAATTTCGGCGACACGAATCTTCTGATCGCCGTTCTTCTGCTTTGGCTGTTTCTTGGGAACGAACTCGCGATAGCGGAGCTCGCCTTCCACAGCGAGATGCGCGCCTTTCCTGAGAGTTGCCGCAAACGTCGAGAGATTGCCCCAAGCGATGAGCTTGTGCCATTCCGTTCGTCGGATCTAGCCGTCGCCGTTTTTGTCTTTCCAAGACGCCGTTGTCGCCAAGGACAGCACCGTGAATTCACGCTGCGTCTTCGTGGTTTTCACTTCCGCGCCTTTTCCTACGAACCCAACTAGCAACTAGCCTCACTGTATATGTTAAGTGGAATAGCATTGGGCTGCGCTTCGCCCGCGGACGATTGGACCATTAAAGCATGTCCGAGGTCCGCTGGCTACTCCCGGAACGGAGGCCTGCGACGCCGTAGGCGGCGCGTTTAGGCCGGAGTGGAGGGAGTAGCCAGTGATGGAGCGGTGCCAGCCACCGTCGAGAACCGCCCCGAGAAGAAGTAAGATTGAAAGGGAGTCCCCTAATACCTATGCTTCGATCCCGAAATACGCTGGGTGCAGTGGCCCTCCTTATCGGATTGCTTCTTGGTTTGGCGAGTGACACGCCTGGGCAAAGAGGCTCTGCTTTTGCCGATACGCCCTTTCTTCGAGGTTTGGACGTCAGCATCAACGGAAGCGCGCCCTTGCACTTTGGATTGGATACTGGCGGCGCTGCCGATTTCTTCATTGCCCCGGAAAGGGTCCGAGAGCTTGGCTTGCCGGTGACAGGCCACAGAATCGTTCACACGTCAGATCGGCAACCAACTAGCACCGGGGATGCAGCGGACATAGTTCGCGCCACGACGCTCAAGGTGGCGGGGCACACTTTTGTGGAGTCTGAAGGAGTAGTACTGTCACACTCGCGTCCGGCTGACGCTAGAGATCATGACGGCACACTCGGCATTACGCTTTTCCGCGACGTTCTCCTGACACTCGATTATCCGCACAACCGCCTCAGCATCTCTGATGGCGCGCTGCCTTTGGCCAATGGCCGAGATATCATCCCATACACCACCGACCCCGACGCGGCATTCCGACCACTCCGAGTTTCACCAACAGTGAGTGTCCGGCTCGCTAATCTCGAACTGGCTGCACTGCTAGATACAGGAGCCCGGGGGCTCAACGCGGATGTTGTCGTCCCAACTCAAGCGGCTGCGAAGCTTCCACTCGGTCCGACGGATTCTGACACTGTCATTGAAGATGCGGCAGGCCACCACTTTCCTTCGCACACAGCAAAGCTCAACGGGGACTTGGTCCTGGGTGGTGATGTTGTAGTGCACAACCCAACGGTACTTGTCTCCGACTGGCTTGGCTTTATCGATCTGGCTCGTGTGTGTAATCGGCTTGTTCTCACCATCGACCAACGCAACCATCGGCTGAGCATCACCATGCCGGAGACTGCGCCTCCCAGAGCGGAGTAACGAAGCAAGGCCGGAATACAAGCCGATTTAAGAAGAGATGTAAAGAAGCTTGCGGAGAGTTTTTCTCCATCGACACTATATCGCCAGATGGAAGCGACCAGTAAGCTCGGAACCGAGCACCGAGCCTGCGGCGACCCAGCCACTCTTCAACTCTCCTCACGAATCGTGTGGTTCATCCGGCGCTCATGCAGGGCGCAGAGCTACTTCACTCTGTTGGTCCTTCGCTTCGCTGCCTTGTCCTTCTCTGCTCGCGCCAATCACCCATTGGCGGACCGGTTCAATAGGACTGGTCCTTTTTCTGCCGCACATTTTCCTGGGCACTTCTTCGGGCTCATTCCCGCGTCCGGCAGCTTCGCGGCTTCTGCTTTCCCCGTTCCTCCCGAACTGTGACTTGAACCATCGCTTGGCCATTCCGGAAGCATCGTTTGGCCACTTCGTCGTCGGCGCCTATAAGTCTTGTAAATCCGAAGTCCAAGTAAATGCCTTATCGTCCGCTAGCTAAAGCGTGTTGCAAAACCTCGCGTCTTGGCGCGGCCCGTTGAACGGAGGGAATTTCGTGGAGGAAGTGAGCTGTGCCTCTCCTCCGAGCTGCTGGCTTGGCCAGTTGCCCTGCAAGTCTTAGGTCTCGCGCACGCACCCGGTGGCCACCGCTGATCTTGCCACGGTGGACCAATCCCATCGGCTGGAGTCAAGAGTGCACAGCAAGCAACGAGGGATTTGAGCGGGCCAGCGCGACTCCGAACGAATGCAATGCTCGTTGCAGGCAAGGTTCTGATGGAAGTGGGAACAAATTCTCTCCAGCAGTTAACCGGTCCGTCGCAACTGGCATGCAGTTGGTGATTCACACCGGCTTGGTGACCAGGGTTCAACAGCAGAAAGACGACTCCCGCATGAGCGATGCGATTGGCTACTATGGCGAAGCGGCGGACAGGCTGCGTCGCAGTCGGCTTATTGGCAGAACTTATACAATCCGCGCGCAGAGTGGGGGCCGACCTATTTCGATGCGACCCATGTGTTCACCGCAAACTATGTATATGAATTGCCGGTAGGACGCGGCAAGCATTTCGGAACGAACTGGAATTCGGTTGCCAATGCCTTGCTCGGGAATTGGCAGACCAGCGGCATTTACAGCTTCCACGCAGGCTTCCCGCTGACGGTTCGCGCAACGGACGCTTCGGGTACGAATTCCCGCGGAGCGCGCGCGAACTGCAATGGGCCAGCCCGGCAGTTGGGCGGTGTGGGACCCGCGGCAACGTGGTTTGACATCTCGAGTTACTCGGAGCCGCTGGCAGGCACGCTGGGCTCTTGTGGGAACGGCGTTCTGCGCGGCCCCGGGCTCAGCGAGTTCGACTTCGGTGTTGAAAAGAAGATTCCGATCAGTGAAGCGAAATGGGTGGAATTTCGCGGCGAGTTCATTAATCTGACGAACACACCGATTTTCAATTCACCGACGATGTCCGTTGTCAGCACACTGTTCGGCCAGATTCGCGGCTCACAAGGCGAACGGAACGTGCAGGTAGCGTTGAAATTGTATTTCTGAAGCAGAGTTGTCTGGCTGAGACACGAAGCTTCTACAAAGTGTCGTAGTTATCGAGTCGTTGGACTGGCTAAAACGAGACTGCGTGCTCGGCGCACGCGCAAGTTGATACCGGCGCGATTCTAGGCACGGTGAAAGGTTCCCCCAATTCGTTGCCGTCCCCACGCACGAGATCGTTTTGAATGGAATCAAAATCCAGACCGGCACAAGGTTTTCTTGCGGTAGCCGCACGTAACCTTTGCTGTCAGGCTCTACACCAGTTGCAGCGACAAACTTATTCCGTAGAGCCTCCTTCGCCAGCGTCTGGATACTCACAACATCATTTGCCTCATGCCCCTCCGAACCGGCCGCTCCTAAATCTGAACTCATCCACTACCCGCTCCTCGGCCTCTGTTAGCTCTCGTGGGTTGCCAAGTTCAACCGCGAGGACATATCATCCGCATCCACGCGGCATCCTGCATCGCGCCGCGTCACCAGACTCCGGTGTGCGTACCAACATCGTTGATGGACAAACGAATCGCTCCAGCCCGCTTCGTAGTGCAGATAATCGAGATTGAGGGCTGCGTATCGCTCCCGCAATGAGCAAATAATTTGTGGAACGATGTCCTCCATCCGCCTTACGCTCACGAGTCTTTACTAAGAACCTCTTGCAGCCGTCTCCCCACAATTTGGTCCTCTCCCGGTTGCAACATCCACACTCCTACAACGATGACGTTGCTACCTCCCGGCAGGCCCGCACTTGCGGGACCTCCACCTGTTGACGGATTCAATTCAATTCGCGGTGTTCCTTCGCGCATCCTCTGCATCACATCGCTTGCTGTGAGCCTGACTCGATTTACGTCATAGGTAATCAGTAGATGTGGGACATGATTCGCAATGGGAGGAATAAAAATTCTCGCTTCCACGCCGGGAACGGTTGTCACGCGCTCTGCGATTACCGCCGCTCGCTTGCGATACTCAGCCTCCATTGCGGCATCATCTTGCTCAAGAAACCAATCGACGGCAGCAACCAACCCAATAATCTCCTCCTTACCCACTTTCATTCCGCGCCCCACCGTGTTTGAGTAAGGCGAGTTGTTCTGCATCGCCGCGTCTATTAACTGTTTTTTCCCCAACAGCAATCCGCTACACTGCGGTCCCCTGATGCCCTTTCCACCCGAAAATGCCACGAGGTCAAAACCCATCGCTGTATAGTTCCAGAGGTTCGCAACCGGCGGAACATCGGCGGCCGCGTCATTGAAGCACGGAACTCCATGTTTGTGAGCCACGCGGACCCAATCCTCCCGGTTGATGCGCCCTCCCTCAGCGGCATTAAAAAACTGTGTCATCACTGTGCGATCCGAGAATGCACCTTCGTAATCATCAAGGGTTTCAACATCGATGAGGCGTGCTCCGCAATCGCGGAGCATGTGGTCATAGTCATAGCGATGTGCGTTTTGGACGATGACCTCATTTTTTAGTCCTTGCATGTCCGTGGGGATATTCGCAATCGCGGATTTATTTCCACGGGTAATGCACGCGGCTGTTGCGAGCGTGATTGCTGCCGCCGCGCCGGAGGTGACTATCGCGCCCTCACAACGCAACCGCCGCGCCAAGTATTCGCCAGCCGCTTTATGTAGCTCCATCAGATGCACGGGCTTTTGTGCCGCCAGTGCGATGGCCGCTTGCACTTGGTCCGGCAAAATGGAAGCGGAGAGAATGGTGTAGGTGCCAGCGGCGTTGATGAACGGTGTTACGCCAAGTTTCTGATAATAGTCCACACCCACTACTGGCGCGGGCGTAGAGGCGTTCGCTGACACGCCGCCCAATGCACATGCGCCCGCAACAACTTGACTTCCTTCGCGCAAAAGTTTTCTGCGGCTGATGGACACGCGCTTTCCTCCTTAGTTTCTTGGGTAGCTATCGGCGGTTGCCGGGAGCGAACCCTGCAACATCGGAATGTTGAAATATTGTGGGCGTGCCTTTTCCCACTGGACCATGCTGAGGCCAGAGGGATCGTAGACGATTCTCCCGGCTCGGATTGTCATTTGCGCCACGATCCGCGAGGTTCCCTCCATCTTGGCCCACCCGCAATCAATGAAACCGAAATGCCCGTGCTGTTCGTCCAGCACCGCAATGTCAGCCTCTCTACCAACGGTCAACGTTCCAAGTTCCGGTCTGTGAATTTCATGCGCCGGATTGACGGTTGACCTCCGAATCAAATCCGCGAGCGGAACTCCCATACTCAGAAACTTGGACATGACATTGCTCATGCTCAAGACGGTGAAGTCTCCGATGTGCAAATCGGTGGACATCGAGTCAGGAACAAAGCCCTGCTTAACCGCTGGCACGGCATTGCGGAACCAGAAGCTCCCCCCACCGTGCCCCACATCAAAAATGACGCCACGGTTTCGTGCTTGTTGCATGATGGGGTTGAGTTTTCCATCCGGCAGAATGATGGGAAACTGTTGTGCAAAGACATGGGTGTGAATGTCTCCAGGGCGTGCTTTCTGGAGAATAAGGTCCGCGTAAGATCGCTCGGGGCGCGGCCAGAAATCAAACATCACTGGAACTCTTGCCGCTTCTCCGCAAGCGATTGCTCGGTCTACTGCGGCCCAAGTTGGATGTAAATCGTCCAGCGGCTTTTGCGGCCAGTAGTGCGCCGTCTTCACGCCCACGATAATGTCTGAGTATCTTAGGACAGTATCGGCGCATCGCTTTACGTCCATCACATCAACCGTCTGTTCCAACCCTCCTTTCATCCCATCGGCCACGATGTTCAAAAACGCAAGCACGCGAACTTTGGCGTGTTCGATGACCTCTTCCTTTTCTTGTAGAAATGTGTCTGCGCCCGCGGACCCTGCGTCAACGATTGTCGTCACGCCGGATTGCAATGCTAAATCTGCTGGAACACCATACGGCACGAGCACTGAACGCGGGTCCGGTAAAGTAAATGCGGTTGGCGATAGCACTTCATGGTCCCCCGAGTCCTGCGCGAACCAATTTAGCGGTGCGCCTCCATGCCCAATGTGATAGTGGATGTCAATCAAGCCCGGCGTGACGTACAAGCCCGAAACATCCACTACCTTTCCAGCCTCACTCGCGGGTATATCCTTCTGAACAGCCGCGATCCTACCGAGCGAGACAGCAACATCCATCTTTGCATCCAGTCCGTTTGCGGGATCGATGACGCGCCCTCCCTTGAGCAACAGATCGTATTTGGGTTGTTGGGCGCTCGCCGTGGAAATGACAAGCGCAAACACGAGTAGCGCCGTGAATTGATATCGCATTGGCCTCCTCAGAAAATGAACTTTGCGCCGAACTGGATGTCACGATTATCTGTAACGGTTTGAGTTATATTGCCGAACGATCCAGTCTTCCAAGTTGTGTTGGGATTCCCAAGGTTCGGGTGATTAAAAATGTTGAACACTTCGGCGCGGAACTGGAATCTAGCACGCTCTTTAATCGGAAAATCCTTGATCAGCGAAAAGTCCGCGTCAACGAGTCCAGGTCCGTAGAGGATGTTTCGTCCCGCGTTGCCGAACGTGAATTGCGCGGGCAAAGCGAACGCGGCTGAGTTGATGCAACCGATGAGATGGCCGGAGCCGCAGTTGTCACTCGGCGTGCCAACGATATTCGGGCGCTGGTTCGGGCGTCCGATGTTCGCTTGGTCTGGCGCGATTATTACGTTGAAAGGAACGCCTGACTGTGCGGTAAAAATTCCATTGGCTTGCCAGTTGCCAAGCGTCCAGCGCAGAAATGAATTGCTCTGAAGAAAGTACGGCATGTCATAGATAGAGCTGGTAACGAATCTATGGCGAATGTCCCAGTTGGCGTTGCCGTAGTCTCGGTGCCAATCGTAATCGTTCATGGCTGCGCCGCCGCCATTGGAATCGGTTGAGACATCGAGCGTGTGGGACCACGTATAGCTCGATAGCACTTGAACGTTGTGGCTCATGCGTTGGCGGAAAATCGCGGTGAATCCGTGATAGTTCCCGATGAGATCGTTCTGTATCGTGCGAATCTGCCCCCAAAGTTGATTGGGACGGCGCGGGTTCACGGGTCCGGGTCCGGGTGCTGGCGTGTTGTTGAAATAGCTGCGGTCAAGATGTCGCGAGTGTGAGCCGAGGTATTGAAGTTCAAACCCTCCGTTGCTCCACAATTCGCGGGAGATTCTGAGATTCCACTGGTACATGCGCGGCGTGGGCAAGTCCGGGTTCTCGGTAAATACACTCAAAAAGGACGTGGGAGTTGCGCCCGTCCCCGGCGTTGGGTTCGCAAACGAAACTGGAGTAGCGGCGGAATTGTTGAACGTGGTTGTTATGCCGAACGGAGGATTCGTTGTTGCCAGCGTGAAACTGTTCGTTTGATTCGGATTGTAATAAATTCCGCCGCCTCCACGGATCGCCGTCTTGGAAGTGACGCGGTAAGCAAAACCGAGACGCGGTGCCCAATCGTCATGGATCGGATTTATAAAGGAGAAACCCGGATCGGGAACCGTGGCGGGAATGAGGGCGGTCTGCTGCGGATTGAGAATTGTGGCGTTGCCGTTGACACTGTAGGGCACAGTAGGTAATTTGTAGCGGACGCCGTAGTTCACTGCGAGCTTGGAATTCACCTGCCAGTTGTCCAGAACAAAAAATCCATCACGCCATTCCGCCACTACACCTTTGAACTCTTGAATCGGTGTAATGCCATTTTGAGCGGTCCCGAGCATGAAGCCCGCCGCCGCATTTCCGCTCCGCGATCCCGTAAAGTTGAACAAACCGCGTGGACTATTCGCCGCCGCTCGGCCCGTAGTTAACTTCCGAATCTCCGCTCCGGCCATGAAGTTGTGAGAGCCGTGGCGATAGCTCACTTGGTCATAGCCGTGCCAAGTTGTGTCATCCTGATACCAGTTACTTCCGGCATTTCCCAAGCCCATAAACCCGCTGACAGTAATATCGGGAATGCCAGGATTGTGGAACGTCGTATCGCCCGTGAAGTTCGGGATGCCGAGCTTGGTTCCGGCGCCTAACAGATTGTTCACCGTCCAGTAGTTCAAATTGTTGGTCATCAAGTGATTTCGGCCAAGACGAAAATCATTGATTATGTTTTGCGTGATGATGTGCGTGTACCCAATCGCAAGGTTCCGGTTGTATGCCGGGCCGTAGCTTCCGCTCGTGGGCGTGATGTTGCCGCCAAAAATGTGGGTGTTCTGCCAATCGTAACGAACAAAAAGGCGAATTTTATCTCCGATATTTTGGTCAATGCGTTCGAGGGTTTGATTCGTTGAAACGTTGACCGCAACGGGACCTGAGAACGTGTTCGTGCCTATGTTTGGCAGCGGATAGTATTGCAACAATGCTTGAGACACGCCGGACAGTTGGTTGGAAGGAATCATGTTGTTCGGGTAGGGAGCCAAGGTAGTGGGATTATGGATTTGTTGGCTGGCCGTATTGCACACACCCGAGGCATTGAAACCCGCCGTGCAGAGAGTCGAGAAGTCCCCATTCCGCCTCGCTTGTGAAAACGTTGTCCCGAGTTGAGATGGACTTTTTATCTGGCGCAAGCCCTCATAGGACGCCATGAAAAATGTTTTGTTACGCCCATTGTACAGTCTCGGCAAATAAACTGGACCACCAACCTCACCGCCGAACTGGTTTATGTGGAGTGGCTTTTGGGGACTACCCGGCGTATCGAAAAATGGGTGGGCGTCAAACAAGCTATTCCTGACGAATTCAAAGACCGCGCCGTGGAGATCGTTGGTTCCTGATTTCGTAGCAAGGTTCACATGCACGCCCATGTAGCTCCCGTATTGCGCGGTGTAATTCCCATTCTGAACCTGCACCTCTTCAACGGCATCTACGTTGGGCTGGACGTTCGTGACGGTGCGGTTATTCATGATGGTGATGCCGTCGAGCGTTAGGCTATTCGTGATTTCACGCTGTCCCGCTCCAATGAAATCTTCACCGGGAGGAACGGCTGTCTGATTTGATTTCGGCCCCACGATGACATCTGAGGTTGTAGCCGCGAGCTTGAGTGCGTCACGTCCGTTCAGCGGGAGGTCAACAACGGATCGCGTGCTCAATGTTTCCGCAACAGTGGCATCATCCGTAGAAACCGGGGGAGCGCCCGCATTAACGGTCACAGATTCGGACACCGATACCACGCGGAGGCCGACATCAGTGCGTACGGTTCGGTTGATGTCAACTACGACGCCCTCTTGTACGGACCTTGAGGTGACTGCATGGCCCCGTGCGGCAAAGAACAGCGCGTGTTCGCCGGTGCCGCAGCCCGCATCGAGAATCGAGCCGACGACCTTATCGGCGGCGGCCCGGAAGGCAGGCTGGGGCTTGCCGATGTCCCAGGGTGGGCTGCCGGCGTAAGAGCTGCGAAAGGATTCGCGGTCGCGGGTCAAGACGTTGTTCGAGAAAAGATTTCTCTCAGCCGGGATTTCCATTTTGATCTCCCGGATGGGCACCCTTATACACCCAAGGTCCTTCCGAGTTAAGCAAATTGATTTCGTCGCATAGCTGGGAGACCGTCAGCCTGATTCGCACTGACTGGGATCCGTGGCCGTCATATCTCCCTGCTCGTTTCGCGGAGCACGCGGGGGTTCGGATCACACGCGCGCGGAATCAATCGCGTATGGATGCTAGAAAGGGCCGTGCTGCTGCATAAATACTGGTGATCTGATGGTGGGCCTGGGTGGACTTGAACCACCGACCTCGCCCTTATCAGTATTGAGGTCGTTAGCACCGCACGCAGAAATGCGGGTTATTTGAAGAGCATTGGCGCCTATTTCATTGCGCGGACGATCTGGCGAGTGTCTGGGGGAAGGCCCGTTGGATCGCTCCCCGAAGGTCGCTCTTCCTACGCTGCGCGAGACTCCTTCCACTTCAATGGCGGGAGCTCCAGGTTGGCAACCTGCCTAAGGTAGGTCTCAGCGTACGTTGCTGCCTTCAGTTTGCCCTGTTCGATAGTCTCGACGGACTCGGAAGGCGCAATCCATTTTTTCGCATTCACGTTGTAGACAGAAACCTGAACTCCGAGCGCGTTCTGCTCCGAGAAAAGCCGCAAGTGCTCTCGACCGACTCTGACTTCTGCACAAACGCCCTTATCCAGCATGGAAGAACCCCCCCAAGCGTGTTGCGTAGCTGATTTCTGTGATCGTTGCAGGCAGCTGGCAACATGTCCAGTTTGTTTTTCGGGTCTGTGCTCACAATGAACGGAAAACGAAAACTGTTGAGAACACTACATACTGCTATACGTATAGAACCACGGAGTAGTTTTGCCGCGATTGAATACATCCCTAAGATGATTGTGCGCTCGTTGGCACCATCGGCGTGGCCCGCGCGGTATCGGACGAGCAACTTTCGAACGAAACCCTGAAGACCGTGGCAAAGCTTTTCACGGATTCGCCTCGTAAAGTCGCTTCCGCGGCATCAGGAGCGCTAACACGCGTTTTCGCAACAGTCCCTCAGTCGCGAGGCTACAGCTTCAATCAACACAAGCGCGTTTGTCGGTACTAATTCGCACAACCTGTCAGAATGTCGCCGTGACAGCGCTGCGTGAAATGGTTTTACAACTTACAAGGACGCGGGGACTGCCAAACGCAGCGTAAGTCATACAAGACCACACGAATTGTCGGTTGGGTTGTGGGTTGAAGATTTCGACGTGCGGCTCCGGAGTCGGCTATCGTCGATTAGCCAGAATCCGCAAAATCCCACTCGACTGTTAAGGTTAACGAACACTAATGTGGCGACCACAAAAGTCATAAAATTAGCCAAGGTCGGGTGGCTCGCGGCCTACGATCTGAAACGGAGAACACGATGTCCAACAGCATATCGATCTTGCTGCTTCGTAATCTGAGCGACGTATTTGGCGAAAATGACACCGTGCGTCGTCGCGCTGCAATCGACGAGATCTTTCACGAAGATGCAGTATTCTATGACCCACAAGGCGGTATATTTCGTGGCCGAGACGAGATTGATCGTATTGCTGGTGTTATAAAAGCAACACATCCAGATTTCGAATATCAGCCCCTCTTCCCTCCCGAGGAATTAGGTGATGCCGGACGGGTTCGATGGGTATCTGGCACTCCCGGCAAACCACCAGCCTACCCGGGAACCGATTTTATCGTCGCCCGGAACGGTCGCATCGCTTCCGTCTATCTCTTTTTCGACAATCTTCCTTAAGGCAAAATGCGCCACCTCAATGAGATCGAATTGTTAAGGCAGTTGAGTTGAAAATGAGGATTCCGGCGAAGCCGAACGGCATTCCGGGATGAACCCGAACACCCTCGGAGCGTAGCGACGCTGGCCATTCGATGCAAGAAATGTTCGGCTTCGTCAAGGAAAAACTGTCCGAAGCGCAGCGGAGGAAGAGAGCCGGAGCGAGGAAAGGGGCGTGGGGAAAGGCGGCACGTCCTGTCCTCACCTCAGCACACAGTGACACGGAGCGCGACCAGCGCTCCGGTTGAGCCCTCCTCCCCAGGAGTTCGTCCATCGCATTGACCGCTCGGACGATGCGAATGCCGCGCTTGTGGAAGTACTAGCAGCTCTCAAATTGTCATCGTCATGCGTTACGTGAGTGGCTCCTGGCCCTGAAGCGGGCTAACCTTGCTGGTCTACCCCGTCGGCGGTACTCTTGCGTAATGCGGCCCCTTCGGTATTCCATCAACGTCACATTGGACGGGTGCTGCGATCATCGTGCAATATCCGCGGACGAAGACTTGCATCGTCACGCGGTCGAGAACCTCGACCAGGCCGATGCCCTCCTCTTTGGCCGGGTGACTTACGAAATGATGGAGGCAGCGTTTCGGCCGCCGGCGCGGACGGGAGCGAGGCCTGATTGGATGGAACCCTTCGCCCGGACGATCGACGCGGCAAAGAAGTACGTCGTGTCGAGCACCCTGGACCGGGTCGATTGGAACGCGGAGCTCGTGCGCGGGGATCTAGGGAAGGCCGTTCAGCAGCTCAAGCGGGAGTCGGGTAAGGGACTGTTCGTGGGAGGCGTGAAGCTCCCGCTGGCGTTGGCGGAGCTGGGATTGATCGATGAGTACGAGTTCGTGGTGCAGCCCAGGCTAGCGGGCCACGGGCCGACGTTGTTCGCGGGGCTATCGAAGCGTATCGACTTGAGGCTCGTGAGCCGGCTGGAGTTCGGCTCGGGGGCGGTGGCGATGCGGTATGAGCCGAGAAGGTAGCCATTGGGCTTGTTAAGCCCGAGTCGGGCCAGGCCTTCCAATTTCTCGACCACCCTGACCATCGCCAGCGCATCCCGGTGACAGTAGTCGGCTTGTGGGAATCGGGCCATCGATATCTCCGCAAGGGCGTTTATCCGATACTCCGGTTCACCTGCGAAACTCGCCTGGTGCTTGAAGATCTATTTCGTTTCCTTGAACCAAATTGAGGAGAATTGGCCGCTTGTCCGTCAAACGGATCGGGGGTGAAATTTGCGGCTGGATCGGATATGTGCTGGTTCTATCCCGGAAAGACGCGCGGCCAAGCAAGCGTGGCGACGTTGGTTAACCTGCGTGCTGCCGGAATGCCGCCGCTCGACGTTATTCGCGCGATCACCGTCAGTGCAGCGGAAATGCTGGGCTGGCAGGACCGCATCGGCTCGGTCGAGCCCGGGAAATTTGCTGATCTCGTTGCCGTTGCCGGAGATCCGATCGCCGATATTACCGAGCTCGAGCGAGTTCGATTCGTGATGAAGGACGGCCAAGTCCGGAATGACCTTGGGTCGCATTGAAGCGCACGCTCTACTCGGGAAAGAACCTACCACTCGATCCAAAGGAGAAATCTACGTGAAGCAATCTTCGAAGCACTCTTCGTTCGCGATGGTTGTGCTCACTCTAGTGGCTGCCGCCGCAATGAGTCTTCACAGTCAGGCGCAAACGCAGAATCAATCTCCAAGTCCTTCGCGCTCTCGATCCGATGAGATGTTGGACAGATGGAACGACATCGGGAATAAACTCATCGCCATGGCCCAGGATTTTCCTGAAGACAAATACGATTTCAAAGTGCAGAAGGACGAGCGCACTTTTGCCCAGAATCTTCTCCACGCAGCCGCACTGGATTTCGTCCTGATACGCAGGGTTTCCGGATCAAACCTCGGGCCCGACTTCGGCGAGGGCGACAATCCTTCGCGTGACGTTTTTAGGACCAAGGCCGACGTGGTGAAGTTCGTGCAGGAGGCCGTGGCGGACGGAGCGCAAGTGATTCAACATCAGGGCGACGCGGGGCTGGACAAAACATCGAAATTTTTCGGGAACCGACTGGCCCACAACTCCTCCATCTGGACTTTCGCCATCGAGCACAGCGGCGAGCACTATGGCCAACTTGTTGTGTACTATCGCGCGAACAACCTGGTCCCGCCAGACTCGCGTCGGCAATAAGGCCCTGATTTGTCGGCAATCCGGATGGCAGTCCGGATCAGTAATGATAAGTCGGCCAGCGATTAGGATTCCCCCGCAACGCGGTTTACGAGGGCGCATCCGGCTCCAGGCCGATGTGATCGTTAACCGCATCGCGAAAACGCTGCTTGCACCCGAGGTATCGCTCCGTCGTCTGAATTGAAACGCGGCCGAGCAGGAACTGAATCTGATCTAGTTCACCCCCTGACTGATGACACAATCGTGCACAGGTCCTTCTCAAATCGTGCGGTGCCACCGATGGCAGACCACAGCATTTCGCGTTACCTTTCACAATTGCCCAGATCACCTTGGGTGTAAAGCCGTGTCCCCAAATTCTGCCTGCTTTGTTGATAGACCGCGGCAACGGACCTGCGGTGATGCCGGCACCAAGAGTCCAGCTGTCGACCGCCTCCTTCACCCACTGCGGAACGGGGATCGTCCGGATGTGGCCACCTTTTCCTCTCAGGTCAGCGATGACCCAATGGCCTTCCCGAAGCTGGAGATCCTCTAACCGTAAGGTTGTAACCTCAGCTCTCCGGAGGCCGCAGCCGATGAGGAGCGAGAGCAAAGCACGATTTCGTCGACTGCGAAGGGAGTCAGCATTTTCAGCGCCAAGTAACTTCTTGCTCTCCTCCGCCGTCAGCCAATTCCCGACACGCACTCCCAGCCGCCGGACGCCCTCACACGCCGAATGCCTGCCGCGAGATCCGGGCTAGAAAGCCCGCAATCGGACGCTTCATACGCCAGCCGGCGTATCGCCGCCAATCTCAGGTTAATCGTCGACGGCGCGTACGGGTGCTGTTCGAGTGCGATTCGGTAGCGTGTGACAACGGTCCTGTTGAAGGCTAGCCTGGGCTCCGAACAGTACCAGTCACGAATGGCGTGATCGTACGAGCGTTTTGAACTCGCCGACGTGAGGCTGTTCAAGACCGCGGATTTCGATTGTTCTAGATCAGGTAGTTTGAGGACCGTCTTCGGAACTCGTTTGCGTTTGCTCTTCGCCATCGGAAGCGGCCTCCTGTGCCGCGGCGAAAAGCGTGATCCCGTGCCCTATCTTCTGACCAGCAGCGCGTTTGTAACTACTATTATAATTCAAAAAATAAGTTGATAACTTCCGGTTAGCCCACGGTTAGCCCGTGATCCGAGCACAATCGCCAACGAGAAGCGCTTCATTCGAGAACTTGGATCTCGGGGTAAAGCGGAGATGCGATCTTAGGCGGCAAAACATTTGCGCCCTTGAGGTACGCGTCGAAAAAGCTGTGCACGCAATACGCCGTCACAGCAAGTTGGCGACGGCCGTCGATACCGAGCTTACCGAACACTCGGAGCACCCCCCGAATGACATGGCTCTTCAACAGGGCTCCGTCATCGGTGAAGGTGAAATGGTTCGCGCCACGGATCGAGATGCGTAGCCTTCCATCCGCCGGCAGACGATCATAAACCGATTGGATGTCGGCCTGGATCTGACGGACCTCCGCGTCGGACGAAAAATCGCCGCGTTCGCTCCCGAGGAACAGGAACGGTTTGTGGATGCCTGCCTGAATGACGCTGCCGTGCAGAGAACCGTCCACATCGATGCCTGCCTTGCACCTGGAATCCTGGGAGCAGAATTGTGCGGCTTGCGCCCCGCCAAAGGAATGACCAAATACTCCCACCCGCCTCATGTCGAGCCGCCCCGTGAACTTGCCGGACGGGTCCAAGGTGTTCAGCCGCTCTAATCGATCGAGTACGAACGTGATGTCGCCGGTCCACGCGGCCAATAGCTTGGTGGCGAGAACGGTCAGTTCTTCTCCCGAGAAGAGTTCCGGGTTGTTCTCTGAGGTCCTTCTCATTACCCGGCCGTCAGGGAAAACGACGACTCCCGTGCGATACGGGGCGTCGAGGCCCACGACAACGTAACCGTGACTGGCCAGATCCTCGGCAAGTGTCGAATAATTCCAGACTTCGAGAGAGGCCCCCGCCCGCATGATCACCACAGGGTACGATCGCTGCTGCGGTGACACGTCGACGTTACGAAAACTGTGCCCATGGACCCTCGATAGATCCCGCGTCAGAAGTCCGAAGACCCGAGACAGAACTCTGAAGACCAGCGGCCCGCTGGCCGGAAGGGCCGGCGCTCGCACTTGAGCGGGCAAGTAGTCGTCGATCGTAGCTGGTTGCCCAGCCGCCGCCGGATACCAGATCCACACGAGGAGTTCGCGTTTGCTTCCTGGCCCGGGCGCTAGCGTGTCCAATGTCTTGTCGTCGGTCCAGTCATATATCCCGCGGCCGACTGCAAATGATCCCGTGGGTGTCGGGAGCGTGATCTCGCTCCTGCGCTCCAGCCAGAGCAACTCCAACGACACCGCAATCCCGAGAACACCCACCATTGCCAATGCTGCAATAGCCCTGAATATCCGACGGGCCAGTGAGCGCGGCTTGCTAACGGATGAGGTGTGCATTAGAACCTCGGGCGTTTCCGGCAATACAAAGTACTTTGTATAATGAAGCCGTATGCGCTTTCTTGTCAAGGGACCGAACCACGGCGTATTGGGGACGGAGCTGAATATGGTGACCGGAGGGCGGTCTAGCGATTGTCGTTCAGGGGCACACCTGCCGTCTGCTATGAGGCAAATGTACCACTGCTGCGACGAATTCGTCTTGTTGGCATAATGCGCATGTATATTCCGGGATTCCCACAAACGGTTTGGGAGCAAAGACCGCGTTCTGAGTGGATCGATCGGCAAGTAAGAAGTAATCGGCGCGACAAAGTTTTCTTGGAATCAGTTCCGGTTTCCCCGTCATACTCCCGTAAATTGCCGCAGACTTTTGTCTTGACAAGCATACTTATGTAGCCGTATGGTTACGCATTATGCGACACCGGTCGGTTACGCATGCGGCCGAAGGCGTTTTCCACGCCCTGGCAGATCCGACCCGCCGTGCCGTACTTGATTTGCTGCGGAGCGAGAGCCTGCCTGCCGGGCAAATTGCGCGGTCGTTTCCAACTTCGCGGCCCGCCATTTCCAAGCACCTTCGCTTACTGCGGCGCGCGAACCTCGTTCGCGAACACCGCAGCGGGCGCCATCGCTTCTATCACCTTAATCCCAAGCCGCTCAAGGCTGTGGATCAGTGGTTGCAGCAATACCGCGTCTTTTGGAGCACGAAGCTAGCAGACCTAAAGACGTTCGTCGAATCTGGCCACGTTGAGATTGAGAAGGTGGGACCCGTTCGAAAAAAAGCAAAATGAGACAAGGAGATACCCCAATGAAAGCGACATCGATGGTCACGTTGTTTGCGTTGCTACTTTGCACGTCGGCTGGGCTGGCGCAGTCAGTCGCACAACAATCGTTCGATGCTTTGAAGGGCCTGACGGGCGAGTGGCGAGGAAAAGACACCTTGGGGCATCAAGTCGAGGTCACGTTCCGCGCCATAAATGGTGGGTCGGCGGTGCTGAGCGAATTTATGGAACCAAGCCAGAAAGAGGACATGATCACAATGTTCCATGTCGATGGCGATCGTTTGCTGCTCACGCATTATTGCTCAGCGGGCAATCAGCCGCGAATGAAGGGAATCCTCTCGCCGGACGGAAAGACGATCACTTTTGATTTCGTCGATGCAACGAATCTTTCGTCGCCGAACGCCGGGCACATGCGGCGATTAGTGATTCACATCCTCAGCCCCGACCATCACACGGAAGAATGGACGTTTGTTGAGAACGGAAAAGAAGACACAGTTCTGTCCGAAATGCAGCGGACGAAGTCACAGGAGAACGGCCATGAAAAGTTCGAAGGCTTTGTTGGAGCAGGACGAGGTGGTTGTTGTTGAAGTCGAAATCGCGGCGCCGCCTGAGCGCGTGTTCCAGGCCCTCACCGACGCAAAGCAGCTGTTCGCATGGTGGGGCAAGGAGCCTTCCGTAGAACTATCGGTGTTCGAGATGGATGCAAGACCGGGGGGACGTTGGCGGTTCCAATGCAAGCCAGCTGCAGGCGCCAGCCACGGTGCGGTGGGAGAGCAGCTCCGGTATAACGGCGCGCAGGAGTTTGAAGCCCATGGCGAGGTCTTGGAATACGTTCCGCCGAGGCTGCTCGTGTGGAGCTGGGTCGCAAATTGGCACGAGCATCCGGCGCATCCGACGACAGTTCGGTGGGACCTAACTCCCACTGCGAAAGGGACGCGAGTCCGCGTGACACATAGCGATCTGATGCAGGAGCCCATCTCGCGCAAAGACTATGAGAGTGGATGGCAAGGTGTGCTGCGGTTGCTTAATCAGTTTCTCGAGAAGTAGCGAGTCGAGCATCCATATCGTTCAGTAGGGATTCGTGGGCGAGCAGAATCGGCGTTCCGGGTAATAATCGGCAACCCTTCCCTTACCGGATTATGGAAGGGTTGCCACTTCTTGGAGCCGAATTAGCGCGGCTGCCGGAGACTGGCTGAGCGCCGTTCAAAACGCTGCCAAAGTCAGAACTGTGACACCTCGTTTTTGGACCTGATGTTGGAAAAAGTGGCCTTCATTCGAGGATACCTCGCCTATGACAGACTGGTTCGCACGCCCCGTCCTACACGTGACGGACGTTGAGGCCTCGCTCCGCTTTTACGTTAATCGGCTCGGCTTCACGAGCCCCTGGCGCTACGACGAGGACGGCAGGGCGTATGTCGCACAGGTCGACCGGCAGGGCTGCGCGCTTATCCTGGCCGACACGTGGCCGGAGAAGATTGGCAACGGGCTGATGTTCATTTCCCTGAACGTCGAGCCGGAAACGCGAGAGGCTGCGATCGCCGCTCTGGATGCGCTGCGCGCGGAACTCGAGGCCAAGGGCGTTCCGGTCAAGGAGGGTTCGTGGGGTTACCGGCTCGTGGTGGTCGATGATCCCGACGGCAATCAGCTCTTCTTCAACTATCCGAACGAGACTGCATCCGGCAAGACTGCTAGAGATGAAGCATAACCGTCCAGCCTCGCCCGGACGCGCGATAACGGCGGCTGAGTGACGCTGCAATTCCGTGATGCATTCGAACGGTTGGCGAAATATCTCGATTACACCCACGACAAATTGCTTTGATCGTTTCCTTGGGTGGATGGCCGGTAATAATCGGCAAGCGGAAGTAATCGGCGCGACAGGGCTTCTTGGAATCACTTGCGGTTTGCCCGTAAGTCGGAATCTGACCGCAGATAGCTGTCCGGTTCCGCGACGACTTCTTCCCGCAACCGGACAATTGGGGGTCGACTCCCAGCACCGGTTCAAGCTTTCTCGTGTGGTGGCCCTGACCAAAAGACAGGAAACCATCCTCGAGACCATCGACCGCGTGCTTTTGAAGGCACAAAACTGATGTAGTGAGTACTTTTGAGGTGGAATTCAGGTCTCAAGTCAAGCAGAAAGTAATTACCCTGTCGCCTGGGGGGCGCGGTGCGAATTGCCGCACCGAAACGGTTGACGATGTACCTCTTCCCGCTGACAACGTATGCTACCGGCGAGCGCCACGGCCCTTGGCACGGACGTTCCACCGCTAGTTTTACTGGTTGCCTCTCCGGGGAAGTGCGAAGGCGATGAAGGCATCGCCAACAGGGTTATCACACGTATGTCCGCCGCCCAGGCAACCGCCGTTCGCCGTGACACTTCGATCCGGGACATTTCCACCGAAGGCGTTGACGATAAACTCGCGTCCATCCGCGAGGTAGGCTATGGGGCCCGCCGCTGCTCCACCGGCGTTGGCAATGTTGGCGGGCGCATCGAACGTGAACAGCATCTTGCCTGTCGTTGCGTCAGCAGCATCAAATTTCCCGTTCCCCTCACCGAAGAACACCACATCGCCGGCAACGAGCACACCGGACTTCGCGGGTTGAGGTATGCGAATCTTCCAAACAACTTTGCCTGTGCGAGTGTCAGTGGCTCCGTACAGGCCAAAAGGCTTTGCACCGGGAACGTGATTGAAGAACGTCGAGCCCAGGTGAAGGTCTCCGTTGACCGGCTGGGAGATAAGACTCGTATTGCCTGAGTGAGTCTTGAAGACATCCGGGTCGTGCCTGGCGCCGTAGTAGACGAATTGTGTTCGTGGGCTAAAACCTGCCGGGGCCCATTCGCACCCCCCGTTGTCACCCGGCATAATTAGCCGCAGCGTTTCATCGGGAGGAGTGTATTGGGGCGATAGGGCAACCTCCGTCTGTCCCGGGGCCAGGAACGCGCTAAAAGCAGCGGTTATGGCGACCGTGTCGGGCTGCTCCTCAGGCGTGAGCTGGTCGAACCTGAGCGGGGTCAGCGGTTCAACAGCGGAATAGGGTTGGGTTGGTGCGGCATTCTGAAACGCGGCACCACTTGCTGGGACGGGTTGCTCGGTCACTGGGAAGATGGGCTGGCCCGTGGCGCGGTCGAGAATGTAGTACTGCCCATTCTTGCTGCAATGGCCGAGCGCCCTGAATTGCTTTCCATCTTTCTCGAGCGGGAATAGGACAGCGGGTTGTGCGCTGTCGTAGTCCCAAATGTCGTGGTGCACTTCCTGGAAATGCCACACAGGATTGCCTGTAAACAGGTCTAACGCAACGATCGATGCGGAAAATAGATTGTCGCCACCCCGGTTCTCGCCGAGAATGTCGGGCGCAGCATTTCCCACGCTGAGGTACACCAGGCCTAAGTCCGGGTCGATGGCCGGCGGGTTCCACACAGCGCCACCACCCGTCAGGAACGACTGACCAGCAAAGCTAGCCGGCTGCGTCGTGGAGAAGCGCCACACAGTTTTGCCAGTTCTTGCGTCCAGCGCGAAAACCTGGCCTCGTATCTCAAACTCGCCACCGGATAAGCTGATGATGACCAAATTCCGGCCACCGGATTGGACGAATTGCGGAGCCGAATTGATGGAGACCTTGTCATAGAAATCAGCTACCGTGCTCTGCCACGCAACTTTGCCTGTTTCCGCGTTCAAGGCTACGACGGAATCGTCAAACCGGCCCACGAAAACTTTGCCGTCCCCAAAAGCCACGCCATGGTTATTCCGACCGCAGCAGAGAAAGAACTGCGCGAGTTGCGCCTCGTCGTTGAAGCCGGCAAACTTCCATAACATCTGTCCCGTGGTGGCATTCAAGGCGAATACGTCGTCGTGACCGTCAGTGATGAATAAACGGCCGTCGACCTCGATGGGCGAGGCTTCCAGTTCAGACAGCGGGTCCAGTACGCCGGTGTGGAACACCCAGGCCACGTGCAGCTTATTGACGTTGCTGGGATTGATTAGGTCTAGGTTTTGGAACCTAGTGTTGGCAAGGTCCTTGCCGTGATTCGGCCAGTCGTAATTAGCAAGTTCTGCGGAGGTGCGCGACCCCGCAAAATAAAGGACGACGCCAAAACACAGGGCGGCCGTGCCTACAATTAAAGCAATGTTGCGCGCCGCAGGCCCTTGTCCCACTGCGGAGCGCACCTTTCGTGCGAGGAATTCGAGGATGGTACTGGCAGAGTTGGTCCTAAGCGAGTCGAAGGACTCAGTTTCTTTCATAAAGCACCTCTTTATCTTTGGACTTTATCAAGACGCCGAGGGATGGATATCGCAGCCTCTTCCAATGCAGATCAGAATTGGAGGCGGTGGCCGTGTCGTTACTACAGGCGTTCGGGCGAGAAGGCATACCACCCTTCTCTCGGAACGAGGCGCGTTAACAGATGGGATCTGTACGGCCTCACTCTCATTGGAAAGCCAAGCGGAAAGCCCAGATGGCGGGCAAGATTATAAGCGCGCCCAAAAGTATTTTGTTAACATTTTTTCGACTCAGCTGCGGGCTCGATTTAACTTGCGTTAGGTCTGTCCTGCAGTGGATCTTCCTTGACGCCTTCTTGGGAGGCACGTCGGAATCACCGGCTCGTCCCGCGCGTTATTCTTCCGTGCTCAAACTAGATAGAGCGAGGCACGTCCTCGACTCCACAAAAATTCGATCTGGTCTTCGCCGAACTCAAGAGCGAAATCGGGCGCCTTGCCACCGAAGGCATTCGCCCCGGTATTGAGGCTCTACTCATCGGCGAAATCCTGCCTCCCACCCCTATGTCAAAAAAACAAGATTGCCGCATGCAACTGATCTTTGCCAGATGAAAGAATTCAGTGAAGGACCGAAGAGAAATAACTTCAGAGTCTGACTGGTACAACTGCTCCGCTTAATCCGCTCATTACGCGCTACCCGTAGAAATGGCCGCGCTCGGCATTTTGGTTCGAACCTCCATAAGACAACTTCTGGATGGCAACCAGGAAGCAATCTGTGCTGGCCACGACGAAATTAGTCCCGGGAAGTTGGCATGTCGGCTCTCATTCCGATTTCTAACCAGGAGCGCGTTTCTCGGTACCAATCCATAACTGACCTTAACTTCAGAAGAGTCCATGCTTCGAGATCAACCAAACGTATTGGGCGAAAATGAAGACTGCCTGAAGGAAAGGCCCCCAAAGTCTTATACATCGTGCCAAACCCACCTGAGATTCATACCTGTCTCGATGGTGATAGGCGGCTTATGGATCGATAACGTCGGGAGGTGACCTGTGAACTCTGTCCGCACTAAGCTTCTCGAAATCATTTATGAGCAGTCTGGACCGAACGAACGCCATCCAGTCATGTTGCTTTCACGGCTGGCCACGATCGTTCGCCATCCCTCCGCATGAAGATGATGCTCCTGAGTTGGGCCGGCGCGCCTTGCGGTTGACACGAGGCGGGTACGAGGGCTAGGCTTTCGGGCCAAGGGAAGCCCAAAACGGAAATTCCAGTTCTAACCTTTCTCTTTCTTGGTCATCGACCCTAGATGGAAAGAAGACCCGCAGGAGGACGAAACAAATGGGAAAGAGTGGTGCTGCAACCCAGCTAAAGAGAAAAGAAACGAATACCCTTGAGACGACAAGCGACCTTAGCCGCAATGGTGTTGTGGAGATCTCAAACAGCCTCCGTCAATTGCTTGCCGACGTGTTTGCGCTTTACGTAAAGACGAAGAACTTTCACTGGCACATGAGCGGGCGCCACTTTCGTGATTACCACTTGCTCCTGGACGAGCACTCCGAGCAAGTCTTCGCCATGACGGACGACATCGCGGAGCGAGCGCGCAAGATCGACGGAGCCACGCTCCGCTCCATCAGCGATATCTCACGACATCAACGTTTGCAAGACAACAACGAAGAATCGGTCACCCCAAAGGAGATGTTGGAAGAGCTCTTTGCCGACAACCGGCAGCTGACACGATTCCTGCGTTCCTCGCACGAGGTCTGCGAGAAGCACAACGATGTCGCGACCGCCAGCTTGATTGAGAACTGGATTGACGAGACGGAACGCCGGACGTGGTTTCTGTCAGAAATCGTCGGTGGCCTGTAGAGAGGAGAAACAGGCACGGATTACGAAGAAGCGCAACAAATGGCAGCACAAATCACCGGGCGAGTCAGGAAAAGGAGGAACGCGCATCATGATCTTGGGCATGACCACCTTGACTTTCGCGCACGTGGTGTTGAGTTTGATCGGGATTCTCTCGGGGTTCGTCGTGATGTTCGGGCTGTTCACTGAAAAACGACTCGACAGCTGGACGGCGGTCTTTCTGGTGACCACAGCGGCAACGAGCGTGACCGGATTTTTCTTTCCGTTCCGCGGCCTTAGTCCTGCAGATATATTCGGGATCATATCGTTAGTCGTGGTGCCGATAGCAATATTTGCTCGCTACGGGCGTCAACTTGCGGGCGGCTGGCGTCGGGCTTACGTAATCACGGCGATGATAGCGCTGTATCTGAATGTTTTCGTTCTGATTGCTCAACTCTTTGACAAGGTTCCGGCCCTGAAGGCCCTCGCTCCAACGAAAACGGAGCCGCCTTTTAAGGTAACCCAGCTGGTTGTTTTAGTACTTTTCGTGTTGCTGACGATAGCTGCGGCGAAGAAGTTCCACGCCGAGCAGTTCCGTACAGCTTGACGATAATATTGGCTGTTCGCCGGGCTACGATGTGACGGACCTGGCGTCCCTCCATAGCAAACAGAAACGGGAACACAGATTGGCCGGAATACAAAAGAGCGAAGATACCTGAGAAAGAAAGTGCTGATCAAGGTTGAAGGAAAATCACAGTAGAGGAGAACTTCCAATGGCTACAATCACGACGAAAGACGGGACACAAATCTATTACAAGGACTGGGGCAAAGGCCAGCCCATCGTGTTTAGCCACGGCTGGCCTCTGTCGGCCGATGATTGGGACACGCAGATGCTGTTCTTCCTCAAACACGGCTATCGCGTCATAGCCCACGACCGGCGCGGACATGGCCGTTCCTCCCAGACCGATGGCGGCCATGACATGGATCATTATGCCGACGACCTGGCGGCGCTGACCGCACATCTCGACCTCAAGGAAGCAGTGCATGTCGGCCACTCGACCGGCGGCGGCGAAGTGGTGCACTACCTGGCGCGTCACGGCGAAAGCCGAGTGGCAAAAGCGGTGATCATCAGCGCGGTGCCGCCGTTGATGGTGAAGACGGCGGCCAATCCGGGCGGGCTGCCCAAAGAGCTGTTCGACGGGCTTCAGGCGCAGCTCGCCGCCAACCGAGCGCAGTTCTATTACGATCTGCCGGCTGGGCCGTTCTATGGTTACAACCGGCCTGGTGCGCAACCGTCGCAGGGGGTGATCTCGAATTGGTGGCGTCAAGGCATGATGGGAGGTGCCAAGGCGCACTATGACGGCATCGTGGCCTTCTCCCAGACGGATTTCACCGATGACCTCAAGAAGATTACGGTGCCGGTTCTGGTGATGCATGGCGATGACGACCAGATCGTGCCTTATGCCGATTCCGCACCACTGTCGGCAAAGTTGCTGCGGAATAGCACATTGAAAACCTACAGGGGGTTTCCGCACGGCATGCCCACGACTGAGGCTGGTACGATTAACGCCGACCTACTGACGTTCCTGAAAGGTGCAGCGACTACAGCGGCGGCGTAGCTGCCGTAAACACTTTCTTTCACATGCCAAGACTTAGCTATACGAAATGTCTTGGCCAACCGGACCCGACAGCAGGGGGGTGGTCTCGTTACTCCTGCCGTCGTCAGGAGGGCACCTTGTTTGGAAGAGTTCTTGTTTTTGCCACCACGTTACTCGGTGCGGCAGGGGCCTTCGGCCAAGGCTATCCATCGCTGCCGTCTACCTTCCATGCCGCGACGATTCACAGTCCGGAAGGCGCGGAAATCTTCGTGCGTTCCGGCGGAAGTGGGCCTGTAGTTGTGTTGCTGCATGGTTATGCGGAGAATAGCGATTCCTGGGCCCCTCTGGCAGCGGACTTGATAACGGACCACACGGTGGTAGTTCCCGATCTCCGAGGCATCGGACGGTCGTCGAAGCCGGATGGAGGCTATGATAAGAAAACGCAGGCCAAGGATATCCGTGCGGTTGTGACCGCATTGGGGTATGACCGTACGTTCGTCGTTGCCCATGATATCGGGAACATGGTGGCATACGCTTATGCCGCGACTTACCCCGATACGGTCGAGCGGCTGGTTGTTATGGACGCACCAATTCCCGGGATTGACCCGTGGAACGAGATACTCCTAAATCCGGGCGTTTGGCACTTCAACTTCCATGGACCGGATGCGGAACGGCTGGTCGTAGGCCGGGAGCGTATCTACTTTGACAGGATATGGAATGACTTTACCGGTGATCCGGGTAAGCCTGACGACGCCACCAGAAATTTCTTTGCCGCCACTTACGCGCAACCGGGCGGAATGCGGGCCGGGTTCGCGCAGTTTGCCGCTTTCTCGCAAGATGCGAAGGACAACAAGGTTTTCGAACAAACGAAGCTTACGATGCCGGTGATGGCGGTAGGTGCAGAGAAGTCCTTCGGCGCCCTCCAGGCGGTGATCATGCGTCATGTAGCGAACAACGTGCAGGAGGAGGTCGTCGCGGGCTCAGGACATTGGCTGATGGAAGAACGACCGGCTTACACAGTCGCGTTGATTCGTAAATTCCTTGATGGTCCGCCGGTTACTCATCCAGTTGCAAGCAATGCTGACGGCGGCACAAACGAAGAACGATTCACTCCCACAGAATACAAGTTCCCGCGAGTGGGCAATCCTGGCACGGGAAGCTCAGGCGTTGGCGGAATCCAGACCGCTGTTCTGAAGGGCAATCCAGACCAAGCAGGCGTATATACCATCATGCTTCGCGTCCCGGCACATACGCGCATTGCTGCGCACTCCCATCGTGACGACAGGGTTGCGACGGTGATCTCCGGCACATGGCATATCGGGTACGGCGATAAGTTTGACGAAGCAAAACTAAAAGCCCTGCCACCAGGCAGCTTCTACACAGAACCGCCATCTCGGAATCACTTCGCAGAGACCGGTGACGAACCTGTTGTCGTTCAGATTACCGGGTTCGGTCCGTCTTCGACCGAGTACGTGGATGTCACGCAGGACCCTCGTAAGCCAAGCAAGTCAAATTGAATCAGCGACAACACTCGAACTAGAAAAGGTCGGTTGGTCTCAAGATTCGCACTGACAAACTTCCAGATTCATTAGTACCGCGAAGTTTTAGCGTTCAAGTCGGCATCTCGTCAGGAAATCAAGCACTGACGAGATGGGCGTTTGTCGGTACCAATCCACAACTGACCTTCACTTTCGAATGTCCATCATCCTCCCGCAATCGCGCGCTGGCGTTGGCGAACTTCGCGGGCGTGTCGCGTCCATGGTTCGGGTTCTTCGACTACCGGGGCTGGCTCCGTCGCAGGCTCCACAGTCCGCGCGCCGAGAGGATGAGGGAGAAGATCCCAGTCACGCCGAGCGCGTGAAGCGTCCAGACGAACAAGAAGGCTGGGCTGGACTTGGCGATCTGGCCGCGAAAAACGCCTCCCGCTCCCATCACGTGGATGACGGGCAT
>Ga0209156_10000087_pt1 | contig 64579 bp, 59 predicted proteins | sample GraSoiAngelo_124_FD_185881 | JGI IMG/M metagenome (GOLD analysis project Ga0209156, IMG submission 185881) | Grasslands soil microbial communities from the Angelo Coastal Reserve, California, USA - 14_0927_05_20cm (SPAdes) (version 2) | ecosystem: Environmental > Terrestrial > Soil > Grasslands... | reverse complement strand
GATCGTTGCCCCGGTCGGCGATGAGGACGGGCCCCGGGAGTACCGTGGGGTCCGAGCCGGGCTGCAGATGCCCGGGCGGCTGCGACCCGACGGGACCCACCGTGAGCAGCAGCCCCATGAGCGCGGTGATGCCGAGTCTGGCGGCTGGTGTCATGGTTCGATCCTACCGCGCCACGCTCCTCGGGTCGGCGGGCGGGGCGCGCCCCGGTCGCCTACTGCGCCGAGGAGGCCGGCGACGGCGGCAGGGGCTCGGCGGCCGGCGGGGTCGTGGTCGCGATCACCTCGAGACCGGCGAGGGCAAGGAACAGCAGCGTGATGACGGCCAGCACCAATACCCGCATCGCTCTCATCCTCCTTCGCCTTCGAACAAAATGCGCCCGTGGTTATGACGCACTCGACCGGCGGAAGGATTCGGCGATCGCGCGGAACGCGGCGGCTCACACGGTGATGGGCCGGTAGACCGGCGTGCGCCACTCTGGGCGGCGCGTGTCGATGCCGCGTACGACGTTCATGTAGGCCGTGAGCAGCCGCCGCGTGGTCGAGCCGACCGCGCCGTCGCCCAGTGGGAAGCGGTCGATCGAGACGATCGGCGTAATCTCGTAGCCGCTCCCGCAGAAGAAGGCCTCGTCGGCGACGTAGAGCTCGGTGCGGTCGATCTCGCGCTCGACGACGTCGAGGCCGAGCTCGGGACCGATCTCCTCGATCAGCGTCGTGCGCGTGATCGACTCGAGGATGTCGCTCGAGACCGGTGGCGTGACGAGCTTGCCCTTCCGGACCATGAAGAACGTCGCGCCGGTGCCCTCCGCGACGTGCCCCTGCTGGTTCAAGAGGATCGGCGCGTCGTAGCCGTCGGCCTTGGCCTGCAGCACGGCGAGCCGGCCGTTCTGGTAGTTCGCGCCGCATTTGAGCCGGATCGGGATCGCGTTGTCCGAGGTGCGGAGCCACGAGCTCACGCAGCAGGCGAGGCCCCCGTCCGCGATGCGGCCGCGGCGCCGCGGGTTGATGTAGAGCCCGGTCGGGGCGGTGGCGTCCATCCCGGCCCCCGTCACGTAGGCGACCAGGTGCATGTGGATGTCCTCGCGGACCTCGTTCCCCTTGAGGACCTCCCGGACCGCTTCGTACAGGTCCACGTCGCTGTACGGAACCGCGAAGCGCATCATCTTCATGGACTCGCGGAACCGGACGAAGTGCTCCTGGAGGCGGAAGCAGTAGACCTCGCCGTCGTCCGCGTTCCAGTAGGCCCGGAGGCCTTCGAAGACGTTTGTCCCGTAGAAGACCGCGGCGCTGTTCACCGGAAGCACCGCCTGGTCCTGGGCCACGAGCCGGCCGTTCATCCAGATCTTGAGCTCTCGCATGGGCACGCTCCTTGTCATCGCGACCCTAGCCCGACCGGTGCGCCGGCGTCAAGGTCGCGTGGTAAGCTCTCGGCACGCCACGAGGAGGCGCCGCATGAAGCTCGAGGGTCGGATCGCGCTCGTCACGGGCGGCGGGTCGGGAATCGGGCGCGCGATCGCGCAGCTTTTCGCCGACGAGGGCGCGCGCGTCGTCGTCAACGACGTGCGGCTCGAGGCCGCCGAGAAGACCGTGAAGGAGATGCGCGACCCGGGCCGCGGGCGCGCGCTCCAGGCCGACGTCGCGGACAGCGGCCAGGTGCGGGCGATGTTCGCCGCGCTCGAGCGCGAGTTCGGCGCGCTCGACGTCCTCGTGAACAACGCGGGCATCGCCACGACGCCCGGCGAGGACCGCGAGGCGATCGCGAAGAGGGCCGAGACCCGGATCATGGAGACGCTCGGCGGCCAGGGTGTGGAGACCCACCTCGACGTCACGCAGCACCTGAGCGACGAGGCGTGGCGGCGGATGCTGGCGGTGCACCTCGACGGGACCTTCTTCTGCACGCGCGAGGCGCTCCGGCTCATGAGCCGGCGGAACCGCGGCGCGATCGTCAACATTTCGAGCGTCGCGGCGCTCATGGGACTCGAGGCGGTGCCCCACTACAGCGCGGCGAAGGGCGCGATCCTCTCCTTCACGCGCGCGGTGGCGCGAGAGGTCGCGTCCCGCGGCATTCGCGTCAACGCGATCTGCCCGGGCTACATCGACACGCCGATGACCCAGCCGATGCCGCCCCTGCTCCGCGCGGCCACCCTCGCGCGCACGCCCCTCGGGCGCAACGGCGAGCCGCGCGAGGTCGCGGCCACGGCGCTCTTCCTCGCCTCCGACGACGGCTCGTTCTTCACGGGTCAGTGGCTGTCGCCGAACGGCGGCCTCTTCACGGGCTAGAATGCCCGAGCGTCGCGAGCTCTCGGTCCGCGGGACGCCGGTCCACATGCTCGAGGACGGCGCGGGCCCGCCCCTCCTGTTCCTCCACGGCGCCGGCGGCGCCGGGCGCTGGCTTTCGTTCCAGGAGCGGCTCGCGAAGACGTTCACGGTCCGGATGCCGAGCCACCCCGGTCACGGCGGCTCACCCGCGGCCGAATGGATCGAGCACGTCTCCGACCTCGCCTTCCACTACCTCGACCTGCTCGACGGGCTCGGGCTCGCGCGCGTCCATCTCGCCGGCGCGTCGTTCGGCGGCTGGATCGCGGCGGAGATCGCGGTGATGGCCTCCCACCGTCTCGCGTCGCTCGTGCTGATCGACCCGGTCGGCATCAAGGTGGACGGCTGGATCTACCCGTTCCTCTTCGGGATGGACATCCCCGAGATCGTGGCGACGGTCTTCCACGATCCGATGGCCGCGCTCGCGCTGGCGCCGCCCGACCAGTCGGTGGAGACGCTCGCGCTCCAGTACCGCCAGGGCGCGGCGCTCGCGCGCGTCGCCTGGAACCCCTACCTCTACGACCCGCTCCTGCGCCGGCGGCTCGCGCGCATCGCCGCGCCGACGCTCGTCTGCTGGGGCGCCCACGACCGCCTGGCCCCGCTCGCCCCCTGCGGCGAGACGTGGGCGCGCGAGATCCCCGGGGCGCGCCTGCGGGTGTTCGCCGACTCCGGCCACGTGCCGCACCTCGAGGAGCCGGGCGCCGTGGCGGAGGCCATGAGCGAGTTCTGCCGTGAGACGAAGGAGGCGCGGTGAAGTTCTACTACTTCCACTTGATGCCGTACGTGATGGACCACGACGAGCCCTCGTCGTGGGTGACCCTGTCGAACCGCCTCTACGACCCCAAGGTCGGTCACACGCTCTACAACCAGTACCTCGATCAGCTCGAGTATGCCGAGACGCTCGGCTGGGACGGGCTCTGCGTCAACGAGCACCACCAGAACTGCTACGGCACCATGCCGAGCCCGAACGTGATGGCGGCGATGCTCGCGCGCCGCACCTCGCGCGCGAAGATCGCGATCCTCGGCAACGGGCTGCCCCTGCGCGAGAACCCGCTCCGCATCGCGGAGGAGATCGCTATGCTCGACGTCGTCTCGGGCGGGCGCGTGGTCTCCGGCTTCGTGCGCGGCATCAGCGCCGAGTACTTTTCCACCGGCGCGAACCCGACCCAGTCGCGCGAGCGGTTCTACGAGGCGGCCGAGCTGATCCTGCGCGCCTGGACCGAGGAGGGACCGTTCCCCTTCGACGGCAAGTACTACCGCTACCACTACGTGAACCCGTGGCCCCGCCCGCTGCAGAAGCCGCACCCGCCCGTCTGGTGCCCGTCGCAGGGCTCGAGCGAGACCGTCGAGTGGGCCGCGAAGCGCCGCTTCCCGTACCTCATGGTCTTCACGCCGATCAAGCGGATCGCCCAGATCTACGGCGAGTACCGCGAGGCGTGCGAGCGGTTCGGCTACACGGCCAGCCGCTACCAGCTCACCGTCAACGTCCCGATCGTCGTCGCCCCCACCGACGCGCGCGCGCGCGAGCTGGGGCAGCAGCACGTCATGTGGGTGTTCAACACGGGCCTCCGCATGCACCCGCCCTTCTGGCGCCCGCCCGGGTACATGACGGAGGCCTCGCTCCGGCGCCTCCTGGCGAACCCTCCAAAGCTGCCGAGCGAGCTCACCTTCGAGGAGGCGGATCGCGAGGGCTACATCGTCTACGGCAGCCCCGCGACCGTGCGGGACAAGCTCCGGGTCTTCTCGGACGAGCTCAAGGCCGGCATTGTCTGCTCGGGCATGAACGGCGGGAGCCACGAGAAGACGCTCGAGATGATGGAGCTCTTCGCCCGTGAGGTCATGCCGCACTTCCGTGAGGACGCCCACGTGGACGAGACGGCCGGCGTCGGCCGCTGACCGCCGCCCCTCCGACGTAGGCGAAGGTCACCGCCGGAGGCCACGGCCCGGTGGCGGGTCCGGCTTTGTCATCCCCGTGCCATCCTGCTCCCGAACAACTCGGCCTTCCCCCATGGGGAACGCCTTTGCCGACGTGCCTTTGGAGCCCCCGTTCAGTTGGCACCCCCGGTGCACCTTCAGGCCCTCGGCATGATACGGACAGGCCAGATCATCACAGTGGACTCGGCTAGGCGCCTACTGCTCCGATTCGCCGGAACGCTCGCGCTCGTCGGTCTCGCCGCCGGGTGCTCGGCGGCGCCGTTCGTCGGGTACCAGAACGGCCCCGTCACGCTCTATGTCGGTGACGTGCGCCACGTCTGTGCCGCCGGCGGGATCAACAACCGCGGCTGCACGATGCGGTATCCGAACGGCCGCATCGAGGTCTACTGTGCCGCCGGCGACTACGAGTGCCTGGCCCACGAGCTCCGCCACGTCGCCGATCCGACGTGGCGCCACGACCTCGACGCCCGGAACGCCCCCGAGCACTAAGCGCTGAGGCGACGCGGGCGCTTGACCTCGCGGGCGCTTCGCCCTAGGGTTGCGCGCGTGCCCGCCTACTCGCTCGCACTCGACATCGGCGGCACCGGCGACGTCGTGGTGACGCTCGCATGAAGCCGCCAGCCGAGTTCAGGACGCCGCGGCTCCGCCTGCGCCGGCCCGTCGCCGCCGACGCGCCGGCCATCTTCGAGAGCTACGCGCGTGACCCCGAGGTGACGCGCTTCGTGTCGTGGAGCGTTCACTCGAACGGGGGCGTCACCCGAAAGTTCATCGAGGACTACTGCCTCGCGGGCTGGGCGCGAGGCGAGGTCTTCTCCTGGCTGATCACGCTCGCGGAGGGTGGCCAGGTGGTGGGGATGATCGACCTCCGCCCGGTGGCGGCGCGCGCCGAGGTGGGGTACGTCCTCGCCCGGTCCTGCTGGGGCCGCGGCCTCGCGACGGAGGCCGCGCGAGTGGTGGTCGACTGGGCGATCGCCCAGCCAGACGTCCACCGCGTCTGGGCGGTGGCCGACCTCGAGAACGTCGCCTCCCAGCGCGTCCTCGAGAAGGCCGGGATGGTGCGCGAGGGCGTGCTCCGACGCTGGATGCTCGTGCCGAGCCAGGGGAAGGTGCCCCGCGACGTCTGGTGCTTCGCCCGCGTCAAGGAGGGCAACGGGAGCCGCTAACCGCCGCCGGCGACCCGTGCGAAGTCGATGTAGCCGCGCTCGACGTCGGTCGCGACCAGCTCGACCCGCACGCGGTCACCGACGTCGAGCCGCTCCCCGCCGCGCACCAGCTTGCCCTCCACGTGCGGGCTCAGGATCCGCACCCAGGTGCCCTTCTCGGACGCCCCGGTCACGAGCGCGTCGAACCGCTCGCCGAGCCTCGACTGGACGAGGAGCGCGGCCGCCGACTTCCGCAGGTGCCGCTCGACCTTGCCCGCGTTGTCCTCCTGCACGGTGCAGTGACGCGCGAGCGCCTCGAGCTCGTCTCCGGCGTAGGGCGCGGGCCCGCCCGCGAGCGCCGCCTTGAGGAGGCGCTGAGTGAGAAGGTCAGGGAAGCGGCGGTTCGGCGCCGTCGAGTGCGTGTAGTCCCGCACCGCGAGGCCGAAGTGGCCCTCGGGGGTCTGGCCGGGGAGATCCAGGACGTACTCGCCAGAACCGAGGAGCTTCACCACGCTGAGCGAGAGATCGGGGAAGCGCAGGGGATCGGCCGCGCGGCGCCCGGCGAGGAACCGCTCGAGCGCGCGCGCATCGGGCGTCGCCGGCAGCCCCTCGCCGAGCTCGCGGGCGAGCTCGATGATCCGGCTCCAGCGCTCCGGCGTCTTCAGAACACGCCGGAGCGACGGGCTGCGCCGTCGCGCCAGGTACCGCGCCGTGACCCCGTTCGCGGCGATCATGAAGTCCTCGATCAGCTCCTTGGCGCGGTTCTTCTCGTCCGGCCGGAGATCGATGAGCACCTCGTCGTCGAACACCGCGTGGGTCTCGAGAGTCTCGAGGCTCAGGGCGCCGTGCTGGTGCCTCGAGGCCTTCATCGACTGGGCGACGCGGTCTTGAAGTCGGAGCTGCGCGTCCAGGCCCGGCACCGCCGCGACCCGCGGCGGCGGGGGGCCCTGCCCGTCGAGCCAGGCGGCCACCGCGTCGTAGGCCAGCTTCGCGCGGTTCCGCACGACCGCGCGGTAGACCTCGGACGCGCCCGTCGTCCCGTCGGCGCCCAGCGTCATCTCGACGACGAGCGCGAGGCGCTCCTCCCCCTCGCCGAGCGAGGTGAGATCGGTCGAGAGCCTCTCGGGCAGCATGGGGAAGATCCCCCCGGCCGTGTACACGGACGTCGTGTTGGTCCGCGCGTGGCCGTCGAGCGCCGAACCGCGGCGGACCAGCGCGTCGACGTCCGCGACCGCGACGAGGATCTTCACCTGCCCGGCGGCCAGCGGCTCGGCGACGGAGAGCTGGTCGAGGTCACGCGAATCGTCGTTGTCGATCGAGCACCAGAGCCGGTCGCGGAGGTCGCGGATCGCGGGATCGCGCTCGACGGCGGCCGTCGTCAGCGCGCCGACCTCGGCGAGGACCGCCGGCGAGAAGTCGGGCTCGAGCCCGCGCTCGCGCATCACCTGCCGCGCGATCGCCTGGAGATCACTCCGCGTCCGCATCGTCGGGCCCATAGTAGCGCCTTCCCGCCGCCGCGGCGCCGGCGTCACCGAGGGGCGCGGGCCCCGCTCACGCGAGCGGACGGTCCACGACCGCGAGCGCGCTCCGCCCCTGGACGTACGTCACCTCTCGGAGCCCGAGCACGCGGCGGAGGCGGTCCTGTGGGACCTTCATGGGCCCTGGCCCGGGCGCGGTTCCGGGCGCCGGCTGGGGGAACGCCGTGGACATCGCGGTGTGGAACGTGATGCCGCCCTCGATCTTCTGCATGATCTGGTGGATGTGGCCGTTCAGCACGGTCACCGAGCCGAACCGCCTGAGGTAGCCGAGCGCCCGCTCGCTGTCGCCCGTCGCCCACCCCCACGCAGGATAGACGGCCCAGAGGGGCACGTGACCGAAGACCACGACCGGCGTGCTGCTCGGCAGCGCCCGCACGTCGTCCTCGAGCCATTCGAGCTGCTCCGGACCGAGACTCCCCAGGCCGTCCGCCTTGTACGTCAGCACGTTGACCAGCCCGATGAAGCGGACACCGCGGTAGTCGAAGCTCTGCCAGCCCCTGCCTCCGGCCGTGCCCTTGCCGTAGCGGCCGAGGTACTCTTTGCCGCCGTCCAGGAAGACGTCGTTCTCGCCCGGCACGTAGAAGACGCGCTCCGTCCTCACGGTCTTCAGGAGCTCGGCCACGGCGTCGAACGCTCCCGGCTTCTGGGCGTGGGTGAGGTCGCCGGTGTGGAGGACGAACGCGGGCGGCGTCGGCAACGCGTTGACCGCGATGATCGCCTCCTGGAGGGTGCGCGTCACGTCCTTGTTCGCCTCGCCCGTGAAGCCGATGTGCGTGTCGCTGATCTGGACGAAGCTGAAGTCGCCGCCCGCGGACGCCTCGCCCGCGTGGGCCAGCGTGCGCGACGAGAGCACGCCTCCCGCCGAGGTCCAGACGACTCCCGTCCCGACCCACGCCATGCATTCCAGAAACCCTCTCCGATCCATTGCCCGTTCCTCCGTTTGATGGGTGAGCCGCCTACTGCACCGTGAGCGTGGATTTCATGTAGGGGTGCAACGCGCACAAGTAGCTGTAGGCGCCGGGAGCCGTGAACGTGTACGAGAAGGTCTCGCCCTTCTCGAGCGCCGGCGACGCGAAGGCGCCGGCGGCGGAGGTCACGGTGTGGGTCTCCTCGTCGCGGTTGACCCACGTGACCTTCGTGCCGGCCTGCACCGTCATGGCCGGTGGCAGGAACGTGAAGTGCTCGATGCCGATCCGCGTCTCCGGCGTCGCGCCATCCGACGGGCGCGGCGCCCGAAGCGATGCGGTGAGAGCGAGCAGCGCCGCGAGGGCGACCCCCGCCAGCAGTCGTGTCTTCATGGGTCGTTCTCCCTTCACGTCTGCCAACGCGCCCCTCGGGCGAGTCGTTCCATGGCGGTCGAAGAATGCACGGTCGGAACGAATCGCGCGTTCGAGCGTTACGGACGGGTGAAGGCGCTCACTGATACACTCCACGACGCATGCGAACTCGGGGCGCGGAGGATCCGGGTGCCGGTCTCGGGCGGGAGGCCCTGGCCTACGTCGACACCCTGCACAACCTGGCGCGTTACCTCACCGGTAACGAGACCGACGCCGAGGATCTCGTGCAGGAGACCTACGCGCGCGCCCTCAAGGCGGCGGACCAGTTCACCCCCGGCACGAACCTCAAAGCGTGGCTGTTCAGAATCTTGAGAAACACCTTTCTGAGCTCGTACCGGCGGCAGCGTGCGAGCCCGCTCGTGGGCGGGCTCGACACCGTGGACCCGGCGCATCAGGGCGTCGCCGACGAGGCGTGGCTCCGCGACGACGTCGAGCTCGACCGGCTACGGAAGCTGGTGGCCGAGGAGATCGAGGCGGCGCTGCTGACGCTGTCCGAGGAGGGGCGCACGGTCATCCTCCTCGACCTCGAGGGGCTGACGGAGACGGAGGCGGCGCAGGTCCTCGGCTGCGCCGTGGGCACGGTGAAGTCGCGCCTGGCGCGCGCGCGGTCGGCGCTCCGGCAGCGGCTCAAGGACTACGCGAGATAGGCATGGACTGCGAGACCGTTCGGCTCCACCTGCACGCTGACCAGCGTGGGCATCTCGGCCCCGAGCTCCATCGGGCGCTCCGCACCCACCTCGAGGGCTGCCCGGCCTGCACCCACGAGGAGGCCGCCGAGCACGTGCTCACCGAGGTGCTCGAGCGCCGGCTGCCGCAGCACCCGGCGTCCCTCGCGCTGAAGCGGCGGCTCCTGGCCCAGTGGCCCGCGGCGCCCGTCGAGTCGCGCCCGTGGTGGAGAGGCTGGCGCCGCGCGCTCGTCCCGGCGCTCGCGTCGGCACTGGTGCTCGCCGTCGGGCTGCCGCTCTACCACGAGCTCTGGTCGGGCGCGCGCGGCGACGCGACGGCCATGGTCGCCGAGGCCGTCAACGATCACGTGCGCGTCCTCCAGCGCGACCGGCCGCTCGACGTCGAGAGCGGCGGCATCCACGAGGTCAAGCCCTGGTTCGCGGGGCGCCTGGACTTCGCGCCCGTCGTGTCCTTCGAAGGCGACGCGGAATTCCCGCTGCAGGGCGGCGCCCTCGGCTATTTCGTGGACCGCAAGGCGGCGGTGTTCGTCTACAAGCGTCGGCTGCATCCGGTCTCGCTCTTCGTCTTTCGCGCGGAAGGCCTGCCTTGGCCCGCGCGCGGCCTGACGCCGATCGGCGGCGCCGCCGGCTACACGAGCGTCTCGCGCGGGTTCAACGTGATCCTCTGGCGCGCGGGCGACCTCGGCTACGCGCTCGTGTCCGACGTGGACGCGCGGGAGCTCGGCCGCCTCGCGGCTAAGCTCGCGCGCGGTTGACTCACGCCCCCGAGATGGTCCGACCGAAGCGCTGCTCGACGACGTGGGTGACCGCCGAGAAGTCCTGGCCCCCCCAGCCCTTCGCGTCCGTCTCCCCGTAGGCCGCCAGCGTCTCGCGGAGGATCGGCATGTGCGCGAGGCTCGCGCCCGCCATCCGGGTCGCGAGCGCGACGTCCTTCAGCATGAGCTCGGCCGTGAAGGTCGCCTCGAAGTTGCCCTCGACGATCCGCAGGGCGCGACGGTCGAAGTAGGTCGAATACGCCATGCCGCCGCCGTTCTTCACGACCTCGTAGTACGTCTTCGGATCCACACCGAGCGTCACGCAGAGCGCCAGGGACTCGGCCACGGCGACCGCGTTGACCGCGCCCAGCGCGTTGTGAAGGAGCTTGATGCGGTTGCCGGTGCCCGACGGGCCCACGTACATCGTGCGGCCCCCCATGACGTCGAGCAGCGGCTCGATCGCGGACAGCGCGTCGCGGTCCCCGCCCACCATGAAGAAGATCTCGCCCGACTCCGCCTGCGGCGCCGAGCCGAGCATCGGCGTGTCCATGTGCGCGACGCCCCGGCGCCTGGCGGCGTCGTGAATCGTCTGCGACACCTCGGGGCTCACGGTCGAGCAGTCGCAGGTGACGAGGCCGCGCTGGCCGCCCGCGAGGATACCCTCCGGCCCGAGGTACGTCGCCGTGACGATCGCGTCGTTCGGCAGCGCGGTGAAGACCACCGAGGCGCGCGCGGCGACCTCGCGCGGCCGCGCGTGCACCGTGACGCCGCCCGGCGCCGCGGCCCGCCGAGCCGCCGCCGGATCGACGTCGAAGACATGGAGCTCGTAACCCGCCTTCGCGAGGTTCCGGGCCATGGGTCCGCCCATCCGGCCCAGGCCGACGAAGCCGATCTCTCCCTTGCTCATCCATCCTCCCTGGTGCGTGTGTGGGGTTTCGCGGATCGCCGCGCGGCCATATAATCCCGCTACCTGAGCCGTCTGTCACTCACCAAGCCGAGCCTCAACGAGGAGGATCGTATGGATCAGCGGCTGCGTCACCTGGCCGAACAGCTCGACGCGGGTCTCATCGCCCGCCGCGAGTTCCTCAGGAAGGCCGCCGTCGTCACCGGCGGCGCCGCCGCGGGCCTGGCGACGCTGCGCACGATGGCCTCCGCCCAGCCGAAGACGAAGCTCCGGGTCTGGCTCTTCAAGAGCTTCGTCACCAACGCCAACGACGTCCTCGGCCGCCAGATCGAGGCCTGGGCCAAGGAGCGCGGCGTCGACGTCGAGCTGGACTGGGCCACCTTCGGCGACCGCGAGCCGAAGTTCGTCGCCGCCATCGAGGCCGGCAATCCCCCGGACCTGGCCGAGATGCACATCATGGGTCCCACGCGTTACAAGGCCGTGCTGCGTGACATCTCAGCCCTCGCCGGCGACCTCGCGCGCGCCAAGGGTGGCTTGCTCCCCTTCGCCGAGACCGCGATGAAGATCGACGGCAAGTTCCTGGCCGTGGCCCGGTACTCCATGACGACGGTGTTCTTCGTCCGCAAGGACGTCATGGAGGCCAAGGGCCTCAAGCCGCCCAAGGTCTACGACCCCGACGTGGTCGAGTTCGCCAGGAAGACCCAGGACCCATCCAAGGACCTCTTCGGCTTCGGCCAGACGCTCAACCGCTCGGACGACGGCGACGGCTTCATGGAGAACATCTTCTGGGACTACGGCGGAGGCTCGTGGGACAGGGACGGCAAGCCCGCCCTGGGCACGACGTTCCGGGCGCAGAATCTCAAGGCCCTCCAGTTCGCGGTGGACACGATCCAGAAGCACAAGATCCAACCGCCCGGCGTGATGGGCTGGACCGACGTGAGCAACAACGAGGCCTACATGGCAGGCAAGCTCGTGACGACGAACAACGGGGCGAGCCTCTACTACGCCATGGTCACGAAGAAGCACGAGCTGGCGGCGAAGACCCAGCTGGTCCTGACGCCGGGCGGCCCTGGTGGGAGCTTCGTCGGCTCGAGCTGCTACAACTGGGCGATCTTCGGCAAGAGCAAGCACGCCGACCTCTGCGAGGACCTGATCCGCTGGGTCGAGGACGAGAAGCGGTTCAGCGAGTATCTGCACGTCTCGGTCGGCCAGGCCGGGCCCGTCTACAAGGGGCGCGTGGACCACCCCTACTGGAAGTCCGACCCGAACTTCGAGGCCATCGTCCAGAACATCGTGCGCAGCGTGAACTACGGTCACCCCGGTCCCCTGACCTCCGCGGCGGTCGAGGTGCGCGCCCAGCACATCCTCACGGATATGGCCGGACGGGTCGTGGTGGGCGGCCTCTCGCCCGAGGCGGCGCTGAAGGAGGCGCACGCCCGGGTCGAGGAGATCTACAAGATGCGGCGGACCTAGGGCGGAGCGGGGCGCCTCGATGGCCACGCCAGCGGCGCGGCTGCCGGCCAGCGCCGCGCTCCAGCGCCGGGGCGCGGGGGGCGGGCTCGCGCGCGCGCTCGGGCCCGACTACCGCCTCGGCTACCTCTTCGTCGCGCCGATCGTCGTCCTGGTGCTGGCGCTGGTCGCCTACCCGTTCGGGTACGCGATCTACCTCAGCCTGACGCGGAAGTACGTCGGCGTGCCGCCCGTGTGGGTCGGTTTCGACAACTACGTGAAGCTCACGTGGGACGGCTTCTTCCAGCGCGCCGTCGTCAACTCGTTCGTCTTCACGTTCGGCTCGGTCGCCGTGAAGCTCGCCCTCGGCATGGCGATGGCCCTGGTGCTGACGGCGCGCATCCGGTTCCGCAGCTTCTGGACCGGCGTGCTCCTGATCCCCTGGGTCGCGCCCACCGTCGTCTCGGCCCTCAACTTCCTGTGGATCTACGACTACAGCCTCGGCGTGCTGAACTACCTCCTGGTGAAGGTCCTTCGCGTCTTGCCGCAGGGCGTGGGCTGGCTGTCGGAGCCCGGCACCGCGATGGCGTCGGTCATCGCGGTCAACGTGTGGCGCGGCTTTCCGTTCTTCGGCATCTCGTTCCTCGCCGGCATGAAGGCGATCCCGGCGGAGATGTACGAGGCCGCCGCGGTCGACGGGGCGACCGCGCTCCAGCGCTTCCGCCACGTGACGCTGCCGGCGCTCCAGAACATCATCATCATCGTCGTCCTGCTCTCGACCATCTGGACCTTCAACGACTTCACCATCATCTACATCCTCACCAAGGGCGGGCCGGGCGGCGCCACCCAGGTCCTGCCGGTCCTCACGTACGAGATCGCGTTCGGCGCCCAGCGGCTCGGCGAGGCAATCGCCGTCGCGCTCTACATGCTGCCGGCGATGGCCGTGGTGATCATCGTGCTCGCGCGTCACATGCGCCGAGGCCGCGCGCGATGAGCGACGCGCGCCTATCTCAGGCCACCCACGGTGCACGCCGGCCTCGCGGACCCCGCGACAAATGAGCCCGCGCGTCCTCGGGCGCGCGCAGGGCCCCGTCGCCTACGCCATCCTGACGGCGCTGCTGCTCGTCGTCGTGTTTCCGTTCTACTGGATGTTCGTCTCCTCGCTGAAGAGCGAGGAGCAGATGCGGACCCTCACCGCAATGTTCTGGCCGAGCCCGGCGGTGCTGGACAACTACCGCCAGCTCCTCGGCAAGACCGACTTCGGGGCCTGGTACGGCAACAGCATCGTCGTCGCCCTCAGCAGCACGTTCGTGGCCACCGCGATCGGGACCCTCGGCGCCTACGCGCTGGCGCGCCTCAAGTTCTTCGGCCGCGCGTTCATGGCGAGCGCCACGCTCATCACGTACCTCGTGCCGCCGTCGATCCTCTTCATCCCGCTCTACGCGCAGATCCGGAACCTCGGCCTCGCCGACAGCCTCACGGGGCTCGTCGCGGCCTACCCGAGCTTCACGGTGCCGTTCGTCACGTGGCTCCTGATGGGGTACTTCGAGTCGATCCCGGAGGAGCTGGAGGAGGCGGCGATGATCGACGGCGCGACGCGCTTCGGCGCCTTCCGCCGGATCATCCTGCCGCTCGCGACGCCCGGCGTGCTCGCCGCCGCGCTCTTCGCGTTCACCCAGGCGTGGAACGAGTTCCTCTACGCCCTCGTGTTCATCACGAACGTCAAGCTCCGGACGCTGCCGGTCGGTCTCTCGACGTTCATCACCGGCGATGTCTACGGCTGGGGCTTCCTCATGGCCGGCGCCGTGCTGACCACCCTGCCGGTCATCGCCGCGTACACCTACCTCCAGAAGTACATGGTCGAGGGGCTCACCGCCGGCAGCGTGAAGGGCTGACGGCGCGCGGTCAGACGACCTCCCCGAGGGTGAGGGGCTTCGGCTGGCGGCGTCGGTGGTCGGGGCCGAAGTGCTCGGCGAGACCCTGGCAGATGAGTGGCAGGGCGATCGTGACGTCGGCGAAGCACATGACGTTGTCGCCGCCCTTGGCCTCCTTGCCCCACGAGATGCACTCCGTCGCGAGCGCCGCCCCGCCCAGGCCGCCGAAGATCGTGTTGTCGGTCGTGATCTGGATGGCCGCGACGTGGGGCTTCGCCGCCTCGTTGCCGTGGCGCGACGAGACGCTCGTCGCGGTGATCTGGAGGAAGTCCTTGGGCACCCCCCCGCCGAGGAAGACGACGGAGGTCCCGCGCCCCGACGTCATCGCGTGGTCCATCATGTCGGTCGCGACCTTGTAATCGCGGAAGAAATCGACGACCGGCGCCATCTCGGCCTTCTTGGCCTTGTCGTACCCCTCGCCGATCGGCCCGTCGGGCAGCCCGCAGCAGAAGACCGGCACATGGCAGCGGGCCGCCGTCGCCAGGATCGAGCGTCGGAAACCCCGGGCGTCGAGCCAGAGCCCCATCTCGTGCAGGAAGCGCACCGTGGTGATCGAGGGCTTTCGCCAGCGCTCGGCGAGGTCGTCGATGAACGCGCTCGTCACCAGAGTCTCGAGCTGGTCGTACCGCTCCTTGGAGACGATGTGGTCGTAGAACCGGTAGTAGCCCTCGGCCCACAGATCGACGTCGTCGACGTCGGCGGCGTCCACGCGGAAGACCCGCGTGCCCTCCATCTGCTCGAGGAGATCCTCGGTGATGTTGGCCGAGGTCGAGGCGAGCACGTCCACGTAGCCGCGCTCCATCAGCCAGGTCACGAGCGGCCACATGCCGGCGCTCGACAGCGAGGCGGCGTAGCCGAGGCAGATCAGGCTCGGCCCCTCGATCATCTTCTTCCAGGTCTCGAAGGCCTCCCCGAGCTGCCGCCCCTGGAAGGCCGAGCGGCGCATCTTCCCGAGCATGGCGAGGACGGAGGGCGTCCGGCCGCCCTCGACCACCGTCATCGGCTCACGGATCAGATTCGGGTCCTCGTACCGGCTCAAGCCTCCCATGCGCTCTCTCCTCCTCAGCGTCCGGTGAGCCAGGCGCGCGACTTGGCGTGCTCGTCGGCGCGCTCGGTCCGGAGGTAACGGTAGCGGCTGCCCCGCGCGATCAGCGCCTCGTGGACGGTGCCGCCGGGGAAGCACGCCTTGAGCTGCGGGACGACCTGCTCTCGGTCGAAGAAGCGGCAGGAGAAGATGTCGAAGTACGCGCGCTCCTCGTCGGGAAAGACGTGGAGGCTCACGTGGCTCTCCGCGATCATCGTGAGGGCCGAGAGCACCTGCCGCCCGTCGCCGAGCGTCTCGCGGATGACGTAGGGCCGCATGATCGGCGTCATGCCGATCGTCCGCGGCAGCCGGTCGAACAGGGCGAAGAGCGTGTCCATGCTCTGCGGGCCCTGGTAGGCGTCGATGTTGAGGAAGAGGTGCGGGCCGAAGTCGGCGTCGGCGTCGGGCTCCGTGTCCTTCATCTTGGTGCGCTCGACCGTCTGGACCGAGGTCACCCCGCAGGGGAAGGCAGCCTCGAGGACGGTGCGGAGCCGGTCGGCGTCGAACGGCTCGGGTGCGACCAAGTCGGCGAAGAACGCCTCCCGGAACGAGAAGGTGTGCAGGGTGAAGTGGCCGCCCGCCAGGAAGAGGAATGCGCTGACCCCACAATCCTCCGCCACGACCCCGTTGTAATAGGGGAGCACGAAGGCCGGCATCACGGGCTTGAGCCCGAGCTGCACGGGGATCTCCTCGAGCACCTCCTGGATCAGCGGAACGTGGTCGAACCGGGAGCGGAACCCCTGAAACCCGTCAATCGTAAAGTGGAGCATTCTCCTCCTCGTGGGGGCGCGCACGCGCGCGGGCGCGACGCAAGGATGTCCTGCTGGCGCTGTCGAAGGGGGGAGTACGGTTGACGCCCGCGAGGTCCGAAGAGACCGGCGGACCGTCGAACACCGTCAGAAGCAGCGACTCGTTCTTCGGAGTCGCATCACGACGGGCACGTAGCGTCCGTCATCGGATTCGATCGTAACGGCACTCTCGAAGCGAAGTCAATTCGAAACCGCTCCTCCTGGCCCGAGGCGCCACCGCCGGCCGGTGGCCGAGCGTCGGGGGCTTGGGGGCCCGTCGCGGCCCCCATCAACTTCGGTTAAGCTTCCCGCCATGAAGTGCGCCGGCTGCGGCCAGGACAACCCGGAAGGCGCCCGATTCTGCAACGCGTGCGGCGCGCGGCTCGACGCCGCGCCCGTCCAGGCGCCCCGCGCCTACACGCCGCGGCACCTCGTCGAGAAGATCCTGACGTCGCGCGCGGCGCTCGAGGGCGAGCGCAAGCAGGTGACCGTCCTCTTCGCCGACCTCAAGGGCTCGATGGAGCTCCTGGCCGACCGTGATCCCGAGGACGCGCGGCACCTGCTCGACGCGGTCCTCGAGCGCATGCTGGAGGCCGTCCACCGGTACGAGGGCACCGTGAACCAGGTCATGGGCGACGGGATCATGGCGCTCTTCGGCGCGCCGCTGGCCCACGAGGACCACGCCGTCCGCGCCTGCTACGCCGCCCTGCGGATGCAGGACCGCGTGAGCCGCTGGGCCGACGAGGTGCAGCGGCTCGAGGGGCTCAGCGTCCGGATCCGGGTGGGCCTCAACTCCGGCGAGGTCGTCGTCCGCTCGATCGCGAACGACCTCCGCATGGACTACACGGCGGTCGGCCAGACCACCCACCTCGCCGCGCGGATGGAGCAGATGGCGGTGCCGGGCACGATCCTCATCACACCCGGAACACTCCGGCTGGCCGAGTCGGCGGTCCGCGCCAACCCTCTCGGGCCACGGGCCGTCAAGGGGCTCGACGCCCCGCTCTCGGTCTACGAGCTCGTCGGCGCCGTTCACGCGCACGCGCTGCTGCGCGCGGCGGCGACCCGGCGGCTCAGCCGGTTCGTCGGCCGCCGCGCCGAGCGGGCACGCCTCGAGGCGATGCTCGCGGCGGCCCACGCCGGCCAGGGCCAGGCGGCGGCCGTCACCGCGGAGCCCGGCGTCGGCAAGACACGCCTCGTCTTCGAGCTCGTCCAGTCCCTGGGGATCCGCGACTGGCGGGTGCTCGAGTCCACCTCGCTCTCGTACGAGCGCACGACCTCCTACCTGCCGATCATCGAGCTCCTGCGGAAGTACTTCGAGCTCGACGAGGCCGGCACGTCGCCCGAGACCGCGCGACGGGTGGCGGCGAAACTCCGCGGGCTCGACGCCGGGCTCGACGAGGAGGTCGCCCCGATCCTGTCGCTGCTCGACGCGCTGCCGGAGGACGATCCGTTCCGCGCGCTCGACGCCCGGGAGCGCCGGCGCCGCGTGCTCGACGCGCTGGCGCGCGTGTTCCTCAAGGAAGGCGACCGCCAGCCTCTCCTGCTCGTCTTCGAGAACCTCCAGTGGGCGGACGCCGAGACCCGGGCCGTCCTGGACGGCCTGCTCGAGCGGGTCCCCTCTTCGCGCCTGATGCTCGTCCTCGACTACCGGCCCGAGTTCGACCACGAGTGGCGACGCCACCCGGCCTTCAGCGAGCTCGCGCTCGCGCCCCTCGAGCCGGCGAGCGTGGAGGAGCTGCTCCAGGACCTACTCGGCCTCGACCGGTCGCTCACGCCGCTGCGGCGGCTCCTGCTCGAGCGGAGCCAGGGCAACCCCTTCTACCTCGAGGAGATCGTTCGCACGCTCGCCGAGACCCACGTGCTGGTCGGCGAGCGCGGCGCCTACCGCCTCCCGCGCGACCTCGGCAGTCTCGAGGTGCCGGCGACGGTGCAGGCAGTGCTCGCGGCGCGGATCGACCGCCTGCCTCCCGAGGAGAAGCTCCTCCTCCAGACGGCGGCGGTCATCGGCCTCGATGTCCCCCTGACCCTCGTCGAGGCGGTCACCGAGCTCGCCGCCGACACGGCCCGCAGGACGCTCGGGCACCTCGTGGACGCCTCCTTCCTCGACGAGGCCCGGCTCTTCCCCGACCTCGAGTACCGGTGGAGGAACGCGCTCGCCCGCGACGTCGCCTCCGCGAGCCTGCTCCGGGAGCAGCGGCGAGCCCTCCACGCGCGGATCGTCGAGGCGATCGAGACGATCTACCGCGACCGTCTCCCCAGTTACCTCGATCAGCTCGCCTATCACGCGACCCGCGGCGAGGTGTGGTCGAAGGCCGCGGTGTACCACCGCCAGGTCGCCGCGCGCGCCGTGGGACGGGCGGCCAACCTCGAGGCCGTCTCTGCGTTCGAGGCGGCCCTCCGGGCCGTCGGGCGCCTGCCGCAGACCCGGAACATGGTCGAGCGCGCGATCGACATCCGGCTGGATCTGCGGGCGCCGCTCCTCCAGCAGGGCCGCCTCGACGAGGTGCTCGCCGTCTCGCGCGAGGCCGAGCGCCTCGCGCGCGAGCTCGGCGACGAGCAGCGGCTCGCCCGCGTCTACACCTACCTGGTCAACCACCACTACCTGAAGGGCGAGACCGGCTCCGCCATCGAGTACGGCGAGCGCTGCCTCGCCGTGGGCCTGAGCACGAACGACGTCGCGCTCCAGGCGCTCGCGCGCCAGTACATCGGCCAGAGCTGGCACGCGCTCGGCGCCTATGCCCGCGCCGAGCGGGTTCTCGCCGACAACGTGGAGGCGCTCGACGAGGCGCGCGCCGGCACGTCGTACGTCGCCTCGTGCGCGTGGCTGGCGATGAGCCTCGCGGACCGGGGCGAGTTCGAGGCGGCGTACGACGCCGTCGAGCGGGCGCACCTGGCCGCCGAGGGCACGGACCACGCCTACAGCCAGGCGATCGCCTGGACCATCGCGGGCCTCGTCTCGATCCGGCGCGGCTACCTGGCGCGCGCCGTCCTGCCCCTCGAGCGCAGCTTCGAGGCGTGCGCGCGCAAGCACCTGACGGTCTGGCAGCCGATCCCGTCGTCGCTCCTCGGCCTGGCCTTCATCCGGCTGGGCCACGTGCCGGAAGGGCTCAAGCTCCTCGAAGAGGCCGTCCGCCTGAGCCGCGACCTCGGCGTCCGGGCCTACCTGCCCTCGTGGCTCGCGAACCTCGCTGAAGGCTACCTGACCGACGGCCAGCAGGCGCGCGCGCGGGCCGCGGCCGAGGAGGCGCTCCAGCTCGCGACGGCGGGAGGCGAGCGGGGGCAGGAGGCGGCGGCGCTGGCGCTCCTCGGCGACGTCGCCGCCCGCGAGGGCTCGGCGGCCGAGGAGGGGCGCCGGCACTACGCCGCGGCGCTCGCGCTCTCGGGGGAGCTCGGGCTCCGACCGCTCCTCGCCGAGACGCACCTTGCCGCCGGCCGGCTCTGCGCGGCCCTTGGCGACCGGCCCGCCGCCCGCGAGCACCGCACGGCCGGCGAGGCGCTCCTCCACACGCTCGACATGCGCTCGTGGCGGCAGGCGCGTGAGACCGAGGTGGCCGAGCTCGGCCACCTCTTCATCGTGGCGCGGCCGAACACCGACCTCTACGACTTCCTCTCGCACGAGCTTTCGGGCGCGCGTAGGCTCAAGGTGATCCTCGACCGGCGTCAGGGTGAGCGGCGGGACGTGGCGCGCGTGTCGTCGGAGGCGCGCCGCCAGGCCGAGCGCCGTCGGGCCCAGCTCGACGAAGACCTCAGGAACTGGGGCCTCGCCGTCACGCCCATCCGGGCATGAGCGACCTGCTGCTCGAGCGGGACGGCCCCGTGGCCACCGTCACGCTGAACCGCCCCGAGGCGCGCAACGCGATGACCTTCGAGATGTACGACGAGCTCCACGAGGCCTGCGAGCGCCTCGATCGCGACGCCGGCGTGCGCGTCGTGATCCTGCGCGGCGCCGGCGATCGCGCGTTCGCGAGCGGCACCGACATCCGCCAGTTCCTCGCCTTCACGACGCGGGAGGATGCGCTCGGCTACGAGGCGCGGCTGAGCCGCGTCCTCTCCCGGATCGCGGCGATGACCAAACCCACGCTCGCGATGGTCCAGGGCGACGCGGTCGGCGGGGGGCTCTTCATGGCGCTCGCGTGCGACCTCCGGCTGGCGGTACCGCACGCCCGCTTCGGCGCGCCGGTGGCCCGCACGCTGGGCAATTTCCTCGCGCCGACGAGCCTGGCGCTCCTCGTCGCGACCGTCGGGCCGGCGCGCGCGCGGGAGCTCATCCTGACCGCGCGCCTCGTGGAGGCGGCCGAGGCGCAGGCGATCGGCCTCGTGGACGAGGTCCACCCGGCCGCGGCGCTCGCCGCGCGGACGCGTGAGCTCGCCGGGCGGCTCGCCGAGCACGCGCCGCTCACGCTGGCGGCGACCAAGGAGGCGACGCGGCGCCTCATTGCGGCGCAGTCGCCGGGGAACCTGGAGGACTTGATCCTCTCGTGCTATCTGAGCCAAGACTTCCAGGAAGGCGTCCGGGCGTTCCTCGAAAAGCGCCCGGCCCGATGGCAGGGACGCTGACCCGCGCGGTGCTCCTCGCTCTGCTCCTCGGGGTCGCGACGGCGACCGGTGAGTCGCCGGGGATCACGCTGCCAGCCGGCTTCAGGATCGAGCAGTTCGCCGGCGGCTTCGGCGCGCCGCGCTTCATGACGCTCGACCCCACGGGGACGCTCCTCGTCTCGACGCCGCGCCAGGGGCGCGTCGTCGCGCTCCCGGACAAGGACGCCGACGGGCGCGCCGACGCCGTCCTCACCGTCGCCGCCGACCTCGACCTGCCCCACGGTCTCGCCTTCCGCGACAGCTGGCTCTACGTCGCCGAAACCGGGCGCGTGCGGCGCTTCCGCTACGACCCGACGACCCGGCGCGGGCACGACCCCACCGTCGTCGTCGAGAACCTCCCGCCGCGCGGCGGACACTGGACGCGCACGCTCGCCTTCGGTTCCGACGGCCGGCTCTACGTCTCGATCGGGTCGTCGTGCAACCTCTGCCGTGAGGGCGACCGGCGGCGCGCGGCGATCGTGCGTTACGAGGCGGGCGGCGCGGGCGAGCACCTCCTGGCGACGGGCCTCCGGAACGCGGTGGGGCTCGCCGTCCACCCGAGCACCGGCGAGCTCTGGGCGACGGTGAACGAGCGCGATTGGCGCGGCGACGATCAGCCGCCGGACTATCTCACCGTCGTGAAGAACGGCGCCTTCTACGGCTGGCCCGAGTGCTTCGCGTGGCGGGGCAAGGTCGTCGTGGATCCCGAGTTCCGAGGCAGCGCCGAGGTCTGCCAGCGGATGACGCTCCCGACGGTCGAGCTCCAGGCCCACTCGGCGCCGCTCGGCCTCGCCTTCTATACCGGCCGGCAGTTCCCGCCCGAGTATCGCGGGAGCCTCTTCGTCGCCTATCACGGCTCCTGGAACCGCTCCGTGCCGACCGGCTACAAGGTCGTGCGCGTGCCCTTCGGGGGTGACGGACGGCCGAGCGGGCCCGTCCAGGACTTCGCCACGGGCTGGCTACAGGGTGGGCACGTGAGCGGACGGCCGGTCGGGTTGCAGGTGGGAGCCGACGGCGCGCTCTTCCTGTCGACGGACGACGCGATCTTCCGGATCAGCTACCGGGCACCCTAGGCCTTCGGCCGGACCGCGTCGCCGACCCGGATCACGCCTTCCGTGAGGATCCGCGCCCGCAGGCCGCCGCGATGGATCAGCCCTCCCATCACTCCCTGCTGCGTGAGACCTTCCAGGTACTTGCACGGCTCACAGAGGCGGGTGCCGAGCATGAGGACGGACCCGACCCAGAACTCGCGGTCCACCAGGTGGTTGAGCGGGACGCCGGAGGTCGCCAGGTTGCGACGGGTCTCGGCGGGGTCGAGCTTGATCCCGAGACGGTGGCCCTCGGCGCTCTGCACGCCATCGAAAAGCGCCCGGACCGCCTCGACCTCGATGAGCGTCACCTCGCGCCCTCCGTGGCTCGGCTTCGGCGAGTAGACACCCGTCCCGAGGAAGTAGCGGTCACCCTCGAGCCCGCGCCCGGGCAAGGCCCGCGCCTCGGCGACGGACTCCATGGGTGCCGCGGCTTTGGGGGCTAGGTAGATCGAGACGACGCTCCCCTGCCACATGCAGGGGAGTGTATTACTTTTCGCGGACCTGTTGTACCAGCTGGCGGTAGGAGGTGCGCTGGATGACCTTGTCGAACTGGGCCCGGTAGCTGTCGACGAGGCTATATCCTCCGAGGACCACGTCGTAGGCGCGCCAGTTCTTGCCACGCCGGAGCATGCGGTACTCTACGGGGATCTCGGCACCGCGCCGAGTGATGACCTTGGTCTTCACGATCGCCCGATTGCCCACGGACTCGTCGCCCACGAGCGCGATCTGCTCGCCGCTGTAGGTCTCGAGCCTGGCGATGTAGGCGCGCTCGAGGAGGTCGCCGAAGAGCTGCATGAACTCCTGGCGCTCGCGCACCGTGCGCGCGTCCCAGTGACGCCCGAGGCTCCGTCGGCTGATCTCTTCGAAGTCGAGAATCTCGATCGCGACGCGTCGGACCGCCTGGCGCCGTTCCTGCGCGCTCTCCGGCTTCTTGAGCCGGGGATCGTCCAGGACCTTCAGCACCTGATCGATCCGCGCCAGGAGCTGCGTGCCGGGCTCGCCGGCCCAGGCCCTCGGCACGAGCGCCAGGAGGGCGAGCAGCAAAAGGGCGACGAGCGTCACGCGGGCCCGAATGCGCATTAGCATTAATTGAGGCCGGTCAGGTTGAGGATCCGCCCCTCGAGCAGATGGAGGAGCGGCACATACTCGTCACTGCCGCACGACGGGCACGTGGGCTCGCCAAGCTCGAAGCACTCTTCGCACGCCACGCACACCGCGAGACTCCTGAGCGGAACCGGCACCCTCGAGAGCGATCTGACCACCGTGCTGATCATTGTCCTAGATCCTCCTGCATGGGGTCTATCGCAAAGGGGATACCAAACCGGGATGGTCTCATAACATATTGAATTTAATCATGTTTATGACTGGATCCCGAGAGGGGTCCCGAGCGCCGGACGCTTTCTTACCAGTGGGGACCTGTGGATTCTTACCAGCCGGATTAGCGAGCCGCCATGCGGAGACCCCGGCACGGCCCTAGCCCCGGCGAGTAATCACCACCAGGTGCCCGCGATCGCTGATGAACACGCTCAGGAGCCAGCTCACGACGCTGACCAGCAAGGCGCCGAAGAGGGCCGCCCAGAGACCGTCGACCTCGAAGCCCCGCACGAGCTTCGAGGTGAGCCAGAGGCAGAAGGCGTTGAGCACGAAGAGGAAGAGCCCGAGCGTGACCAGCGTCACCGGCAGTGTCAGCACGATCAGGATTGGTCGCACGACCGCGTTGACCAGGCCGAGGACGAGGCCGGCCCCGAGTGCCGCGAGGACGCCGCTCACGGTGATGCCCGGCACGATCTGGGCGACCAGGTAGATCGCAAACCCGTTGACGAGCACCCGGATCAGAAACCCCACGGGGCCCTCCTTCTCGGATAGTATCCTCTGCGAATGGCCGCAAGCCCCCGCACGCCTGGCGGCTCCAGCTCGTCCGGGGCCTGAGGTGCGTGTCCTCGAGCTCCTCTATTTCATGGCGCCGGCGTACGTGGCGAACATGGCGCCGCCCTTCGTTCGATACTGGAAGGGCTGGAACCGGCCGATCAGCCGGCGCTGGCTCGGCAGCCACAAGACGGTCGTGGGCTTCGGCGCGGGCGTCCTCGGCGCCGTCCTCGTCACCTGGCTCCAGGCGCGCCTCGACTGGGACCGGGCGATCGTCGACTACGACCACTGGCTCGACCTCGGTGTGCGCATGGGCACGGGGGCGATGCTCGGTGACTCGGGGAAGAGCTTCTTCAAGCGCCGGCGCCGCGTCGCCCCGGGCGCCGCCTGGATCCCGTTCGACCAACTCGATTTCGTGCTGGGCGCGCTGATCCTCGTCTGGCCCCGCGCGGCGCTCACGTGGACCGACGTGGCGGTCGTCATCGCGCTGAGCTTCGCGGGCCACATCGTCGTCAACCACATCGGCTACGGGCTCGGCGTCCGCGACGCCAAGTGGTAGGGCGGTGGATGACGGCGGCCCAGGGGCCGCCTACTCCGCCAGCCAGACCTTCATGAAAGTGTTGTTGTCATAGGTCGTGAGCGCCGGCTTGTAGCCCCGCACCTTCTTGTCCACGAAGAACCACCCTTCGACCCATGCGATGGGCACGGCGGCGGTCGGGCTCGCCAGGATGTGGCGCTGGAGCTCCCAGTAGAGCTGCTTGCGCTTGTCGCGGCTCGACTCGCGCAGCGCGCGCTCGGCGAGGTCGTCGACCTTCGGGTCCGCCCAGCGGCCGTAGTTGCTCCCCGCGTTCGTCGAATACACGACCGAGAAGAGCGACTCCGGATCGGGCGTGTCCATGGAGCGGTCCTGGGCGGCGATCATCGTGAACTCGCCCTTGCCGAACACCGCGTAGCCGGCCGCGCTCTCGTAGCTCTTGAGGGTCCCGCGGATCCCGACCCGGCGAAGCTGCGCCAGGACGAGCTGAGCACGGTCCACGTAGTTGCCCACCGTGCGCACGGCGACCTCGATCTCGAGGCCGGCCGGGTGGTGCTTCTCCACGAGCCGCTTCGCCTCGGCGAGGTCCGCGTCCTTGGGCTGCCGGCAGCCCGGGAGCTTCTGGACCTCCTCGAGCGGGAGCGCGAAGTCGCCGACGAGCTTCGGGTCGAGGAGCGCGCACGGCACGCCCGCGCCCTCGAGCGCCTTGGCGACGAGCTCCTGCCGGTCGAGCGCGAGGCTCACCGCGCGGCGGAGGTCCGGATGGCTGAAGGGCGGCTTCTGCGCGTTCATGTAGAGGAGGTAGATCGTGTTGATGGACGCCTGATAGATATCGACGTCGGTCCGGGCGCGCGCGAGCTCGTCCGCCTGCGTCTTCTTCATCGGCGGCCAGGCGTCCCACAGCATGACGCGTCCGGCCTTGGCCGCGGCGAGCTGGGTCGGCCCGCCGACGAGGATGTACTGCCGCACACCGTCGAGGTACGGCAGGCCACGGACGAAATAGTCCTTGTTCCGCGCCCACTCGATGAGGTTCCCGCGCTCATAGCGCTTGAACCTGAACGGCCCGGTGCCGATCTGGGCGTCGGGTGCGTTCAGGTCGCCGTACTTCTCGAGGACGTGCTTGGCGGCGACGCGACACCACGACGAGGCGAGGTTGCCAAGGAACGGGGCGGCGGCGAACTTCAGCCTGAACTGGACCGTGTGGGGGTCCTGCACCTCCACGGACGCCACCATCGGCTTGAGCGCGGCGCCGCACTTGGGACTCTTGAAGTCGGGGTGGAGGATCCGGTCGAAGCTCGCCTTGACGTCGGCCGCGCTGAAGGGCTGGCCGTCGTGCCACGTGACGCCCTTTCGTAGGTGGAAGGTGTAGGTCTTGCCGTCCGGCGAGACCGTCCAGCGCTCGGCGAGGTCGGGCGCGATCTTCGACGGATCATCGGGATCGTAATGTATCACTCCGCTGTAGACGCCGGCGGTCGCCTGCTGCACCACGAGCGGCGACTCGGCGTGGACGTCGAGGCGTCCGGGGTCGCCGTAGTCGAACCAGTTGAGGACGCCCCCGTGGCGCGGCTTGTCCTGCGCCGCGGCTTCCCCCGCGGCGAGGGCGACGGCGGCGGCGATCGCGACCGCGCAGAAACTCAGCAACCCTCTCATGGACTCTCTCCCTTTGGTGGTGTCGTCGATGTCAGCCGAGCCCGCCGCGGAGCCGTGGGTCCGTCAGGTCCCGGATCGCGTCGCCGAGGAGGTTCAGCCCGAAGACCGTCAGGCTGATCGCGAGCCCCGGGAACAGGAACATCCACGGCGCCGGCTCGAGCGCCTGCGTCCCCGCCGTCAGCATCGCGCCCCAGGACGGCTCGTCGGGCGGAGCCCCGAGGCCGAGAAAGCTCAGGGAGGCCTCCACGACGATGGCGTACGAGATGTTCACCGTGACCAGGACAATATAGGTCGCGAGGGTATTGGGCAAGACGTGCAGGGCGATCACCCGCCAGTGCGGGCAGCCCACGGCCCGCGCTGCCTCGATGTACGGGCTCTCGCGGATCGAGAGCACGAGCGACCGGAGCGTCCGCGCCGCCGTGGGGGTCAGCAGGACGGCGAGGGCGATGATCACGTTGTTCACCGACTGGCCGAGGGCCGCCATCAGCGAGAGCGCCAGGATGATGGGCGGGAGCGCCATCAGCGTGTCCACCACGCGCTGGCTCGCGCTGTCGGCGACACCGCCGACGTACGCGGTGACGACGCCCCAGAGGCCGCCGAGCGTGACGCCGACGAGCACAGAGACGAGCCCGACCCAGAGGGACAGGCGCGCGCCCCAGATCACGCGGCTCAGCATGTCGCGCCCCAGGTGGTCGGTGCCGAGCGGGAACGCGGCGCTCGGCGGCAGATACGGCGAGAACGCCGCGTCCTTCGCGCCGTGGGGCGCGAGCTCGGGCGCGAAGACCGCGGTGAGCACCAGGACCACCACGATCCCGGCGCCCGCGGCGCCGAGCGGCTGGCGGCCGGCGAGCCTCCCGAGCGTGCGGAGGGGTGGGCGCCTCACGCGTACTTGATCCGCGGATCGAGCCACGCGTAGAGGAGGTCGACGAGGAGGTTCAGCGTCAGGAAGACGAGCGCCATGACGAACACCATCGCCTGTACCGCCGGGTAGTCCCGCTGGCTCACGGCGCTGGCGAGGGCCGAGCCCATGCCCGGCACCGAGAAGATGATCTCGACGATGACGATGCCGCCGAGCAGCCGCCCACCCCACCAGCCAACGAACGTCACGACCGGCAAGAGCGAGTTCGAGAGCGCGTGTCGGTAGACGATGGCGCGCTCGCCGAGCCCCTTGGCCCGCGCCGTCCGCACGTAGTCCTGGCGGATCACCTCGAGGAGCTGCGAGCGCGTCAGGCGCGTGATCGGCGCGCTGATGTAGTACGCCTGCGCGAGGGCGGGCCAGATGAGCTGCTTGAGGTTCTCCCACGGGCTCACCGTGAACGACACGAACTCGAGCGGCGGGAGCCAGCCGAAGAGCCGGACGAGCAGGTAGAGGATGAGGACGCCGGTGAAGAAGATGGGCAGCGAGAGCCCGCTGATCGACAGCACGCGCACGACGTAGTCGATCCACGTGTTCTGGCGCACCGCGGACACGACGCCGAGCGGCACGGCCCACAGCATCGCGATGAGGATCGTGAGGAGCGCCAGCTCGAGCGAGCGGGGCACGCGCTCCTTCAGGATCTCGATGACGGGGCGCTTCTGCGAGTACGACTGCCCGAAGTCGGCGCGGAAGGCGGCGCCGAGCCACGCCACGTACTGCACCACGACCGGCCGGTCGAGCCCGAGCTCGGCGCGGAGCTGCCGGATCTGCTTCTCCTGGACCGCGCTCGACTCGCTGCCGGTCTGGTAGACGAGGATCTCGGCGATGTCCCCGGGCACGAGACGCAGCAGGACGAAGATGAGGATGGAGGCAGAGAGCAGCGTCGGCGCGAACAGCAGGAGCCGACGGGCGACGTAGCGACCGGTCACCGCGGCCTACGCCCTGGGATCTTCAAGGCGCGCTATCTTCCGCTACCCGGCCGAATCCCGTCAATCCGCCCCGCGCCACCGTGGGACGGCCCCCGCGTGGCTCTTTTCCAGTCGCGCGAGCGCGCTCAGGGAGTACGATATGCTCCGCATGGTGATCGCGTGAGCCGCCGCGGGCATTACGGCTTCGAGCGCAGGCGCAGGCAGGACCTCCAGAAGGCCAAGCAGGAGGCCAAGAAACAGCGCAAGAGCGAGCGTGCGGAGTCCGGCGCATCCGGCCCCGAGATGGGGGAGGCGCAGGACACGGGCGCCCAGCCCGGCGTCTGGGAATGGTTCTCGCCGAGCCGCGGGCGGACCGTCACCTCCCCGGCCGGGATCCGGCCCGACGACGGTGCACCCGATGACTGGACGCTGCTGACCGATGTCGAGCCCGACGCGGAGCCCGAGTAGCGCGGCGCGGAGCCGCGGCGACTACGAGGCCTTGAAGCCGATCTTGTTGTGGGTCCCGTCGCAGAACGGCTTGTTGCTCGAGCCGCCGCAGCGGCAGAGGGCGATCGTCGGCTTCCCGCCCGTCTCGACCTTCTTGCCGGTGGGGTCGACGACCTCGCACTCGCCTTCGATCAGATAGGGACCGTTCGGGCGCACGGAGATCTTGACCGGCATAGACTCGCTCCTCCTCAGGTTTGACCAGCGCCCCCACGATACCACCGCGCGGTACACTGATCGCGTGAAAGAGCCCGGCGCGATCCTGCTCGTCGCCTGCTACGAGCTCGGCCACCAGCCGCTCGCGGTCGCGTGGCCGGCGGCATTCCTCGAGCGCGCCGGCTACGCGCCCGCGGTGCTCGACCTGTCCGTCGAGCCCTTCGACGCGGAAAAGGTCGCGCGCGCGCGGCTCGTCGCGATCTCGGTGCCCATGCACACCGCGCTGCGCCTCGGCGCCAGCGTCGCCGCCCGCGTGCGGGCGGCGAACCCGCGCTGCCACATCGCGTTCTACGGCCTCTACGCGACCCTCAACGCCAACGACCTCCTGGCCCACGCGGCCGACTCCGTGCTGTCGGGCGAAGTCGAGCAGGCGCTCGTCGCCCTGGCGCGGAACCTCGACCAGAGAGCCGAGGGACGAGGGAAGGCGGCGGCTTCGACGGCAGCCCCGAGCCTCCCCCGGCCCGTGCTCGAGAAGCTCGACTTCCCGGTGCCAAGCCGGGCGCAGCTTCCGGCGCTCACGCGGTACGCGCATGTCGAGAAGCACGGACGGCTCGAGCTCGCCGCCTACGTCGAGGCGAGTCGCGGCTGCAAGCACTTCTGCCGCCACTGTCCGATCCCGCCGGTCTACGGGGGGCGCTTCTTCGTGGTGCCGGAGGCGGTCGTGCTCGCGGACGTCCGTCAGCAGGTCGAGGCGGGCGCGACGCACGTCACCTTCGGCGATCCCGATTTCCTGAACGGCCCCGGCCACGCGCTGCGCATGGCGCGGGCGCTCCACTCGGCGTTCCCCGACCTCACGTTCGACTTCACCGCGAAGGTCGAGCACCTCCTCCTCCAGCGCGATCGGCTCCCCGAGCTGGCCCGCCTGGGCGCGATCTTCTGCGTGACGGCGGCGGAGTCGCTCAGCGACACAGTGCTGGCGCACCTCGACAAGGGCCACACGCGCGCGGACATCGTCGAGGCCCTTCGTGCCGTCCGCGCGGCCGGCATCGCCCCGCGCCCGACCTGGGTGCCGTTCACGCCGTGGTCGACGCTCGACGACTACCGGGATCTTCTCGACTTCGTCGAGTGCCATGAGCTCGTCGACGCCATCGATCCCGTACAGTACTCGATCCGGCTCCTCGTGCCGCCGGGCTCGCTCCTGCGAGAGCACGGGGCCCTCACGCCGCACCTCGGGGCGCTCACGGAGGGCGCGTTCCACTACCGCTGGACGCATCCGGACCCGCGGATGGACCGGCTCGCCGGGGCCGTCGCGGCGCTCGTCGCCGAGGCCGCCGACCGGCGTGAGGATGCCGCGGCGACGTTCGGCCGCGTGCGGCGCATGGCCGATGAGCTGGCCGGCGCGCCGGCGCGCCCCGCGCCCGTGCTGCCGCCCGGTCGCGAGCGCCCGCCTCGCCTGACCGAGCCCTGGTTCTGCTGAGCGGAGCCCACGGAGGGCCAGTTGGCCCTCGGCGGACTTTCGGGTAAAGTACCCGTGTAGAGGTGACGCCATGAGCGCTGAACTCAAGCAGAAGGTCCAGGAGCTGATCGACACGATGATCAATCCGGCGGTCGCCGGCCACGGCGGCTTCGTCGAGCTCATCGACGTGCAGGACAACCGGGTTTACCTGCAGATGGGCGGCGGCTGTCAGGGGTGCGGCGCGGCGGACGTCACCCTCAAGGCGGGGATCGAGCGGCTGATCAAGGAAGAGCTCCCCGAGGTGGCCGAGGTGCTGGACACGACCGACCACGCCGCCGGCGCCAACCCCTACTACACGCCGGGCAAAGCCTAGCCGCGCGCGTCGGCCGGGAGGCTCGATGGCGCGGGTGCTCCTCCTTCTGCCGACGACGACCTACCGGACCCAGGCCTTCGTCGACGCCGCTCGCACGCTCGGCGCGGACCTCGTGTGCGCGTCCGAGCGCCCCAGCACCCTCGAGGCGCACGCTCCCGACGCCCTGCTGACCCTCGACTTCGACCGGCCCACCGCCGCGGCGGAGGCCGCCGCGCGCTTCGCCGCGGGCCACCCGCTCGACGCCGTCGTCGGCGTCGACGACCGCACGGCGGAGGCCGCCGCCGCGATCGCCGAGCGCCTCGGGCTCAAGACGAGCGCGCCCGCCGCGGTCCACGCCGCGCGCGACAAGCACGAGATGCGCGAGCGCCTCGCCGCGGCGGGCGTGCCGGTGCCGCGCTTCCGCCTCGTGCGGCTCGCCGACGACCCCGAGCGCCTCGCCCGCGCCGTCGCCTACCCGTGCGTCCTCAAGCCCCTCACCCTGTCGGCGAGCCGCGGCGTCATTCGCGCCGACGACCCCGCCGGCTTCGTCGCCGCGTTCCAGCGCATCGCCGCGATTCTCCGCGGCGACGACGTGAGCGTCTCCGGCAGCGCCGCGGAGCACCTGCTGGTGGAGGCGTTCGTGCCGGGGCGCGAGGTTGCGCTCGAGGGCCTCTTGCTGGGGGGCGGCCTGCAGACGCTCGCGCTCTTCGACAAGCCGGATCCGCTCGACGGCCCGTTCTTCGAGGAGACGATCTACGTGACGCCCTCGCGCCTGCCCGCGGCCGCGCAGGCCTCGATCGAGCGCGTCACGGTCGCGGCCTGTGCCGCGCTCGGGCTCACGGAGGGGCCCGTGCACGCCGAGCTCCGCCTGAACGAGGCGGGGCCCTGGGTGCTCGAGATCGCGCCGCGCTCGATCGGCGGACTCTGCTCCCGCACGCTGCGCTTCGGGACGGGCATGACGCTGGAGGAACTGATCCTCCGCCAGGCCCTCGGTTTCCCGATCGCCTCACTCGACCGGGAGCGCGCCGCCGCCGGCGTGATGATGATTCCGATCCCGCGCGCGGGTCGCCTCGACACGGTGCGCGGCCGTGACGCCGCCGCGGCCGTGCCGTGCGTCGAGGAGGTCGTGATCACCGCCCACGTCGGCCAGGAGTTGGTCCCCCTACCCGAGGGTTGGCAGTACCTCGGCTTCATCTTCTCGCGCGCGGAGACGCCGGCGGCGGCCGAGCGCGCGCTCCGCGACGCGCACGCCCGCCTGGCGTTCGACATTGCGTAGGCGCCCGGCGACGCCGCGCGCCGCGCTGAAGGCCGGCGGCTCCCGCCGCGCCCGGCCGCGCAGCGAGCGGCTCACGAGCCTCTCGGCGCTCACGCACCTCATCACATCGGCGACCTCCAGCGAGCACGCCTTCCGCGGCGTCGCCGAGGCCGCGACGGGGCTCTTGAAGGCGCGGATGGCCTGGGTCTTCGTGGACGACCCCGCGCGTGGCGTCCTCCGCACGGGCGGCAGCTTCGGTCTGCCGCCGGAGCACGCGGCGCTCGTGGCCGGCTTCGAGCCCGCCTACGGCGAAGGCGTCGCCGGGGCGGTGTTCGTGTCGCGCCGGGCCGAGTTCATCCGGGACGTCCAGCGTGACCCGCGCTGGCTGCAGCGCCGGCTCCTCGAGGCCGCAGAGCTGCACGCGTGCGCGGCGTGCCCCCTGATCACCCAGGAGCGGGCCCTGGGCGTGCTCATCGTCCTCTTCGGCCGGCGCGCCGGCTTCACGCGGGAGGAGAGAGAGCTCGTCGGCCTCCTCGCGAGCCAGGCGGCCATCGCGATCGAGAACGCGCGCCTCTACGAGGAGGCCGAGCGGCAACGCCGCGAGACCGAGGTCTACCGAAGGCTCGTCGAGGGGTCGATCCAGGGCCTCCACGTCCATCGCGACTGGGTGACCCTCTTCGCGAACACCGCGTGGGCGCGGATGATGGGCTACGAGAGCCCACGCGAGGTGATCGGCCTGGACGCGCGCCGCTGGTTCGCGCCGCACGAGCTGGCGCGGATCGAGAGCGAGGCCGCCGCCCGGGCGCGCGGCGAGCCGGCACCGTCGCGGTACGAGTGCCAGGTGCGGAAGGAGGACGGCACGCCGATGTGGACGGAGATCCAGCTGTCGTCCATCCTCTGGGACGGCGCGCCCGCCACGCAGACATCCGTGCTCGACGTCACGGAGCGCAAGCGCGCCGAGGAGGCGCTGCGGCAGAGCGAGGAACAGCTCCGCCAGGCGCAAAAGATGGAGGCGGTCGGCCGGCTCGCGGGCGGGATCGCCCACGACTTCAACAACTTGATGACGGTCATCACCGGGCGTGGCGAGCTCCTGCTGCGGCGCCTGCCGCCCGATGACCCCACGCGCCGCGACCTCGAGCAGATCAAGAAGACCGCGGACCGGGCCTCGCTGCTGACCATGCAGCTCCTCGCGTTCAGCCGCAAGCAGGTGCTCCAGCCGAAGGTGCTCGACCTGAACGGGAGCGTCGCGGGCATCGCCCAGCTGCTCCAGCGGCTGATCGGCGAGGACGTCGACCTGGTCACGCTGCTCGACCCGAACCTCGGCGCGGTGCGCGCGGACCCGGCGCAGCTCGAGCAGATCGTCCTGAACCTGGCCGTCAACGCGCGCGACGCGATGCCGCGGGGCGGGCGTCTCAGCCTCGAGACGTCGAACGTGGATCTCGACGCGGGGTTCGCCGCCGCCCACCCCGGCTCGACGGCTGGGCCCCACGTGCTGCTCCAGGTGAGCGACACGGGGGTGGGCATGAGCCCGGAGGTCCAGGCCCACATCTTCGAGCCGTTCTTCACCACGAAGGAGGTCGGGAAGGGCACCGGCCTCGGCCTGGCGACCGTGTATGGCATCGTCAAGCAGCACGAGGGCTACGTCGCCGTCGAGAGCGCGCCGGGACACGGCGCCACCTTCCGGATCTACCTCAAGCGCGTGGAGGAAGCGGCGGCGCCCGCCGAGCCTGGCGCCCGGGCGCCGCGAGGCTCGGAGACCATCCTGCTCGTCGAGGACGAGGACCCGGTGCGCGAGCTCGCGCGCGACATCCTGACGGCGGCCGGCTACAAGGTGCTCGCGGCGGCCGGTCCCGCCGAGGCGCTCGACGTCACCCGGCGCCACGGTGGGCCGATCCACCTGCTCCTCACCGACGTGGTGATACCGGAGATGAGCGGGCCCGAGCTCGTGAGGCGCCTGGCGCCCACGTATCGCGAGATGCGGGTGCTCTACATGTCCGGGCATGCGACGGACACGATCGTCCATCGGGGCGTGCTCGACCCCGGCCTCGGCCTGCTCCAGAAGCCATTCACGCCCGACGCCCTGACGCGCAAGGTGCGCGAGGTCCTGACCGCGCCTTAGCCGATCCCGACCTCGTGCGGGCTGCCGTCGAGCACCTCGCGGACCTTGTGCGCGATGGCCGGCGGCGCGAAGGGCTTCTGGATGAACGCGATGCCGGGCTCCAGGACGCCGTGGTGGACGATCGCCCCGTCCGTGTAGCCCGACATGTACAGCACCTTCATCGCCGGCCGCAGGGGCTGGACCCTCGCGGCGAGCTCGCGGCCGCTCATCCCGGGCATGACCACGTCCGTCAGCAGCAAGTCGATCGGCCGCTCGCGCTCGGCGCAGACCTTCACGGCCTCCGCGCCGTCCCCCGCCCTCAGCACCGTGTACCCGGTGTCCTCGAGCACCTCGGCCAGCAGGTCGCGCAGCTCCGCCTCGTCCTCGACCAGCAGGACGGTCTCCGAGCCCCGCGGCGGGCTCACCGGCGCCGGCTCCTCGCTCGTCGCCAACGCCTCCGCGACGGCCGGCAGGTAGATCTTGAACGTCGTCCCGTGCCCGACCTCGCTGTACACGGCGACGTGCCCGCCGCTCTGCTTCACGATCCCGTAGACCGTCGCCAGGCCGAGCCCCGTGCCCTTCCCTGGTCCCTTCGTCGTGAAGAACGGCTCGAACATGTGCGCCTGGGCCTCGGGGCTCATGCCCGTCCCCGTGTCGCTCACCGCCAGCAGGACATGCGGGCCGGCCTGCACGTCCGGGTGCCGTGCGGCGTAGCTCGCGTCGAGCACGACGTTGGCCGTCTCGAGCGTCACGCGGCCGCCGCGGGGCATCGCGTCGCGCGCGTTCACGACCAGGTTCATCAGCACCTGCTCGAGCTGTCCGGGGTCCGCCTTGACCGGGGCGAGCGGGAGCCCGAGCACGGTCAGGAGGTCCATGTCTTCGCCGATCAGGCGGCGCAGCATGCTGCCGAAGCCGCCGACGAGCCCGTTGAGGTCGAGCACCTTCGGCTGGAGCATCTGCTTGCGACTGAAGGCCAGGAGCTGTCGCGTGAGGTCCGCCGCGCGTCCCGCCGTCTTCTGGATGAGCTCGACATGACGCCGGAGCCCCGAGTCGCCGTCCAGGCGATTCAACAGCAGCGCGCTGCGGCCCGTGATGATGCTGAGGAGATTGTTGAAATCGTGGGCCACGCCCCCGGCCAGCCGGCCCACGGCCTCCATCTTCTGGGCCTGGGTCAGCTGCTCCTGGGTCCGGGAGAGCTGGTCGTAGGCGTGCCGCACTTTCTCGTAGAGCCTGGTGTTCTCGAGCGACGTCGCCGCCTGTGAGGCGAACGCCAGGGCGATCGAGACGTCCTCGGCGGAGAAGCCGTGCTCCTGGCGCGCTCGAATGCTCAGCACCCCCGCGGTGCGATCGCCCCCCTTGACGGGCACTCCGAGCCAGCCTCGGTAGCCGGAGCGCATGAGGAGCACGCGGTCGGCCTCGCTCACCCGAGGGTCGGTGGCGAGATCGGGCACCACGAGCGGCTCGCCGGTCTTCGCCACCCAGCCGCTGAGGCTCTCACCGATCCGGAGTCGCCGTGTCGATACGATCTCGCTCGCGTCGCCGCTCATCCCCGCGACGACCAGCTCGTCGCCTTCGACGAGGCGGAGCCCCACGAAGTCGGTCCCGAGCAGGCGGCCGCACGCCTCCGCGATCCGCTGGAGCAGCATCTCCAGTGGCTGGATGCTCGAGAGCTGGCGCGTGGCCTCGAGCAGCGCCTCGAGGCGCCCCTGAAGGGTCTCGCTGACCTTCAGGCGCCGCTGCGTCTCTCCGTACAGGCGCGCGTTCTCGAGCGCCAGCGACGCCTTGGCCGCGAACAGCTCCGCGAGGCGGACCTGCTCCTCGTCGAAGCGCCAGCCGGCGCGCTGGCTCACCACGAGGGCGCCGACGATCCGTTCGTGGGCGACGAGCGGGACGGCCAGGGTGGTGCCCCCTGTGCGCGGATCCGCGAGCACATCGTCCGACACGACCGGCACCCGGTCACGCACGGCCCGGCCGATTGTTCCGGTTCCCCTCGGGACTCTCGTGCCCTTGGCCACCGGGGTGCGTGAGCCGCGGACGGCGAGCGTGATCAGGTCACCCGAGTCCTCGTCGAGCAGGTACACGGCGGCGCTCTCCGCGTCGTAGAGCTTCGACACGCTGTCGGCGATCCGCTGGGCGACGTCTTCGGCGTCCAGCGACCGGGAGATGACGCGGCCCAGGTTCACCAGACTTTCCGCGGCGTGCCGTCGCCGCTCGGTCTCCTCGTGCAGGCGCAGGTTCACCACGGCGACGGCGGCCTGCCGCGCGATTCCACTGACCACCCGTCGCTCATCCTGCGAGACGCGGCGCGGCGCCGTCCACCACACGGCGTAGATGCCTCCGATGAGCGCTCCGGATCTGAGCATCGGCGCGAAGAGCACGGATCGGTGCTGAAAACGCGCCAGCACGGCCTGATCGATCCTCCGATCGACCTGGGCCTCGCTCGACCACGTGGGCTCCCCGGCCTCCACGGCCTCCTCGACGAATCGATGTCCCCTCGCCGGGATCGCGAAGGCTCGGAACTCGTCGAGCCGTGTCGCGGGCACGTGGTGACCGGCCGCGGCCCGCAGCGTCGTCCCGTCCGGCTCGGTCAGGTAGGCGCCGACCGTATCGGCGCCCAGCGCCCGGCCGGTCTCGCGCGCGACGCGCCGGAGCATCTCGGTGAGATCGAGGGTGGAGCTCAGGGCCTGGCTGACGGCCAGCAGCGTCTGCGTCTCGCGCAGGCGCTGCTCGGCCTCGGCGCGGGCGTTCTCACTCAGCCGCCATGTCGTCAGGCTGACGACGCTCATCGCGGCGATGAAGGCCGCATGGAGCGCAGCCCACCGCCACGGATGGGCCATCGCCGCGGCGTGGTTGTAGACGGCGGACGGCTCGAGCACGCCCACGACGCCGTGATGCACCAGGACGAACCCTATCGCGAGCAGAAACGGAGCCCACTCCTGGTACAGGGCGATGAGCCCGACCATGACGAAGAAATGAAAGTGGAACTCGATGTAGCCGCCGGACAGGTGAACGAGCATTGCGGACGACGCGATGAGCCCGAAGGCGGCGAGGGAGGCCTGGGTGGTGCGATGGCCGATCGGCAGCGCGGCGGCGACCGCCGCGAGGGCGACGATCCCGCCCTCGAAGAGACTGTGACCCCAGCTGTTGCCGGTGTAGAGCGCGAAGCACGCGATGCCGACCGCGTGGAGCCAGAGCACCACGAGGACGCCGCGGTGGCGCCGGTCCCAGAGCCGATCGGGTAGCCCCGAGCCGGCGGGCATGGCGGCCCTGAGGCGCTTGCCGAGGCGGCCGATCCAAGAGATCGCACTGAACGCGAGGCTCATCGGTGGCTTCTCTATCGCAGGTCTCGTGCCACCCCGTGGATCGGCCCCGCGCCCTCGGCCCCGGGCAACGAATTCACATACTTCGAGGGGGCTACTCTCCGCCTCGCAGGTTCGATTGCCAGAAGTGACGAAACAGAGTTGGCAGAGTGGCCACCTCAGATCCCCAGATACGCCTTCCGGACGAGGTCGCTGCCGAGTAGGTCGCGGCTTCGTCCCTCGAGCGCGACCCGGCCGGTCTGGAGCACGTAGCCGCGGGTCGCCAGGTCGAGCGCCGCGGGGACGTTCTGCTCGACGAGGAACATCGCCAGGCCCTCGGCCCGGTGCAGGCGCGCGAGCGCCTCCAGGATGGCGTCCACGAGCCGAGGCATGATGCCGAGGCTCGGCTCGTCGAGCATGAGGAACCGCGGGCGCGACATGAGGGCGCGGGCGATCGCGAGCATCTGCCCCTCGCCGCCCGAGAGGGTCCCCGCGCGCTGGCGGGCCCGCTCGCCGAGCACGGGGAAGAGCGTGTAGACGCGCTCGAGCATCTCCCGCCGGTGGGCCGCCTCCGCGTTGGTGAACGTGCCGAGCGTCAGGTTCTCGCCGACGGTCAGGCGGCTGAAGAGCCGCCGGCCCTCGGGGACGAGGACCACGCCCAGCCGCACGCGGTCGGGGGCCTCGAGCTCACCGAGGGGCCGGCCCGCGAAGCGGATCTCGCCGCTCCGGGGCGCGACGAGGCCCGCGATCGTCTTGAGCAGCGTGGTCTTGCCGGCGCCGTTCGCGCCGATCAGCGCGACGATCTCACCCGGACGCACGTGGAGCGAGACACCCTGGAGCGCCAGGACGCCGGCGCCGTACGCCACGTGCACGTCGCGCACGTCGAGCAGGGCGCCGTCAGCGTCCACGGTGGTGCTCCCCGAGGTAGGCCTTGATCACCTGCGCGTTCCGCGCGATCTCCGCCGGCGGGCCCTCGGCGATTTTCTCGCCGTAGTCGAGGACGACGACCCGCTGGGAGAGCGGCATGACGACCTCCATGACGTGCTCGACCACGCAGAGCGCCAGCCCGAGCTCGGCGTGGATCCGCCGCACCAAGTCCACCGCGGCCGCCGTCTCCGCGGGCGTCAGCCCCGACATGGCCTCGTCGAGCAGGAGCAGACGCGGCTCGGTGGCGAGCGCCCGCGCGATCTCGAGCCGTTTCTTGTCGGCCAGAGTCAGGTTCGCCGCGAGCCCCTCCGCCTTCGGCGCGAGCCCGGTGAACTCGAGGAGACGCCCGGCGCGCGCGCGCGCCTCGCCGACGCGGTTCGTGCGCTTGAGCGCGCCGCAGACGACGTTCTCGAGCACCGTCATCCGCCCGAAGGTGCGCACGAGCTGCCAGGTGCGAGCGATCCCGAGCCCGCAGACGCGCTCCGGGCGGGCGTGGGTGACGTCGGCGCCGGCGAAGACGATCCGTCCCGCGTCCGGGTGGAGGTAGCCGGTGAGGCAGTTGAAGAGCGTGGTCTTGCCGGCGCCGTTCGGCCCGATCAGCCCGACGATCTCGCCCGCGCCGATCGCGAGGGAGACGTCCTTGTTGGCGACGAGGCCGCCGAAGCGCTTCGTGACGGCCCTGAGCTCGAGGAGCGGCGCCACGTCGCTCATTTGTAGCGGGGGCCGCGAGGCCGGCGTGCACCGTGGGTGGCCTGAGACAGGCGCGCGTCGCTCATCCGTGCCCCACGAGTCGGCCCGAGGCCGGGCGCCCCACGAGCCGGCGCGCCCAGCGGCCCCACGGGAGCGACAGGATCCCGGTCGGGCGGAGCGCCGCGATCAGGACGATGATGACGCCGTAGACGATCAGGTCGATGCCGCGGCCCGCGAGCGGCCCCGTCCCGAGCGTCGTGGACATGATCTGCGAGATCGGGATCAGGATCACCGCCCCCAGCACCGGGCCCCAGAGGCGGCCGATCCCGCCGACCACCGTGGCCATGATCGGCAGGGTGCTCCAGTTGAGGTCGAGCACCTGCTCCGGAAAGACCGCGAGCGCCCAGAAGCCGTAGAGGACGCCGCCCGTCGCGAAGACCGCCGCCGTGATGCTGCGCGCGATCACCTTGTAGAGCCGGCTGTCGATGCCGATCCCCTCGGCGCCCTCCTGGTCGTCCCGGATCGCGCGGAAGTAGAAGCCGAGTTTCGAGCGCTCGACGAGCCGGAGGAGCCAGAGCGTGAGCGCCAGGAGCCCGAAGGCGACGTAGTAGTAGCCGAGCGCCTTGGTGCGGCCGGCGAACTGCAGGCTCGCCGTCGCCGCGAGCACGCTCTGCCCGGTCTCGACCGGGATGAAGAGGCCGCGGCTCCCGTTGATGAACTCCCACGTCGCGCCGATCGGCTGCGCGATCATCCAGATCGCCACCGTGGAAATCGCGAAGTAGTGGCCGCGCAGGCGCGTGAGCGGATAGGTCACGAGGGCGCAGATCCCCATCGCCGCGAGCACCCCGGCCAGCATGCCGAGCCAGGGGCTCCAGCCGCGGTGCACGAAGAGGATCGCGGCCGTGTACGCGCCGACCGCGAAGAACACCTGGGGCCCGAAGTCGAACTGGCCCGCCCAGCCGCCGATGACGTTCCAGCCGGCGCCGAGCATCGCGTTGAGCAGGACCAGGAAGCCGACGGTCTGGAAGTAGGTGTAGCCGCTCCACTGGAGCGGGATCGGGTAGGCGAGGCCCAGGACGAGGCCGGCGGCGAGGGCGAGGCGCGCCCAGAACCGTCCGCTAGAACCGCCCAAAGAGCCCCTGGGGTCGGCAGAGGCCGATCAGGATGTACGAGGCGAAGACGAACGCGTCCTTGAACGCCGGCTCCAGATAGACGCTCGTGACGCTCTGGACCACCCCGACCAGCAGCGCGGCCAGGAGCGTGCCGAGGATCGAGCCGAACCCGCCGAGCGCGACGATCGCGTAGGCGAGGACCGTGAAGGGAAAGCCGACCTGGGGGAAGACGGCGAAGAAGTTGGCGAGGATCGCCCCGGCGACGGCGACCAGCGCGGCGCCGAGACCCCAGGCGACGGCAAACATCTTCTGCGGTCGGATGCCGACGAGCATGGCCGCCTCACGGTCCTCCGCCGTCGCCTGGAGCGCCAGCCCGAACTCGGTCCGGTCGATCAGGAGGTAGAGCGCCAGGAACAGGACCAGCGCGAGGAGCGCGCCGATCAGGAGCGGGACACCGACGCTGACGCCGAGGACGTGGAGGTTCGCGCCGCTGAGCCGGGTGAGCACGGTGTTGGAGAGGTACCGGTAGTCGCTCGTGAACACCGCGACGGCGGAGTTCTGCAGGAGGAAGAGGAGGCCGATCGTCGCGAAGATCTGCGTGAACGGATCGCCCTGCTGGACGCGGCGCATGAGCTGCCGATAGATCAGCACACCGAGCGCGTACATCGCGAGTCCCACCGGGACGATCGCCACGAGCGGGTCGAGCCCGAAGGTGACGCTGAGCCACCACGCCCCGAACATCCCGAGCATCAGGAACTCGCCGTGGGCGAAGTTGATCATCTCCATCAGACCCCAGATGATCGTGAGTCCCACGGCGACGAGCGCGTAGAGGAAGCCCATCTCGAGTCCGTTGACGACCGCCTGGAGTAGAAGCGTCACGCGCCCGCGGTCAGTTCGCCGGCTTGGGCTTGGTGTCCCGCTCCTGCCAGCCCGGGCTCGGGTAGAGGACCTTGAAGTTCGCCCTCTTCGCGAGGTCCCAGGGCCAGATCGTGTGCTTCTCGCCATCCCAGCCCACCTGGGTGACCACCCCGGTGGCCAGCTCGTTCTGGTGGGTCTTGTCGAATCGGACACCCTTGTAGTCGATGATCAGCTGCTCGGGGCCCATGTTCGTCTCGCTCGCCGCCTTCGCGAGGGCCGCGGGCTCGACGGACTTCGCGCGGTTGATCGTGTCCGCCATCCACAGCATGCCGGTGATCTCCCGCATCGCGAGCTCGCCCATGTTCTGGCCGCGGCTGTACTTCTTGTAGATCTCGTTCACCTTCCTCCAGCTCGGCCGGTCCTGCACAAGGTCGATGGCCGTCGGGTCGCGGCCGAGCCAGCCGGCGCCGCCGTTCGTCTTCTTCTGCGCCTCGAGCCACGTTTGGTCCGAGTACGCGCCGTTGCTGGTGGCGATGATCTTCGGCGTCCAGCCGGCGCGCTTGGCGTCGCCCTGGAAGATCGAGGTCTCGGGCGGATACTGCACCAGGAAGAGGACGTCGGGGTTGGCCGCCTGCAGGCGCTGGACCTCGGAGGCGAGCGTCGTCGCGCCGGTCTTCGTCGTCAGGTCCAGTACGACCTGGAACCCGGCCTTCGGCGCGAGCTCGGCCGCGATCTTCCGGTTGTCCTGGCAGAAGAGGTTGTCACACGTGAAGAGCGCGATCGTCTTGAGGTCCGTCGGCCCGCCCTGCTCGCGCCACTCCCTGAAGAAGGTGAACACGCTCGCGACCATCGTCTTGTCGTTCGGGCCGGTGCGCCAGAACCACTGTAGGCCCTTCTCGGTCAGCGTCGGTGAGGCGCAGGGGTGACAGGACATCGGAATGCCGAAGCTCTCGACCACCGGCTGGATGATCGACGTGTTGCCGCTGGTGCCTTCGCCGTTCAGCCAGTGGATCTTGTTCACGGTGATGAGCTGCTCGGCGAGCGTGCGCGCGAGGTCGCCGCGGCTCTGGTCGTCACGCACGACGAGCTTCAGCGCGGCGCCGCCGAGTCCGGGGAACCCTTTCCCCGGCCCGAGCGGCACCGTCAGGTCCGGATAGTCGTTGTTGACGATGTCCTCGACCGTCTGCCCCGCCCAGAGGTACTGCTGCCCGAGGCTCGCGAAGTTGCCGGTGAGCGGCAGGAGCTCCCCCACGAGGACCTCCTGGACGTTGGCCGCCGGCGCGGTCCGGGACGCGAGCGCGCCGGCGAAGAGAAGACACGCGCCTGCGCTGAGGACGAGGGGCACCCGTCGCATATGAACCCTCCTTGAAATCGCCATATCCTAGCGCAAGTCACCTTCGCGCGCCGAGCGCAGGAGGCGAGGCCACAGAGGCGGCAGCTCGACCCGCTTCGTCGTCGGGTAGCCGAGGATCCCGTTGTGGGCGAAGACGTAGGCGTTCGTCCGCAGCGGATCGCCGCTCACTGCAAGCATGATGTCCTCGGGCGCGGCCACGACGGGCACGAGCCGGTTCGGATCGTCCGACTCGGCGAAGATGGCGGGCGCCCGCCCCTCCCCGACTAGCGCGGCGAGGGTCGGCTGGCCCGGCGTGAAGTTGGTCCAGCCTCCGATGTAGCGCTCGAACTTCCACGCCGGGATCCGGGCGTGCTCGAAGAGCCGCCGCTTCACGTCGTGCTTGCTGAGCCCGGCCCGCGCGAGCATCTCGGCCAGGATCGGGCTCAGGACGAGCAGCGGCTTCTGCGCGCCCGACGCCATCCCCACCGTGAAGATGACCTCCCAGCCGACGTGCCGGGCGATCCCGTCCGCGAGGTACGGGATCATGTGGTCGGGCCCGTCGCCGAACACCGAGACGATGACGCCGCCCCCGGTGAACCGCGAGACGGTGACGGCGTTCTCGCCCGGGGCGAGGCCCTGGTCCTGGGCGAGGGTGGGCCAGCCGAAGCGCGAGAGCGCCTCCTCGTTCTCGGCGAGGACGACCCGCCACGTGTTCCCGAACGTGCCCTTGTCGGTCCGGTGCGGCAGGAACCCGGCCAGATTGCGGAGGCAGAGCCGCCAGAAGCGCCCGACGGTCGTGTTCGCCTGGAACCCGTCGCGCAGCGCCCCCTGCTGATAGTTGAAGTCGAGCTCACGGATGACCGGTCCGTTCAGGACGATGAGCGTCTCGGACCCTGGGGTGTTGCCGCTGTGCTCGACGCCGTAGCGGCGATCGGCCATGGCGAGGACCAGCGCGACCAGGATCGGCATGTACTCCGGACGGCAGCCCGCCATCACGCCGTTCGCGGCCACCGCCCGCACGGTGGCGCTCCGCTGGTCGGGCAGGAGCACGCCGAGCTCCTCGTCCGGATGAAGCGCCGTGAAGCGAAGGAACTCGCGCACGCGCTCCGCGGTCGGCGGGACGATCGGGAGCCCGTCGCTCCAGCCCTTGGCGTAGAAGTGACGGTTCACCTCGTCGGGCGTGCCCTCGAAGACCACCCCGGTCGGGCTCGGCTCGTCGACGTCGGCGGCCTCCTCGGGCGCCGCAGTCAGGCCCTGGATCACCGCCTGCACGGTGACCCCGAGGACGTTACGCCGGAGTTCCTCCGCCGTCTGGACGTCCACGTGTCCCGGCACCAGCGCCACCGGCAGGTTCGGCATCCCGAGCCCGGCGGCCGTCGACGCCGCCTGGCCGAGGAACCCCTCGCACGTGAGCGACACCGACGGCACGCCCAGCTCCTCGGCCAGGGCGCTCGCCCGCAGCACGGCGGGCGTGCAGCTCCCTCAGCACGCCATTCCCGAGACCACCGCATCGACGCCGTGCTCGCGGAGCTTCGCCGGGAGCCCGGCGATCGTCGCGTGCTCCTCGCCGCCGTGGGTCGAGCCGAAGACGCGGTAGTCGACGAACCTGACGCCGGGAAAGCGCGCCGCGAACGCCTCCCTGAGGATCGGAAAGATCTCATCGCCCCGGAAGAGGTCGTCCCACAGCTCGCCGAGCGTCTTGCCCTCGAGCGTATCGAGCCGCTTGGCCAGGGGCCGCAGGTCGACGGTCTTCCGTCCCCGAGGCCAGAGCACGCGCTCCTTCGATCGATCGGGCTCCATCGTCATCGTCACGCTCCTCCCAGTAAGGGCCGGCGCACTGAGGCCCGGCGCCGAGGGTATCGAGGAGCCTCCCCGAGGGCAAGCCGCGTAGGAGGTTCAGGCCGGAGCTCCCGTGGCCGGGCGCACCCGCCCGAGATAGGCGCGCGCCACGCGCTCGTCGCGCAGGAGCTCGCGGGCGGGCGCCGCCAGCACGATGCGGCCGCGCTCCAGCACGTAGCCGCGGTCGGCGATCGCGAGCGCCGCCTCGGCCAGCTGCTCGACGACGAGGAGCGTCAGGCCCTCCTTGCGCAGGCGGGCGAGGGCAGCGAACACCTCGTCGACGAGGCGCGGCGCCAGGCCGAGCGACGGCTCGTCCAGCAGCAGGAGCCGCGGCCGCGCCATGAGGCTCCGCGCGATCGCGAGCATCTGCTGCTCGCCGCCCGAGAGCGTGCCCGCGGGCTGCCGCCGGCGCTCGCGCAGGATCGGGAAGCGGTCCAGCTGTCGCTCGATGTCCTCGACGACCCCGCCGTCGCGGCGACCGTAGGCGCCGAGCCGGAGGTTGTGGAGGACGCTCTGGTCGGGGAAGATCAGGCGCCCCTCCGGCACGAGCGCGATCCCATCGCGCGCCGTCCGGTGGGCCGCGCGGCCGACGAGCTCGCGTCCCTCCCAGCGGATCGCACCCCGGGTCGCCCCGACGAGCCCCGCGACGGCTCTGAGCGTCGTGCTCTTGCCGGCGCCGTTGGCGCCGATGATCACGGCCATCTCGCCGCGCGCGACCCGCAGCGAGACGCCGTGCAGGACCTCCATCCGCCCGTACGCCGCCGTCAGGTCGCGGACCTCGAGCAGCACCTCCGCATCCTCCCGACGCCCCGCACCACGGGCCTCGGGGGGCGGGCTCACGCAGGGAGTGCTAGCGTGGTCGCGGGCGACCCCCCCGCCCACCGAGGCCCCGAGATACGCCTCGAGGACGGCGGGGTTCTGCTGGACCTCCGCGGGGGCGCCGGCGGCGATGACGCGTCCGTCGTTCAGCACGGTGACCCGGTCCGAGACGCTCATCACGAGGTCCATGTGGTGGCCGACCAGGAGGACCGAGGTGCCCGCCGCGCGGATGCGTGCGATGAGGTCGGCGAGGCCGGCGATCTCCTCCTGCGAGAGTCCCGCGGCCGGCTCGTCGAGCAGGAGCACCGCGGGCCGCCGGGCGAGCGCCCGCGCGATCTCGACCAGCCGCTTGTGACCGAACGGCAGGTTCCGCGCGAGCGCGTCCGGGTCGCCGGCGTAGCCGACGAAGGCGAGCAGCCCGCGCGCTTCCGCGCGGAGCCGCCACTCGCGCGCGCGCACGGAGGGCGGGCCGAGGAGCGCCGCGGCGAGCGAGCCCGGCCGCCCGCCGAGGAGACCCACCAGCACGTTCTCGAGCACGCTCAGCGTCTCGAAGAGGCGCGTGGTCTGGAACGTCCGCGCGACCCCCGCGCGCGCGATGCGGTGGGGCCCGAGCCCGGTGAGCGCGCGCGCGCCGAGGGCGACGACCCCCGCGGACGGCCGGTAGAAGCCGCTCAAGATGTTGAGGAGCGTCGTCTTGCCGGCGCCGTTCGGTCCGATGAGGCCGTGGACGCGCCCCGGCGCCAGCGCCAGGTGGCCGTCGGCGAGCGCGACGATCCCGCCGAAGCGCATCTGGAGGCCGCGAGCCTCGAGTGGCGGGGCCTCGGCGGCCTCGGGCTTCCACGCGACGGCCTCGGCGGGGTCCGCGTCGCGGCGCCCCCGCCCGTCACGCGCCAGCGCGCCCACCACGCCGCCGGGCAGGAAGTAGATGGATCCGAGGAGCAGCCCGCCGTACATCACGAGGCGGTAGTCCGAGAAGCCGTGCAAGAGCTCAGGAAGGACGATCAGCACGACCGACCCGACGACCGGCCCGAGCACCCGCCCGAGGCCGCCGAAGAGGACGATCAGGAGGAAGAGGATCGAGGTCTGCAGCGTGAAGCTGTCCGGGCTCACGAAGCCGGCGAGGAAGGCGTAGAGACAGCCGCCGACCGCGGCGAACGCCGCCCCCAGCGTGAAGGCCGCCGTGCGGACCTGGTAGGGGTTGAGGCCGAGCGACGCAGCGGCGAGCTCGCTGTCGCGGACGGCGAGCAGCGCCCGGCCCCACGGCGACCGGCCGAGGTTCCTCGCCAGGGCGAGGCTCGCGAGCACGGCGAGCCCGACGACGTAGTAGTAGCGCCCGAGCGTGAGCGGCGGGCCTCCGAGACTCGGGCGCGCGATGTCGGCGATCCCTCCGAAGCCGCCGGTGAGCGCGTCCCACTCGATCAGGCCGTGCTCGACGATGATGCCGAACGCGATCGTCACCATCGCCAGGTAGGGTCCCGAGACGCGCAGCGCGGCGAGGCCGAGGACGGCGCCGACCACGACGCCGAGCAGGGCCGCCACCGGCAGCGCGAGCCAGAAGGAGAGCCCGGCGCGCGCGGCGACGAGCGCGCCGGCGTACGCGCCGAGCGCGTAGAAGCCCGCCTGCCCGAGCGACACCTGGCCCGAGGCGCCGGCGAGCACGTTGAGGCCGGTCGTGACGACGATGCTGATGCCGATCAGGATCGCGACAAACAGGTAGTACGTGTTGCTCGTGACGAGCGGGACCAGCGCGGCGACGGCGAGGGCGAGCGCGCCGGCGGTCCGCGCCACGGCTACACGCGCCGGGGCGCCGCGACCCCGAAGAGGCCCCACGGCCGGGCCAGCAGCACGAGGACGACGAGCGCGAAGCCGAGGATCTCCCGCACGCCCGTGCCCAGGTAGCCCGCCACGATCGCCTCGACGATGCCGTAGAGGACGCCGGCAAGGACGATGCCGCGGGCGCTCTCGATCCCGCCGATGATCGCCACCGCGAAGCCCTTGAGCCCGAGCGTGGTGCCCATCGTCGCGGAGACGTTGAGGAGCGGGGCGAGCAGGATCCCGGCGACGCCGGCCAGCACGGAGCTGAGCGCGTAGGCGGCGCTGATCGTCCGCGTGACGTCGATCCCCATGAGGCGCGCGGCGTCGTGGTCGAACGCCACCGCTCGCAGGGCGCGGCCGGCGAGCGTGCGGCGGAACGCGAGCTCCACGAGGACCATCAGCGCCACGCCGACGACGGGCACGAGCAGCTCGTGCGGGTACACGCCCGCGCCGAGCACCGTGACGGCGCGCTGGGCGAGGCTCGACGGGAACGCGCGGGCGTCCTTGCCGAAGGTGAGCATCGCGACGTTCTCGGCGATGACCCCGAGGGCGATCGTGGCCAGGAGCCACGCGATCGACGCCGAGGTGAGGAACGGGCGAACCGCCACGCGCTCGACGAGCACGCCGAGCGCCGCCAGCGCGAGCAGCGTCGCGAGCACCGAGGGCACGAACGGCCAGCCGGCGCCGACGTAGAGCGCGTACGCGACGACCGCGCCGACCATGACCGACTGGCCCTGCGCGAAGTTGACGGTGCGGCTCGTCGCGTAGGTGATGTTGTAGCCGAGCGCCACCAGCGCGTACATGCTGCCGAGCGCCAGGCCGCTGAAGACGAGCTGGACGATCACTTCATGGTGACGGGCACGATCTTGCCCTGCCGCCAGGTGACGAGGATGTAGTCGTTCTCGGTGAGCGCGTCGTGCTCCTCGGGCGTGAACGGGCGCCGGTACGTCTTGATGAGGCCGCGGTGCTCGCCGAGGTTCTCGAGCGCGTCGCGGACCTTGCTCCCGTCCGCGGCGCCCGCCTGCTCGATGGCGAGGGCCACCAGGTGCATGGCGTCGTAGGCGTTGGCGGTGCCGACGGGCGCCAGGATGTCCTCGGGCCCCTTGACCGCGAACCGGGCCTTGAGGGCCGCGATCACGCGCTCGCCGACGTCGCTCTGCTTGCCGAAGAACGAGTAGGTCTGCACGAAGACGACCGACTCCGACAGCGCCCCCGTCAGCTCCGGGAACCGGCCGCCGCTGATCCCCCAGTGCGAGACCGTCGACACGTCCCAGCCGATCTTCGCCCGGCTCTTGACGACCTGCGCGCCCTCCGGCGCGTTGGCGATCATGACGATCGCGTCGGCGCCGCCCTGCCGCAGGCGGAGGAGCTGCGGGCTCATGTCCGGGTCGCCCCAGTTGAACTTCTCGAAGCCGACGGGCGGCGCGCCGAGCCTGCCGAACCACTTCGTGAGCCCCTCCTGGTTGGAGGCACCCCACGGCGTGTTCTCGAGGATGACGCCGGGCTTCCGCTTGCCGAGCTTCTCGATGACGTGCTTGGCCAGGAAGTGATCGACGATGTCGTCGTTCGCGGAGACGCGGAACATGAAGTTGGGGCTGCGGCCGTTGCGGGTGATCGCCGTCGCCGCCGCCCACGTCCCCACGTACGGGACCTTGAGTTCGTGGAACACGGGCAGCATCGCGAGCCCGACGGGCGAGTGCAGGCCGCCGAACACCGCCACCGCCTTCTCGCGCTCGATGACGTCCCGCGCGCCCGTCACGCCCTTCGAGGGGTTGCCCTCCTCGTCGCGGACGACCAGCTCGAGCGTGCGGCCCGAGAGCAGCCCGCCGCGGGCGTTGATCTCGTCGATGGCGACGCTGAGGCCCCGCTTGATGGCCTCGCCCGAGAGCGCCGAGCCCCCCGACATCGCGGCGACGAGCGCGACCGTGATCGGCGGCTTCGCCTGGGTGAAGCCGACCGTGGCCTGCGTCCCGAGCAGGCAGAGCGTCAGGAGCACGAGTCCGAGCCACGTCACGCGGCGCATAGGTCCTCCCGGGGGGCAGAGTGCAGGGATACTACCACGGCGCCGCTTGACTCGGACCGACGCGCCGTGGTCTAAGCTCTCGTAGCCATCGGCAGCGCGTTCTCCGGGGGGGCGACATGACGCTCAGCGCCGAGCAACTCGAAAGCCTGTACACCACGATGGTCCGGATCCGGCGCTTCGACGAGAAGACGGCCGAGCTCTTCCAGGCCGGGCTCGTCAAGGGCACCGCCCACAGCTACGTCGGCGAGGAGGCCGTCGCCGCCGGCGCGTGCGCGAGCCTCCGGGAGGGCGACTACATCGTCGGGACTCACCGAGGCCACGGCCACTGCATCGCCAAGGGCGCCCGCCTCGACCTGATGATGGCCGAGCTCATGGGGCGCCAGGACGGCTACTGCCGGGGCCTCGGCGGCTCGATGCACATCGCCGCGCTCGACCTCCACATCCTGGGCTGCAACGGGATCGTCGCGGCGGGGCTGCCGATCGGCACCGGGGCCGCGCTCGCGGAGAAGATCCGCCGGACCGACCACGTCGTCATCGCCTTCTTCGGCGACGGCGGCGCCAACCAGGGCGTCGTCCACGAGGCGATGAACCTCGCCGCGGTGTGGGCGCTCCCGATCGTCTTCCTCTGCGAGAACAACCAGTACGCCCTCTCGACCGCCTCCAAGCGGACGACCGCGGGCCCGTCCATCGCGGCGCGCGCGGCGGGCTACGACATCCCGGGCGCGCGCGTGGACGGCAACGACGTCCACGCCGTCTTCGAGGCGGTCGGCGCCGCCGTGGCGCGCGCCCGGCGCGGCGAGGGGCCCTCGCTCGTCGAGGCCGTGACCTACCGTTGGGGCGGCCACTCGATGCGCGCGAACCTCCCCGACTACCGCACGAAGGAGGAGGAGCGCGAGTGGATGGAGCGCGACCCGATCGCACGCCTCGGGCACCACCTGGTCGAGAGCCGGCACGTCACGCCGATCCGCCTCAAGGAGCTCGAGGAGCGCGTGGAGGTCGAGCTCGACCGCGCCGTCGAGTTCGCCAAGGCGAGCCCCGAGCCGAGCGTCGAGCTCATGGAGGCGTCGGTCTACGCGCCCCACGTCGAGGTGCGCGAGCCGGCACCGACGGGCGGGCGGGAGCTCACGATGGCCGAGGCGCTCAACGAGGCCTTGCACGGCGAGATGCAGCGCGACGCCCGCGTCTTCGTCATGGGCGAGGACGTGGGGCTCATCGGCGGGATCTTCGGCGTGACGCGCGGCCTGCGTGAGAAGTTCGGCGAGGACCGCGTCCGCGACACGCCGATCTCCGAGGCGACCTTCCTCGGCGCGGGCGTCGGCGCCGCGATCGCGGGCCTCCGGCCCGTCGTCGAGATCCAGATCTTCGACTTCGTCGCGATGACGATGGACCAGATCGTGAACCAGGCGGCGAAGTTCCGATACATGCTCGGCGGCCGGCCCACGGTGCCGCTCGTCATCCGCGGCCCGCAGGGCGGCGGCATCCGGCTCGCGGCGCAGCACTCCCAGAGCCTCGAAGCGTGGTTCGTCCACGTGCCGGGGCTCGTCGTCGTCGCACCCTCCACGCCCTACGACGCCAAGGGGCTCCTGGCCGCCTCGATCCGCGAGGACAACCCGGTGATCTTCCTCGAGCACAAGGCGCTCTACGCGGTGAAGGGGCCCGTGCCCGCCCCACCCTACGCGCTCCCGCTCGGGAAGGCCGACGTCAAGCGCGCCGGCCGCGACGTCACGCTCGTCGCCACCCTGGCGATGGTCGCGCGCGCGCTCGCTGCGGCGGCCGAGCTCGAGAAGGACGGGATCAGCGTCGAGGTGATCGACCCGCGCACGCTCGTCCCGCTCGACGAGGCGACGATCCTCGCGTCGGTCGCCCGGACCGGCCGGCTCGTCATCGCCCACGAGGCGGTCAAGCGCGGCGGTTGGGGCGCCGAGCTCGCGGCCCTCGTGAGCGAGCGCGCCCTCGACGCGCTCGACGCCCCGATCGTCAGGGTCGCCGCGCGCAACGTCCCGATGCCCTACAACGACTCGCTCGAGCGCGCCACCATCCCGACCCAGCAGGATATCGCCGCGGCCGTGCGCGGGCTCGTCTGAACGACCGGCGCGCGACCCTCGACGCGGGGGCGATGGGCCTCCTGCTCTCCCTCTGCGCGATCTGGGGCTTCACGCAGGTGACGATCAAGGTCGCCAACGAGGGGATGTCGCCCCTGCTCCAGGCCGGCCTGCGCTCGGCGGGCTCGGCGCTCCTCCTCTGGGCGTATGCCCTCGCGCGGCGGGTGCCGCTCTTCGAGCGCGACGGCTCGCTCGGCTTCGGCCTCACGATCGCCGCCCTGTTCGCGGGCGAGTTCGTCTTCCTCTACTGGGGGCTCGTCTTCACCACGGCGGCGCGCGGGATCCTGGTCATCTACACCTCGCCGTTCGTCGTCGCTCTCGGCGCCCACTGGTTCATCCCCGGCGAGCGGCTGCATGCGCGCCGCATCGCCGGCCTCGCGTGCGCGTTCGCGGGCCTCGTCCTCGCCTTCGCGGACGCGCTCACGCTCCCGACGTGGCGCGAGCTGGTCGGCGACGGGCTCGAGCTCCTGGCGGCGGTGCTCTGGGGCGCGACGACCGTGGTCGTCAAGGCGAGCCGTCTCCGGCTCTCGCCGCACAAGACGCTCTTCTACCAGCTCGCGGGCTCGGCGCCGATGCTGCTGGCGCTCGCGTGGCTCACCGGTGAAGCGGGTCTCACGCGGCCGACCGCGCTCGTCCTGGGGGCGCTCGCCTACCAGATCGTCGTCGTCGCGTTCGCGAGCTACCTCGCGTGGTTCTGGCTACTCACCCGCTACCCCGCGGCGCCGCTGGCCGCGTTCTCCTTCTGGACGCCGATCTTCGGCATGCTCGCGAGCTGGCTCCTGCTGGGCGAGCCGGTGACGGCCGCGCTCGGCGTCGCGATGGTCTTCGTGGCCACCGGCATCTACCTGGTCAGCCGCGCCTGAGGGACAGCAGCAGCACCGGCACGTCGGTCGGAGGCTCGTATGAAACGGTCACGCGCGGGGCTTCAGCTCGATCTTGTGGCCGTCGGGGTCGCGCAGGTAGAGCGACGGCCCCTCGCCGTAGGCGCCGTAGCGACGGACGACGCCGCCCTCGAGGGCGACGCCCGTCGCCTCGAGCGCCTGCGCCACGCTCTCCAGGTCGTCCGTGCGGATCGAGAGGCAGACGTGGTCGAGGCCGCCGCGCGGCTCGCCGTCACCGGCGGGGACGAGGTCGATCAGGTGCTCGCCGAACCGGAGCTGGACGAGTGAGAACTTCTCGTTCACTCGCTCGAGCGTGCACCCCAGCACCTCTTCATAGAAGCGCCGGGAGCGCGCCTGGTCCCGCACCCTCAAGACGACGTGATCGAGGCCGAGCGGCTCGAATTTCATGGCCTCAATCAGTACCGCGTGCGCGGCGTTTCGTCCAGCCCGTCGGCGCCGGTAGGCGCCGCCACGCCTGGGGCCCCGCGGCGCGGCCCGCCCCCAGATGTCGTCCGGCGCCGGTCGCCGTCCTTATTCGTGAGCGGTTTCACCGCGAGCGCCCGTAGATTCGTCAGCATGCACCGGGTCCCGTGGCTGCTCGTCCTCGTCCTCCTCGCCACTTCCGCCTGCGCCTCGCACCCCGAAGGCGCCTACTTCCCGCCGCCGCGCAAGCCCGACACGGTCGTCGTCTCGCACACGCTCCACCGTGCCGCCGTCGCGGCCGGGGACGACCCCGCGCGGTACTCCTTCGGGCTCGTGAGCACCGATGAGGTCCGCGCCTACGCCGCCGAGGACGCGACGTTCTACGTCTCCGAGGGGCTCGCGCGCCAGCCCCAGGCCGTGCTCGACGCGCTCGTCGCGCGGCAGGTGGCCCACGAGATCCTGGGTCACGAGGGCCAGCGGCGCACGCTCTCGCTCTCGGTGACCGCGGGCTTCGTGGTGATCGGCATCGCGATGCCGGGCCTCGGCCTCCTCGACTTCCTGGTGAACCCGCTCGTCGTGCGCGCCTTCACGCGCGAGCAGGAGCGGCAGGCCGACCAGACCGCGGTCGAGATCCTCCGCGCGATGGGCCACGGCGCGCCGCGCCGGACGCTCGCCGCGGCGCTGCGCAGGGCCGGCGACGTCAACGGCGCCGTCCAGGGCGGCTGGTTCGCGAGCGAGCCCGAGCTCGACGAGCGGCTCGCGGCGCTCGAGCCGCTCGAGCCGCCGGCCGCGTCAGCGCGCGCCGCCGCCGGCGCGCGCTGACGCCCGCGCCCGCTCAGCAGCAGCCGCCGGCGAGCTTCGTCCGCTGGACCAGCTCGAGACGCGTGTCGTCGGGACCCCGGAGGAACGCGATCCGCGGGCCGTTCGGCACCTGGGTCGGCCCCTCGAGGAGGCTCGCGCCCAGCCCCTCGAGCCGCCGGATGTCGGCCTCGAGGTCCTCTGTGTCGAGGCCGAAGTGCTCGAGACCCCAGTGGGCGCGGGCCTCGCCAGGCAGCATCCGCTCGCTGGTGCGCGCGCCCGAGATGTTGACCGCCATGAGACCGTCCTCGCTCACGCAGCGGACGAAGCGGTCGCCGAAGACGCGGACCTCGTCCCCGGCGATCCTGAAGCCGAACGCCGTCACGTACCACTCGGCGGTCTTCCGCGGATCGGGCGCCTTGAGGTGGATGTGGTTGATGCGATAGGGCATGGGATCCTCCGATCGATCAGTCTGTGGGCTTGCGTCCCACGACCAGGACGTGGGCCGAGAGGCCGAGGAGCGTGGGCTCCCGCTCGAGCGCGCGCGCGGCCCAGAGCAGGCGCTCGCGCTCCGCCGGATCGCGCCAGCGCGCGTCGAGATCGGGCAGGAGCCAGCCCGGCCCCTCGACGCCGACGAGCTCGAGCGTCGCGAAGCCGGCGGCCCTCACCTCGGCCTCGAGCTCGTGCGGCAGGTGGAAGTAGGACGTCGTGAAGTAGTCGCGGTCCGTCGGGTTCCGGTGCTGTCCGTCGACCAGGTCGCGCTCCACGATCGCCCGGGCGTTCGGGTCGTCGAGCAGCCGCTCGAAGACGCCAGAGAAGAGCGAGGCGAAGCGCGCGATGCCGACGGCGAAGACGAGGCCGCCCGGCCGCAGCACGCGCCGCGCCTCGACGAGCGCCGCGACGCGCTCGCCGCGCGCGATCAGGTGGTAGAGCGGCCCCAGCAGGAGCACGACGTCGGCGCGCGCGGCCGCGGCCTCGAGCCGGCGCGCGTCGCCGACCGTGGCGCTCGCGAGCGGGTGTTCGGGCTGGCGGGCCGAGGCCTCGAGCGCCTCGGCCACATGCCGCGGCAGCGCGTCGACCAGGTGCACCTCGTGCCCCTGCGCCGCGAGCCAGCACGCGTAGACGCCCGTGCCGCCGCCGACGTCGAGGACGACCGCCCGCCCGCGCGGCAGATGGCGGAGGATCAGCTCCTGCGTGCGCAGGAGCTCGATCCGGCCGTGGCCCTCGAAGAGGCGCCGGCTCTCGCCGCCCCGCGCGTAGTACGCGGCGACCTCCGCGGCGAGCGGCGGGGAGTCCACCGGGCCGCTACGGGCCGCCGTAGAGCCGGCGGTACTCGTCCCAGGAGAAGAGGACGCGCTTCACATAGAGGCGCGTTTCGTCGTAGGGGATCTGCTCGATGAACGCCTCGACGTCGTCGGTCTTCCGGGCGCTCCACCACTGCCGCACGCGCTTGGGCCCCGCGTTGTAGGCGGCGATCGCCAGCCGCGGGTCGCCGAACTCGCGCACGAGCCCGGCGAGGAAGCGGGCGCCGATCCGGAGGTTGTGCGCGGGGTCGTCGAGCAGCTCGCCCTGCCTCCAGTCGAGGCCCCGCACCTGGGCCATCGGCGCGGCCGTGCCGGCCATGAGCTGCATGAGGCCGCGCGCGCCGGCGCGCGAGACCGCGCGTGGATAGTAGCTCGACTCCTCGCGCACGATGGCCGCGACGAGGTGGAGGTCCAGGCCCGCGGCCGTGGCCGCGTCCGTCATCTCGGCGCGCCAGGCGAACGGGTAGAAGATCTCCCAGAAGGCGCGCGGCAGCGCGGGGTCGCCCGTGGCCGCGAGCGGCGCCAGGAAGCGACGGAAGATCCGGAGCGCCAGGTGATACCGAGCCTCCTGCGCGTACACGCTCGAGACGGCATAGAGCCGCGCGGGGTCGGCCGCCGCCCGCGGGGTCAGCACCTCCAGCTCCTCGACCGCGTACTGGACGAGGCCGAGACGCCGCAGGAGCTCGACGCGCGCGAACGCCGGGTCCCCCGCGACGGCCTCCCGGGGCTCGGCCGGCAGCGTCACCGACGCGTCCGACGACGCGACGTCCTCCGCCCCGGGGGCGCCGCTCGGCGCCGCCGGCGCGCGACCCGAGGCGAGCACCCCGTAGTAGGTGCGCGGCGCCTCCGCGAGGATCTCGCGGTAGCCCCGCGCCGCCTCCGTCCGGTCGCCGAGCTGCTCCCGGGCGCGGCCCCTCCAGTAGAGCGCGGCGAGGCGATAGACGCGGTTGCCGCCGGGCTTGGCCAGACGCGCCCAGCGCTCGACGGCCGAGCGCATGTCGCCCTTGAGCCAGGCGAGCCACCCGAGACGCCAGAGCGAGGACGCGGCCGCCTCGCGGGCTGGAAAGCGCGCCGCGGCGAGGCGGTAGACGTCCGCCGCCTCCGGCGTCCGGTCCATGTCTTCGAGGAGGCGCCCGCGCTGGTAGAGCGCCTCGGCGGCGTCGGCGTCACTGCCCGTCGCCGCGACCTCGGCGAAGAGCGCGAGGGGCTCGCGCCTCTGGCCAGAGCGCACGAGGAGCTTCGCCCGCTCGAGCTGGAGCGCCGGCCGGGCGGCGGCGGGCGCGCGCGGCACGGCGCGCTCGAGGGCGCGCGCCGCCGCCTCCCACCGCCCGAGCCTGCGCGCCGCGTCGCCGGCGAGGCGCAGCGCGCGGTAGACGACCGCGCCGTCGCGCGCGTCGGTCACCAGGCGATCGGCCTCGTCGGCCGCCGGCCCCGGCGCGCCGCCGCGGAGCAGGCCTTCCACCCGCTCGAGCCGCTCCGCGAGCGTGAAGGGCGGCAGCCGGAGGCCGGCGACCTCGAGCGCCGCGAGCCGGTCCGCGGCACCCTCGGCGTAGCCGCTCGCGGGATCCAGGAGCTGGAGCTGACGGTAGGTCTTCGCCGCAAGGTCGCGGGCGCCGCGGGACTCGGCGGACATCGCGAGGAGATAGAGCGCCTCCGGCACCTCCGCGGCGTCCGGGTACACGTCGACGAGGCGGGCGAGCAGCGCCTCTGCCTGGGCGTCGTCGGCGAGGCGCGCCGCCAGGGTGGCGGCCAGGAGCAGCGCTTGCGGGGCGAGGCGGCTCTCGCGCCAGCGGTCGGCGACGCCGAGCGCCGCCTGGCGCGCGCCGGCGAGGTCCTCCTGCCGGGTGAGGGCCTCGGCGAGCATGTACAGGACGTAGTCGCCGATCGGGCTCTCGCGCGCGGCCTCGCTCGCGAACGCGCGGATCAGCGGCGCGACCTCGCCCCGCTGGTAGGCGGCGAGCGCCTCCGCCCACGCGCGCTCGGGCTCGGACGTGTCGGCGCCCGCGGGCGCCGCCGGCGCAGGCGCCGCCTCCTTCGGCTCGGCGACGGGAGACCCCGGGACCGGAGGCTCGGTGACCGGGCGCTCGGCGCCCTGCGGCCCGGCGATGGGCGGCTCGACGGCCTGCGGTGGAACGGCCGGCGTCTCCGGGCCGGACGACTCGGTCGACGGCGGCCCGGCGACGGGCGGCTCCTCCACGAGGGGCTGCCCGGCCGTGAGCGAGGGCAGCAGCAGGAGGGCGGCGAGCACGAGACCGCGCAGCAGCGCCGCTTCGCGCGTCGCCCGACGCGTGAAGGCGATCCGCTGGAGCGCGGTGAGGTTCGAGAGGACCGCGAGGACCCAGAGCGCGGGCTCGAGCAGGTTGAGGAGCGCACCGGCGATGAGGCAGATCAGCCGCTCCGGCCGCTCCATCAGGCCCACCGTGCACGTGACACCAACCGACTCGGCGCGCGCCTTGGTGTAGCTCACCATCATCGAGCCCATGAGTCCCGCCATCGCGACGACGGCGCCGCGCGCGTGGGGCGTGCGCGCGAACAGGACGACGATGCCGAGCATCACGACCAGGTCGGAGTACCGGTCGATGACGGAGTCGAGGAAGGCGCCGAACGTGGTCACCTGTCCCGAGACGCGCGCCACCGCGCCGTCGAAGAAGTCGCAGAGCCCCGCGACGATCAGGAGGAGCCCGGCGCTCTTGAGCTGGCCGGCCACGAACGCGCTCGCCGCCAGCACGCTCACGCCGAAGCCGAGGACCGTGAGGTGATTCGGGCGGAGGTGGAGACGGACGAGGGCGCGCCCCACCGGGTCCGTGTAGGCGCGGGCGGGCTCGCGGAAGCGCCCGAGCATCGTCAGATCGGCTGCTCGAGCGCCAGCTCGAGCGCCGCGCGGATGCGCTCGAGCGCCTCCGGCGCCTCGATCCGCTGGCCCTGGCGGTCGTGCACGTAGAACGTGTCGAAGGCCTGATCGATCTCGGTGGCGATGCGCGCGCTCGCGATGTCGAGCCCGAGCGTGGCGAGGGTACGCGTGATCAGGTAGAGGAGGCCCAGGCGGTCGGGGCTCTTCACCTCGAGGACCGTGTAGGCATCCGACAGGCGGTTGTCGAGCCCGATCTTCGGGGGGCCCTCCGGGCTCTTCGCGGCCCGGCCGGCCACGCGCCGCTGCTCGAGCAGCGCCTCCACCGACTGCTCGCCGGTGATGACCGCGCGGAGGCCGTCGAGCGTGCGCGCCCAGTGGGCCCGGGAGGTCACGACCTCGCTCGTCGGATCGTTCACCTGGAAGGTGTCGATCGCGATCCCGTCGGCCCGCGTGTGGATCTGCGCCGAGATGATGTTGACGCCGTGGGCCGCGAGCCCGCCCGCGATGAGCGCAAAGAGGCCGGGGAGATCGCGTGTGACGACGACGAGGTCCGACGACCCGAGGTCCGTGTGGTGGAAGAGCGCCGTCACCACGGGCGCCCCGCCGAGGTCCTGGAGCATCCGGATGTGCTCGGCCATCCGCTGGACGCCCGTCGTCTCGATGTAGCGGTCGGACATCATCGCGAGGTGCGCCTTCACCGCTTGGAGATCCACCTCGCCCTTGGCGGCGGCCTGCAGCCGCTCGGCCAGCTTGAGCCGGCTCGGCCGCTGGACGCGGCCGCCGGTGAGCTCGGCGAGCGTCAGCGCGTAGAGCTCGTGCAGGATCTGCGCCTGCCACGGCGTCAGCACGCCCGGGCCGACCGCGCGCGTGTCGGCGTACGTGAGGAGATAGAGCATGCGCAGCCGCTGCGGGTCGCCCGCCGTCGCCGCGAAATCCGCGATCGTCTTCGGGTCGTGGATGTCCCGGCGCTGGGCGATGTGGGACATCGTCAGGTGGTGGGCCACGAGGAACTCGACCGCGGCGGCGTCCGCCGGCGGGAGCCCCATGCGCGCCGTCAGCTCGCGGACGAGCGGGATGCCCTTGGCGACGTGACCGTGGCCCAGCGCCTTGCCAATGTCGTGCAGCAGCATGCCGAGCATGAGGAGCTCGGGCTTCTCGATCTCTGTGAAGACCTGCGCGGCGCCCTCGGACTCCGCCGACTGGCCGGGGGCCAGCGCCTCGAGGTGCTCGACGGCGAGCAGCGAGTGCTGGTCGGCGGAGAACTTGTGATAGACGTCGTACTGCACGAGGCAGGTCAGCGCGCCGAACTCCGGGAGATACCGCCCGAGCAGGCCGAGCTCGTGCATCTCCGAGCACGTCTGCGCCACGCGCCCCCACGTGCGGCAGACGTCCAGGAAGAGGTCGCGGACGGTCTCCGAGCGCCGGAACGCGTCGTCCACGAGATGCAGCGCATCCTCGACCGCCCGCTCGAGATCGAGCGACAGCTCGCAGCCCAGGCGATGGAGGTGCCAGAAGACCTTCATGAGCCGCGCGGGCTCGGCGCGGAGCGGCGCCGGGTCGCGGTCGACGAGGTGCAGGCGCCCGTCGAAGAAGACGAGGCCGTCGGCCAGCGCCTGTTGCCGTTGGCGGCGCTCGGCGGAGCCGCGGCGCGAGAGCGTCTCCTGACAACGCGCGATGAGACGCTTCGCGACGCGGTGGATGACCCGCGCGTGCAGGTAGTACTCGCGCATGAACCGCTCGACGCCCAGCGACTGCCCGTCGTTCTCGTACCCGAGGTTCTTGGCGATCTGCGGCTGCAGTTCGCGCGCGAGCACGTCGTTCTTGTGGCCCGAGAAGAAGTGGAGCTCGTTGCGCACGCGCCAGAGAAAGGTCAGCGCGGCGTCGGCCGCCGACTGCTCGCGCGGCGTGATGAGGCCCTTGTCCGCGAGCTCCCGAAGCGAGCGCGCGCCGAACTTCGCCTCGGCGAGCCACATCGCGGTGTGCACGTCGCGCAGCCCGCCCGCCGACTCCTTCAGGTTGGGCTCACCGATATAGGGCGAGGCGCCGAACTTCCGGTAGCGCTGGTCGCGCTCGGCGAGCGTCGTCTCGAGGAACTTCGCGAAGTCGCGCCGGAACACGTTCTCGCGGAGCACGCGCTGGAAGCGCGCGAACAGCCGCCGGTCCCCCGCGAGGAAGCGCGCCTCCTGCATGGAGGTCCGGCTGGGGAAGTCGGTGCGCGCCATCGCGACCCCGTCGTCGAGCGAGCGCAGGCTGTGGCCGACGTGCAGCCCGAGGTCCCAGAGCGAGTAGAGGAGCTCCTGCATCAGCCGCTGGACGTACGGGGTGATCCCGCCGTCGTAGATCACCATCAGGTCGATGTCCGAGAGCGGGTGGAGCTCGCCGCGCCCGTAGCCACCGAGCGCCACGACGACCAGCGGCGTGGGTGCGAGCCCGTCGGACGTCGCGTCGGCGGCGGCGAGCCGCGTGAGCGAGTGGATGACGTCGTCCATCAGGCGCGCGTAGGTGCGGACGGACTCCTGCCCCGACGCGCCCTCGGCGTGCCTGACCTTCAGCGAGTCGAATCCCTCGGCCAGGGCCTGACGGAAGAACTCGAGCCGGAGGCGCCGCCGGTCGGGAGCGCGTGCCGCCTTCGCCTCGGCACGCCGAGCCCGGCGATACAGCTCGACCGACATGACGTCGTGAGCGTAGCAACCGCGCACGAAGACTGTCAAATCGCGCGCGGAGTCACTAGAATGAGCCGGTGAGGAAGATCTGGCGCCAGGGTCTCCGCTCCCTCGTGCCCTACGACGCGGGCAAGCCCCTCGAGCAGCTCGCCGCGGAGCTCGGGGTCGGGGAGCTCGCGCGCCTCTCCGCCAACGAGAACCCGCTCGGCCCCTCGCCGCGAGTCGTCGAGGCGGTCGCGCGCGAGGCCGCGCGGGTCCACCTCTATCCCGACGGCGGCGCCACCGCGCTCCGCGCGGCGCTGGCCCGGCGCCTCGGCGTCACGCCCGGCGAGCTCCTCGTCGGCAACGGCGCCGACGAGCTGATCGGGCTCATCGCGCGCGCCGCGTTCGAGCCCGGCGACGAGGTCGTCGTGCCCGAGCCGTCGTTCGAGCCCTACGGCACCTCGGCCGCGATCGCGGGCGCCCGCGCCGTGCCGAGCCCGCTCGCCGGCTACGCGACCGACCTCGAGGATGTGCGGCGGAAGGTCACCGACCGGACGACGGCGGTCATGCTCTGCTCGCCCCACAACCCGACGGCGACGATCGTGCGCGAGAAGCCGCTGCGCGCGTTCCTCGAGGCGCTCGGCGACGACCCTCCACTCGTGATCCTCGATGAGGCGTACCGTGACTTCGTCGACGACCCCGAGTACCCGGACGGCGTCGCGCTGCTACGGCGCCACCCGCGGCTGATCCTACTCCGCACCTTCTCGAAGATCGCGGCGCTCGCCGGGCTCCGCGTGGGCTACGCGGTCGCCCGCGCCGAGACGCTGGACTGGCTGAACCGCGTCCGCGAGCCCTACAACGTGAATCGCCTCGGCCAGGTCGCGGCGCTCACCGCGCTCGAGGACGAGGCGCACTGGGAGCGCTCGCGCCGCTTCGTCATCGAGGAGCGCCGGTTCCTGTCGGAGGGGCTCGGCCGGCGGGGCTACACGTTCCCGCCCTCCCAGTCGAACTTCCTGCTGGTGAAGGTCCCCGACGCCGCGGCCAGGCGCGAGAAGCTCCTACGCGCGGGCATCCTCGTCCGCGACGGCGCCGACGTCGGCTTCCCCGGCCACCTCCGCATCTCCGTGGGCCTGCGCGCGACGAACGAGAAGCTGCTCTCGCTGCTCTGAGGCGGAGGCACCGGACCCCTATGCCCACCCGAGGGCGCGGACGATCGCGCCCGCGCCGAAGAGGAAGAACAGCCCCGCCGCGATGCGGCGCACCGCCCGCATGGGCACGCGCGCGCTGAGGCGCGCCCCGGCGAAGACGGCGAGCGCGTCGGCGGCGAGCATGCCGCACGTCGTCCCGACCGTGACCGCGAGGGGCGCGGCGTAGCGCGCGCCGAGCGCTGCCGTCGCGAGCTGCGTCTTGTCGCCCATCTCCGCGAAGAAAAATATCACGGTCGTCGCGACGAGCGGCCCCCGGCGCCGGCGCTCGGCCGGCTCCTCCGCGGCGTCGGGCGCGAGCGCCCACACGCCGAATGTGAGGAACCCGACGGCGAGGATCCAGGCGAGCACGCGCTCGGGCGCCCACGCCGCCAGCACCGCCCCGGCGGAGGCCGCCAGCGCGTGGTTGAGGGTCGTCGCGAGCAGGATGCCGAGCATCACGACCCAGGGACGCCGGTAGCGGGAGGCGAGCATGAAGGCGATGAGCTGGGTCTTGTCGCCCATCTCCGCGAGCGCGACGACGGCGAAGGACGCGAGCAACGCGGTGGGCGACAGGGACACCGGCGCTCCCGTTGGGCGGCGTCTAGAGCCGGCGCCGGAGCAGCTCCAGCTCGCGCTCGAGCGCCTCGAGGCGCTTCACCAGGAGGTCGCGCTCGGCGGTGAGCGCGGTGAGTTGCCGCTCGCGCAGCGCATATCGGTGGTCTTGCTGGGTGAGCTTCGTCTGGATCTCCGCCTCCCGCCGGTAGAGCGTCTTCAGCTCCTGCTCGAGCCCGCCCACCTTGTGCTTGGCGGGCAGGTACCCCACGAAGAGGACGTAGAGGAGGAGTGCCGCGAGCAGCACGCTCGCCGCGACGAGCATCCAGGGGAGCGCCGAGCGCGGGCGATCGGCCACGGGCTCGGATTCTAGCAGAACGGATTAGTTTGCTATCATTCGATTGTGGAGTTGCGACTGTTCTTCGACCGCGCGCTCGGGGCGAGCTTCCGCGACCTGGCGCTCGGCGAGGACCCGGCGTCGCCGTACCTCGCCGATCTCCTCACCCGCTTCGCGCGCACCGAGAACCTCTTCCCGCCGGGCGTCGAGACGCCGCGCCTCGAGACCGTCGTGGACATGCTGCTCGAGACCCAGCGGGTCTGGCGCGAGGACACGGCGCGGTTCCAGCCCGAGCGCGAGGTTGTGGTGCGCCGCCACATCGGCGACTTCACGCTCTTCATGACGGGGCTCTTCCGCGAACGTGTCGAGCGCACGGCCTCCGCCTCGTACTACATCACGCAGGGCAAGCGCGCCTACCACTTCGTCTCCGAGCACGACCGCGCGAGCGCGCGCGGCGGCGGCGGGGCGCCGCTCTACCGGCGGCTCGCCGACCGCTTCGAGCGCTACGTCGGCGTCCTCGAGTACGCGCGCAAGGTCCACTTCGCCGACCCTCCGCAGCACCCGTTCTTCCGGCTCAACTTCGGATGACCGCGCCGGCGCTCGACGTGCAGCGCCTGCGCGACCTCGACGAGGACGCGCTCGACGCGGCGCTCCGCGCCTTCGCCAGAGACCACGGGGCCGAGGCGCTGCCCGCCCTCTCCGCCCTCGCGGCGGGCGGCGAGCGGGGGCTCCGTCGGGCCGCGCGGCGCGCCCTCTATCGGCTCGCCCAGCGCGGCGTCGCGGCGCCGGCCGGCCCCGGGCGTGGACCCGTCGTCGAGTTCCGCCCCGAGCGCGCCACGCGCGCGTGGCTCTCGGGCATCGACGGCAGCGGCTCGCGCGCCGCGTGGGTGCTCTTCGAGGGTGGCCTCGGCGGCGCGCGCCTCTGCTCGCTGATCGTCAACGACACCGTCGGCGTCGTGGATGCGGCGGGCGGCGACATCACGAAGAAGCGGCTCGAGAGCGAGCTCGAGGCGCTGCGCGCCTCCCAGAAGCTACCGTGGGTCGAGACGGATCCGGCGCGCGCGCTCGCGCTCGGCGCCGAGGCGCTGGCGCTCCACCGCGACAACGGCACGACGCCGCCCCCCGCGTTCGCGCGCTGGCGGCGCCTCTTCGAGGACGCGCGCGTCCCGGCGCCGCCGCCCGCGCCGGCGCCGGTGGACGCCTCGCGCGTCGCGCGCGGCGCCGAGCTGCTCGACCTTCCGGAGACGGCGGGCTGGTTCCTCGATCCCGAGCCCGTGCAGGCCGACGCCCTCGAGCTCCTCGAGGCGCGCCAGAGTCGCCTCGTCGTCTCCGACCAGATCAAGGCCGAGCGCCAGGCGGCGATCGTCGACCGCGTCGTCGAGCGCGAGCTCACGCCGGCGGCGCGCCGGCTCTGGGCGCGGCGGCTCACCGAGATGGCGTGGGTCTTCGAGGCCACCGGGAGACCCGAGCTCGGCGCGACCGCGCGCGCCGCCGCGGGGGCGCTGGCGGACCCGGACGCGGAAGCGCGCCACCAGCCCTTCGCGCGCGGCCTCGCGCAGCGCGCCCTCGAGCTCGCGGGCGAGGTTGCCTCCGGCCGGATCTCCGCGGCCGACGTCAGTCGCAAGATCGCGCCCTCGTCCCGGGCCACCCGCGGCTGAGCCCTCGACACCGACCATGTCACCGCTCGCCTCGTGGCCCGGCGCCCCTCCGCTCGCACTGCGGGGATGATCACCGATGTGCCCGGCATCACGGTCGGCCACGCGACCGATGCCGCCGCGCTCACCGGCGTGACCGTCGTCCTCACCGGAGGCCCCGCGACGTGCGGCGTCGAACTGCGCGGCGGCGCCAACGACGTCGTCGGCCTGGACTACCTCGACCCGCGCCACCTCGTCCCGACCGTCAACGGCGTCGTCCTCGGCGGCGGCAGCCGCTTCGGTGAGGAGGCGATCGCGGGCGTCATGCGCTGGCTCGAGGAGCGCGGCGCGGGCTTCCCTGCCGGGTCGGCCGTCGTCCCGCACGTGCCCGGCGCGTTCCTCTTCGATCTCAACGTGGGGGACGGCCGCGTCCGCCCCACGCGGGAGATGGGCTACACGGCCGCGGCGCGCGCGACGGGCGGCCCCGTCCCCGAGGGCAGCGTCGGGGTCGGCACGGGCGCGAGCGTCGGCAAGCTCCACGGCATCGAGCGCGCGATGCGCGGCGGGCTCGGGAGCGCGAGCGCGCGGGTCGACGGCGTCGTCGTGGGCGCGCTCGTCGCGGTCAACGCGGTCGGTGACGTACGCGATCCCGACTCCGGGGCGCTCGTGGCGGGCACGCGCGACGCCCCCGGCGGCCGCCGGCTCATCGACACCGCGCGGGCGCTCATGGCCGGCGGCGCGCTCTCCCGCTTCGCCGCGCCCGAGCACAGCACGATCGGCGTCGTGGCCACCAACGCGCGGCTCACGCGGGCCGAGGCGGCCAAGGTCGCCGCGCTCGGCATGCTCGGCTTCGCCCGGGCGCTCGCGCCACCCCACACCGCCTTCGACGGCGATACGCTCTTCGCCCTCTCCGTGGGCGACCTGTCGGCCGACGTGACCCGCGTGGGCCTGGCCGCCGCCGAGGCCGTGGCCCGCGCGATCTACCGGGGCGTACGCGCCGCGACCTCGCTCCCCCACTTGCCGGCTGCCTGCGACCTCTGAGCCCTGCCCGCCCAGGCGGCGGCCGGATGGCGCGCCGCGGCTCCAGAACCCCGCCGTCCCCCCTTCCGCCGAGTCCTCTATTGTGTCAAGCTGGGTGGAAGTGGGGCCAGAGCTCCGTCGTGTCGTTTGGGGGCCGTCGCCCTCGGGGCGAGCGATTCTGAGCGGTTAGAGCACACTCGACGGCTGGCGCCCGTCTTACGAACTTGGTGACTCGCGACAAGTATGCCCGGGGAATCAGAAGCCGAGCTCGTCTTCTACGAGTCGCTCACGAGCCTTGCGGTGCCCGCGTTCTGCCAGGCGGTCCGGGAGAGCCTGCAGGCACCTCCCGCCCACTTGTGGCTCAACCTGGAAGACGTGAAGGTCGTGGACGTCGCCGGGCCGGCGGCGCTGCTCCAGGCGGTGAGGCGCTGCCAGGCGCGTGGCGTACGGGTGTCGATCCTGCCGAGCCCGGCCATCCACCGGGCGCTTCTCGTCGCGGGGATCCTGCCGGACCTACCGCTCGAAGGGCCGGGGGCGGGTCCCCCGATCGCGGCTCCCGGCGTGCCGCGCGAGGACCCCGCGCAGCCCCCGCGGTTACTCGCCAGCACCGCCCGGCTCGGCCTGCGACCGCCCACGTGGGACGAGCTGGAGCACTTCTCGACCTGGGCCGGCGATCCGCTGCTCGACCAGATGGTGGGCAGCCAGCTCCTCTTCCTCTGCCGTCACCTCGGCCCCTATCACCCGGACTTCGTCGCCCACGTGCTGTACGACCCGTCTGCGATCACGCTCGTCGTCCGGTCGCTGGAACCCGACGCCCAGCCGGTGGGCTTCGTCCGGCTCTTCAACGTCAACCTGGTCGAGCGCTTCGCGTTCCTGGAGACCGGGATCGTCAACGCCCGCTCG